>Ga0138256_10008555_pt1 | contig 10742 bp, 9 predicted proteins | sample KNB2016incub_MG_FD_105486 | JGI IMG/M metagenome (GOLD analysis project Ga0138256, IMG submission 105486) | Active sludge microbial communities from wastewater in Klosterneuburg, Austria - KNB2014incub_MG | ecosystem: Engineered > WWTP > Activated sludge > Unclassified | place: Austria... | reverse complement strand
GGGGAGTTCTACCTCGGCTTGCTCGCCCTGCGCCAGGGACGGCTCGACGAGGCGCTGCGCCTGCTGCGATCCGGGGCGGCGCGTCCCACCGCGCGCGGCGCCACGCATCTCAACCTGGCCTGTGCGCTCGAACGCGCCGGGCGGCTCGAGGAGGCGCGCACGACGCTCACGCGAGCCGCACAGCTGCTGCCCAACGATCCCGTCGTGCCGTTGGCCGCCGCCGTGCTCGCGTTGCGACGCCACGACGTGGACGTTGCCGACCGCGCCCTGCGGGACGCCGCCGCCTTGTGGGAGGCCCGCGCCCGTCCGGCGGCGTGGTTCCACTACGCCGGCCTGGTCGCGGCAGTCCAGGGAGAACTCGATCGTGCCATCGCCGTACTGACCGAGGGCACCACGGTCCACCCGCACTCCGCGGTCCTGCTCAACAACCTGGTCACCGTCCTCGAGCGGCGCGGACGCTACGCCGAGGCGGCCGCCATGGTCGAACGCGCACAGGTGGAAGACCCCGCACTGCCGCAGCTCCACAAGAACGCCGGCGACCTGCACTATCGCGCCGGCCGGTATGATGAGGCGCTCGAGTGCTACCAGCGGGCCGTGCGCGTGGCGCCCGAACTCGGCGGCGACGTCTGGCTCAAGCTCGGCAACATCCGCTTCCGACGGCGCGAGCGCGACGAGGCGATGACGTGCTGGGAGCGGTCGCTGGCGCTCGCACCCGAGAACCCGATGGCGCGCAACAACCTCGACACCGCGCAGCGGCTGGCCTGATCCATGGAGTCCCTCGCGCTTCCCCTGGCCCTCCCGGAGGTCCACGTCAACGTCGGCGATGCCTCGGCGCTCAGGGAACGTGGCGTGCTCTCGAGCATCGGGTTGGGATCGTGCGTGGCCCTCGTGCTGTACGACCGGGAGACGCGGATCGGCGGGCTCGCGCACATCCTGCTCCCGCACGAGGCGCTCTCCCGCACCCCCGGGAAGCCCTCGCGGTATTCCACCACCGCGCTGCCGCACCTGCTGACGCTGATGCGGACGCTGGGGCCGGTGGTGCGCCCCATGGCACGCCTCGTCGGTGGCGCGAGCATGTTCGCGAACCTGTTGAGCGGCGGCGGGATCAACATGGGGGAGCGCAACATCGTGGCCACGCGCCGGACGCTGGAGGTGGCCGGCATTCCGCTGGTGGGCGAGGAGGTGGGCGGGGACTACGGACGCAGTGCATTTCTCGACCTGGCGAGCGGGGAGCTCCGGGTCACGTCGATCCGACATGCGGCGCGCACCGTCTAGCCGCCGTACCGTCCTCGTCGTCGACGACTCGCCCCTGATCCGGCGGGTGGTGTGCGACGTCATCGCGTCCTCGGCCGACTTCACGGTCGTCGGCGAGGCGGCAGACGGTCAGAGCGCCCTCGAGATGGTGCATCGACTCGACCCGGACCTCCTGACCCTCGACGTCCAGATGCCGGGACTCGACGGGCTGGCGACGTTAGGCTACGTGATGAGCGAGGCGCCGCGCCCGGTGGTGATGCTCTCCGCCCTGGTCGACGGCGGCGTGACCACGATGCGCGCCCTCGAGCTCGGCGCCGTCGACTTCGTGCGCAAGCCGTCGCTCGGAGATGCCCTCGACCGGAGCACGTTGCATGAGCGCCTGCTGGGCGCCCTGCGGACCGCCGCGCGCTCCGAGTGCACCTCCGTTCCGGTGTTGGCGCGTGCCCCCGAGCAGCGCCGCGTCACGTGGGGCCACCGCGTCGAGGCGCCGACCCACCTCGTGGTCATCGCCGCCTCCACCGGCGGCCCGCGCGCCCTCGCCGAGATCCTCCCCGCGCTCGCCCCGTCGGGCGCGGCGGTGCTCGTGATCCAGCACATGCCCCCCGGATTCACCGAAGGGTTTGCCCGCCGGCTCGACGCGCTCTCGATGCTCCCGGTCGCCGAGGCGACGGATGGCGCCCCGCTGTGCGCCGGTCATGCCTACGTTGCTCCTGGCGGTCTGCACACGACGGTTCGGGCAGGAATGGACGGCGTACGACTGGCGGTCACCGGCGGTCCCTCGCTGCACGGGGTCGCCCCGGCGGCCGATCTGGCGTTCGCCAGCGCCGCCGTGGCCTTCGACCGGCGCTGCATCGCGGTGGTCCTGACCGGCATGGGACATGATGGCGCCGATGGCGCGCGCCTGGTGCGGCAGGGCGGGGGATACGTGATCGTGCAGGATGCGCAGACCTCGATCGTCTACGGCATGCCGCAGGCGGCGCTCGCCGCGGCCGGGGCCGACGCCATTGCCCCGTTGCATGACGTCGGCGCCGCCATCGCCCATGGGCTGCTCGTCCAAGGGTGCGCCCCTGTGCTCCGGTGACCGGTATGTCCGCGCCCGGCGCGCCGGTCCGAGGCGGCGAGGATCGCGACGTGCTGCGATGCGTGACGCCGCACGTGACGCCGCACGTGACGCCGCACGTGACGCCGCGCGTCCCGCAGCGGTCTAGTACTCGATCCTCATGACCATGACTGCAGACATGCGCGATTTCCCCGACCTCGCCTTCAGCACTCCCGACGCGCCACACGGCACGCCGGCGGTGCTGCGATTCAGGGAGCGCGTGCGCGCACGCATCGGCGCCGCCGAACTGCTCGCCTTCCGGGTGGGCGGGGAGCGCTTCGCCTTCGACGTGCGTGCGCTAGACGAGGCGATCGACCGGCCGTCGATCGACGTGATCCCCTGGAAGGGCGCGTCGCCACACCCGACCGGCGCGGCGTCGTCCGTGCCTGCCGGTGATGGGATCGATGGGGAGGTGACCCACGTCACGTCTGGAGGCAATGCTGCGGCGGGACGTGCGATCCTGCGAGGCCTCATGCGCGCGGCGGGTCGATCGATTCCGGTCTTCGATACGGGCCGACTGCTCGGTGTATGCGACACCGGATCGCGGGACCAGGTCCTGATCATGCGCAGTGGCACGCGACGCATCGGCTTGTTGGCGGATGAGGTCGACGATGTGATCCTCATCGATCTCGGGACCATTCAGCCGCCGCCGGTCGATGCCGGGGACGAACTCCTGCTCGGGGTGACGTGGGACGGCGCGGAGCTCACCGGAATCCTCGACGCCCGGGCCCTGATCCAGACGTGTCAGCACTGGGCCGCGGAGATGAGCGCGTGAGCCGGGACGCCGTCGCGCGCCGCCTCGTCACCTTCGGGATCGGCACCGCGTGGTACGCGGTGGACGTGGCGCACGTGGAACGCGTGCTGCGTCACGAAGGGGTCTTCCCCATTCCCAACATGCCGCCGTGGATGGAGGGGATGATCGAGTACCGCGGGCGCATCGTTCCGGTCATCAACCTCGGGCAACGTCTCGGCCTGGACGTTCCGTCCGGCGGAGGGGCTCGGCGCTTGCTCGTGCTCACGTTAGGCGAGGACGTCGTCGCCGCGGCGGTGGACCAGGTCGTGGACGTGCGGCCGGTCGCCGATGGCGACGTGGCCCCGCCGCCCGCACTGGTCCGTGGCGTGGCCGGCGAGTGCTTGCGCGGCGTGCTGCGACGCGACGACACGATGGTCCTCCTGCTCGACGTGGCGCGCCTGCTCCATGCCGCCGACCGGCGCGCGATCGACCACTGCCTCGCGCCGCCTGACGTCGACGGACCCACGAGCGCACCGCGCACAGCCGACGTCCCGGTCAATGTCTGACGCCCCGTTCGTCTCGAGCGCCACTCGGCGCGAGCAGTTCGATGAGGTCTGCGCAGCCCTCGCAGCCCCGGGTGCGATGTCGCACCGTGAGACGATCAAGGCAGACATCATCGCCCTGTACCGGGCGGTTGAGCGGGACATGGGAGCGCTGGCCGCGCTGAAGGAAGACGTGAAGGGGCTCGTGCAGCACTGGAAGTCGCTGGATGACGGCACGGCGCCGCCGTCGCCTCCCGATCTCCCCGCACCGATCGTCGAATCGGTCAGCGCACCGGCTGCTCCACCGGTTACTGCATCGGTCACTCCGCTCGTCACCGCGCCGGCCACCGCGTCGGGAGCGGCGCCGACGCGCGCCGATCACCTCAATGCCTCCACGTTCCTCGAGAAAGGGTGGAGCCTGATGTCGTTAGGCGATCCGGCCGGCGCCGAGGCCGCCCTCCTCCGCGCGCTCGAGCTCGCGCCCGGAGATCCGCATGGGGAGTCGCTGCTCGGGTGGGCTCAGATGCTCCAGGACAAGTACGACGACGCGCTGCTCAATTTCCAGAAGGTCCTGATGCGACAGCCCCAGAACTCGCTGGCCCGCATCAACGTCGGGTACATCTGCCTCAAGAAGCAGATCTTCGGCGAGGCGATCGAGCACCTCTCCAAGGCGATCCGTCTCGACAACGACCGGAAGGCGACACTCTACGCGCATTACTACCTCGGCCTGCTGTATCTCGAGCGCGAGATGTACGAGGACGCGCAGAACTTCCTGCGCAAGGCGATCGCCCTCGGTCCCAACCTGATCGAGGCGCACTACGAACTCGGCCGCGCCCTCTTCCTTGGCGGGGACCGCGAGGGGGCGATGGGTGCGTGGCGCGACGGCGCGCGCGCGAACAAGTTCAGTCCATGGGGAAAGCGCTGTGCCGAGGTCCTTCGACAGGTCGAAGCCGGAGGGGCGCCGCCAGGCTCGCCGTAGCTGCGGCGCTCGGCGTTGCACACGCCGTCAGGTTGTCGTGTGCCGCTGTCCTTGCGCTCACCGGCGCGCTCACCTGCGCGCTCGCCGTCGCCCCCCGGCTGGTCGCCGCGCAGGCTGCGGGCGGGTTCGAGGCCGTGGTCGGCGGGAGTCGCTGGGAACGCGATCGCTTCACGGTCGTCGCCGCTCCGAGTGATGAGCCGCTCGCGCGCGCCCTGCTGGCACAGGCCGTCGCGCTCGACACCTTTCCCGGACTGCCGCGCCCATCCGAGCGCATCCTGATCCAGGTTGCCCCCGATCGCGAGGCCTTTCGCGCCCTCGTCGGCCAGGGCGCCCCCGAGTGGGGCGCCGCATTCGCCATCCCCGGGGAACGCCGCATCATCATGCAGGGACGCGGGGCCTCGTCCGATGCGGGCGATCCGTTGCGAGTCCTCCGGCACGAACTGGCGCACCTCGCCCTGCACGAGTATCTGGGCGCGCTGCCGTCCCGTTGGTTCGACGAGGGGTACGCCAGCTACGCCGCCGGCGAATGGGATCGCGATCGACTGATCGCGACAAACCTCGCGCTGGCGATGCGCGGCGTGCCGTCGCTGGCCGCGCTCGACTCCGGATTCCTGGCCGGGGCGGCGCGCGCAGACGCGGCCTACGCGCTGGCGTACCGGGCCGTCGCCGAACTTGCAGACCTGGATCCACAACGCGGGCTCACCCTGCTGCTGCGGTACTGGAAGGTGGAGGGGGAGTTCGAGCGGGCGCTGCGGCGCGCCTATGGCCTGACCCAGGTGCAGTTCGAGGAGCGGTTTCGCGACCGCACGCGGCGACGTTATGGAGTGTTGGCGTTGGTGACCGACGTCACACTTGTGGCCGTCGTCCTGATCTTCTTCGTCGGTCCGTTTTACGTGGTGCGGAGGCGTCGCGACAAGGCGCGACTGCGCGCCATGCTCGCCGCGGACGCCGAGGCCGAGCGACGGGAGCGCGAGAGCGCGATCGAGCACCTGCTCAACCAGGTGGCGCCAGGGGTGCGCGACGGCCCAACATTGCGGGAGGATTAATCGTAATCGCCGCAGGCGGATCTGCTTGACACTGACAGTCGAGCGCCCGTATCCTTCGTTTCCTATGTCACAATCGAGCCCGACGCCGCGATCGCGGCCACTTTTGTTTTGGGGGCTTGCGCTCCTCACCATCCTCGCCGGATTCTGGGATCTCTGGCGAGGAGGCGAGACGATTGCTCCCATCCTTCTGGTTGTCGGCTACTGCGTGCTGGTGCCGATCGCCATCCTCAAGTAAGCACGCGGTCGGCGGGCGAATAGCTCAGTTGGTTAGAGCGCCTGCCTTACACGCAGGATGTCGGGGGTTCGAGTCCCTCTTCGCCCATCCTCGTAGGTATCCACGGACCCTGACTATCGGGGTGGTGTAGGCCATGAATAACCCCTTGGAGGACATCAGAGTGACGGCTTGGCAGCGCCCGGGTCGCGTTATCGCGACCATCCTGATTGGACTGGCTGTGCAGGGCTCCGCCCAGGAGCTCGGCGCACAGCAGCAGACGTTGCAGCGCGGCCAGACGCCGGGCCCGCGGTTCATGGTCCCCGTCCTGCGCTCGAACGAGCGTGCCCTCGGCGCGCAGCTGGCAGACCAGATTCGTGAGCGCATGGGGGGTGACTTCATGATGCGCACGCTCTGGATCATCCCGAAGTCCGATATCGACAACGCGCTCGAGCAGTCGGGATACTCCAAGACCGAACCGCTCAATGCCAACGACGCGCGCCAGCTGGCGAATCTCATTCGCGCCGAGGAGTACGTGGAGGGCATCGTGACCAAGACCGATGCCGGCTTCGAGTTCGACGGGCAGCTGCTCCTGGTACGCGGTGAAGGCATGGTGCAGCCGCTTCCCAAGGTGACGGCCGCGAAGATCGGCGACATCGCGAAGGGCGCCTCCAAGGCGATCGACGACGCGCGCAAGCCGCTCGAGGACATCAAGAACTGCACGCTCAACGCCCGCCAGAGCAAGTGGGCCGAAGCGCTGTCCGACGCGCAGAAGGGGCTCAAGGAGTACCCCAGTTCCGTGATGTCGCGGGTGTGCATCCTTGAAATCGCCAACTCGCAGAAGTGGGGCGCCGACTCGATCATCAAGTACTCCGAGGACATCGTGCGCTTGCACCCGCAGAACCGCCGGGCGCTCGCGCTCGTCTCGGATGCATACGGCGAAAAGAAGATGGACGAGCAGCAGATCAAGTCGCTGACCACGCTGCTGTCGCTCGATCCGACCAATGCCCGCCTCACCGAAACGGTCGTCAACGTGATTGCCGCCAGCGGCAAGCCCGAGGTCGCCCGCCCGATCATCGACGAAGCGGTCAAGCAGAATCCGGGCGATCCGTCGCTCATCCGCCTCCAGTGGCGCATCTATCTGGCGCTCAAGGAATACCAGACGGCGACCGGCATTGGTGAGGAGATGGTCAAGGCCGACACCGCCGCCGCCGACACAACGTTCTTCACGCGCCTCGCCTCCGCCTATGTGCTCTCCGGCGACACGGCCAAGGCGGCCGAAGCCGCGGCCCGTGGCACGGCCAAGTTCGCGAACAACGCTGGCCTGTGGATGTTGCATGGACAGCTCGCCCGTCAGGCTGGGCAGGGTTCCCAGTCGCTGATGGCGCTGCGCAAGGCGGTGGCGCTCGATCCGAAGACCGCCGGCGCCAACCTCATGATCGCCCAGGCATTCGGTGACATGAACCAGCCGGACAGCATGGTCGCCGCGCTCAAGGCCGCCGACACCGCGGGAGACAGCAAGGAGACCATCGGCGGAATGGCGCTGACGCAGGGCAACAAGATGTACCGCGAGTGGAACGCGCAGAATCCGAAGGATCCGGATCAGGCAACGCCCATCCTCGGCATACTCGCGTACTCCGACCAGGTGAATGCCTCACCGACCTCGAAGTTCCTGCAGGGCGTGATCAATCTCGTCGTTGGCCAGACGCTGCTAACGACCAACGCCGACACCAAGAGCTGCGACGTCGCCAACCGGGCGTCGGGTGCCCTGACCGACGCCAACATTCTCATCCCGCAGGGGGCGCAGGCCTTCCCCGACCAGGCCGGGCAGCTGATGCAGGCGCTGCAGCAGCTCACCCCGTACGCCGACAACCAGAAGAAGGTACTCTGCAAGTAGCATCGCCCAGCGGCACGTGGATGTGCAGAAGCGAAGCCCGCCACCGCAATCGCGGTGGCGGGCTTCTCGCTTTCTTGTCCGCCCTCGCGACGTGACGGGAAGCAATGTACGCGATGTGTATAACTCCGTTAGGCACAAGCACTTGACGCATCGTTCGGAGCGCGGCTAGAATGACCCGTCCCTCTACTGGTCGCATGTCCTTCGAGAGCGCCTACCATGCGCCGGTCCTCGCGCGCGAGGTGGCAGATTTGCTGGGCAACGCACGGCACGTTCTGGATGGCACACTGGGCGGCGGCGGGCACACGCTGGCGCTGCTCGAGCGGGGTGCGCACGTGACCGGGCTCGATCGCGATGCGAACGCGGTCCGCGAGGCCGAGCGTCGACTCGCGCCCTATGTGGCGTCGGGCGCCGTCTCGATCTTCTGTGGCAACTACGCCGACCTGACCGCGATTCCCGAACTTGCATCGGCGCGGTTCGACGGCATCCTGCTCGACCTCGGCGTCTCGTCCCACCAGCTCGACGACGAGCGACGCGGCTTCACCTTTCGTCCCGGCGCGCTGCTCGACATGCGCATGGGCGACGACGCCAGCGGGACAGCCGCGGAATTCCTGAACTCGGCCCCCGACAGCGAGTTGGCGTGGGTCTTCCGAGAGTATGGTGACGAGCGCCGCGCGCCGCGCCTGGCGCGCGAGGTTTCGCGGCGCCGGGCGAATCGCCCGTTCGAGACCAGTGACGACTTCGTCGGCGCCATTCGCGCCGTGCTCGGACCTTCGTCGGGCGCGGCGGACTTCGCCCGGCTCTTCCAGGCCGTGCGCATCGCCATCAACGATGAATTGTCGGGACTGGAGCGTGCGCTCCCGGCGCTGCGCGACCACCTGATACCCGGCGGGACGCTGGCGGTCATCGCGTATCACTCTGGCGAGGATCGACTCGTGAAGCACGCCTTTCGCGAGTGGAGCACTGTCTGCATCTGTCCGCCGCGCCAGCCGATGTGCACCTGTCGAGGCACGGCGTTGGGGACACAGCTCACCCGGCGCGCCATCACCGCCGCCGCCGACGAGGTGGCGACCAACCCGCGCGCCCGCAGCGCGAGGCTCCGGGCATGGCAAAGCGCCGCGTAGCGCCCCGCGGCCGCGTGCACGTGGCCCTCGCGCTCGGTGCCTTCGTCCTCGTCATGGCGGTGGTCGTCTGGCGACGGACGATCGGCTATGAAAAAGCCGTCGAACTCCGGCACCTCGAGACGCAGCGGAAGGAACTGGAGGCAGAACGCTCGCGGCTGGTCAACGATATTCGCAGCGCGATGAGCATCGGTCGGCTGGGGCCGGTCGTGGTCTCGCGCCTGGGGATGAAGTATGCCAGCGATTCGCAGAGCATCCGGCTCCCCATGCCGACGCCCCGGTCCCGGAACTGAGGAGAGATCTCGACACATGCCCTCGCCCAGCCGACTCTCGATCGTGCATGCCGCACTGGCCGTCTTCTCCGTCGCGCTCGTGGTGCGGGCGGCGCAGGTGCAGCTGTTCGAGCACGAGGTCTGGGCGAGCCGCGCGATCCGGCAGCACACGGTCGAGGCGTCGCTTCCGGCACCCCGGGGCGAGATCGAGGACGCCACGGGCGTCACCCTCGCCCGCAGCCGCGAGTTGGTCAAGCTCAGCTTCAAGCTCGACGACATGAAGGATCGACGGGGGTTGTATCGCGCCCTGCGCAAGTTGAAGGTGCCGGAGAGCCGGGCCCGCCCGGTGCTGGACAAGCAGCGGAAGTGGTACGACCTGCGCGAGCGCTTCCAGCCGTCGCAGGTGGCGGACCTCATGAAGGTGCCCGGGGTGCGGTCCGCGTCGGCCGGGGATCGCGTCTACGTGCAGTCGGCGGGGACTCGACAGCTCGTGGGGCGCGCCGATCCGGATGGCCGCAACTCCGAGGGGCTCGAGCTGCTGCTGGACTCGCTGCTGCGCGGCGAGCCAGGACGCGCCCAGACGTTGCGGGCCGCGGACGGCAAGCGATTCGCCACGCCCGACATGCTCACCGAGCCCCCGCGCGCCGGCCACACCGTTCGACTCACCATCAACCAGGTCCTGCAGGACATCTGCGACCAGGCGATCGACGACGCCATCAAGCGGCTCAATGCCGATGGTGGCGACGTGGTGATCCTCGACCCGCACACCGGCGAGATCCGCTGCCTCTCGAGCCTGCGCCGACGCCAGCGCATCGGCAGTCCGCTGACGATCGTGGAGCCGTTCGAGCCTGGCTCCACGCTCAAGCCGTTCCTCGTGGCGCGCCTGCTGGAGCTGGGCAAGGCCACGCCTCGCGAGATGATCAACACCTACAACGGCGTGTACGAGGTCGAGGGACGGCGCATCACCGACATCCACAAGGCCGCGTCGATGTCGGTGGCCGACGTCATCCGGCACTCCAGCAACGTCGGCATCGCCCGCCTGAGCGAGCGGGTCAGGGATGGGGAGCTCTTCTCGCTCTATCGTGACCTCGGATTCGGGACGCCGACCGGCGTGTCGTTCCCCATGGAGTCCGGGGGGACGCTCAATATTCCGAAGCGTTGGTCGAAGCAGTCGCATCATTCACTCGCCATCGGTTACGAGGTCGCGGTCACGCCGCTGCAGCTCGCGCTGGCGTACGGGGCGCTGGCCAACGGCGGGGAACTCATGGCGCCGGCGCTCGTCAAGCAGATTCGCGACGTCGACGGCCGAGTGACCTATGCGCACCAGCCGCGCGCGATTCGCCGCGTGTACGATGCAACCACGACGCGCACCGTCATGACGATGCTCGAGAGCGTCGTGGACAGCGGCACGGCCCAGGATGCGGGGCTCGCGACCTTCGACGTCGCCGGGAAGAGCGGAACCGCCCGTCGCACCGTGGGCGGGCGGTACGGCCGTGGCGGCACCCAGTCGTACACCTCGTCATTCGTGGCCCTCTTTCCGTCGAGCAAGCCGCAGTACGTGGTCCTCGTGAAGCTCGATAACCCGCGGGGG
>Ga0138256_10008552_pt1 | contig 10744 bp, 9 predicted proteins | sample KNB2016incub_MG_FD_105486 | JGI IMG/M metagenome (GOLD analysis project Ga0138256, IMG submission 105486) | Active sludge microbial communities from wastewater in Klosterneuburg, Austria - KNB2014incub_MG | ecosystem: Engineered > WWTP > Activated sludge > Unclassified | place: Austria... | reverse complement strand
ATAAAGCTGAAAATTATATAAATGAATCAAGTAAGATCAAAAGTGAGTCGGTTGAGTTTTTTAGCAAACCTAAACTTCCCTGCCCGGCACTGGATGTAAACGGAAGCTGTATGATCTATGAAGCAAGACCTGTGATCTGCAGAAGATTTGGTCCGCCGGTTTTTGATTATAAAAACCCTGAAAAATTGTTTGCATGTGAGTTAAATTTTGCGGGAGGTGAAGAAATCATAGATGATCTCCTGATCCCGAATCAGACTGAGATAGGAAAAAACTGGGATGAACTTAAAACGTTTTATAACTTGGAAAACAATTTAAACAGCAATGCCTCTACTACAATAGCAGAGGCATTGTTTAATTCTAAAATTGTATAGAATTTACTTTTTTTTGTACGAAATCTTCTTTGGTACGGTAAACTGTCTCATTCCATCGACTGAACCAATATATCCAAATCCACTTTGTTTGACTCCTACCCATGGAGTTCCTGACACACCTCCGATACCCTGATTTACTCCTATCATTCCGGATTCGATCTGTTCAGCTATTTTTTTCCCCTTCGAAAAATTCTTAGTCCATACTGTTGCACCCAAACCAAACACCGATTTATTTGCTTTTTCTACTGCCTCTTCACCACTCTTTACTTTTTGAATACAAATCACAGGTCCGAAAGTCTCAGTGACCATGATATCATGTTTTTCAGATAAGTTAGTTATTACAGTCGGTTCAATAAAAAATCCTTCTCTGTCGATTTTCTCTCCGCCAAGCAGGATCTTTGCTCCTTTTCTTTTAGCTTCATCTATCTGCTCAATTACATGATTTCTTTGAGCTTCACTTACCATCGGTCCCATATCCACATCATCAAATCCATCACCTACTCTGTATTTTTTTACTTCTTCCAGCACAAGTTTTTCAAACTCCGGCGCTATTTTATCTTCAATATAAATTCTTTCAACAGAAACACATACCTGTCCCGAATTTCTCAGAGATCCGTGCACAGCATAAGGAACGACTTTTTTAAGATCTGCATCTTTAAGAATAATCATAGGATCTTTTCCTCCGAGCTCGAGAACAAGTCTGTTTAAATTTCTTGAACATGCTTCCATAATTTTTTTACCGACTGCCTGAGATCCGACAAATGCTACCATATCTATATCAGAATTTATGATCTGCTCTCCTACTTCTTCAGCTCCCTGTAAAAGATTGATAACACCTTTTGGTAAATATCTGTTATATATCTCATAAATTGCCTTACCTGCCAATGGTGTGTTTTCTGAAGGCTTAAAAACAACTGTATTCCCCATCAATATTGCCGGAGACAATAAAGACTCAGGCATTCCAATTGGAAAATTCCACGGAGTAATTACTGCTACCGCGCCTAAAGGCATCCTGTGAAGCTCGGTAATTAAATTATCCTCTTTGAATATTTCAGTCTCCGCTGCTTTTTCTGCAAGTCTTATATTTTCCTCAATGGCATAAACAGTACCTTCACATTCTCCGACTGCTGACCTGTTAACTTTCCCCATCTCTTTCGTAATAATATCGCCTATCTCTTTTTTCTCCTTATGAAGATCTCTTGCTATGTTTTTAAACAGCGCTATTCTCTTTTTCAACGGCGTTTTACTCCAGACTTTAAAAGCTTTTCTTGCTAGCTTTACTCCTGACGAAACTTCACCGGGACTTGAACATTTGATCTTTTCAATCAACTCTCCCGTTGAAGGATTTATATCCAGTATAAATTTCCTCATTACATTAAAAAATTAAATTTATAAAAATTTCTTGAAGAAGGATAAAATACCCTGTTTCCAGGCTATTCTGTGTGTTACACCCGTTCCCTGTTGTATTGTATGTTTATTATCAAGATACCATTGATAAGATCTTATCAATGCCTGAGAATTGGAATATTTCGGATCCCAGCCTAACTGAGTCTGCGCTTTTTCAATCGATACAAATGAATCCGTATCTGCTGTTCCGTAAATCCATTTGTACAATGGCGATATATTCAATATTTCAAAAAACCTTAGCATTGGTTTTATAATACTCGCCGGCGTTGACATCACTCTTGCGCCTGTCCCTGCATATTCACACATTGCACCTACATCTTCATTCACAGTCTTAAACTCTTTTGCTCCTACATTAAAAGTATCATTGATCTTTTCCAGAGGTAAAGTAGATGCAAGCAATATGGCATCTACAAGATCTTCAACTTCAAACAACTGGTATCTGTTCTTACCATTACCAATTATTGGTATTTTTACTCCCGATTCCACCCAGTCATAAAGTATCTGAAATACTCCGAGTCTTGCTGTTCCTATAAAACTCTTAGGTCTTAATATACTGATTGGAAGTCCTTTGCTTCTGTATTCCTCGCATACTTCTTCTGCCTCTACTTTACTTTCTCCGTAAGGACCTACTCCATGTCTCGGATGAGTTTCATACAGAGGATGTACATCCGGCACTCCATAAACTGCAGTCGAAGAAATATGAATTACTCTTCCAACCTTATTTCGTAAAGAACTATCAAGTACGTTCCTTGTACCGTCTATATTGGTCTCATAAATATCCTGCTTTTTCCATAATGGCAAAGCGGCAGCGCAATGTATCACAACATCTGCATCCTTTGTGATCTCATCCATCTGCTTTTTATCTCTGACATCACCATAAATACATTTTATATCTTTATCATATTCACCTGTTTCAAATTCTGCTATATCAAAAAAAACACATTCATTGAAATTAGTGATACGGTTAATTTTCTGAGAAATATGATAACCAAGAAATCCGGCACCACCTGTAACTATTATTTTCATTTATTTTATAAGTATATTTTTATAATTAATTTAATATGAACCGTACAATTTAATGCGGCTTGACCTCAATGCTGAAAATTTATCTGAGACAAGATCATAAATTACATCAGATATTTCTTCTGGTTTTATCCATTTCTTAATGTCTTCTTCGCTTCCCCAGTCACGGTTTGAAGGTGTATCAATAATTCCCGGAATAATTGTATTACACCTTATGTTTTTATCTTTCAATTCTTCGCTCATTGTTTCCATTAAGCTGATCACACCTGCTTTGGAAATAGAATAAGCAAATCTGCCGGGCGTTGTTTCTGTACCGGCAATAGCTCCGACAGAAACTATTCTTCCATAATCATTTCCAAGCATTACTTTTGCAGTTTCTCTTGAGAAATAAAATGCTGACTTAAAATTAAGATTCAGCATTTTGTCCAGATCTTCGGTTGCCAGTTCGGTAACATCTGAAGCTTCGGATATTCCCCCGACCGTATTTATAAGAATATCTATTTTTCCTTTTTCCAGAGCTGCAACATTTTCCACAAACTCAGTCACAGATTGTTCATTTACGGCATCACACGTTTTACAGTATATTTTTCTAAGTTTAAAATATTCTGAATTTTCTTCATGGGAATTATCAAAGACTTTATTGAACTCTTCGGTACTTTTTGAGGGCACATATACTCTCAGTCCTTCATCTGCAAACTTCCTGACTATGAATCTGCCAAGTGCACCTGTGCCGCCTGTGACTATTGCAACTTTGTCTGTCATAATATTTTATGCAATGCTAATTTTACCAAGAAAAACTTTTCTGTCTGATCCTGTGACCGAAGGCATATTTGTTTTTTCGCCGTTTATAAGTTCATTTGCAAGTACAGCAAACAAAACAGCTTCCTTGTTATCGCAATTGATCCCGTGATCATTCATAGTCCTTACAGTATTTCCTTTAAAATATTCTTTAAGATATTTCATAAGCAAAGTATTCTTAGCGCCGCCTCCGCTTACTATTAATTCTGCATTATCAATGTTCACATTAATTTTTTTCAAATTGTAATGAATTGCAAATGCCGTATATTCAGTAAATGTTTTTAAAATGTCAGAAGGATCTGCTTTTTTAAATTTATTTAAAATACTGTTAATGAAATTTTCGGAATAGTATTCACGTCCTGTAGACTTTGGAGGTGCTTTTCTGCAGAATTCATCTTCGCTAATTATCTTCTTTAACATTTCATCAATTACATTACCTTTGGAAGCAATCTGACCATTTTTATCAAACTTCTTGTTATAATATTTATTTGCAAGATAATCGATCATCATATTTCCGGGACCACAGTCAAATGCGATGACTTTTTTATTATCACCGTATTTTCCAAGAACAGTCAGATTCGTTATTCCGCCTATGTTTATTAATATTCTTTTATTTCTTTTATCTGTAAACAGTATCTGATCTAGATAAGGAACCAAAGGAGCGCCGTCGCCATTGACTGCAACATCTCCTGTTCTGAAATCACCGACAGTAGTAATACCCGTTTTATTTGCAATAACGGAAATATCACCTATCTGAAGTGTTGATTTCGAACTTAGTTTATATAGTTTATGATTAAATGGGTAATGGAAAATTGTCTGCCCGTGAGATCCGATCAAGTCAATGTCTTTTGTTAGGAGCTTATTTTTTTTTATGAGCTTTATAACTGAATCTGCAAACAAATTTCCGGCCATAAAATTTAATCTGCAAATATTTTCCGGATTACCGGATTTACCTGAAGAGCATTCAATAATGAACTTTTTTAACTCCGAACTGACAGGGTAGGTCTTGAAATCTATTACTTTAATTCTTGTTGCAAAATTTTTTCCGGATATCTTTAGTAAAACAACATCCACTCCATCTACTGAAGTACCGGATAATATCCCAATTACAACCCTTTTGGTTTTATTTACTAAATTAAGAAATTTCTTCATGAATGCAACAAATATACTTTAATTACGAATTAGAATCTATGAAAAACAATGGTTCCCTTTTAAAATTTGATTTTTTCTTTTATACAATAATTTTTTTATTTAAAAAATACCATTTATTTTAAAGTTAATTTTTAGGATTTTGCTTCAAAACTTAAAACACATATAATGGAAGAATTTTCGATCAATAAAAAACAACAGGATAAAGTTACTATTCTGAGTTTAAACGGATTCCTGGATGCCCATACTTCTGTTGAGCTTGAAAAGAGTTTTGAAGAAGTACTTTCTGAAAAGAATTTTAAAATTGTCGTAAATTTTGATAAGCTTACCTATATCAGCAGCGCCGGTCTCGGGGTCTTTATGGCGTTTATTGAAAATGCCCGCGAAAATTCCGGAGACATTAAACTCTGCGGAATGAGCGATAAAATATATAACATATTCGATATGCTGGGTTTTCCCATCTTATTTGAAATTTATAAAGAAGAAAAATCAGCTATTGAAAAATTCAGCTAACTCCGGATATGAGCAACCCCAATAAAATATTGTTTGCAAGCTCTACCAAAAATCTCGCTCTCGTAAGAAAATTCATAGAATTGAAAGCATCAGGTTTTGGATTTGACGAAAGAACAATCAATCAGATTATTCTTTCCGTGGATGAGGCTTGTACAAATATTATCAAACATGCTCATCATTATAATGAAAAAGAACACATTGAAATGGAGATCAAATTTGATAATGGTAAGATTTTTATTGTAATGAATTATAAAGGCAAAGGATTTGATCCAAATGATATTGATAATCCAAATATGAAAGAATATTTCAGTAAATATAAGGTCGGGGGTCTTGGAGTCCCGATAATGAAAAAATTCATGAATAAAATTGAATATGTGCATAATAACTCCGAAGAAAATTCATTAACTCTGATAAAATCACTTCAGAGCTAATTAATAAATCATAAATGGATAATCACAATCCCGCTCAAAAACAACTCGAACTAAACTCGCTTATAGAATTCTCGCAATTAATAACCAGCAAACTTGATCTGAAATACATTCTTAATAATATTCTTTTAAGTATAATGGGAAAAATGCTTATTTCTAAAGGCATGATCCTGCTGAAAAAGGATGAAGGTATTCCCAATATTTTTGCGATCGAAGCAGCCAAAGGATTTGATTCAAAACTGATCAATACTTTTACGGAAGTTGAGTTTCCTAAAATGTCAGTGTTTGAATATGATGATATTGAAAACAGATCAGGATTTGTTTATAATTCAGGTCTTAAGTATTTCTTTAAGATCTATTTTCAGAATAAATTTCTGGGCTTGATTTGTTTTGGAAAGAAACTGAATAATACAGAGCTGGCAAAGAATGAGATCATTTTTATAGAAACAATGCTTAATATTTCTTCATCTGCAATTGAAAATACAATAAAATTCAATCAGCTTAATAATCTTAACGACAGCCTGATCCTTAAAGTAAGACAGTTAAGTTCTTTATCCGAACTCGGAAAAGAATTCAATTCAAATTTTACGAACAGAGAAAACATTATCAAACTTCTAAGCTATTCCCTTCTTGGTAATTTTGGTATCAAAGATTTTATTGTAATCGCCCGTGATAAGTCCGGTGAATTTAATTTGCTTAAAGAAAGTAAAAAGTTTGATATATCTGAATTTGATCTCAAAAAACTGTTCCCGGTTGGTCAAATCCCGGAAGAGTATAAATCAACTTTAATTTTAACGAATAACTCTTCTGTTTCTTTTCTTGATTTTTTATATAAACAGGGTTTTGAGATTGTTATTCCAACCATTATTAAAAATGAGATCGACTATATTATTTGTATAGGAAAAAAGCTTAACAAAACTTCATATTCAGATACAGACATAGAATTTCTAGAATCAATTGTTAATCTTTCACTAATTTCAATTCAGAATACAGAACTCTTCAGAGAGTTTCTTGAAAAGCAGAAGATTGAAAATGAATTGAAAATAGCGCGGGAAATTCAGCTTGCGCTCCTGCCGAATGATATTCCGGAAATAAAAGGTTATGATATTGCGGGTGAAAATATTCCTGCATTGCAGGTAGGCGGAGATTATTATGACATAATAAAACTTACGGATACAAAGACTGCTCTTGTGATTGCTGATGTTTCCGGAAAAGGTACACCGGCATCATTGTTAATGGCTAACATTCAGTCCGCTGTTCATTCCTATCTTAAATTATATACGGAAATAGATTTTGATCTTGCAAAAGTCACCGAAAAGATAAATGAATTGATATATGAGAATACTTCTTCGGAAAAATTCATTACATTTTTCTGGGGCATACTTGATTCAGCAAACAATACCTTCGAATATATAAATGCCGGACACAATCCTCCGTATATGCTTCATGATGATAAAATTGTACCGCTTACTGAGGGCGGATTTATGATTGGAATTTTAGATTTTGGAATTAATTATGAAGTTGGTAAAATTGATCTGAACAATAATGATGTTGTAGTATTTTATACCGACGGTGTCACGGAAGCAATGGATAAAAATGGCGAAGAGTTTGGTGATGCCAGACTTATTGATATCATGAAAAACTGTAAAGATTGTACTTCAAAGTTCATTCTGGAAAAATTAAATCATTCTCTTGTAGAATTTGCAAAAGATACTCCTCAGTATGACGATATTACTGCAATCGTATTAAAAAAACTCTGACCTGAAAATGAAATATATTATTATTCCATCCATATCTGATCTTTATTTTTAAGGACTATCTGATATCCGCCTTTATATGTTTCAAGCACACCTTTCGCGTAAATATAATATTCCTTTAAATCATCAATATTAATTTCCTCAAGTAATCCGGCATTTTCTTCATAAACAACTATGTCAAAACTTTCCGACTTTGAATGAGGAATTCTGAGAAGGTATGGAAATTTTTTAGTAAGTATATTACTTATACCGCCGAATACCGTTATCTCCTGACCTATATAATTTCCCAGTGAAGCGAAATCCTTATCACTGTTGAGATTCAGATAATTTTCTTTTCCGCTGTTATTCTTTTCAAAGTCTTCGATCTGTTTAGCTCTTTTATCCCACCAGAGAATTCTCTCTTCATAATCAGGATAATGTTTCTTTGCAGGATCCCATATTCCAAGACTGTTTGATTTTGCAAACTCCTGTGCTTCAACAAATTCATTATGAAATCTTGTACTGTTTCCGTATTTATTAAAATAAGGGGAATAGCCCTGCCTTACGCATTCAACATTATAGTTAACTTCCGTACCGTCCTTCATAATAACGATCATATATACAAGATATCTGCCGAACATGTCAATACTCCTGTCATCAGCTTCTTTTTCCAGTCTTACATAATCCGCATCTTTAAGAAATCCTTCAGCCCATTTCCATGCTTCGAATCCAAACGGAGAATCTACTTTGACCGGCATTTTATTATTTCCTCTTTCGGAATTGTAATATGCCTCCCAGTTAGCTGCAAGTTCATTTGTCTTTTGCTCGGCGTCATCAGTCTTAAAAGTCTCTTCGGTATCAATTCCAAGAAGTCTTACGGAGTTATCAAGATTTTCAAATCTGAAAGTATCTCCGTCTGTGACCTTACTTATTTTGAAATCTCCTATGATCAGTGAACTGTCAGTCTGCGCTTTACATGCAATCTGAGATACAAAAAGGAATACGACCAATATTGTATTTCTTAAACTGATAATTTTCATTATTCGAATATAAAGTTAAAATAAAAAACTCTTATGCTTAAATGAAACATAAGAGTCTTGAAAAAATTTAAATTTTAAAGAAATTAATATCTTGTACCTTCGCTGACAAATGGAATAATTGCAAGATGTCTTGCTCTTTTAATGGCAGTTGTAAGCTTTCTCTGCATTTTTGCTGTTGACCCGGTAATTCTTGCAGGAAGTAGTTTACCCTGCTCATTAAGAAATCTTGTCAGCAATCTTGCATCAAATATATCTATATAATCTTTAACTCCTCTTTCTTTGAAAGGATCTCTTTTTTTTGCCTGATTTTTTTTAGCTGTGATTTGCTGTGTTAATCTGTAATTGGCTTCTTTAAAACTTTTAGTGTTTTTTTTCATTAATACGTTTTGCTTTTTTAATTCTCTCAATTTATTCAAATTCATGTAAAATTACAATTCAATTTTTATAATAAAATATAAAAACAATTTTCTGAAATTCAGATTACTTTAATTGACCGCTTCAGTTTAAAAACATTTCGATAACTAATTTCACGAATTGTTACGAATTTTTTCAAATGATTGTCCTTTCCGGATTGACAGTGCCTTCTTTGAAACAACTAACTTTTATTTTTAAAGAAAGAAGCATTAAATATTTAAATTAAAAAAAGCTCATTTCCACTAAAAAATTTACAGACTCAAAAGATACAATTTTAGCTGAATCCTGTATGCTAGCTGTGTTTTCATCACTTTAGAAACACTTTTTTCAGGATTCATTTACATTTCAGCAAATCTTATTTACATTTTAGACAGTCTCATTTACATTTTAGACAGTCACAGTAAATTTTAGACAGTCTCAGTTACATTTTAGACAGTCTCATTTAAAATTTAGACAGTCACAGTTAAATTTTAGCCAGTCACAGTTAAATTTTAGCCAGTCACAATTAAATTTTAGACAGACACAGTTAAATTTTAGACAGTCACAGTTAAATTTTAGCCAGTCTCATTTACATTTTAGACAGTCACAGTTAAATTTTAGACATTCACAGTTAAATTTTAGACAGTCACAGTTAAATTTTAGACAGTCACAGTTAAATTTTAGACAGTCTCATTTACATTTTAGACAGTCACAGTTAAATTTTAGACAGTCTCAGTTAAATTTTAGCCAGTCACAGTTAAATTTTAGACAGTCTCAGTTAAATTTTAGCCAGTCACAGTTAAATTTTAGCCAGTCACAGTTAAATTTTAGCCAGTCACAGTTAAATTTTAGACAGCCACAGTTAAATTTTAGCCAGTCTCAGTAACATTTTAGCAGGTCGTCGTTACATTTCAGCAGGTTGCATTTTACATTTTGGGGTTTGAAGTTTACATTATGAAGGCTGAAGTTTATATAAAGAACATAAAATTTTACATAATAAGGATTTTAATTTGTATTATGCAGTTTGCAGTTAATATTTTACTGGAGGCGGTTTGTAAGAATAATCATAAAATTTTCAATTGTAAAACTTTTTCTAAATATATATGTTTTGCTAATTTAAAATACCTGAAACTTTTATTTTTAAATTTAAGTATTTGAATTAAATTTCCCGGGTATATAATTATTGTGAAAAAGTCCTTTATTCTAACCGTCCCAGTGGTAATGGCTGCCACACTTTTCTTCTATTCATATAATGAATCAAGCATTTATTCCAAATCAACGAATGAGTTAAAAGAAATTACGAGCAGTGAAAAAAACATTGTAACTTCGCCAACGGCTACTCAAAAAATTGAATTCAGAGAATTTGATGAAGTAATGACAAAAAAGTCATTTGATAATAATCTCTATGTTGAAAATTTGCTCAAAGACTGGCCGACACTTTTTGACCTGTTTACATCAAATTCAAATTTCAAACAAAAGGCGAAATCAATAAATGTTAGAGATCTTGAGCGGGTCAATGAAAAGATTCAAATGGTAAGCAAAGAATTTAAGCTTGGGAATGTTGACAATCTGGTAGCGGAGCTCGGCGAAGACATAAAACGTGAATGTAATTACTACAATCTTGACTGGAGAATTGTTTTTGCGATCATCAGACAGGAATCTTATTTCAATGCAAATGCACGTTCACATGCGGGAGCATTTGGTCTTATGCAGCTTATGCCGCGCACAGGCGCTGGTCTTCAGAATCAGCTCAGTCTTGAGGAAACACAGACACCTAGAAACAATATTATTGCCGGAATATACTATTATGCGACACTTGTATCCCAGTTCAGAGATCTCGGAGAAGATAAATACAAATTTGCGCTTGCCGCATACAACGCAGGTCT
>Ga0138256_10008551_pt1 | contig 10745 bp, 14 predicted proteins | sample KNB2016incub_MG_FD_105486 | JGI IMG/M metagenome (GOLD analysis project Ga0138256, IMG submission 105486) | Active sludge microbial communities from wastewater in Klosterneuburg, Austria - KNB2014incub_MG | ecosystem: Engineered > WWTP > Activated sludge > Unclassified | place: Austria... | reverse complement strand
TGGTTTATTCAGACTGGCTGAATGCCGGGGCTGATAAGCCCACTGTGCTCATTTACGGGCATTATGACGTGCAGCCTGTTGACCCTATAGATTTATGGACATCGCCTCCGTTTGAAGCAGAAGTACGGGGTGAAAATCTTTATGCGCGCGGTTCAGCTGATGATAAAGGACAGGTGTTCATTCATTTAAAGGCTATCGAGGCTCATCTAAACCAAAACAAATCTCTGCCGGTAAATATCAAATTGCTGATAGAAGGTGAAGAAGAAATTGGCAGCATGAACTTAGGACAGTTCATCAAAGATAATGTTGAGCTGCTGAAATGTGATGTAATTGTTGTGTCTGATACCTCAATGTTTTCCAAGGAGCTACCTGCATTAGGTTACGCTTTAAGGGGATTGTGTTACATGCAGGTTGATGTAACCGGACCTAACCGCGATTTGCACTCAGGTCAGTATGGCGGCTCGGTTGAAAATCCTATTAATGCGCTTGCTGAAATGATATCAAAGATGAAGGATGCTGACGGCAGGATTTTGATAGATGGATTTTATGATGATGTTGCGCCGCTGAGTAAGGAAGAAAAAGATAATTTCGCAAAACTTCCGTTCAGTGATGATGAGTATGCCAAAGGACTTGAAGTTGACGCACTTGCGGGAGAAAAGGGATTCAGCACGCTTGAGCGGATTTGGGCAAGACCAACACTGGATTGCAACGGTATTTGGGGCGGATTTACTGGTGAAGGAGCCAAGACCGTGCTTCCTTCAAAAGCTTCGGCTAAAATAAGTATGAGGCTTGTACCGAACCAGGACCCGGATAAGATTGAAAAGTTATTCGTAAATTTTGTAAAGAAGATCGCACCAAAAAGTATAAAGACGGAAGTTTACGGCCAGCATCACGGTAAGCCGTGGATATCTCCAATTTACAGCAAGTGGAATAAGGCAGCGATTAAAGCTCTGAAAGCGGGATTTGGTAAAGAACCTGTGTTTATGAGAGAAGGTGGCTCGATACCAATTGTATTTACACTTGAAGAGTACTTAAAAGCACCTACGGTGCTGCTTGGATTCGGCCTGCCGGATGAGAATGCGCACTCACCTGACGAGCATTTGAATATGAACAATTTCTACAATGGTATTTTGACAAGCGCTGATTTCTACGAAGAGCTTGCAAAAGCATAATTGCCGCAAAAGCTTCAATTGCCGGTCAATTTCAATTAGGATTGAAATTGTTTTATCAAACATATATCTTTGAAATAGCTTAATAATTAACACAATATAAAAACATAGAGTTAAAATCATATTATGCAGCCAAAAGCAAAAGGTAAAAAAACACAGATAGGTAAATCAAAAGGTCCCAAAAGAGAGTTTTCGTTTCCATTGGAAAAAGAGAACTTTATGATAATAGGTTTGGGAGTAGCGCTTTTGATAATCGGTTATTTTCTGATGTCTGAAAATTCTGTTAACGGCTTTTTGCCAACAGTTGTAGCGCCGATATTATTGGTTGCGGGATATTGCGTTGTGATACCTTACGGTATTTTAAAGAAACCTAAGAGTGAATTAGCTGCAGCGGCTGCAGAAAGTACACCAGAAGCAGAAACATCAAATATAAAGACAAGTTAAATTCAAGATCATATTTTATTATTTAAAGGAGAGCGAAAAAGCTCTCCTTTTTAGTATCTTGCAGATATCATAATAATGATTTAATTTTGATAAAATAATGATAACAATTATATGCCAATAATAAAACCAATATCTGCGTTAAGGAACAAATCCAAAGAAATATCGAAGTTGGTTCATGAAAGCCGAGAACCGGTATTTATTACAAAAAACGGTGAAGGTGATATGGTGCTGATGTCTATGCAGGAGTATGAAAAACTAACATTTGAAAAGGTATTGATTAGTAAATTAGATGTTGCAGAAAAAGAATTTGCTAAAGGAGAAAGAGGAAAAGATGCTTTTGAGGTAATTGACAGATTAAGGAAAAAACACAGATCAGAAAAAGCAAAATGAGAATAAAGTTTTTACCTGCTGCCGAAAGTGACCTTGAGGAAATATTTGATTATTTGTATCCGGAAAGTCCGGGCTACGCTGATGAATTCCTAAATAAATTTTACTCATCTCTGAAGAAACTTGAAAGATTTCCCAGATCCGGGAAAATTACTGACATTTTTAATCTTAACAGAGCTGGTTACAGATACTTCAAAATGGGAAAATATTATATTTATTATAAGATAGAAGAAAAGACAATTTATATATTCAGGATAATTCACACTGCAAGAGATCAAAGCACAATATTAAAATAAATAACCCCGGTACATTAAGTAACGGGGTTATTAACGTCATTGAGTATAGAAGGATGGAACCCTTGCTGATTTGAATTTACAATTTAAATTTAACTCCGCCTGTTATCTGGATGCCGTAATTCTTTACAGTCACTGTTGTTGTCTGTTTCCAGATGTTTGATAGACCGAATGAATAACCTGCCTGTATGAAAAGATCTGTTTTGTTTGCTACGTTAAAATCAAGTCCGCCGCCGAATAACAAACCAAAATCAATTGTTTCATAAGCAGATGATGCATCAACATCCGCAGTCTGTGTGCCGTTGCTTTGTTCTTCACTTGCAGAAACTCTTATTCCAAGAACCGGACCACCAACCAGATATGGTTTTACCTCAGTTAGAGGAAATTTAACTTTTAATAAAGCAGGTACTTCCAGGTAGTTCAGTTTATCAGTAAAAGTAGCGCCGCCATTTGTTATCTGGAAACCTTTCATTGTGTATCTTAAACCTGTAGTTACGCCAATGTTTCTGGATATCCCGATATCAAGTACACCTCCAACTATTAAACCGGTTCTTGAATTTGATGTCTGTGATGGAGTGATGCTCACGTTACCGAGATTTAATCCGCCTTCAAGTCCAAGTGAAAGCGTTGGTTGAGAATAAACCGAAATTGCAGATACTGCCAAAAGTGCTGTGATTAAAAGTGTTTTAAGTTTCATTTTTTCTCCTTTAGTTTTTTGATATGATAATTGATTTATGGAATTGTTAAGTTAGCCGTTGATGTATAAGCCTGGTTCAGAGAGTCTGTACCTGTAAAACTGAACTGCCACTGCTGTCCCGTGGTAACACCTGTGTATTCATTTGGGTAAGCCCAAACCTGGTTAGCCGTATATAGCTGGTTAGAGTTATCAGTAATAGTATCAGAAAATCCTGATGTACCGAGTATCATCGTTGTAATCCTGACACTAACTGATGGCTGCCAGGTAAACTGTACGCCATTGGTGCTTTGCTGAACGCCCATAGTAAAAGTCACATTATTGTTACCCTGCCCTAACAGCCCTGTACCTGTATTGTTATTACTGCAGGCAGACGCGAAAACTGCAAGTAGAAATACCGGAATAAAAAGTAATAATGTTTTTTTCATTTTTGTAATTCCTTTCGTTTTTTTTTGATATAATAGAAATAATCTAATCCCCCAAACCCATAATTTTCTGAATTCGTCGGCTATACGATGCTCCAGGAAGTGTTATGGAGTGTTCGGGGGATGTATAATATTTTTTTTTGAGTATTGTGTGCATCATATAGCCTAACGAAGCAAACTTACGTTACGCAATTCGTTCTTCAAAAGTAAAATTTTCCTGTTTTTAGAAAACATTCTTCACCGAATTAGAAAAAAACGCCCATTTAAACACATTTTTCAGTATTTTTGTGTATTCGTTTTAGAAAATTTTGTAAGTGAAAAACACAAAACTCGTTAAATTACTTCAAACATTCACACCAGCTGAACTAAAAAAATTCAGGGATTTTGTTAATTCGCCTTATTTTAACAAGAATAAAAACATCATTAAGCTTAATAATGAGCTGGAAAAGTATTATCCCGGGTTTGATCCGGAAGAACTGAATGAAGAAGTAATATATAAAAAGGTTTTTGGCGCCGGTGAGTATGATTATTTTAAGATTAAGAATATTATTTCAGATCTTTACAATCTTGGACTAGAGTTCCTGAAACAGCAGTCTAACATTGTAACGAATTTTTCACCTGATTACAATATGCTTACACAGCTCCGTGGCCGTAAACTAATGACACTTCATAAAAATTTCGTAACTCAATATGAAAAGAAATTTAAACAAATAAATATTAAAGACGGGTTTCATTTATATAACGAGTACCTGCTGGTAACCGAAAGACATTTTTCAAAACTGCTTGAAAAACCGAGCAGTATAGAAATGATCCAGGATGAATTCAACAGATTTCATGATTATACACTTGTAAACCTTCTCAAATTCTATGCACTGATGCTTCATATCGGTAAAGAAAATAATACTTCTGCTGAACTAAAGATGTTTGATGAAGTATTTAATTATATCGAAAACAGTTATTCCGGATCAAACCCCATTATAAATATTTACAAATACATAATATTATTAACGGTCAAAAGGAATACAAAGTATTACTATATTCTTAAAGAACAATTCATAGAAAATTTTGATCAGCTTACTTCAGAAGAAGCCTATTATACACTTATGTATATATTCGGATATTGCATGGATCGGTTTAACATTAATTCTGACAGGCGTTTTATTAAGGAGTGTTATGACTTATTCAATCACTCTTACCGCAAAAAAATGGTATTTCTTGGGGAGCTTCTTTATCCTGATTTCATAAACTACGTAAAGGTATTTATGCGTTTTGGCAATAAAGCGCTGGCAGGAAAATTTATTGAAGACTATTCAGGACTTTTGCCGGCTGACCAATTGGATAATTGCATTAATTTTTCAAATGCGTTTGTTTATCATTGTACGGGTCAGCTGAAAGAGGCGCTTGCGCTGATCTCAAAGGTGAATTTCCCTTTGCAGATCATGAAGGTTCAGGTGAAGATAATGCAGATACAGCTTAATTACCAGCTTGGTTACTTCGAAGAAACCCGCGAACAGTCTGAATATTTCAGGAAATCACTGGTAAAAGAAGAACAAATTTCGGCTGATTATAAACGATCAATATTAGGATTTTTGAAACTTATAGTGTCACTCATTAATATCAAGCTTTCAACTGATAAAAAATCAAAAGAGTATGAAATCAATAAGTTTAAATATGATATGAACCTAAACCAGAAAAATCATTTTGGTATAAAATTCTGGCTGGAAGACAGGTTTGCCGAAATTGACTTAAAGTAGAATTATTAGAATACATTTCCGGAAATAAAAAGAATGATAAACAATTAATGCTAAAGACATCAGTTTTTCAATTACAGTTAGTCTGCCCCGGATGCAATAATAATATTGCGGTATCCGGAATTACAGATACTGATACATGCCAGAATTGCGGAAAAAATGTAAGCGTTTCTGCGGTGATAAATGATAAGATGTTCGGTATCATGCAAAAGGAAAAATACATGAACGGTTTTCTTTCAGGGGGAATTGAGCAGATGGGGGGGGCAGGTGCGTATAAACTTGTATATTCATCCGGGCAGCCATATTGCGAAGAATGTTTCATGGTAATTGATGAAGAGTCAGCAATGAATGCAATTGGCTCCGGGAAAGCATTCTCGTGCCCTAATTGCAGTCATAAAATGCCTGTCAGGGCAGCAGATTCTGTGCTAAAGGAATTTCACCCTAAAGCCGTTGGTGTGCTTAATGATTCTTTTGGCAAAGATCACTCAGAGAAAAATACCGATAAGGAATCATTGGTAGTTTTCAAGTGTATGACTTGCGGAGCGGGGCTAGAACTATCTGACGATACCGACCGAAAGATCAAATGTAAATATTGTGATAATGAAAACTACCTGCCTGATTCAATATGGATTAAACTTCACCCTGATAAAGAAGTTCAGCCGTTGTTTGTAATACTTGATCTCAGCGAAGCGGAACTAAAGGGTTCAATTGATTATTTTCTTAACGTTACCGCGCTGAATGTTTTCAGTAAACATTTTATGAACTTCATCAGGGAGTATTTTGAAAAGCCGTTTGTTACGCCAGCGTTTCTATCATGGCTAAAGTTATTTTTAGGTTCTAAAAATAATGAAGAAATTAGCTTTAATATGGATATTACCAAAATTCAGAAGTTCTTTTATGACAATCTCAAATTAGGATTGAGCTCACATCCGGTTGAAATAAGAACTACCACTGCGGAATTCGGGTATAATTTACCGGTTGATCTTCAGAAAGAACTGGCTGCCGATGTAAATGAAAGTGTCAGGATCGCTCTGGCAAAAAACAAAGGACTAAAGAAAGAGACAATAAAAAAACTGCAAAGTGATGATTCTGAATCAGTCCAAACTGAAGCAAAAAAACTTAAAACCGGCTTTTTAAAGAGATTGTTTGGATGAATAAATCATATTCTTTAATTTTGATATTAGTATCACTGATAATTTGTAATTCATGCAAAGAACCGCATACTAAAAAAAATTACATGCCTTTACTTACCGAGCTTCATAAGATTGAGTGCGATCAATTAAAAAAGGGAGGAATAAATTTCATTATCAGTGATACGAGTATATATACATTCAGAACAATTGCATTTGACAGGATTATGACAAAAGACCCGGACGCAAAATTAATAGCACATTACGAAGACCTAAATCAGAAATTGGCTGCTATGGAATATTTTATGGATGAAAGCGAAAAACTGGAATACAGAAAGGATCTAAAAATTGAGTACCTTATCCCATGTAAATAAGCATTACAGCAGAAAATCAGCATAAATTTGTTACAGGTTTTTCTATATGTTTTATCTGCAATAAATGATATTTTTGTAAACAATGACACAACTTCTCGAATCAAGATCAAACAAAATAGCATTAACTTTGCTTGTAATAGCCGGTATTTTCTGGCTTGGCGGCATTAATATCAGAACGTTAATTGGGAACGAATTGCTTGATTATGACCAGTTCGATTTCCGCACTTCAATTCCCCCGGACAGGGAAAATACGCTTTTCCAGATGCTTTCCAACGCATCGCTTGTCGTGGTGATAAGTTATTTTATCGTATTGGTTTCGGCAATATGGTTCATGGCTACAACCAAACTTAAAATGAAAGAGAATGGCTGGCTTTTAATGAGCGCGATACTTTTTTTTATGTTCGTACCCGTTGAAGTTTACACCAACTATCTTGATATCAGGTTTATGCTGCTTTTCCAGAAGGGTCCCCCAAACCACGATGAATTGCTGAGGCTTTTTGGTGAAAGGATCGGCGCATTCCGCGGAGTGCCGGTAATTGCAATGCTTTGTTATTATACAATTATCCCTATAGTAATTTTTAAGCCATTAAGGAAAACTAAAGATACCAATGAAGAAAAAAAAGCCGGTTGATCCTGAATTAAAACAGATGCTTGCCGAACTTGAAGAAGTTGCTGATAGACTTGGCTTTAAAGTACGTTACGAAAAAGGTAACTTTGCAGGCGGCTACTGCATATTGAAAGAATCACGACTGCTTGTGGTGAACTCACGCAACGAAGTTGAACGCAGGATAATAATTGTTGCAAAGAGCCTTAAGGAAATAGGTATTGATGATATTTTTGTAAAACCCAATGTAAGGGAGATAATTGAAAAGGAAAGCTCAAGAAAACTTTCGCAAAATGAAGAAGTAACAGAAACTTCCGGGAGTGAATGAAGATAATGAAACTATGAACAGGGAGCGTGCATGATAGTAACAGTTCTAGGCAGTGGTACTTCACAGGGAGTTCCAATTGTGGGATGCGATTGTACAGCGTGTACTTCAAACGATTCCAGGGATAAACGATTAAGAGTATCTGTTTATTTAGAAACTGATATAAAAAACAACAATAAGCCTTTAAGAATTTTAATAGATACATCACCTGATTTCCGCCAGCAAATGTTGTTGAATAATATTACCGATATTGACGCAGTGTTATACACCCATTATCATATCGATCATATAATGGGTCTTGATGACATTCGCCAGATAAACCAGTTACACAGAAAACATGTTGAGCTTTACGCAAACAGCGAAACTGCAGGCAGGATAAGGCAGACTTTTAGTTATATTTTTGACGAAAATACATATAAAGGCGGCGGTATTCCGCTTGTGAACCTGCATGAAATTGACCTGAAACCCTTTGATGTTTTGGGGCAGAATGTAATTCCAATAGAGTATAAACACGGACCAACTACAGTCTATGGTTTCCGCATCGGTGACTTTGCTTATTTAACTGATTGTAACTTTATTCCTGATTCAGAGTTCCCGAAACTTGTGGGTTTAAAAGTGTTGATAATTGATGCTTTAAGATACCGTAAACATGAAACGCATTTTTCCGTTGATGAAGCCATCGCGGTTTCGCAGAGAATAAATGCCGGGCAAACATATTTTACTCATATGACACACGATATCGTGCATGCTGAAGCAGGCAGCAAGCTTCCTGCAAATATTGAATTTGCATACGACGGTTTGAAATTTGACGTTTAAAAGATTTTTACCACTAAGACACTAAGAGCACTAAGTTTAATAAAATATAAAAAACGGATTCCCGCCTTCTCCCCATCGGGCTAAATAGAAAATAAAGAAAATGGATATAGATAATTTACAGGAAATATGGGCACAGATTAGACTTGTGCTTAAATCACATCCCTGGCACGGAGTGCCGATAGGCAACAATGTACCTTCGGTTGTGAATACTTATGTTGAAATAGTACCGACTGATACCGTTAAATACGAAATTGAAAAGAACAGCGGATATCTGAAAGTTGACAGGCCCCAGAAGTACAGCAATATTTGTCCTACACCTTATGGATTTGTTCCGCAAACACTTTGCGGCACAAGGACAGCCGAATTCTGCATGGAAAAAACCGGGAGATCAGGTATTAAGGGAGATGGTGACCCGCTTGATATTTGTGTGCTCACCGAAAAGGAAATTACTCACAGTGATATTTTCCTTAAGGCAGTACCTATTGGCGGATTAAGGATGATTGACGGCAATGAAGCGGATGATAAAATTATCGCTGTAATGGAAGGTGATGGTATTTTCGGTCACTGGATAGATATCACAGATGCCCCGATAACATTGACCGAAAGATTAAAGCACTACTTTTTAACTTACAAAGACGCGCCGGGTGCTGAGCACAGGAATTGCGAGATTACACACGTGTACGGCAGAGATGAAGCTCACGAGGTGATAAACAGAAGTTATGAAGATTATCTTGCGAAGTACGGGGATCTTGACCGCCTGCTGAAAATGGATCATGAAAGACTAAAAGGATAGTTTACCTGCTTTTTCTTGCGTACAGAGCAAATTCGTTAAAATATTTTTCAAAAGATATTAACTCATCATTTAAACGGGGAATATTTTCGTTTACCATAAGATAACAGAAATATTCTCTTGCCCTGCAGATTTCTTTATTTCTAAATAACCATCTTTTATCTGCCATAGTAAGATCAAACAATTCCAGTGCTCTTTCAAAAGATTTTTCAAACCTGTCATCTTTTTTTGAGAACCACTTAAATGTCCTTGTCACTTCGCTTCCTATATTGCCCATTTGCTCAGCCAGGGTTAATTGATACCATTTGCCTGCAGCCAGCCCGTGATGCTGATATTTGATTTCAGTTGACAAGTTTATTTATAATTTCGACTATTTTTTTTTGAATAAATTCATCCTCAACATTACGGCTCCTGTTATTTTGCCTGGGGCGAATATTTATCATAGAGTCAAATTCTATCCATTTATTTCTGTGTTCACCAGGATAAACATTTATTCCCCACAAGTCAGCTTGCACTGAGCCATTTTGAAGTAACATAGCTTCTTCATCGGAATGCAATTCTCCTCCAAAAGCCGCAATTTCGCGTTCAACATCCACTACAGCCTTAACGAAATCTCCAAAATACTCTTCAGCAAGTAACTTTAGTTCGACAATGCTGATTTTATCTTCAACTATTTTCATATCGATTTTCAAAAATAAGGATTTAATGGCTAAAATACGGTGAATTAATACATATATGATAAAAAATAATTTCCGCAAGGATACCAAACCACCACTTGGCTTAGCCAGGCTAATGACTGACTAACTGATATTCCTGCGGAATAATTTAAACTTTTTATATCTTTTTTGCTTTTTTAGTTACGGCGCTTTCTGTCCCGAAGGGACTCCTTCGGAGCAGTCCAGCGTTTCTGATTAGGCGGGATGCCTTTTGCATTATTAACTACCACTCACCAAAAATAAAGCTGTTCTGTCCGGTTATTTTGTGTCCTGCAATGTTATCAGATACTGATACTGTAAAGCCGACAGAGTAGGGTGAATCCTTGCCGTCTGTAAAGTTATCAAATGCTGATCTTGAACCGAACGCATTCATTGTAATATCGTAAACGCCTGCACCAACGGTTTTAACTGTAACCGGTCCGTTGAACTTCACATCAAGCTGCCCGGGGAAGTCATCAGAAACAGTTACCCTGTAACATGTGCTGCTCTGCAGCTGTGATACCCTGGTTTCTTCACCCATTGACGCAACTCTCTGCATATTGATCTTCGGTTTTTCGTTCGGCTTAAGTTCAACCGTCTTGGTGGAGTTACCCACTTTGATTGTGACCGTGCTCTGACCGCCTGTCTGGAAGGTCTTTGAACTCTTTGGAGGTATAGTAGTGATTCCTTCAACCTCTAAAGGGGTATCATACGGATTGTTAAGTGTATTATTTGTAAACTGTGTAAGCTGAATATTTCCAATTCTGATCTCCTGCATTTCACCCGGATCTTTTTTCTCTTCCTCCTTCTTTATCTCCGGCTGCTGAATCTGCGGATTATTCGTGGTG
>Ga0138256_10008550_pt1 | contig 10745 bp, 14 predicted proteins | sample KNB2016incub_MG_FD_105486 | JGI IMG/M metagenome (GOLD analysis project Ga0138256, IMG submission 105486) | Active sludge microbial communities from wastewater in Klosterneuburg, Austria - KNB2014incub_MG | ecosystem: Engineered > WWTP > Activated sludge > Unclassified | place: Austria... | reverse complement strand
GGGTAGTACCTAATGGGGGGTAGGTACCCGTGGGCCGCGTGGGTGCCATCCGTGGCGTTCGCCAAAACCCGCACCACCTCCCCGGCCTCGCGGCGCGGACGCCGCCCGTGGCTTCCACGCCGATCGGCATTTCACGCCCACTCATGCCACTCCGCCGGTCCGATCTTGCGTATCCATCCATCACGACGCGAGCGCCGCCCGCACCGCAAGCCACAGGTCCTTGGCCCACACCAGGCAGCCGCACCCATGCCAGCGCGAAGGCGGGCGGTGGTGGGCCCCCGCGGCCCACACGACCAGGCGGACGGGATAGGGCACGCCGTACCACCGCATCCACGCCCATCGCGTGACGCTGCGGGGGCCGCGGGGGAACTTGTCGCGCGGGCATCCGCGGCGCGTCACCATGTCCATCACGTCGTGGCCACTCAGGCCGCAGCGATCGGGCCCGCGTCCCCAGAACGTCCCGTCATGCTCGGCGTGCAGGCACATACAGCACATCGCCAGCCGCTCGTGCAACACGCTCAGTCGCACCCGCCGCCCGTGCCGGGTCTTCACGGTCCGCCCGTCGTCGCCGCAATTGCACGGGCTCATAGCAACTCCCACACGCCGGGGCGCCCGCCATCCGGCCTTGCGCCGTCGCAGTCCACCACCCGCGTGAGCGTGGCCGAGGCCGTGATCTGCTTGGTGCGGGATATTTGGCAGCCGTAGTCCTTGGCCCGGTCCCACTCGGAGCGCTCGAACGAAAAGCCGTCGCAGCGCAGGTCGGCGTCCCACTGCTCATGCCACCCGTCGGCCACGGCGGTGCAGGCGACACCCGCGGACCACGAGCAGCCGTGGCCCTGAAGCGCCGATCCAATCTCGCGGAAATGGCAGTCGGCCGCCGCCCAGGCCCCGGCGCAGTCGTGGCCCTGCTCGGCCCCACCCACGCACCCCGCGTCGGGGTTGTAGGCCAGCCAGCTTTCCGAGGCGCCGACGCCCTCAACGGTCGTGTGGGTGCCGCCCCCGGTCAGGCGGCACAGCGCCGCCGGGCTGCAGTCGCCGGCCCCGCCGTGGCCCGAGGTCCACAGGGCAAACCCCGCGCCGTCCCGCGTGGTGCGTTGAAACACGACGCCGCCGTTGTCGAGGTCGTAGTGAGTCTCGACGGCGTGGGCCCACCACAGGACCATCCACTTCTGGCCGCAGTCGCACGGCCCCGAATTACACCCGGCAAAGTCGGCCCGGCCCGGCGACCCCGCCTCGCAGCACGCCGGCGGCTCGTCGCAGGCCTGCTTGCACACCGGGGTGTTGCAGGTGCTGGCCGGGGGCAGGCACGACACGGCGGTCTCCGCCGGGCCGACGTACACGTCGTCGGCGCCGGGCTCGGGCATGGGCTCGCACACGGCCGGGCCGGCGCTGGAATAGTTGGGGCGGTAGCAGAATCCGTTGCCCAGGTACTTGAGCAGCCGCTTGTCCGCCGGGTCGAGGCAAAAGTATCCGCCGGACGGGCAGTCGATGTAGATGCGTTTGGGGTGGCGCGAGGCGTAGCCGGGCGTGGTGGCGCAGAGGTCGGCCCGTACGACCGCCAGCGGCCCGCAGCACTCCGGGCAGTCGGGGGTGGCCAAATCGCCTTGGGACCTCTGCATGAGGCGGCCTTGGGCGTCGATCAGGAGCTCGCGGGGCGCGGCCGTCACGGCGTGGACCTCCACTCGATCTCGGATTCGAGGCGGTTGAGGATGGCCTCGGCGCGGATGGCGTAGTCGGCGTGGGGCATGAGCTTGGCTTCCTTGACGCCCTTGCCGTCGCCGGTCTTGATGGCCTGGGCGACGCCCTTCTCGCCCACGGTCTTCATGGCGGCCTGCCAGGCGGCCAGCAACTGGCAGTAGCGCATGAGCTTGACCATCGCGGGATGCGAGTTGAGGACGGCGGTGGTGGCCAGGCGAGCCCACAGGCCGCGGGCGGGCTCCTGGAGGGGCCACAGGGGGTCGACGGCGGCGGGGAGGACGTTGGGTGGCGTGGACGGCTGGGCACGACCACGGCCGCCCTGACGTGCATTGGCGGGCTTCTGATCTGGCTCAGGCCGGGCGAGTCGGAGGGTCATCGTGATCCCCCCGTGGAGGTGCCGAGTATCAGCCGCGTCTTCCCTGCACCACGAACAGGATCACGGCCAGCGGCCCGAGCAGCGCGCCAGCGATCACGCCGCCCGCGACCGAGAATCCGCGGATCCGGGCCGCGGCATATCCGAGAACGATCCCGATGGGCGAAGCGATCAGCAGCATGGGCGCCGCGACCACCGACACGACCAAGATCGGGATAGACGCGGCCATCGCGGAAGCGATCATGGCCAGCGGGCGCAGGTCCTCGTGATGTCGGCACAGATTCCAGCCACCACCGCCGGAGACGGCGGAGCACGCCTTGCATGTGCGTGGCCAGTTGGCGGCGCGGTGCCGTATGTCCAGGTGGAACCACAGCCCGGCACCGGCCGCTAGCGCGACCACCGCCATGGCGGTGGTGAGCATCCCCATCAAGTGCATCCCAACCAATACCGCCGCCACATACGCGGAGACCGCCACGATCCACAGCATGATCGGACGCCGCGCGCCGGGGTGCACTCGAACCCCGGCCTGGATTCCATTCAGACGACTGCTGAGCGTGTCCATGTCCGCACCCCTTTGCTGGGGGCAGCGTACCACGGTCCATCGGGTGCCGGAAGTCAATTTTCACGGCGCGAACCTCGCCCCCTCGCCCTGCCCTTGCTTGATCTCCCGGAGCGTCTGGTTGGCCTGCTGCAGGAGCGAATTGGTGCGGTCGATCTTGCCGGGGATGCTGAACGCGAACGCCTGCCCCTGCGACGCCACCGCACCGGCGCTCGACAGGTCCAGGCTGGGTGTCGAAACGTCGCCCCGGCGTCCCCTGTCACGCCCGGCTGCGCCCAACTCGGCGTCCAGCAGGTTGCGCCGCTCTTCCAGAAGCATTCGCTCGACGTCCGGGTCCAGCCCCTGACTCCTCAGAATCGCCTCGTCGCGGCGGAACTTTGCCTGCAGCTCCAGCTCCTTGGCGACCTTCTTCTCCTCGTCGGTACGGGCCTTGGCGGCCGCCACCTGAGCGCGCAGTTCCTCGGCGTCAATCATCGCCCCATCGCGCTTCTGCTGCGCGGCCCGCGCCGCGTCCCCCTGGGCCTTGGCGTACTCCCCCTCGGCGGCCTTGTACTGCGCGTCCTCCAGCATGAGGTCCGATGCTCGCAGCGCGTCGTATCCGGCCTTGGCGAGCGTACCCTCGCGGCGGCGCTGGGCGTAGCCCCGCAGCCGCTCCTCGGTCTCCTGCCAGATGCGGTCCTCCTTGGCGGCGAGTTTCTCCTCGGCCGTCACCGCGCCGATCTCCATCGCCCGCACGCGGTTGTCCTCGATGCGGAGCGAGTCCTCGGCGGATTTCCATGTTGCCTTGTTGCGCTCCTCCAGCCTTTTTCGCTCGTCTTGGGCCTGCTTTTCCGCCGCTTCATCATCGCGCCGCTTCTGATCTCGGTTGGCTTTCTCGACATCAGCGTCATAGCGAGCCCGGATCGCCAGCCGCTCCTCTGCTAACGCCTTGACGCTTGCGACGTCCTTACCCCATCCCTCGTCGCGGACCTTGCGGCCGAGTTCGATCATCGCAGCCGTGCGGGTCGCCTCCGCCCTGGCGATGTCGCCCGCGAGCTGGTCTTCCTTCGTCGCTGCGATCTCGGCGATGAGCTGCTTCTGTCGGACCAGCGACTGTTCCTTCTGTCTATGCGCCTTGAGGGCCTCCATCTCCCTTTTTTGCGCCTCCCTGTATGCCTGCGCCGTGTCGCCGGCGTCCATCATGTCGAATCCATGTGGCGTAAACTCGGTGAATCGGTTGGCAGTCCAATCGACCATCGCTTCACGGACTTTGCTCAGCCAGTCGATGGTCCCGGCTCCAGCACCACCAAACCCACCAGATCCAGCCATCATGTCCATTGCCCATGATTCTTTGAATCGCTTGGTTGCGTCGGTCAGCTGGGAAATGCCCCGCTCGGACTTAGGAAGGTACTGCTCGAACTCCGCGAGGTACTCGGCGCCGTTTTTGAACGCATAGAAGGCCGCGCCCACGGCGCCGAGCTTCATCGGAAGCCCGGTCATCGTGCCCGCGATCTTGTTGAGGCCATTCTCGGTTCTCAGGATGCCGGTGTCGTCCCCGAACAGCCCGCGCCGCCCCATGTTCTGCTGGGCCCGGTGCACCGTCGCCTCGGCGGTCTGAAGCCCGCGCCGAATACCCCGGTCCTCAATCCCCATCGAAACCATCAGGTCAGCCATTGGTCGCTCCTCCACCACGCATGATGGCCTGCAGCCCCGCCACGTACTTCGTCGCCATCTTCTTGACGCCCAGGACTCGCGCCATCCGCGCCGCGCTGGCCACGTAGTGATACCTCGCCTCCAGCAGCGTGACGTGCGGCTCCCGGTTGTGGAGCACGAACACGGACTGGTAGTCGTTCACAACCGCCCGCCCGAAGCCCCCGTAGACCTTGGTGCGGATCGTGGCCAGCTGCCGCGCCGTCCGGCCGCGCGTCTTAGTCCCGATCATGGGGCGGTACTGGCCCTCTTTGTTGTAGAGGCCGATGAACAGATAGTCCGGGATGTTGATCGAGTGCTTGCGGGCCGCGTTCTTCAGCTCCTCGCGGGCCCGCTCCAGCCGCGTGTACGCCCGGTTGAGGGCCGAGTTGAGCTCGTTGTAGTACCGCCCACGCATGGGGCGGCCCGTGCGGCGGAACCGCGATTCGATCAGGTACTCGTACTTGGCGACGCGCCCGGCAAAGGCGTCGACCTGGTCGCCGAGGATTGTGAGGTACGTTCCCGCGTACTTTGACGGCTGAACATTCGGAACGGGCACCCTCGGAAGCCCCGCCATGTTGTTGGCCATCGCCCACCCGCGCACGTACCGCTGGGTGTCGCGGCGGGCGATCTTCATCAGCGTTTCCGTGAACACGTAGGCCCCCGTGGCCGCCGCCGCCGTGCGGAGGCGCACGCGCCTGGCGCCCAGCATGGCCCGCGTCTTTCCCATGAACCCGTCGGTGTTGAGCGTGGCGGTGACGATCACGCCCCACCCCCCGCCCCCGCCCCGGGGCCCGCCCCCGAGCACTCGGCCACGACGACCTGCTCGCCGCGCCGCCCCGGCAGCACCAGCAGCAGGCTCTCGGTGTCCCCCGCCGTGTGCCAGCGCAGGATGATCGCGGGCGCCCCCACCGCCGCGGGCTTCACCTTCACCCCGTCGGGGAATGGGTGCCCAAAGTGCGGCCGCTGGTTCACCATCACGTCGGTCTGGCCGCGCACCAGCGCGACGTTGTACGTGATGAGCTCGCAGGCCACGCCCCCGGTGGCATCGGGCGCGGGGCCCGTGTATTCGGTGATCCGGGCCCACTTGGCGTCGTCGGGCATGAGCGCCGGCAGGAGGCCGACGATCCCGGCCCCCTGCATGGAGTAGGCCAGGCCCCGCGCCGAGCCCAGGGCCCGGACCGCGCGCACCACCTCGTTGTGGTCGCCGGCCCGGATCGGATCGCCCTGTCTGACGTCGCGGAGCATGGTGCCATCCTTCGCTTCAAACCCTCTCAACTCCGGCGATTCTGACAGCCCTACAGGACGTTGGCGAAGACCCGCGACGGCCACAGGCGGGCGCTGAACGCCGTGCCGATGGGCATCCCCGCGTCGTCGAGCTCGAACCAGCGGTAGAACGGCGCGCCAAAGAGCGAGAGCCGGTGCGTCACGCGCACCTTGCCCTTGCCGATCATCTCCATCTCAAATCCCATGTACTGCGCCTTATCCGGGTCGACGGCAAAGAGCGTCGTGCCGTCGCGGATGGGGGGCATCGTGAATGCGTCGGCGTTGAAGCACGCCTCGGTGGCGTACTGGGCCCAGGTGTTCTTCTTGGCGTGGAAGTTGGCCTCGGAGTAGACCGCGATCACGCGGGCCTCGACGTTGCCCACGGTCTTCTGGGCACCCTGGCCGCCGTTGATGGCCGGCAGCAGCGTGTCGAGCTCCCAGTTGCCGCCCGAGAGCACCAGCCCGGTCTGAACCTGCACCGACGATTGCCCGCTGGCGATCTCGGTCCAGGCGTCCCCGATCTCGTAGGGCAGTACCTGGATGCCGGGCGTCCGGTAGTACACCGGGATCAGGATCGTGCCCGACATGCCGCTGGCGCCGGCCCGACCCCAGGCCCCCGCCGGCGGGCCTATCCGCGTCACCTTCAGGTCGGGCAGGTTGGCGAGGTCCCAGGGGTCATTGATGGCGGGCAGCCCCGAGGCGAGCATGGCCTCGGTGACGTCGTCGGTGTCGGCGTGGAACCAGCGCAGGCCCTCCCACTCGGCCCCCGACAGGCGCGTGAGCTTCTCGCGGGTGTCCTGGCCGTTGAACTCGCCGTTGCAGACCGTCGCCGTCGCCACGATGCCCCCCGCGGGCCAGCGCCCGCGCCGTCACCAGTCGGCGTCCATGAACCACTCCCGGCGCACCCCTGCGCCGCCCGCCAACCCCAAAGCAACCCCAAGCCAACCCCAAGCCAACCCCAAAGCAAGACCAATTTTGGACCAATTCAATACACAAATCATGCCAGGGGCGTGATCGACTGCAGCCCCGACCCGCCGTCCCGCTCCGCGTATCCGCGGGCCGTGATCTCCTCCACCACCACCATCCCCTGCTCGTCCTCCCCGTGCATGGTCGTCGATTCCAGCGTGTCAAAGACCAGCCGGTGCAGGTCCGTCGTGCCGTCGTAGTCGCCCCAGTCTCGGAGCTTCATCGCCACCTTCATCGCCAGGCCCGCGGCCGCGTACTGCCCCTTGGACTCGCTCTTGGACGGGCTGACGACGCCGACCAGCTGCAGCTCGACCTCGCACCGATCGGTGGCCCCGCTCTTGGGTCCGCTCTTCTGCAGGTGGTTGAGCCGCAGGCGGACGATCCGCAGGGCGATGAGCGTTCCCTCGGGCGCGTTCTCGCCGAACCCCAGAACGGTGATCCCGTTCTCCCCGTGCAGGCCGTTGATGCGGGTCATGATCATCTCGGTGATCCGCGCCTTGTCCACCATCGTCATGGGTCGACTCCTCTTAGACCACCAGGGCCACCCACGGCGGGAGCGCGACGGCGCTTTCGGCGGTGTACACCTGGGCGCTGCCCACGTTGAGACTGGGCCTGGTCGACAGCCACGCGGCGACGCCGACCTGGAGATCGTCGGCGATCGACTGGGCCCGCAGCACGGCGACCGTGGTGGCGTTGTTCCCAAAGAGCACCCACAGGTCGTCGCCCTCGTTGATCGATTGGCCGCTGGAGACGTTGACGCTGGTTGTGACCTGCCCCGTGGCGGTGACGACGCCCGAGACGTCGGCGTAGCCCACCACGGTCAGGGTGGGGCTGCCGCCCACGTTGACCGAGCCCTTGGCCAGGGCCACCTCGGCCCAGGTGATGGTCGCGGCCCCGGTGGTGACGCGGTAGCGGACGCTGGCGCTGGTGAGCGCCCGCGGGGCACGCCCGACATAGACGGCGTAGGTGTTGGTCGAGGTAATCGAGCGGACGCCGGTCAGGTTCGCCGTCGCAAAGGCCGGCGACATCAGGACCGAGCTGTAGTTGGGCGAGTTGAGCGGGGAGGTCTTGGGCACGCCCGACGAGTTTCGCACGGTCCAGCCCGCGCCCTGGAGGTACACGACCGACTCGCCCGCCGCCAGCGCGCCCGCCCACACCCTGGTCGCGGTCGTGCCGTCGGAGTGCTCGATCGTCACGGTGTTGGCGGTCGACGCGTGGTTGTTGGCGACCGCCAGCATCCCGACCTCGCGCTGCGTCGGGGCGCCGGGCCCCGACAGGACCGGCGTGGTCGCGGCGGACGAGATCGTGGTCGACGTCCGGCCCCGGGCGGTCCGCTCGCGGCAGTGGTCGGTGTATGAGGCGTAGACCGAGAGCGTCGCCGCGCTGGTCGTCGTGATCCGCAGGATGTCGGTGCCGGTCAGGATCATGTGCCACCGCTCGGGTTGCCAAGGTTGCCGATGTCCGCGCACAAAAGGTCGTACACCTGGTCAGCGCAGCGGGCCTCGAGCCGCTCGACGTGCCAGGCAAGCCCGTCCCAGGCCACGCGGTCCGTCTCGTCGGGCCTGAACAGGTTGAGGCCGCTATCGACGCAATCCTCCGCCAGGACCGTGAACCGAACACGCCGGACCTTCGGATCGCCCGTGCCATTGATGCGGCCGACGATGGCCGTCATGGTCGACGTCGCGGTTGTCTCAGCCCGGATGCCCGTGGCGGTGTTGAGCGCCCCGGGCGTCGCCCGCGTGATCGTGATCTGCGAGCTGTCGCCCAGGCCGTCGAGGCAGGCACGCACCGTCTCGAGTTGGAGCGCGTCGAACGTGCTCATATGACGGCCTCCCGCGGCGCCTCAACCGGGCTCGTCTCGACCTCGGCCGTGACGTACACGTTGCACGAGTGGCCGGCGCTGGTGGTCGCCCCCTTGATCAGGAGTTCGTCGGCCCCGATCAGTTCGTCCGCCGCCAGCTTGGCGCTGCGGGCCGAGGTGGTCAGCTGCGCGGCGGGGCTGAACGCCTGGGGCGGACCGCCGGCGGGGGCCCAGGTGACGTCAAGGTCGACCCACACGCCGCCGTCGAGCAGGACCGCGAGGGCGATGTTCGAGGCCCGGGGGATCGGGATGCGGACCTGCTGCTGGCCCCCCGACCCGCGGTAGTTGTTGTCGCAATGCAGCTGGTAGACCACGGTGCTGCGGTTGATCATGCTCCGTTCTCCAGTTCGATCCGCACATACGCCGCCAGGTGGGCCCACTCGCCGGGGGGAAGCGCCTCAACCTCGGCCGGGGTCATGCTGAACGTGGCGGCGATTCGCAGGTTCAGCCAGAGCCCGGTGCGCTTGTCCCCCAGTCTCAGTTTCCCTCGGCCTCCTTCACCGGGTCCTTGGGCGCCGCCGCCAGGGCCTCGTGGATGGCGTTGATCTCGTCGTCGACAAGGAGACCCCGGTAGGCGACCTCGCGCCAGCAGGCGTCCGCGTAGACCTTCCACGCGCCGGGCTTGTCAAACATGAACGTCGGCACCTGGACGGGCTGCGCCTCGTCGCCGACGTCGAGGTCGATGGACGCGCACGCCTCGACCAGGCTGATGCGGCGCTCCCGGCTGGCGACCGCCAGGCGGTAGGCCGGGGCGTCGTACAGCAGCGTCGGGCCGGCGGTCGTCCCTTTGGTGCGATCAAATCCGACGGGCGGCTCGGGCAGCTCGACGGCCGAGCGGATCGCGTCCTGCTCGGCGATCGAGAGCTTGCGGACCGGGTACGGCCTGCCGCGGATCACGACGGTCCGCGTGTCGAGATTGCGGGCAAAGTCCTTCAGTGATGGCATGGGGCTCTCCTGTGGCGTGCGGATGGATCAGAAATCCCCCGACGCGGCTCCGCACCGCCGCGCCGGGGGGCCACGGAGAACACGTCAGTACGTGGCCAGGGCCGCGACCGAGCGGAAGTTCATGCGGAACGTCACCTTGTCGTAGTCGGCGCCGTGCTGCACCTTGGGGGACTCGGCGAAGAAGGCGTTGGAGCAGGCCCGGATGGTGCCGGTGGTGGCCGTCTGGTGGTCGGCATACTTGATGTTGACGGTGTATTCCTTGACCAGGTTGGAGGCGACGGTCGTGCGGTCGTCGGCCATGTCGACCAGTTGGTTGGTCGTGTCTTTGGTCAGGTAGACCTCGAACGAAATCTCGCCCAGCGACTTGTCGCCCTCCAGGGGCTGCTGCTGGACGCTGCGGTCCGTGCGCGGCAGGGGCTGCACGAACGGGGTGGAGTACGAGATCGATCCGGGGGAGAGGTTGAGGATCGTGTGGGTGGTGGCCCCGTCCACGAGCTCCAGGATGCCGCCGGCCTCGAATCGGATGACGTTGCTGTTGACGCTTCCCACGGTGACTCCTCGCGCGGGCCCTTGTCGGGCTCGGGCAGGCCGTCACCAGTCGGCCGGTTATATCTCGGAACCCGGCTCGCGCGCCGCACCCCTGCGGCGATCGACCGGCGTGAATCGATCAGGCGTACGGGTACCTCGGGTCGCGTCCGTAGACGGTGGGCGGATTGGTCCATGTCAGCGCGGCGTTGCCGAGGGGGAACAGAATCTGCGCGTCGCCGTGCAACTCGGCGTTCGTGATCGTGATGGGCTGCGTCGCCTCGCGGAGGTCCAGCGTGCCGGCCCGGAGCGTCAACTGCGGGATCGTGCCGCCCAGGTACTTGACGTATCCGCCCAAGACTTCGAGGGCGGTTGAGGGCGCCTTGTCGTCGCGGGCGAAGATCACGCGCCCGCCGCCCAGGGCCCGCACGGTGGCGACCACGCGGTGAATCTCGATCAGGCCGGAGCCCGACGCCTCGGCCAGCGTGCCGGTTTCCGACGAGTATTCGAGGATGCACTTGCCGCCCTTGATGCGGCAGTTCTCGGCGTCGAGGGTTTCCTTGAGCTTGAGGACGCCCGAGGTTTGCAGAATGTCGGCCACGTCCGCCGCCGCCAGGACCAGCGTGCCGTTGCGCTGGGGCATCATCTCGACGCGGTCGATCAGTGCCGCGGTTCCGCCGCGAATGTGGGCGAACATGCCCGACCACGCCGCGATCAGCTTGGCCGTCGCGCCGTCCGAGACGCTGAGATCAAGGTATGACGAGTCGTCGCCCATGTTGCCGAACCACCCCGGCATCAGCGCCAGAATGGCCAGGTCGACGGCGGGGAGCGACAGACCGGCAGTGTACGTGTCGGCCCCCTCCTTGACGTAGACGGAGTCCCCG
>Ga0138256_10008549_pt1 | contig 10745 bp, 9 predicted proteins | sample KNB2016incub_MG_FD_105486 | JGI IMG/M metagenome (GOLD analysis project Ga0138256, IMG submission 105486) | Active sludge microbial communities from wastewater in Klosterneuburg, Austria - KNB2014incub_MG | ecosystem: Engineered > WWTP > Activated sludge > Unclassified | place: Austria... | reverse complement strand
GAGAGTAAAATGATCATGATAAACATCGCGATCATCAGCTCCAGCAAAGAAAAACCCCGCTGTGAGCGGAGCACGTGGCGCGAAAGCCGGAATCTTCTCCCGGGCTTCCCGTCGCCCCGACTCCCTTTCTCTCTTTTACCAGTCACGATACTTTTCTCCATTGAGCGCTTCGGCCTCGGAATTCGAACGTACGTCAAAAACATTTACATCATCCCAACTATCGGAATCGTATGGCTGATACGACGAACGGAGCAGCCAGTCCTTTTCGCCCGTCATCGGGTCAACCGGCACCTCTCGCAGGTAAACCTTGATTATCTCTTTTTCCTCGTTAATCTCGGTGGCCTGCAGCGACCCGTCTCTAATGCCGCTGCCGCCGCGAAGGTTTGGGCCGCGGGCTTTCACCCTAACGCCTTCGACCAGTACATCAAGCGAGGGCGGATAGCGGTCGAGATTTTCCGTATCAAAGATCGTGCAGTCATCAATCACGACTCGGCTTCGCGGATCGGTCGGAACATTTCCGCCCTGAAATGTAGGATTAACAGAATTCACGGCCCCGCGCGGACATGCTCCGAACGTGTCGCGTTTGAACTCGTCAATTGCCGCCCGCATCAATCTCAACGCGTCACGCAGCTTTTGCTCCTTCTGCCGCTGCAGAGCATTTTGGGTCATCGGGATCGTGCCCATTACGAGTACCGCCAGCACGCCGAGCGTCGCCACGAGCTCGAGCATGCTGTATCCGGATTCGCGATTTCTAAGCAGTCTTTTCACTTATTCCTGAAACTTGACAACAAAATTCTTGCCCGAGAGCGTTTGAAAATTAAACAGGTCACGGTCAAAGGTTATCACCGGCTTGCCCGCAGAGAGTGCCTCAATTTCAATATACGCAAGTGTACCTGAAACCGGCAATGTCTTATCCCCTGTCACCGTGAGAGTGGCGTACATCTTGCCATTTTCATTCAAAAACGGCGTCAGGACAGTATTTGAAACGCCCTCGCCAAACGCATCGCCAAAGGTGACCTTGCGAACGGCGACCTTGGCCGGATCAAAAACAAGCCCCATCGTTGCCGCCTTAAACGCTCCGCTTCCCTCCATGACGACCGGTATCCGGACCTTCTCGCCCGCTTTCATTTCCGCAAGCTCGGTTCCAAGTCGAAGTTCCACCGCGGCCCCCGGGATCGACGGTTCCGTTTTGGCAGTTGCTGTTTCGGCCGTTTTTTCTTCGCTTGGCTTCTCAACCGTCTTATCAGCGGGCTTTAGATTCGGAATTGCCGCCGCCAGGGCTTCCGGCGTGGTTAGATCACTATCAGCCGCCGTGTTTGTTTGAGCAACCGCCGTTGTCGCGGTCTGAACATATTCAGGCCCGGTTTCAGCCGGCCGGTCCGGCAACTGCACCGCCGATTCATTCGAAAGCCTGCGGGCGGCGGCCAGCAATTCCTGCCGGTCTTCCTCGATAACCATTGCCTCAAGCGAAGCGTTGGTCGGCACTGCCATGCTGCCCGTCGGACGCTCAATTTCGTCCTCTGGCAAGATCGCGGGTGCCCGAATGACTCTCGGTGTAACGGCGATCACCAGGTCAACCTTTCTATTGTCCTTAGTTGGCGTACTAAAAAGACGGCCGATAATCGGGATCAAGCCCAGAAGCGGCAGCCCGGCCCGGCCATTGCTTTCAACATCCTGAGCGACACTAGCGAGCAGCAAGGTCTTGTTGTTCTGAATTCGCGCCGTTCCTTTAATCTTTCGTTCTGTAAAGGTCGGGGTTAACGTTTGAGCTCCCGAAACATCTTTCGATTCGATCTCCATCTCGACCTGCACATCCTGATTCGGGAAAACAAGCGGCTTGAATTTCAAAGTCAAACCAACCTGTTCATAGTTAATTACATCCGAGGCGATTCCGCCGCCGCCCACGTTATTTGCAACGCCGGTCTGAAATGTTGCCGACCGTACCGGAACTCTCTGGCCGATTCGGGCCTCAGAGTTCTCATTGTTAAATGCATGGATCTGCGAAAACGCCAGCAATTTCGTGTCATTCTTGTTCTGAAACGCCGAGATGTTCATCGAAGGCAGGACAATGCCCGTAACGATCGCGGTGGGAATCGACGCAGCTGCCGCAGCACCGGCCGCAGCCGCGGCAGCCAATGGCTTGCTTCCAAACGGGACCTGTCCAATTTGCGAGCCACCCAGCGACGTTAGCTGGGCCTGGTTCCCAATCTGATTGCCAATCTGCAGCAGATCGTTCTTATTTACCTCATAGATTGCAACGTCCATAACGACCTCAGCCCTGTCCTTATCGAGCGATTTGATAAGTTGGCCGATCAGCCGAATATTCTCTTCCGTATCGCGGACCGTAATGCTGTTTGTCGTATCATCCGGCAGAACTGTCGTCTGGCTGCGTCCCGGCTGAGCCGGAATAGCTGTCTGGATCACCTTCACTACATCTTTCGGGGCCGCATTTGCGAGATAAAATGTACGCAGGACCAACTGTTGAAACTTTTGTCTCTGATTCTGTGTCGCGACGATAATGGTTCGCGGGCCGACTTTCTGAAAAAACAGCCCTTCCTGCAAAAACAAATAATCCAGCGCCCGAGCGGCCGAAACATTCTTGAGATCAATATAGGACGTCCGTTTTTGCCGGAATGATTCGGAATCAAAAAGGACGTTCAGTTCGAGGTCACGGGCAAGCTCCTTGATAATAAACTGAAGGTCAACACCCGCGGGAAACGGCAGGTCACGAAGCTTTTCCAGCTTCTGCGGCATCTGCGGTGCACTGGCCGGGGCCGTGTAGCCCGCAGTCACCATCTTCACCTTGGTCGGATCACTCTTTTTGTCGGGAGCATCACCCTTGTTTTCATTTATCTCCTGTTGGAGCCTGACCATCCGTTCCATTTCCGATTTTGCCAGTTCGTTAGTCGGGTCAAACGCATATGCTCGGCGAAAGGCAAGGTAGCCAGCCTCGTAATCCTTTTCTTTGGCTGAGGCTGTGCCTTTTTTCATATACATCTGCGAGGCATTGAACAGAGAGCGTGCCAGGTGCAGGCGATATTCAGGATTTTTGGGGCTGTCAGCCACGGCCAGGGCAAATTCCTCGACGGCCTTGTCCCAAGCCTGCGCGTCTTCGTGCTTCATTCCCGCCTGAAAATGCTTCTTTCCATCATCAAAGGCCGCCGCCGCGTAAATCGGCGAAAGCATCGAAAAAACAAGAAGCAAACTTACAAAAAAGCGAACGGACATTGATTTCTTCATAGCAACGTTCCAAATTAGGTCCAGATTTAGGCAATTAACTTAATCAGCCGAATATTTCACACGCAATGCCGGTCGCAAAGTTTCAAAAAGGTTTGCCGACGCTTGATCGCATTTCGGCTTTCCCGGCGATCTTGCTCTAATAATCAGTCACAAAAGCTGCCTTCTCAAATAATCAAGAGCCGCCTGGCTCGAACGCCAGCGGATCAGATATCTGTCGCCCGGCAGATTCAGCCGCAGCGATTTCGTGCCCTCTGGGCCCGAATATCCAAGAAATACCGTGCCGACCGGCTTTTCGTCGCTGCCTCCGTCCGGGCCGGCGATCCCCGTCACGGCGATAGCATGGTCGCTCGAAGCATAGTCTCGAATGCCTGTCGCCATCGCCTCAGCGCATTCTGCGCTAACGGCACCAAACTTTTCCAAAATCTCCTTCGAAACTGCCAGGGTTCGCATTTTGGCCGCATTGGAATATGTAACCGCGCCTTCCAAAAAATACGCAGACGAACCCGGAACAGCCGTAAAACGCTGGCCAATGAGCCCGCCGGTGCAGCTTTCGGCAACCGCAACGGTTTGGCCGAGATCGGCCAGCCGTCGCCCCACAACCTCTTCCATAGATTCGCCATGCGTCGAAAAGACCGAGTTGCCCAACGCCGCCGAGAGCTTTACGGCCACCTCGTCGGCCAAAAACTGTGCGGCGTCTGCATTGTCCCCTTGTGCGGCGACATGTATTTCGACCTCGCTCTTATTAAACAGTATCGACGTTTGCACATCGGGATAGGCCATATAGATCGGTGCCGCGATTTCATCAACCGCCGACTCGCCCTTTCCCGAAACCTTCAGAATACGCCGGCGCACATAGACCTCGCCCGCGATTTCCTTCAATTTGGGCAATACATGGCCGCTGAACATCGCCTGATTCTCACGCGGCGGCCCCGGCAGCACGGCCAAAATAACACCATGATCAGATACCAGCATCCCAACTGCCGACCCGTTCGGATTTGGCAAGATCTCGGCCCCGTCGATAATGTAGGCCTGTCGTTTGTTGATTTCGGGCATATCGCGGCCCCAAGCCTTAAAACGCTCACGCAAATGCAGTTCTATCTCATCGTGGTAAATGAGGTCCCTTCCAATCGCCTTCGCAGTGCAGGCGCGCGTTATGTCGTCCTCCGTCGGGCCCAATCCGCCAGTCGTTATCACAATATCGGACCGCCGTACGGCATCACGCACCGTCTCCTCAAGCCTCGCACCGTCGTCACCAACGATTGTTTTTAGCTTTACGTCAATGCCGATGTCATTTAGCTTTTCGGTCAGCCAGAGGCTGTTTGTATCAGTTTTTGTGGGCGTTAGCAGTTCGGAACCAATCGCAATAATTTCTGCAGATTTCATAGTTACAGATGCGTTTTTTTACGCGGCGTTCAAATAGTCGCGCACCATCTTCATATCCTCCCAAACCTCGCGTTTTTTGTTCGGGTCGCGAAGCAAGTAGGCAGGATGAAAGGTTGGCATTACCTTGGTGCCAAAATAGTCATGAAATTGGCCGCGAAGTTTGCCGATTGGCAACTTCGTCTCGAGTAAATTTTGAGCCGCTGTCGCACCTAGGACCACGATCACCTTTGGGCGAACGACAGCTATTTCGCGTTGAATAAATGGCCGGCATGCCGCAGTTTCGTCCTGCTCCGGTGCCCGGTTGCCTGGTGGCCGGCAGCGGTTAATGTTGCCGATAAAAACGTCTTCACGGCTAAATCCGATGGCCATCATTATATCGGTCAACAGTTTTCCTGCCCGCCCGACAAACGGAAATCCCTGCTCGTCCTCATCGGCTCCGGGTGCCTCGCCAACAAACATTAGGTCGGCGTTGAAATTCCCCGTACTGTTGACGACCTGTTTTCGTCCGAGCGTACTCAATTTGCATCGCGAACAGTCAGGCCCGATCTCGGCCCGAATCTGCTCGAGTGTCTCGGCCGGCTCTGACAATATCTGCGTTGTGATGGCAGTCAGAGTCTCCGATGTTTTTTTCACATTTAAGTTTTCAGCCACAGTCTTTTCGAGTAAATCAGATTCGCCGCGTTTTGAAAGGCTCGCCAAAGTCGGCAGCGATGCAAGGCGAGAACCTGCCGGCCGGGATTCAGCCGGAGTTCCTATTCTGCCAATGACCGAATCGGTCCGAGCATTCAAATTTGAAAATTCAGGTTTGCGATTTGCAATATCACGCTCTCGCCCCAAATTTGAGATTTCGGCCCCCAAAGATGATTGTTGTTCGGCCAAATGCTTCAAATATAAAGCTTTGTCCGAGAAGCTAACGTCAAGGCTCTCGACGCCAAGCTCCTGCAAATACAGGACTTGCTCACGAACATCAGCAATCAAATCAGTAATTTCCGACATAAAAAATAACCGGACCGCAAGCGTCCCGCTTGCCAACGCCCCACAATGACTGGACCGCAAGCGTCCCGCTTGCCAACGCCGGAAAGCCGTTTTGCCCATTGCCAACCACGAAACTTAGAGAAAACCGCGAACGAATCCGGAGCGATTCTTCGCGGGCAAGCGGGGACGCTTGCGGTCCAGTCGCGTTGCGGGCTAGACGGCCTTTGCGGTATTTCTTAGCTTCACGAGCTCATCCAGAATCTTGTCCGCCATTTCGCGTTTTGACATCAGCGGCAACTCAGTCTGACCTGATTTGGCGATGAGCGTCGCAATATTGGTATCGGTATTAAACCCGGCGCCCTTTTTCGTGATGTCGTTGGCGATGACCATATCGAGTCCCTTTTTCTCCATTTTCGAACGCGCGTAGCCGATGACATCATTGGTCTCGGCGGCGAACCCGACAACCAGCATTCCTTTTGGCCGCTTTTTGGAAACTTCGGCCAAAATATCCGGAGTTTTCTTTAGCTCCAAAATCATGAAATCACGCCCGTCCTTTTTGATCTTGCCGCTCGCCGCATTTGCCGGAGCATAATCGGCAACTGCCGCCGCCCCGACAAAAACTGTCGAATTTCGCAAAGCTTTCGTCACGGCGGCGTACATCTCATCCGCCGAAACCGCCGAAACTACTTTTACATTCGCCGGCGGTTCGACCGTTGTGGCTCCCGCGATAACAGTCACCTTGGCCCCGCGGGCCGCTGCCGCTTCGGCAACCGCAAATCCCATTTTGCCCGACGAATGATTTGAAATAAACCTCACCGGATCAATCGCCTCGCGCGTACCGCCGACGGTGATGAGAAATCGCTCACCGACGAGATCAGAGACAGGAGACTGGAGACCGGAAGTTGGAGCCATCGAGGCGTCTTCGCTAACCTGTCTCTTATCTCCCGTCTCTTGTCTCCTATCTCTTGTCTCAAGTAGCAGCAACGCCTGCTTGACAATATTCTCCACATCCTCGAGTTTCCCCGTCCCGATCGTCTTACAGGCCAGTTCGCCCGCGACCGGCTCGACAAAATGAACACCGTCCGAGCGCAAACGCTTGACATTGCGCCGAACTGACGCATTTTCCCACATCGTGGTATTCATCGCCGGAGCGATCATCACCGGCGCCGTCGATGCCAAATATGTCGCAGACAAGAAATCATCCGCCAGCCCGTAGGCAAACTTTGCGATTATATTAGCCGTCGCCGGGACAACGAGCAGCAGATCGATTCCTTGCGAAAAATTAACATGAGCGATCGGATCAGGATTTGCCGGATCGTAATCGTCAACAATTACGTGCTTCTCAGTCAGCGACCGAAACGTCAGCGGCCTGACAAACTCCGTCGCATGCCGCGTCATGCAAACTTGCACATCACATCCGGCCTTCTGCAGCAGCCGCAAAACCTCGACCGCCTTATAAGCCGCGATTCCGCCCGTAACTCCCAAACCTACGCGATATTTCGTCATATATTCCACACTATTTTACACAACTTCGCGTGCAAACCTATGCTAGACTTCACCATAGTAAGTAATGTATCAGTTATGCATCGACGGTTTTTCATTGCGGCAGCCCTACTCGTACTATCGGCGACTGCAATTGCCCAACATTCCGACGTAGCGATAACGGGATCGGTTAGGGAAGTCAAGGTAGCCGGTCGGCTTGATCGCGTCTTGATAAACCCGAAGAACGAGTTTGAAGGGTCCAGATTTGAACGAAAGGAAACCTGGTTCGAGGTTTACCTTAACCTGAATTATTGTAATCGTGGAGATGTGAATCTGATCGTTCCGCTCCGCCGCGCATTTCCAAATACCAATACAATAATCGAATTTCTGGATATTCCGTCTCCGGGAGCCAAAGTATCCGCAACTGTAACTGGAAAAGATTTCGGCCAGAAGAGCGTATTTATGGAGCGGTTCCTCTCGGATTTGAAAGGCCCACTGCCGCAAGAGTTCAAGGTTATCGAACCCAATACATGCTACGAATCCACTGACATGGTCCGACTGGATTCCGGGTACAAGGTTGACGTTCTGGAAACTGCAATGAACCAATGGCCTATCGAATTTGCGAGGGCCGAACACCCTTATTTCAGGCTGCAATATTCGTTCTCAATGAAAGACACCCTGCCCGTCTACGAAGCCAGGGCCCGATGGGGCCGCATCGGCAAACTGGTGACAACCGCAGACGGCGATTTCTTTTTTAAGACCGATGTGATTATCAACAAACTTCCTGACAAACTGCGCTAGATCACGCACCTAACTGCCGCAAATGATTATGGACGTGTTATATTGCGTTTCGGCCCGTTGTTTGCCCGTGAGCGGGCCGAAAAAGGGTGCCCATTTCCGTCAAGTCCCTTCTCACTGCGATCGTGCAAAACGCCGATCAAATATGTCAGGCTTGCGTGGGTTGAGTAGAAATCAGGTTCAACCTAGATACAAAATCAGAACTCCTCTCTCGAGCAGGATCCTATATTTGAAAGTAAAACTCGGATTCTGCTAGCCTATATTCAAACTCCTGTCACTACATTGCTATCTACGTTATTTAGAATGAAACTTCTTACGTTGTCCGTTGTATTTTTTACGGTGACCTTGACCACAAGCTCCATCATCGCTCAGACCGCCTCAAGTTCGTCGCAGACGCTCATCGCTGCCATCGAGAAAGGTGAGCGTGAGGTCGCGTCAGATCCATGGAACCACAAAGCATATACCAACCATAGGCTCGCGCTCCATGATCTAGTCAAAGCTCGCAAGTCCGGCCGCACCGACTTGCCCGACGTCCAGGCCTTTTTGGACAAGGCTCTCCGCGATCATCCGAACAATATCTGTCGCGATTGGAGCAACACAGCCTTTGGGCAATGGAAGACTGTTAAGGAATATGTTGATCATTTTGAACTCTCGCTCCGGTTCCACGTCGACGCCCGAGGCGATTATTGCGCTTCGATGGTAGCAAAAAACATCGGAATCTTGCTCAACAAAGACGGCCAGTATAAACGAGCCGAAGAATTCTTCGTGAAGCAAAAGAAGTTGGACCCGAAGGACCCGTTCGTTGACCAGTACATTAGGGAAGCGAAAGAGAAGGCGCACACGAAGTTAATGCAGGATATCGTTAAGGCCGGCGCGGCAGAGGGCAGCAAAGAACCGAAACGGATCGTTTTGCCCACCGGCGATATCTACACTGGCCAGGTGAATGCCGCCGGCTGGCCGCATGGCAAAGGACGAGTCGAAATAAAGAACGGAAACACTTACGAAGGATCGTTCTTTGACGGACAGATGATGGGCATCGGCACTTACAAGATGTTCAATGGCAGGGTTTACGAGGGCGAGATGTATAAGAACAATTTCCACGGCAAGGGCCGCTTCAACATGATCGATCACCTCTATACGGGCGACTTTCGGCTCGGTAAGCTGACGGGTAAAGGCAAGCTAGTCTCTTTCAGCGGGCCCGACAAAGGCTCAGAGTACGAGGGCGATTTCGTTGACGGCAAACCCCACGGCGAAGGCACGCTCCGGACGAAGGACGGCCAGGTCACGTGGGGCACTTTCGAGAATGGCAGGCTGGTGAAACAGGCGAAATGGTGACCGCATATTTGTTAGAATCTTTTTCTATGCCGGAAACCATTTCTTCAGAATCTATATACGACGGACGCATCTTTGATGTCCGAATCGACACGCTCCGCCACGAAGGCTCAGAATACAAACGCGAGGTGGTCGTTCATCGCGGCAGTGCTGTGATCGTCCCGCTTTTCGACGATAATAGCGTGGCCCTCGTCCGCCAATACCGCCATGCTGCGGGTGAATATCTGCTCGAAATTCCCGCCGGCACGCTCGACCCGACAGACGACACGCCGGAGCAAGGCGCAAGACGCGAGCTCGAAGAAGAAATCGGCGTCATCGCCGAAAATATCGAAAAAATCGCCGAATTCTACGTCTCTCCCGGGTTCCTGACGGAAAAAATGTACGTTTATCTAGCCACGGGCCTTACCGAAACCCAACAAAACCTCGACGACGACGAACACGTGGAGATCGAGCGCATCAGCCTCGACCGGGCACTGGAAATGACAAAAACCGGCGAAATTGCAGACGCCAAAACCATCATCGGCTTAACCTTCGCCGCCGAAAAACTCAAACAAGTGCTTTAAACCGCCGCCTTTTAAAGGTAGGAGATTTAGCCGCGGATCACGCAGATAAAACGCGGATCTGATCAATCGTCCGTTTTTATCCGCGTTTATCGGTTTAATCTGCAGCTAAATATCCTGCTTTAAACCCACGCTTTAAACAAGCAAATGCTTTAAATGCTTGCATGCTTTAAACATCTGCATGCTTTAAACTTACCCCATCACGACGGCGGACAACGCGAACATCAAAACTCACGACCACAACCCTATCGCCCCACAACCGCATCGATGCGCGAGTCCTCTGCATACGGAATGCTCGCCGCGACTTGACCTGAAACCGTGTTTTCGATATCCTGTTCGTTCGCTTATTGGCGGATATTTCTATTGGTGTGTGTGAATATGAGTACTTATTTTCCGAGCGGGAAAGGATTGGCAGATAATCGCAAGTGGCTGGTTGTCGATGCTAAAGGCAAGACGGTCGGGCGGTTAGCGACCGAAGTTGCGAGAATTTTGTCGGGTAAAAACAACCCTGCGTGGACACCGTTTCTCGATATGGGCGACCACTGCGTAGTCATAAATGCCCGTCACGCGGTGTTTACGGGCAGCAAGGACGATCAGAAGATCTATTACCGCCACACGCTTTACCCCGGCGGCCTGCGTGAAACGACAGTCAAGGAAATGTTCGAGAAAAAGCCCGAAAAGGTCATCGAACTGGCCGTTCGCGGCATGCTGCCGAAAACAAAACTCGGCAAGGCAATGGCAAAGAAATTAAAGGTTTACGCCGACGGCGAACACCGCCACATCGCGCAGAAACCCGAAGTTCGGGAGTTGTAGGTTATGGATTTGATTTTTGATCTTCGATCTTTGATCTTGGATTTTTCAAAAATCAAAGGTCAAAAATAAAAGATCAGACAAGAGTTATGGCAGACATTCAATATTACGGCACGGGCCGCAGAAAAACTTCGACAGCACGCGTTTACCTGCGTCCCGGCACAG
>Ga0138256_10008548_pt1 | contig 10745 bp, 8 predicted proteins | sample KNB2016incub_MG_FD_105486 | JGI IMG/M metagenome (GOLD analysis project Ga0138256, IMG submission 105486) | Active sludge microbial communities from wastewater in Klosterneuburg, Austria - KNB2014incub_MG | ecosystem: Engineered > WWTP > Activated sludge > Unclassified | place: Austria... | reverse complement strand
GAAGCTGTTCAAATTTTTAATGAAATAATCTCTAACCCAACAGAAGAAGACTCTTTTAATACGAATGCTGAAGCACTATATCAGTTGGCTGCAATAGAAAACAATAAATTTAGAAGTAATTTAGCTCTAAATTACTTAAATAGAGCATTTGCGCTTAACTCAAATAACAACAATAATATTGAACAACGTATAAAAATTCTCTTCCTTTTAAGTCAAGTTAATGACAATTTGATGAACACATCACTTGCACATACTTATCTGAAAGAACATGTTTTACTAAGAGATAGTCTTAATAAACTAAATAACAAAAGATTAGCTGTCACTGATTATATTTCTTTAAAAGATACAGAACGCATCGATTTATTTGAACAATTAAGCAAAGAAAATGAATCACAACAAAAAACAAATAAATTTGCAAAATTAATCAGTATTCTTGCCATTGCTTTGATTTCTATCCTTTCGTTATTGAGTTTATCGTTGTATAAGAATAATATCATTAGATCGCAATCAAACAAATTATTACAAGAAAAAAATACTGAGCTTGAAATTGCAAAAGAAAAAGCAGAAAAAGCATCACAAGCAAGAGCTGACTTTCTTTCAACAGTAAGTCATGAACTTAGAACACCATTAAATGCTATAAATGGAATTACTCATTTATTGATTGAAGAAGACCCAAAAGAGAGTCAAATTCATTATCTAAATTCTTTAAAATTTTCAGGAAATTACTTGATTACATTTATTAATGAAATATTAGAAATCAACAGGATAGAATCTAAAAATATCCAAATTGAAAAAATAGATTTCAAGCTTAAGGATTTACTAAATAATATTCAAAATTCATTAAAGGAACTTGCAAAAGTCAATAACAATAAATTTTTATTAGATATTGATGAAAATGTACCGAATGTTGTAATTGGAGATCCAACAAAAATGTCGCAAATCTTTTTAAATCTAATAAATAATGCTCTAAAATTTACAAAAAACGGAGAAGTAAAAGTTATTGTAGAATTATTTGGAAAAAGAGAAAATAAAGCAACCATACATTTTTCGGTTATCGATACAGGTATTGGAATTGCAGAAGACAAGCTAGAAAGTATTTTTGATAGTTTTGCCCAAGGTTCAATAGAAATTAATAGAAAATTTGGAGGAACAGGATTAGGACTAGCCATTGTAAAAAAATTAATTGAACTCTTAGGAGGTGAGATTAAACTAGAAAGTAAATTAGGTGTAGGCTCTACATTTTATTTTGATCTGGAGTTTGAAATAAGTGAAAATCAAAAAGATAACGAAAAAGAAGAAGTTGTTTTACTAGGTCAAGACATTGATTTGGTTCTCGTTGGTAAAAATGTTCTCATAGTTGAAGATAACAAAATCAACCAAATGATTACCAAAAAAATGATTGAAAAGAAAGGAATGACTACTACTATTATTGACAATGGAGAAGATGCCATTGAAGAAATCAGAAACAATAATGTATATGATTTAATACTTATGGACGTTCATTTACCAGGTATTAATGGTACTATAGCCACCCGAGAAATAAGAAAATTCAATAAAATTTTGCCTATTATAGCACTAACAGCTATATCGCTAAATGAAAATAGAGATTTATTATTAAATTTTGGAATGGATGATGTAATTACAAAACCATTTGAAATCAATAATTTTTATACTGTAATTTCAAAAACACTTAGTAATTCAAAATCAACTGTTTAATTAAAGTTCTTACTGTTGGTTCGGCAGTTTTAGCAGCTTCAAGTACTTCTTCATGAGAAATAGAATCGATACTATCAACATCGCCCATATCAGTAATTACAGAAACACCAAAACAATCCATATTCATGTGTTTGGCAACAATAACTTCGGGAACAGTTGACATACCTACACAATCTGCACCCATATTAATTACCATTTTATATTCGGCTAATGTTTCAAATGTTGGTCCTTGTAAGCCCAGATAAACACCTTCAAAAACTTCTAAATTATGTTCATTGGCCAATTCTTTGGCTTTTGCAATCATTTTACGATTATACGGTTCACTCATATTTACAAATCGTGGTCCAAAACGAGTGTCATTTTTTCCACGCAACGGATGCTCAGGAAACATATTAATATGATCTGTAATAATAGCCACAGCACCAACATGATAATTTGGATTTACACCTCCAGAAGCATTGGAAACGATAAGTTTATTTATGCCTAAATATTTCATCACTCGAACAGGAAACGTAACTTCTTGCATCGAATAACCTTCATAATAATGAAAACGACCTTGCATGGCAACTACTTTTTTGTCTCCAATTTTTCCAAAAACTAAAGCACCTTTGTGTCCTTCGACAGTTGATACTGGAAAATTTGGAACCTCAGTATAAGGCAATGTAAATTCTATATCAATATCTTGGGTAAAACTTCCTAATCCTGAGCCTAAAATAACACCATAATCTGGCGTATATCCGGTTTTACTTTTAATGTAATTAACTGTTTCTTGTACTTGTTCCCACATAATTTTTTATAGTTTTATTAAAATCATCACCACCCGAAAGAAATTTACTTTTTATAGGTAAATAATAAATATCCGATTGTAAAGTGTGGTTATTTAATCGAACATAATCTTTCTCAGTAGTAATGATTACTTTGTTTTTAGCTTTATTATTAATGTTTTTAATATCATTATCTGTAAAATGATGATGATCAGGAAAAGCCATTACTTCATCATTGGATTGTTTCAAATAGTCAAAAAACAACGCTGGTTTGGCTATTCCTGCCAAAAGTAACTTTTCTTTTGATTTAATTTCATTTATTGACAAAGAGTTGTTTTCGTTATAAACAAAATCATCATAAGCAATAGTGCTAAAAAATACTTTTTTTGATGTTCTTAATTTTTTTGTAATGTGATCCATTTCTTCTTTTGAAATAGCAATTGTACATTTTGTGACTATAATTAAATCAGCACGTTTAGAACCTTTGCCACTTTCACGCAAATTTCCAGTGGGCAATATAAAATCATCGCAATATAAGTCATCATAAGCAGTTAACAAAACATAAAATCCAGCTTTAACACGGCGATGTTGAAAAGCATCATCTAATAAAATAACTTCGGGTTGATTTTCTAATTTTAAAAGTTGCTCAATTCCATTTTTTCTATCAACATCAACTGCAACATGAATTTGAGGAAATTTTTGAAAAATTTGATACGGTTCATCCCCAAGTATTTCAGCAGTCGAATTTTTATTAGCTAAAATAAATCCTTTAGATTTTCGTTTATAACCTCGACTTAAAACGGCTATATTATAATCAACTGAAAGCAAACGGATTAAATATTCAATGTGTGGTGTTTTACCCGTTCCACCAACACTAAGATTTCCAACAGCTATAATTGGAATAGGAAAAGAATAACTTTTTAATACACCTTGATTATAGAGAAAATTTCTAATGGAAGTAATTACTCCATATAACATAGCGAAGGGGAAAAGTAATTTTCTTAAAATAATCATAGTACGAAAGTAGATAATTTGAATGTAATGCACGAATATTTTTTTAAAGTTTTATCTTTGGAATTAATTATTAATTCTGACAAATGGTTTTAAAATTAAAATTTGCACTTTTCTTTTTTATTTCAATCCAACTTGGCTTTTCTCAAGAAATTGAAAATGCAGCAGTGCTTAAAGTTCTTCTTAGCAAAGCATATACTAACGAAAAAGCAATTGTTAAAAACCGTTTGCAACTATTAAGTTTTTATTGCAATAAAGCTCCTAATAATGAAGAAACACTAGAAGTTATCAAAAAAAATAATTTGCTTAAAAAAAATGCTGATGCCATTAAAAAACAAATTGACATTACAATAAACGAAGATTGGAGCAAAGAATTCAATATTCTTTTTACCAATCAACACCAATATCTTAAAAGTAAAGTCAATGATTGTCTGTCATTAGAAGATTTTCAGAAAGTTTCAAATCAATATGGCGAAAATAATCAACGATTAATGATTGCTAGCAAACCAATGTATTTTGCTAAAAATTTCTGTCTGGTCAAAGTAGCTTTTTATCGAAATATTGAACATAATAGTGGTTGCTTTTACTTGTTTGAAAAAAAGAATGAGGTATGGACAATTATCGAAACATTGAATGAATGGAGTACGTGAGAAAGTTGTCGGTTGTCGGTTGTCAGTTTTAAAACACTATAAAAAATGAAAATAAAAGAAATTTTTCCAATACTAGAAGAATTAGCACCTTTGGCTTATGCCGAAGACTTCGATAATGTTGGTTTATTGGTTGGAAATCAAGAGCAAGAGTTATCTGGAATTTTAGTTTGTCATGATGCATTAGAAAGCGTTATGGATGAAGCGCTTGTAAAAAACTGTAATTTAGTAGTTTGCTTCCATCCTATCGTATTTACCGGTTTGAAGAAAATTACAGGTAAAAACTATGTGGAACGTGCTGTTTTGAAGGCTATTAAAAATGACATTTCCGTCTATGCAGTACATACCGCTTTAGACAATCATCAAAAAGGAGTCAACAAAATTTTTTGCGATGCGCTCGGTCTAATTAATACTAAAGTTCTAGTACCAAAACAAAATTTCATCCAAAAGTTGGTCACATATACTATTCCTGAAAATGAAACTCAACTTAGAAATGCTTTATTTGAAGCTGGTGCTGGAAAAATAGGAAATTATGAAAACTGTAGTTTTATATCTCAAGGCATTGGAACCTACATGGGAAATGAAAACAGCAATCCCGAAATTGGTGAACGTTTTGAATTCGTAGAAAGTAAAGAACTAAAAATAGAAGTTACTTTTGAAAAATACCTACAATCAAAAATAATCAAAACCCTTTTTTCTAATCATATATACGAAGAGGTAGCTTATGAAATTTACACATTACAAAATAACCACCAAAACATTGGTCTAGGAATGATTGGAGAGTTAGAAAATACAATGAATGCAGACGAATTTCTTCATTTTGTAAAAGATAAAATGCAATGTGGAAATATTAGACATTCAGAATTACTTGATAAACCAATTAAAAAAGTTGCCGTGCTTGGTGGTTCTGGAAGTTATGCTATAAAAAACGCCATTCTAGCTGGTGCTGATGTTTTTTTAACAGCCGATTTGAAATACCATAACTATTATGAAGCTGAAAATCAATTAGTTTTAGCCGATGTTGGCCATTTTGAAAGTGAAAGATATACAAAAAATTATATTGTTGATTTTCTTAAAGAAAAAATCACTAAATTTGCGCCTGCATTTTCCACAGGGAAAGTTGTTTTATCAGAAGAAAATACAAACCCAGTTAAGTACTTATAAAATATGGCTACTACAAAAGAATTAAGCGTTGAAGATAAATTAAGAGCGCTATATGATTTACAAATAATCGATTCAAGAATTGACGAAATTAGAAACGTAAGAGGTGAATTGCCTTTAGAAGTAGAAGATTTAGAAGATGAAGTAGCAGGTTTGAGCACTCGTCTTGAAAAATTCAAAAGTGATTTAGTAGCAATTGAAGATCAAATTAAAGCTAAAAAAATTGCTATTGACGCACACCAAGCTTCTATCAAAAGATATGCTGAACAACAAAAAAATGTTCGCAACAATAGAGAATTCAACTCTTTGACTAAAGAAATAGAGTTTCAAGAACTTGAAATCCAATTGTCTGAAAAGCATATTAAAGAGATGAAAGCCACCATTGATCACAAAAAAGAAGTAGTAACTAATTCTAAAGAAAAATTAGAACAAAAATCTACGCATTTAAAACACAAAAAAGCCGAATTAAATGACATCATGGCTGAAACTCAAAAAGAAGAAAGTTTCTTAGTAGAGAAATCGGCAGAATTTGAAGCTAAAATTGAAGAACGATTATTGGCAGCTTACAAAAGAATTCGTGGTAGTGTTATTAATGGCTTAGCCGTCGTTTCTATAGAGCGTGGTGCTTCAGCTGGTTCTTTCTTTACTATACCGCCACAAACACAAGTTGAAATTGCATCTCGAAAAAAAATATTAACAGATGAGCATTCCGGAAGAATTCTTGTTGATTCCGCATTAGCAGAAGAAGAAAAAGAAAAAATGGATAAATTATTTGCAAAAATGTAATACCTTAAATCCCGATAACATCGGGATTTTTTTATGAAACGAATTCAGCGCTTTATTCTAGTTAAATCAGTTGGTTTTTATATCAATATGTTAAGTTTTGTTTTCCCTAAAAAAGCAAAAATTTTAGCTTATCAACTATTCAGTCAACCAAGAAAAGGTAGAATTCATCCAAATAAATTACCCAAAACATTAATAAACACTGAAAAAGAAATTTTCATACATAATGAGGATACATTTCAAACTTATACTTGGAAAGGCAATGACGAAATAATTTTACTGGTTCACGGCTGGGAAAGCAATGCTTCTCGATGGAAAAAATTATTACATCATTTAAAACCTTTAGGAAAAACAATTATTGCCCTTGATGCGCCAGCTCATGGATTAAGTAGTGGAAAAGAATTTAATGCTCCAAAATACGCAGAATATATTCAGATAGTCACTCAAAAATATGCACCTAAATATATTATTGGACATTCTATTGGAGGAGCTACTCTTGTCTACTATCTCAATAAATATAACAATCCAACTATTGAAAAAGTAGTTTTATTGGGTTCGCCTTCCGATTTTAAAATAATAAACAATAATTATGCCTCCTTATTGAGCTTAAATTCAAAAGTAAAAAAACTTTTAGAAAACTATTATTTTGAGAAATTTGATATTCATATAAATGATTTCAAAGGACATAAATTTGCAGAAAATTTTAATCAAAAAGGATTAATAGCTCATGATCTTCATGATACTATAGTTTTGGTAGAAGAAGGAAAAAAATATGCTGCTGCTTGGAGAAATTCTATTTATATTGAAACTAATTACTTAGGACATAGTTTACACGATTGGGATTTATATCAAAAAATATCTAAATTTATAGAGTCTTAAAGTAAAAAAAACAAAGAACCATTTTCTTCAATATTTTGACTTTCAGTAAGTTTTCACAACCTTTTTAAAACTTCAAATCATTTTTTTTATTTTATTTAAAAAAATGTTATATAAACCAATAATTTGTTATTTTTAACAAAATCATTAACATATTACCAATTACAACCAAAATCAAGATGAAAATTCTAAAAACACAAGCATTAAGAGGACCAAATATCTGGAGTATCAATAGAAAAAGACTAATCCAAATGCGATTAGATTTAGAAGAAATGGAGCAATATCCAACAAATAAAATAGATGGATTTCGCGAACGCATTGAAACTATGTTTCCAACCATGATTGAACATCGTTGTTCTGAAGGTACTCGTGGTGGTTTTTTCTCAAGAATAGAACGTGGTACATGGATGGGGCATGTTATAGAGCATATTGCATTAGAAATACAAACTTTAGCAGGGATGGAAACTGGTTTTGGAAGAACAAGAGAAACCAAAACACCAGGCATTTATAATGTCGTATTTAGTTATACAGAAGAAAATGTTGGCCTTTTTGCAGCCGAAAGCGCTGTTGCAATTGCCGAAGCATTAATTGCTGGAACAGATTATGATGTGGAAGGCGATATTCAGAAAATGCGCGAAATTAGAGAACGTGTTCGTCTTGGTCCTTCAACAGGAAGTATTGTTGAAGAAGCCGTTGCGAGAGATATTCCTTGGATACGTCTCGGAACAAACTCATTAGTACAATTGGGTTACGGAATAAATCAAATGCGTTTTCAAGCTACCATTACATGCAAAACTTCAAGCATCGCAGTAGATATTGCGTGCAATAAAGAAGAAACCAAAAGAATGCTTGATATGGCATCTATTCCTGTAGCTAGTGGTGGAATATGCGTGGATGAAGAAGATTTAGAAAATACTATCAATAAAATTGGTTACCCTATAGTTTTAAAACCTTTGGATGGAAATCATGGAAAAGGGGCTTCTATTAATGTAAAAACTTGGGAAGATGCTGCAGAAGGTTTAATATATGCTCAAAAATACAGTCGAAGAGTCATCGTAGAAAAGTTTATTACAGGATATGATTTTAGAGTATTAATCATAGATAATAAACTAGTAGCTGCTGCTAAAAGAGAACCTGCACACGTTAAAGGAGATGGTATTCAGACCATTCAACAACTTATTGATGAAACCAATTTAGATCCAAGGCGTGGTTATGGTCATGAAAATGAGTTAACACAAATTGATGTTGACCGAGATACTACTGATTTGTTAGAAAAATTAGAATATACTTTAGAAACGGTTCCAAGAAAAGACGAGGTGGTTTATTTAAAATCTACTGCAAATTTGAGCACTGGTGGAACTTCAGTAGATGTAACCGACATGATGCATCCTGAAAATATTTTTCTTTGCGAACGAATATCCCGTGTGATAGGTTTAGATGTTTGTGGGGTTGATATTATGGCTGAAAATCTTACGCAACCACTTAAAGAAAATGGCGGTTGTGTTCTTGAAGTAAATGCCGCTCCTGGTTTTAGAATGCACCTAGCACCAAGTGAAGGTTTACCAAGAAATGTTGCCGCACCAGTAATTGATATGCTTTATCCACCAGGAAAAGAAAGTAGAATTCCAATTATTGCGGTTACTGGAACTAATGGAAAGACAACTACTACTCGATTAATTGCACATATTGTAAAAAATAAAGGTTTTAAAGTGGGTTTTACAACTTCTGATGGGATTTACATTCAAAATCACATGATGGAAAAAGGTGATACAACTGGACCGCTTTCAGCGGAATACATTTTGAAAGATCCAACAGTTGAATTTGCCGTTTTAGAAACTGCTCGTGGCGGAATTCTACGTTCAGGTTTGGGATTTGGACGATGCGATATTGCAGTTATTACTAATATTCAAGAAGATCATTTGGGCTTATCAGACATTCATACACTTGAAGATTTAGCCCGTGTAAAAAGTGTAGTTGTTCGTAGCGTGAAAAAAGATGGTTGGGCAATTTTGAATGCAGAAGATGAGCATTGTATGAAAATTGCAAATGAATTAAGTTGTAATATTGCCTATTTTAGTTTGGATGAAGATAATCCTATTGTAAAAAAATTATCTAAAGAAGGTAAAGTTGTAGCCGTTTATGAAAATGGATACATCACCATCAAGAAAGGAGAATGGAAAATTAGAATCGAAAAAGCAACATTAGTCCCATTAACACTTGGTGGAAAAGCTCGCTTTATGATAGCTAATGTTTTAGCAGCTTCTTTAGCAGGATATTTATGTGGATTTAAAATTGACGATCTTAGTTTATCATTACAAACTTTCATTCCAAGCGCAGCTCAAACACCTGGAAGAATGAACATTTTTGAATTTAAAAAATTTAAAGTGCTTATTGATTTTGCACATAATCCTTCAGGATACCGCGGTATCGAAGATTATTTAACTTCTGTAGAAGCAAGTAAAAAGATTGGAATCATTGCTGGTGTTGGTGATAGACGCGATGAAGACATTAAAGAGTGTGCCACTATTGCCGCAAGAATGTTTGACCATATAATTATCCGTCAAGAAAAACATCTCCGTGGAAGAACCGAAGAAGAAATTATAGGTTTAATTATGGAAGGAATTGAAGCCTCGGGAAGAAATGTAACTACTGAAATTATAAAAAGAGAAGTAGAAGCCATAAAACACGCCATTAGTAATGCTGAAGATGGAAGTTTCATCACTGCTTTAAGTGATGTCGTGACCAATGCAATAGAAATTGTTCAAGAATATCTAGATAAAGAGAATGAGGAAAATTAAACATAATGAAATGTAAATATTCCTTGTTACTCATAGTATTTATTTGTTCAATTTCTTTCGGACAAATAAAAGATAGCATACCTCAAAAGAAAAAAATAGATTCTGCTAACACCGTTTTATTGAATCAATACAATCAAAAACTAGTCAAATTAAAAGAAGAACAAAGTAAAGATTCGCTAAAAAAAGTAGCCCTTGAAAATGAACTAAAAAGTTTAAAAAACACTGATAATTTAAAAAAAGAAGAACTTTTATCTGAACTCAATCGATTAAAAGATTCTGAAAATAATAGACTTGAGTTAAAAAAATCTCGAATAGATTCGCTAAAAGCTACCGCAACTGGATTTGCTGTAAAAGGTTTTTTTAATGATTCTTTATTTGTTGTTTATAGCAAAATTGGAAGTTTCTCGGCACAAGAACGTGCAAATGCAATCTCAAAAAGAATTGCTGAATTAAAAGACAATGTTGTTTTTGATAAAAATTCACTTTCTATTGACACCGCTGAAACCAATATTGATATCGTTTTCAAGGATAAAACTATCGTTAGTATAACCGAAAATGATGCCATTTGGAACGGAACCACCAAACAAAAACTTGCAGAAGAATACAAAAAAATCATAACTGCCTCGCTTTTGAAATACAAATCTGAAACAAGTTTTGGAACGTTATTAAAAGAAATTGGTTTGGCTTTACTTGTAATTTTAATACTTGTATTACTAATTGTTTATTTAAAAAAATTATTCCGTTGGACTGCAAAAAAAATTGAAGCTCAAGAAGGAAAACTTATACAGGGAATTAAATTAAAAAACTATATTCTTTTTGATGCTAAAAGAGAAATTGACATATTGTTATCAATCAATACCTTATTAAAATAAGTTTTCATTGGTATAAGTATTTATATTGTTTTACCTATTCTATTTAATATTTTTCCATGGACACAAGATTTTTCCAAAACATTATTTGGCTATATCTTAAATCCATTAAAAAAAATG
>Ga0138256_10008547_pt1 | contig 10746 bp, 12 predicted proteins | sample KNB2016incub_MG_FD_105486 | JGI IMG/M metagenome (GOLD analysis project Ga0138256, IMG submission 105486) | Active sludge microbial communities from wastewater in Klosterneuburg, Austria - KNB2014incub_MG | ecosystem: Engineered > WWTP > Activated sludge > Unclassified | place: Austria... | reverse complement strand
ATGATGATGATGGGAAAGCGAAATTTCATTGCAGGCTCCAGCGACAGGCCAAAAACAGAAAAACAGGCGCGAAGTGTAAGGACTAAATGGGTTTTCCATGGTGCGGTGCACACCTTTTGGCCCACAATGTGGTGTTGTCAATACACATGGAGCCCGCAAGGGGCATCTGCACATGGCCGAAACCACCCTCTGGTGGCTGCTCACTGGTGGCGCTGTCGCTGTCGAGCTGCTCACCGGGACTTTTTACCTGCTCATGCTGGCCATCGGACTGGCCGCGGCCGCGATTGCGGCCCATCTGGGCGCCAGCACCGTAGTGCAAATCGTGGTCGCTGCCCTGGTCGGCGGTGGTGCGGTGGCTGGCTGGTACTTCAAGCAAAGCCGAAATGGCGCAGAGCTCCGCGCTGAGGCCAATCCCAATGTCAATCTGGACATCGGGGAAGTTATCCAGATTACGGCCTGGAACCCGGATGGCACGGCCGATGTGCAATACCGCGGTGCCCACTGGACTGCCATCCATCGCGCAGGGGTGTCCCCCAGCGCCGGACCGCACCGGGTCGCCGAAATGGTCGGCAACCGCCTGCTCGCAGACAAAGCTTAACCAAGTAAGGAAACCGCATGGAAATCGCCATTCTTCTTCTCGTCATTGCCGTCATTTTTGTGACCCGGTCCATCAAGGTCGTTCCACAGCAGCACGCCTGGGTGGTGGAGCGGCTTGGCAAGTACCACGGTACGCTGACCCCGGGCCTGAACTTTCTGCTGCCCTTTATCGACAAGGTGGCCTACAAGCACGTGCTCAAGGAAATCCCGCTGGATATCGCCAGCCAGGTCTGTATTACCAAGGACAACACCCAGCTGCAGGTGGACGGCATTTTGTACTTCCAGGTGACCGACGCCATGCGCGCCAGCTACGGCTCCAGCAATTACATCGTGGCTATTTCCCAGCTCGCTCAAACTTCATTGCGCTCCGTCATCGGTAAGCTGGAACTGGACAAGACCTTTGAAGAGCGCGACATCATCAACGCCCAGGTGGTGGCCGCCATCGACGAGGCTGCGCTGAACTGGGGCGTGAAGGTGCTGCGCTACGAAATCAAGGACCTGACCCCGCCGAAGGAAATCCTGCACGCCATGCAAGCCCAGATTACCGCCGAGCGCGAGAAGCGCGCGCTGATCGCCGCAGCGGAAGGGCGTCGCCAGGAGCAGATCAATATTGCGACCGGTGAGCGTGAAGCGTTCATTGCCCGCTCTGAAGGTGAAAAGCAGGCTGCCATCAGCCAGTCCCAGGCCCAGCCAGCGTCGATTACCGCCGTGGCCGACGCCACTGCCCAAGCCATTGAGCGCATCGCCACCGCAATACGCCAGCCCGGCGGCGAGCAGGCAGTGCAGCTCAAGGTTGCAGAAAAAGCCGTAGAAGCCTATGGCAAAGTGGCTGCAGATGCGACCACCACCCTCATCATCCCCGGCAACATGAGCGAAGTTTCCACGCTGATCGCCACGGCCATGAAGATGGTGCAAACCACCAAGTAACCCCACCAAGCAAAAGCCCCGCAGTGTTACCACTGCGGGGCTTTCTTGTTTCTGGCGGAGCAGGCGGGATTCGAACCCGCGGTGGGTTTTACCCCACGCACGCTTTCCAGGCGTGTGACTTAAACCACTCATCCACCGCTCCAGAGCCTCGCATTCTACATCGGCCAGAGGCCATTTTCCGGTTCGCATCCACTTCCAGACAAAAAAAGAGGGCCCCTCTTGCGAGGAGCCCTCTCTGGCAGGAAAACCTGACCTGAAGAACCGCCGGATTAGCGGATCACAGCGATGGTTTCGAGCTTGCCAGCGCGAACGGTCTTCAGTGTCAAAGCGCCGCCCTTGATGTCACCCTTCTCGTCGAAGGAGATGGGGCCGGTCACACCCTTGTAGTCAGCAGTAGCGGCCAACACGGGCAGGTACTTCGCTGGGTCAGAGGAGTTGGCCTTGACCATGGCAGCAACCATGATCTTGACGGAGTCGTACACGTAAGGAGCGTAGACCTGCACATCGACATTGAACTTGGTCTTGAACTTGGCCTTGAACTCATCCATGCCAGCCTTGGCTTCACCTTCCACGCCGCCTGCTTCAGCGCAGAAGACCTGGTCGTCAGCAATCGCGTCGCCACCGAGCTTCACCAGTTCGGTGGAGCAGATGCCGTCGCCGCCCATGAACTTCGCCTTGATGCCCAGAGATTTCATCTGCTTGAGCATGGGGCCAGCAACAGCGTCCATACCGCCGAAGAACACGACGTCAGGCTTCTTGCCCTTGATGGTGGTCAGGATGGAGTTGAAATCGGTAGCCTTGTCGGTAGTGAACTCTTTGGCCACAACCTTGCCGCCAGCGCCTTCAACGGCTTTGGTGAACTCTTCAGCCACGCCCTGGCCGTACGCGGTACGGTCATCGATCACGGCGATGGACTTGCCCTTGAGGGTACCAACAGCGTACTTGCCCAGTGTGCCGCCCAGTTGAGCGTCATCAGCCACCACGCGGAAGGCTGTCTTGAAGCCCTGGCGTGTGTACTTGGGGTTGGTAGCGGAAGGAGAAATCTGGGGAATACCAGCATCGCTGTAAATCTTGGATGCGGGGATGGTGGTACCGGAATTCAGGTGACCCACAACACCAGCAACCTTGGCATCAGCCAGCTTCTGGGCAACAGCGGTACCTTGCTTGGGATCTGCAGCATCGTCTTCAGCCATCAGTTCCAGGGTGACCTTCTTGCCGTCGATCATCACGCCAGCAGCGTTCAGTTCTTCGATGGCCATACGGGCGCCGTTTTCATTGTCTTTACCCAGGTGGGCGATAGCGCCGCTGGTAGGACCAACGTGGCCGATCTTCACCACAGCAGCAGCCGGCGCAGCAGGAGCAGCGGCGGGTGCAGCGGGAGCCGCTTCTTCTTTCTTACCGCAAGCTACCAGCAGAGTTGCCGCAGCCAATACTGTCAAAGCACTTTTCACTTTGAATTGCATAAAAACTCCAAAAAATTGAACAAGGAAAAAACAGCGTGAATAAAATTATTCCACACCCATCACGATAACCTAGTTTCCTCTGACGGGACATAGGGAAGTTACCAACGGGGTTAATTTTTTATAGCAACCTGACCTAGTGACCCGTGGCGTTGCGGCGTGCGTAGGCGTTTGCAAGCGCCACCTCGATGGCAGCATCAATCGCCTCATGCATACGGGGCAGCGTCTCCAGAATCTGGGCGTCCAGCGTGGCATGCAGGCGTTCACGCAACTCTGCCTCCGCCTCGGGGGCAAGCACCCGCTGTCCTTCGTCAAACACAGGAGAGGACACAACGTCAGGCAAAACATTCGCCGCCGCTAATGCATCGCCGGGCCGGACGACTTCGGTCAACGTAGGGAGAAAACGGGACTTGGGTTTCTGCTGGGTCATCGGGTTCAGGCTTTCAGGGCGAGGTCATGCCGGGTAATGGCGATACCCAGGCGTGCATAGTGTTTCCAGCGCTCGCGTGCCAGTTCCCGGTCGGCCCCATCGGTGCTCACGACTTCAATCACGCGGGCGTACTGTTCGAATCCTTCGGGCACCTCGTCGCCCAGATTGACCAGCACCGGCGGACGGTCGCCACGCGCAGCGACGTCCCCCAGAATCACGGATGATCTGGCTGGCAGGCCCGCGGACGCGCTGGCTGGCGCGTGGGTAATGAAGTCGGTGGGTGATACGGCCCACAGTGCGGCATCGAGTTGCTGCAGGATGGTGTCCGAACCCAGCACCAGAACCCGCATGCCACTGCCCGTGGCCTTGCGCAACAGGCGGCACGCGTAGGCCAGCTTGTCAGGCGCACCAAAATGGAAGGCGACATCAGCCACAGTCCACCGTCCTCAGGAATGCGTGTGCTGGGTCATCAGATATTCGACCAACAGCCCGACGGGCCGGCCCGTGGCGCCTTTGGCGGCACCACTCTTCCAGGCGGTCCCCGCGATGTCCAGGTGCGCCCACGGGTACTTTTCAGTAAACCGCTGCAGAAACTTGGCCGCAGTAATAGCCCCACCCGCGCGTCCCGCCACGTTGGCCACGTCGGCAAAACCGGTCTTGAGGCCATCTGCATAGTCGTCGTCCAGCGGGAGCAGCCAGCACAAGTCCTGTGCAGACTCGCCCGCTGCAAACAGCGCAGCACCCAAATCCTCCCGGCTGGAAAACAATCCGCTGCGCACGCCTCCCAATGCCACCATACAGGCACCAGTCAGCGTCGCAATATCGATTACGGCCTTGGGCTTGAAACGTTCGGCGTAGGTCAGCGCATCACACAACACCAGACGCCCCTCGGCATCCGTGTTCAGGATCTCAATGGTTTGCCCACTCATGCTGGTCACTACATCGCCGGGCTTGACTGCGCGGCCGCTGAGCATGTTCTCGCACGAAGGAATCAGCCCGACCACGTTGATGGCGGGCTTGAGCTGGGCCAGTGCCCGAAACACCCCCAATACGCTGGCGGCACCAGACATGTCAAATTTCATTTCATCCATTTCGGCCGCAGGCTTGATGGACACACCGCCGCTGTCAAAGGTGATTCCCTTACCAACCAGCACCGTGGGAGCCTGGGTTTTTGCCGCCCCGTCGTAGCGCAACACAATGAACCGCAGTGGTTCCTCGGAGCCCTGCGCCACGGCCAGGAAGGAGCCCATGCCCAGCTTGGTGACTTCTTTGGGCCCCAGCACGCTGCAGCTCACCTTGGGTAGCTTGGCCAATTCGTGCGCCGCTTTGGCCAACTCGATGGGCGTGGCATGGTTGGCAGGCCGGTTCGCCCATTCCTTGGCCAACTCCACTCCCGGCACCGTTGCACTGGCGCGCAGGAAAGTCGCGTGCACTTCCGATGCGTTGGTCGCCGTTACCAGCACCTTTTGCAGGGTTCGCCCTTCGGACTTCGATTTGGTCGTGGTGTACACATAGGTCGCATCGGCAATGGCGTGCACCGTTGCCCGCACCGCGTCTTCACGCGCTGGCGTGGCAAAACACACGACCAGTTTCTTCAAGGAAGGGCCCTTGAGGCTGGCCAGCGCCGCCGTTAGCGCCGTTCGCACCTGCTTTGCTTTGCCCTCCCCCACGCCAGCCAGAACCAGCCGCACGGCGCTGGCCTGTACTGGACGGTACAGCTGGAGCAGTTTTCCGGGTTTGGTTTCCAGATCCTTGTCCTTGATCGACTGGCCCGCCAACAGGGACAAATCGTCCTTGCCGGGCTTGAATCCCTCGGGAATCAACACCACCAAGGCATCACATTTTTCGCTGGCAACTGCGGCAAGGCCCAGGGGCTTGAGTTCAAAGTTCATAATTCAGGTTTTCCTTCGCTGCAATGTTATTCCATTCCTCTGTCCGCAAAGAACTCGCCCGCAGTTTTGGCGCCACCCTGGTGGTGCTGGTGACGGTGGTGATGACCATGACGCTGATTCGCACTGTCGGCGAAGCCTCTCGCGGCACGTTCAACCCGACCGACGTGATGATCATCATGGGCTATACCGTCCTCTCGGACATGCCCACCATCCTGTCGCTGAGCCTGTTCATTTCCATCCTGAGCGTGCTGACGCGCATGTTCGGCGACAGTGAAATGGTGATCTGGTTTGGCAGCGGCCGTGGTCTGGCGTCCCTGGTCAAACCGCTGCTGCGCTTCGCCTGGCCCATTCTGGTCGTCATTCTGGCGCTGGCGCTGTTTATCCTTCCCTGGGCATTCGGCCGCATTGAAGACCTGCGCGACAAGTATGAAAAACGCGGCGATCTGGCGCGCATCGAACCCGGCCAGTTCCAGGAATCCGCCAATGGCGACCGCGTCTTTTTTATCGAGAAAGATTCACAGGGGCGCCAGGCCGGCAACAACGTGTTCATTGCCACCAATGAACAGGGCAAGGAAACCATCACCTCCGCGCAAAGTGGGCGGGTGGAAGTCATCGGCACGGACAAATTTCTGATTCTGGAAAACGGCCAGCGACTGGAAAAGACCGTGGGCAAACCCGAACTGACCATGAGCGTGTTCCAGCGCTATGGCGCACGTGTGGGTGCAGACGACCAGTCGGCACGCAGCTACGTTCCTTCAAGCTCCATGACCACACTGCAACTGGTGCAGGACCCCACCAATCGTCACCTCGCAGAACTGTCGTGGCGCATCGGTCTGGGGCTGGCTGCATTCAATTTTGTCCTCATCGGTCTTGCCACGGCAGGGGTCAACCCGCGGGTGGGGCGCACCGCCAACATCGGCTTTGCGTTTATGGCTTTCGTGGTGTATTTCAACTTTCTGGTGCTGGGCAAGAACTGGGTGGAAACCGGACAGGTAGGCTTCGCCCCCTTCCTGATCGCCCTGCACGGCGGTGCTCTGGCACTGGCGGCGCTGTGGCTGACCAAGCGGCATAACAACTGGACCTTGCGGTTGCCCCGACGCAACCGGCCAACGGCCAGCCAGGAGAGCAGCACACTATGAGAACCATTCGCAAGCTGTTCTACAAGGAAATGGTGCTGGCGGTTGCGCTGGTCACGCTGGGGTTTATTGCCCTTTTCTTCTTTTTTGATTTTGTGGAAGAGCTTCAGGCCGTCGGCCGAAGCAGCGCACTGGGCTACAAGATTCCACAGGCCCTGGTCTACGTGGCCCTGATGGCACCCAACCATGTGTACGAACTCCTGCCCATCACGGTGCTGATTGGCACGATTTTCGTCATGGCCCGGTTGGCACAAAGCTCGGAGTTCACCATCCTGCGCACCAGTGGACTGGGCCCCTGGCGGGCACTGCGCACGCTGCTGGTACTGGGTATGGGTTTCGTACTCTTCACCTTTGCGGTGGGCGACTACATTGCGCCGCTGGCCGACAGGACTGCGCAGCTGCTCAAGGCGCAGTTCCAGGGCAAGGTCACGGTCGGCAAGACCGGGGCCTGGCTGAAGGAGAAACAGGCCTATGGGCACTATGCGGTCAACGTAGGCGCACTCGCGCCAGATGCCAGCATGCGCGATGTACGCATTTTCGAGTTCGACAACAAGGGATACCTGGTCTCCATGACCCTGGGCAAGACAGCACGTTTTGGCGAAAACGAAGAATGGAACCTCGAACAGGTCGACCGCACCGAATTCACCAGCGCGGATTCCAGTGCCTCCCACGCCCAGCGCCTGACTACCGACAGCTTCCGCTGGCCGACACAGATCAGTGCCGAAATGGTGGCGGCTGCCGTCCTGCGCCCCGAGCGCATGGGCACCATCGATCTTTTTCAGTACATGCGACACCTCAACGCCAACGGTCAGTCGGCGCAGAAGTACGAAATCCAGTTCTGGAAAAAAGTGTTTTACCCCCTGAGCTGCCTGGTGATGGTGGTGCTGGCCCTGCCCTTTGCCTATCTGCATTTCCGCTCGGGTAGCATCGCTACCTATGTGTTTGGCGGGGTGATGGCGGGCATCAGCTTTGTGCTGCTCAACAACGTGCTGGGGGACCTGGGTACGATTCAGGGATGGCAACCGTGGTTTACGGCTGCACTGCCAGGGCTGCTTTATTCCCTACTATCCCTCACCGCCTTTGCCTGGCTGGTCATACGACGATGAGTACCACATCCCAAAAACGCGGCATTGTGCTATTTGCCCACGGCTCGCGCGATCCCCTTTGGCACAAGCCCATGGAGGCCGTTGCCAGGTGCATCCAGGAATCACAGGCCGATGCACAGGTGTTGTGCGCCTATCTGGAACTCAGTACGCCGGATTTGCCCACCGCAGTGGCAACGCTGGTAGAGCGGGGAATTGGCGCCATCACCATCGTCCCCATGTTTCTGGGTGTCGGCAAACATGCCCGTGAAGACCTGCCACAGCTGGTGGCGCAACTGAAACAAGCCCATTCCGACGTGCAGTTTTCCCTCCAGCCCGCTGTCGGAGAGAACCCCCGGTTGATCTCGCTACTGGCAGACATTGCTCTGGACAAGAACTGAAAACCAGCGCAAACCCATAGATGATTGAGGCATAATGAATTTCATCTTTAGCTGAAATTCGATATGAATCTACATCAATTTCGTTTCGTGCAGGAGGCTGCCCGCCGCAACCTAAACCTCACAGAGGCCGCCAAGGCCCTGCACACATCGCAGCCGGGGGTTTCCAAAGCCATCATCGAGCTCGAAGAAGAACTGGGCGTAGACATCTTCGCGCGGCACGGCAAGCGCCTCAAGCGCATCACCGAACCCGGGCAACACGTACTCAAGAGCATCGAAGTCATCCTGCGCGAGGTGGGCAACCTCAAGCGCATTGGCGAGCAATACAGCGCGCAGGACAGCGGCACGCTTTCCATTGCCGCCACGCACACCCAGGCGCGCTATGTGCTCCCTGAAAGGGTCGCCGCCCTGCGCGCCGCGTACCCCAAGGTCAACATCAGCCTGCACCAGGGTGCGCCAGACCAGGTGGCCCGCATGCTGATCGACGAAGTCGCCGAAATCGGCATTGCCACCGAATCGCTCGCGGCCTATTCCGAGCTGGTGACCCTGCCCTGCTACGAATGGCAGCACATGCTGGTGCTGCCCGTGGACCACCCGCTGGCACTGCAGGACCGCATCACCCTCGAAGACGTGGCCAAAGAGCCGCTGATCACCTACCACCCGTCCTTCACCGGCCGCACCAAGATCGACCAGGCCTTCGCGGCACGCAAGCTGGAACCCCGCATCGCGCTGGAAGCCATCGACTCGGACGTGATCAAGACCTATGTTCGCCTGGGCCTGGGCGTAGGCATTGCGGCTGAAATGGCGGTCAAGGACGTGCAGGAAGACGGCGGCAAGAGCGGTCTGGTGGTGCGCCCCGCCGGGCAGCTGTTTGGCATCAACGTCGCGCGGGTGGCCTTCAAACGCAGCGCCTACCTGCGCAATTTTGTCTACACGTTTGCCGAACTGTTGAGCAACCGCCTCAACCGCCAGCTCATCGCCCGCGCGATGGACGGCCATGTCGAAGACTACGAAATGTAATTTCCTGACACCATGACTACACCCGCCATTCAAAGCCGCTTGCCCGAAGTCGGCACCACCATCTTCACCGTCATGTCCGCGCTGGCCACCCAGCACAAAGCCGTCAACCTGGGCCAGGGCTTTCCGGACTTTGCCTGCGACCCGGCCCTGGTAGACCATGTGACCCAGGCCATGCAGGCCGGGCACAACCAGTACCCGCCCATGCCGGGCGTGCCGGTGCTGCGCGAGGCCGTTGCGGCAAAAATCGAAGCACTGCACGGCCGCAAGTACAGCGTGGCCGACGAGATCACCATCACCGCCGGTGCCACACAGGCCATCATCACCGCCATCCTGGCCGTGGTGCACCCTGGTGACGAAGTCATTGTGCTGGAGCCCTGCTACGACAGCTATGTGCCCAATATCGTGCTGGCCGGTGGCGTGGCGGTGCGCGTGCCACTCACCCCCGGCACCTTCCGCCCGGACTTTGGCAAGATTGCCGCAGCCATCACGCCGAAAACCCGTGCCATCCTCATCAACTCCCCCCACAACCCCAGCGGCACCGTGTGGAGCGCGCAGGACATGCTGGCCCTGCAGGAACTGCTTGCGCCCACCAACATCCTGCTCATCAGCGACGAAGTCTACGAGCACATGGTGTTCGACGGCGCGCAGCACGAAAGCGTGGCCCGCTACCCCGGCCTGGCCGAGCGCGCGTTCATCGTGTCGAGCTTTGGCAAGACCTACCACGTGACCGGCTGGAAGGTCGGCACCGTGGCCGCCCCCGCGCCGCTGACCGCTGAGTTCCGCAAGGTGCACCAGTTCAACGTGTTTACCGTGAACACGCCCATGCAATACGGCCTGGCCGCCTACATGGGCAACCCGGCGCCCTATATCGATCTACCTGCGTTTTATCAACGCAAGCGCGACCTGTTCCGCGCGGGACTTGCCAAAACCAAATTCAAGATCCTGCCCAGCCAGGGCACCTACTTCCAGTGCGTGGACATCTCGGCCGTCAGCGACCTGAACGAGGCCGACTTCTGCCAGTGGCTCACGCGCGAAATCGGCGTGGCCGCCATTCCGCTGAGTGCGTTCTACGGCAACGGCTTCGACCAGCGCGTGGTGCGCTTCTGCTTTGCCAAGAAAGACGAGACGCTGCAAGCGGCGCTGGAGCGGCTGGCAAAGCTGTAGCCGGCTATTCAGTCGCTCTGAATGCGTCGTGAAAGCTGACGGTACCCCGAGGCACGTACCCGTCAAAAGACAGCGCAAAGAAGACCTCCGGCGGCACGCCCTCCAGCCCAAGCTCCGGCGTGTTCTGGAAACCGAACTTTCGGTAGTACTCGGGGTGCCCCACCAAGCAACACCCCCGGGCTTTCAACCCCTTTAGCCGGGCCAGCCCTTCCTGCACCAGCGCTTTGCCGATGCCCTGCCGCTGGACTTGCGGCAGCACGGAAACCGGCCCCATGCCATACCAGTCAGCCGTACCGTCGGACATCGTGACCGGAGAGAAAGCGATATGCCCGACGACTTTGCCATCCAACTCCGCGACCAGCGATACCGTCAATGCCCCAGCCTTGCGCAGCGCGGTGACGATGAACTGTTCGGTGTGATCGCTGATTTCCATCGTCTGGAACGCGGCCTCCGTCACCTCGGTGATGGCTCGCACATCGGCGTCTGTTTCTTTTCTGATGGTGATTTTCTGATGGTGATTTTCTGATGCATGTATTTGTTTGTTGCTAACCCTGCTTGTGCAGCACGATGGTCACCAGGGCCGACGCATCTTCCAGCGCCACCACGCTGTGCGGCAGATTGGCCGACAGAAACAGCAACT
>Ga0138256_10008544_pt1 | contig 10750 bp, 8 predicted proteins | sample KNB2016incub_MG_FD_105486 | JGI IMG/M metagenome (GOLD analysis project Ga0138256, IMG submission 105486) | Active sludge microbial communities from wastewater in Klosterneuburg, Austria - KNB2014incub_MG | ecosystem: Engineered > WWTP > Activated sludge > Unclassified | place: Austria... | reverse complement strand
TTGTGACGTCCCTCGCTGAACTGCGCGCCTCGGTCAACAAGGTCGCTGGCACAGCGCGGCGTTTACTCTCGATCTATACCCCGGATCTCGAACCCGAGCTGTACGATCAAACCGAATTCCTCGAGATCGTCAAACGCTTCGTTCTGGCGCGACGCTTCGCGAAAGTTCGGGTGCTGATCGGCATCAATCCCGAGTTCGGCCGGGAGCAACATCGTTTTCTCGCGATGAGCCGCCGTCTCACGAGCTACATCGAAATGCGTCCCGCCGGATCCCTCAACCAGCAACACGCCGCCGCCTACGTAATCGCTGACGATCGCGCGCTCGTGTATCGGGTCCATTCTGATTCGTGGGACGGCGTCGCCGATTACGACAATTCGCCGGTCGCCAGAATGCACCTGGCTGAGTTCGACAGCGCCTGGATGAGTAGCGAACCTGAGCTGTCCCTGCGCAGCGCGACTCGTTAGTCCGAGCGATAACGCCGATGTCCCGACGAGCAGACCTTAGACCAACGATTACCGTTGCCGCAATCGCCGAGCGCGACGGAAAATACCTCGTGATCGAAGAACGCATTCGCGGCCGGCTTGTGATCACCCAGCCCGGCGGCCATGTCGAAGATCGCGAGACGCTGCTCGAGGCGATCATGCGCGAGACGCTCGAAGAGAGCGCTTACGCCTTCGAACCGAACTATCTTGTTTGCACTTATCTGATGCGCGATCCTGCGACAGGACACTCGAGCCTGCGTTTCAACTTCGCCGGATCGGTCGCGGGACCCGACTGTCGGCGGGCGCTCGACACCGGCATCGAGCGTGCGCTCTGGATGTCACGCGACGAACTGCACCACGCCGCGGCGAGATTGCGCTCGCCGCTGGTCCTGCGGGCTCTGTCAGACTACGAGTCTGGCATGCGCAGTCCGCTCGAGAGCGTGCAGTATCTCGATCTCGATTCGGCCAGTCACGTGCGCTCGGTCGTCAGTTTCTAGAGCACTGGTCTTGGCGGCCGATTGCCAGCGCGGCGTTACAATGACGCCCGTGGCCGCATTGAAACAATCTCCACCATCGCAAGCGCGCGTCGTAGTCGGCATGTCCGGCGGCGTCGATTCTGCGGTGGCCGCCCTGCTCTTGCAGCGCGCCGGTTACGACGTGCAGGGGCTCTTCATGAGCAACTGGGAGGACGACGAGGACGGCTACTGCACCACCGCGCGCGATTTGCAGGACGCCCGGGCGACGGCTGCGGAGCTTGCGATCCCGCTGCATGTCGTGAGCTTTGCGGCCACGTACCGCCAGCGGGTCTTCGAGTATTTTCTGGACGAGTCCCGCGCCGGTCGCACGCCGAATCCGGACGTCCTGTGCAATCGTGAGATCAAGTTTGGGGTCTGTCTCGCCTACGCCGCGCGCCTTGGCGCCGATCGGTTCGCCACTGGCCACTACGCGCGCCTGGAGTATCGGGCGGACGGCATCGCATTGCTCAAGGCGACCGACACCAGCAAGGATCAGTCCTATTTCCTGCACGCTGTGCCGCGCGAACAGTTTGAACGGGTGCTGTTCCCGCTCGGCGAGCTGAGCAAAGCGGAAGTGCGTGCCCTTGCACGCGCTGCGGGGCTGCCGGTGTTCGACAAACCCGATAGCACCGGGATCTGCTTTATCGGCGAGCGGCCGTTCCGGGAATTCCTCGGCGCCTACCTGAGCGATTCGCCAGGACCGATACTCTCTGATCGGGACGAGGTGCTCGGGACCCATCGCGGTCTTGCGTTCTATACGCTCGGACAGCGCAGTGGCCTCGCGATCGGTGGCCAGGCTGGCAAGCCGGAACAGGCCTGGTTCGTCGCACACAAAGACCAGAGCCGCAACGCCCTGATCGTCGTACAAGGTCACGATCACCCGCGGCTCGCCAGCGCTGCGCTCAACGCGACAGATTTTCACTGGCTCGCCGCAATGCCCACCGCACCGTTTCAGGCAGGCGCGAAAGTACGGCATCGCCAATCCGATCAGGCGTGCGCGGTCACTCTCGGCAATCGCGGGGATGTGCAGCTGAAGTTCGCCGTTCCGCAACGTGCGGTGACGCCGGGCCAATTCGCAGTGCTCTACGATGGCGTTCGTTGTCTGGGCGGTGGCGTCATCGATGCCGTACTTCCCGCGTGAAATTTGGGCCGCCACACGTCGCACAGTTATAATGGCCTGTTGGCTATTGCTTATTGGGAGACATCATGACGGACAGCTTCAAGGCACGCTCCAAACTCAACGTTGGTGGCAAATCGTACGACTACTGGAGCCTTGCCGCGCTGCCCGCCGAGAAAGCAGCCAAGCTGCCGTTCTCGCTCAAGATCCTTCTCGAGAACCTGTTGCGCTTCGAAGACGGAATCAACGTCACGCGCAAGGACGTCGAAGCCGTTCTCAATTGGGACGCGAAAGCGGCTCCTTCGCACGAAATTTCGTTCACGCCGGCGCGCGTCATCATGCAGGACTTCACAGGCGTGCCCTGCATCGTCGATCTCGCGGCCATGCGCGACGCTGTGCAAAAGCTTGGCGGTGATCCAGAACGGGTGAACCCGTTGGCGCCCGCGGAACTCGTCATCGATCACTCGGTACAGGTCGACGAGTACGGTACGCCGCAAGCACTTGCCGCTAACAACAAAATCGAATTCGAACGCAATGGCGAACGCTACGCGTTTCTGCGCTGGGGGCAGACGGCGTTCCGTAATTTCAAAGTAGTTCCCCCTAACACCGGAATTGTTCACCAGGTCAACCTGGAGTACCTCGGGCGGGTCGTATTTCACAACGACACGGACGGACAGAATGAGCTGTATCCGGACACGCTCGTCGGCACCGACTCGCATACGACCATGATCAATGGCCTCGGCATTCTGGGCTGGGGCGTGGGTGGTATCGAGGCCGAGGCCGCGATGCTGGGTCAACCCGTCACGATGCTGATTCCACAGGTTATCGGCTTCAAGATAACGGGGCGACTGGCGCCGGGTGCCACTGCCACGGACCTCGTCCTCACGGTCACCGAGATGCTGCGCAAACGCGGTGTGGTCGACAAATTCGTCGAGTACTTCGGCGACGGCCTGGCACATCTACCGCTCGCCGATCGCGCGACGCTCGCCAACATGGCGCCGGAGTACGGCAGCACCTGCGGCATCTTCCCGGTCGATGAAGAGACGCTGCGCTATCTCGAACTCTCCGGTCGGCCGAGCGAGCAAGTCAAGTTGGTGGAGGCATACGCCAAAGCGCAAGGCATGTGGCGCGTCAAAGGCGCGCCCGCGGCCAACTACACCGATGTACTGGAACTTGACATGAGCACGATCGTGCCGAGCATCGCTGGACCGAAACGTCCACAGGACCGCATTCCGCTCAGCTCGGCCAAGCAAGCGTACCGCGCAGCCCTGAAGACGATGGCCGACGAACGCGGCAAGAAGAATCCCACCGCGACCGGCAAGGCCGCGGCCAACCTGGCCGGCGAGCAGTTCGAACTGCATGACGGTGCGGTGCTGATCGCCGCCATCACGAGCTGTACGAATACTTCGAACCCGAGTGTCATGCTGGGCGCGGCGCTACTCGCTCGCAACGCGACCCGGCTCGGACTCAGGGCCAAACCCTGGGTCAAGACGAGCCTCGCGCCAGGCTCCAAGGTTGTTACTGACTACCTGGTCAAGGCAGGCCTGCTCGAGGACTTGCGTGCTGCGGGATTCTTCGTCGTGGGGTACGGCTGCACCACCTGCATCGGCAATTCCGGTCCGCTCAAGCCGGAGATATCCGCCGGGGTCAAAGCGGGCGATATCATCGCGACGTCGGTGCTCTCGGGCAACCGCAACTTTGAAGGGCGGGTGCATCCGGAAGTCAAAATGAATTTTCTCGCCTCGCCCCCGCTCGTGGTGGCCTACGCTCTCGCCGGCACGCTGGACATCGATCTGCAAAATGAGCCGCTCGGCACTTCGAGCAATGGCAAGCCGGTGTACCTGCGCGATATCTGGCCATCCGATCGGGAAGTGGCGGATGTCGTACAAAAGTCGCTCGATTCCAAAATGTTCCAGAAGAGTTACAGCGATGTATTCAAGGGCGACCAGCTCTGGTCGTCGATCAAGATACCTGCCGGCAAGATCTATGCGTGGGACGAGCATTCCACCTACGTTCGCAACCCACCCTACTTCGATGGCCTGACGATGACGCCACCCGCCATCGGCGACGTACGCGGCGCGCGGGTGCTGGCGTTGCTCGGCGATTCGGTTACCACCGACCATATCTCGCCGGCTGGCAACATCGCCAAAGACGGCCCGGCCGCGAAATACCTGATGGCAAAGGGCGTGCAGCCGAAGGACTTCAACTCGTTTGGCGCACGTCGTGGCAATCACGAAGTAATGATGCGCGGCACCTTCGCCAACATTCGCCTGCGAAATTTGATGGTGCCCGGTGTCGAGGGCGGCGTCGCCGTGCATATCCCGAGTGGTGAACGGCTGTCTATCTACGACGTAGCCATGCGCTACCAGGCTGAGAAGACGCCACTCATTGTGCTGGCCGGCAAAGAGTACGGCACCGGTTCATCACGCGATTGGGCTGCCAAGGGCACCATGCTATTGGGCGTACGCGCGGTCATCGCGGAAAGCTTCGAGCGCATTCACCGCTCCAACCTGATCGGCATGGGCGTCCTGCCACTGCAATTTCCCGAAGGGCAGTCCGCGCAATCACTCGGGCTCAGCGGCCAGGAAACTTTCGATATCGTGGGTATCGCCAAGGCCGATTCAAGCGCCGTTGACGTCGTCGCAACGCCGTCGGGCGGAGGTTCGCCGATCAAGTTCCAGGCGCGCGTGCGCATCGATACGCCCAAGGAACGTGATTACTACCAACATGGTGGAATCCTGCAGTACGTATTGCGGCAGATCGCGAGCGAGAAACGGGCGACGGCTTAGCAGGGACCGCCGCCCGCTCGCCTTACGGTCCGGCTGACTCGAGCCACCCGATGCGCGACGGTCGGGCGCTCATGCGTCCGACCGTTTGCCAAGCGCCGCCCAGTCGAGGCGTCGCGTAACCAGCATCACCGCTGCGAGCACGCCGAAGAGCAGCGTGGCGCCCATCAACAACGCATAGTCCTCGGAGATCAGGATCAGATAGAGCGTTGCATAGAGCCCGGCCAGACCAGCGCCGGCCATCGCGCCTTGCGCGGCGCTCTTTGCGACTCCAGCCAGATAGACTCCAATCAGTACGACCAGCGCAGCAGCGGCAGTCAGGTACGCCATGCCAAATGCGAGATGCTCGGACAGGGCCAGCAGCAAGACGTAGAACACTGCGAGCGCCAGGCCCACGAATAGATAATGCATCCCATGCAGCGGCTTGCGACCCGCGTGCTCCCAGATAAAGAATGCCAGCAACGTGAGTGCGATGACCAGCACGGCGTAATGCACTGCACGGTAGTTACGTTGATAGACGTCGGCAGGCTGATATTGCTGAACGCCGATTGCCGCTACCGCAAACGCCTCGTCCGCAGACAGCTGCTTACTTACCTGATCACCGTACCACTGCTGTCCAAAGTTGCGGCTGAGCCCGAGCGTGGTCCAGTTCGCCTTGAAGCCGGCGGCGCTGGTCTGCTCTGCGCCCGGACTTTGCCCACCGAGGAACTTGGGATGCGGCCAGTCTGACTCGATCGTTGTGTTGCTCGAGCGCGCCAGCGGCAGAACCATGAGCGCTTCGCTACCGACTAACTCCAGGCGAATGCTGAACGGAATCCGATCGGCAGTACGCAGCAGGTCCACGGGTGGTTTGACCGCTGGCCCTGAATAACTTGCGTACCCGCCTGACTGCAACTCGAGCGCGCGGCCGCCAAGTTTGAATTCAGAGACCGCGCGCAACGTCCGTGACTCCGAGTTGAGGACGATCAAAAGCGCTTCCGCCCACTGCACGTCGCGATCGGCCTCGACGCGGCGCAACTCGTCCAGATCTCGAGCTGAGAATTCGCCCGCTAGACTGACAACGGCATTGTAGCTCGGCACCTCGTAGAGCCCCGATCGCTTCGGCTTGACCTTGAGCCGAACCTGCGTCGTCAGAGAATCCGGCAGTACATGCAAGACGGTTCGAACAACCTCTATCCGGTGCTCCTTGATGAAACGCGTATCGTTTGGATCGTCTTCCAACAGCTTGACGCGCCTTTCGACCGTGCGTTTGGTGATGACCGGCACACTCAACAACACGCCGCCGGTCGTCTGCAGCCCACCGACCGTCCCTTGCACCACCGCCACTGCCGATTGTCGTGCGGCGAGTCGTTCCGCGACCAAGCCATCGACCATCGACAACGCGACCAGCAGCAGCCCCAGCACCGCGGTGACGACGAGCCCCTTGCGCACCAGCGGCGGCAAGCGCCGGGCGGTATTTCCCACCTGCGACATTTCGATCTCCCTAACTGTGACTTGCAACGGCTGTACGATGCGGGACGAAGGTGGCAACACCGGCTCATCGTTTGTGGCAAATTGTGACTAGAACTCATCCCATCATGCGCATCGCCCTGTTCGATCTGGATGGCACCATTACGTATCGCGATACGCTCGTGCCTTTCATCCTCGGTTGGCTCCGCGAACGCCGGTTGGGCGGGATTCGTCTGTTACGTGCCACTCCGGCCGTGTTGCACTACGCCTTTGATCATGATCGAGGCAGGCTGAAGGGCGACCTGCTACACGCAACGCTCGGCGGCACATCTCGTAGTGATCTCGAGGGATGGGCGGAGCGTTTTGCGCGGGCCACGGTCGCGTCACAGGTGATGCCCGGTGCGCGCGAGGCCATCGATCGGCATCGCTTGGCCGGAGACCGACTGGTACTGATGTCCGCGAGCGTTGATTGCTACGTACCCCGGGTGGCGGCGCTGCTCGGCTTCGCCAACGTTATCTGCACGCCAGTGCTTTGGGACGGCGACAAGTTGGACGGTCGACTGGCGGGGCCAAACTGTCGCGGTGACGAGAAGGCTCGGCAACTTCGCAGCTTGCAGGAGCGTCACCCACGCGCCGAGATTGTCGCCTATGGCAACTCGATGTCCGATGTTCCACACCTTTGCCTCGCGGCACGGGGTGTGTTCGTCAATGCACCGCCACGCGCACGCTCGCGGCTAATCAGGCGGGGTTTGATCTGCGAAAACTGGCGCAGGCCTCGCTAGAGCATTAGAGTGCCGCTCGCTGCTCCACAAATGAGGCTCCGTCCAATGCCCGAACCTTTTAGTCCAGACTTCCTCGCCCGCCGTGCGTTTTTAGCGCTCTCGGGCGCTGCCAGCGCTGCTGCTGTCATGACCTCCCCGGCAGCAATCGCGGCAGCGGCTAAGCCGACGCAATTTGTTTCGAAGATGGATTTCAAGGATAGACTTTGGAATCGCGACGCGTATGCAAGATTGCAGGGCAATCTCGATCCAACCAAAACGCGCTATGGTCATTACTTCGGTGCGGTGCTCGCCGTTGCGCCTAACGAGCGCGTGCGGGAACTGTGCGGCTTCGAGGGCTTCAGCGCGACGCGTCTGCTACGGCTGGAAGACGGCAGCTATCGCAAGCTGCTGCGCGAGACGGTATTTTACCGCGACCCTGCCACCGGCAAGCTGCTCGATCAATGGAAAAATCCATGGACCGGCGAGATCGTCAAAGTCGTCAATGTCGCGAACGATCCATTCAATTTCACGATCGGCGAGTACTATCCCGATCCGCCGAGTTATGGTGGTCTTAACAAAGAGAAGCCGCCGAAGAAACCATTGTTGATGGATTGGCGCCTGATCGGTCCGAACACGCTCGGGCTGACTACGGACATTCATCTGTTTTACCCGAATGCCTTGCAACCCGACAAATGGCCGCGTGAATCCAGCGGCAAGATGGCCCAAGTGTCGGAAATGTTCCGCTACATCATTCGGCTCGAGGACATGCAGAATCCCGAGCTGACTTCCGTGCCTTATCAAGGCACGTGGAATCGCGTTACACCCTGGTTACCGTGGATGTTGTTAGGTGACAAGCCTGGCAACGTACTGTATGTCGGCAATATGACGGCGTACGATTCGCTCAAGTACCTCCCAGAGGACTTGATCAAATACACCGAGCAGCACATGCCGAAGTTTCTCGAGGCGCCGGACAAGGATTATGGGCCTTCGCTGTCCTCGATCGAGAACTATGCGCGCGAGCAAAAGCCCGCGCCGGTGCGGACCCCAAAATAGGCGTTCGGGTCACTCGATCGCGTCGCGGGAGCGCGGTTTCGCTTCGCTCCCGCGACGTATGCAGACATGCGCTCGAGCGGCTACTTGTTGTCCTTTCGCCGAGCGCTCACATCGACGTCCGTGCTTGCCAGAGCTCGGGATAGAATTTCAACTCCAAAGCCTTGGCGAGATAGGAAACGCCTCCGGTACCACCGGTACCCTTCTTATAACCAATGACTCGCTCGACTGTTTTGAGATGGTGGAATCGCCACAGCTGAAACTTGTGATCGAGCGTTACCAGCGCCTCGGCGAGTTCGTACAAATCCCAGTCCTTCACCGCATTGTGATACACGCTCAACCAAGCCGCGGTCACTTGCTTGGTGGCGACATACGGCTCGCTGAAATCGCGATTGAGCGTTGCCGCGTCGATCTCGTAGCCGCGACGAGACAGCAGTCGCAAGACTTCGTCGTAGAGGGATGGCGCGTACAGCACCTGTTCGAGCTTCTTGTGCGCGGCAGCGTCCCGCTGGTGCACGACGATCATATCCCTGTTCTTGTTGCCGAGCACGAACTCGAGCTCGCGATACTGCGCTGATTGGAATCCGGACGATCGCCCGAGCGTATTGCGAAACGCCGAATACTCGAACGGCGTCAAGGTCGACAAGACGCGCCATGCGCCCAATAACTCCTCCTGCACCCGTGAGATGCGCTCGAAGCACTTGAAACTGCTGTCGAGATTGTCGCGTCGAACCGACTCCATCACCGCCGTCACTTCGTGCAGGATGAGGCGAATCCACAGCTCCTGCACCTGATGGATGATGATGAAAAGCATCTCATCGTGCTCGAGCGAATTGGGCCGCTGCGCGGCCAGCAACTTGTCGAGCTGCAAGTAGTCGCCATAGGATTGCGACGCCCCGAGCTCCCAGTGGACAGTCTCATCACTCAGATCGACATAACTACCGCGCTTCTTGTCGTTCATTCTGCATACACCCAGCTTGGCACTCGGCGCCATCCCTCGAGCAGCTCGCGATCAAGCGTGCGCCAGTCGGCACAACGAGACTCAACGGCATGCCAGAAACGCGGCGAGTGATTCAAATGTTCAACATGCGTCAACTCGTGGATCATCAGGTAGCGCACTACTTCGGGACGCTGAAATACCAGGCTCGCATTGAGATTGATGGCGCCGCGACTCGAGCAACTGCCCCAGCGTGTGCGCTGTTGTCGCACACTCAAGCTGTGATATCGAATCGAGAATTCGAGCGCGATGCTCGCCAGGCGTGGCTCGAGAACCGCGCGCGCACGACTCATCAGCCAGCCGCGCAACAACGCCCGTGTCGCAGCACCGTCGGTCGCGCCTGTTACTTGCAGCACGCCTGACGGACTTTGCCGCAAGCTGGGCCGACCACGACCGCCCGCGAGGTGCAATCGCCAGCGAGTCGCGTCGATTCTGAAGCTCACTTCAGTCGGCGGAAATCTCTCTGGCGCGGGCGCGGTCCGCAATGCTTCATTGCGTTTCTCGAGCGCCCAGTTGCGATGTTCAGCGATGAACTGCTCGATCCGGCTCTTGGGCGTACGCGCCGGTGTTACTACCTCGATTCGACCCGTGCGCGACACGCGCATCCCGAGCCTGCGTGCACGTCGACTGGCGCGCACATTGAATTCCGCTGCGTTAGCGCCCAACGCTGCGTCCACCCACAATTGCTGTTGCTCGATTTCGCTGGTCATACGTTAGAGCGTCGCCGCCAATTGGGCCGCTTCACGTATCGCACGTTCGGCGTCGAGCTCGGCGGCGAGCTTCGCCCCCCCAATCACGTGCGGCCGACAGTTGCGTGCTATCAACTCCCCCAACACGGCCGTCTCCGATTCCTGTCCGGCGCACACGATAATCGAATCTGCTGGCAGTATTTCCGCTGTACTGCCGACGCGAATGTGCAACCCCCGATCGTCGATCCGGTCATAGGTGACGCCGCCACGCATTTCGACGCCCCGATGCTTTAGGGCGGAGCGATGAATCCAGCCGGTCGTTCGCCCCAACCCGGCCCCAGGTCGCGTCGTCTTGCGCTGTAGCAACCACACTCGCCGCAGCGGCGACACGGCCTCTGACTTGACCAGGCCACCGGGCTGACGCTGCGCACGATCAACGCCCCATTCCTGCAGAAAGGCGTCGATCGCTTGCGCACGATCGCCGGCGCGCTCGACCGTCAGGTACGTAGCAACATCGAAGCCGATGCCGCCTGCCCCGATGATGGCAACGCGCTCACCGGCCGCGCGGCGTCCGGACAGCAAATCAGGGTAACTAATCACCTTTTCGTGCTCGATCCCGTCAATGGCGGGCATGCGCGCGGTCACACCGGTCGCGATGACCAGGTCGTCGAACTGTGCCGCCACCAACTGTTCCGCGGTTGCCCTCGTTGCAAGGTGCAATTCGACCTGGTGCGTTTCGAGCTCCTGTCGAAAGTAGCGCAGCGTTTCGTGAAAGTCTTCTTTGCCAGGCACCTCGCGCGCATAACGAAATTGTCCGCCCAGCTCGGGTTCGGCTTCAAAGAGCGAGACTCGATGGCCGCGCTGTGCGAGTGCCGTCGCGCAGGCGAGACCCGCTGGTCCGCCG
>Ga0138256_10008543_pt1 | contig 10750 bp, 8 predicted proteins | sample KNB2016incub_MG_FD_105486 | JGI IMG/M metagenome (GOLD analysis project Ga0138256, IMG submission 105486) | Active sludge microbial communities from wastewater in Klosterneuburg, Austria - KNB2014incub_MG | ecosystem: Engineered > WWTP > Activated sludge > Unclassified | place: Austria... | reverse complement strand
TCGAGGTCGTTGCCGAGTTTGCCATTGAGTTGAAGGTTCAGGTTGGAGTTGAACACCAAATTTTGGCTATTGCCAAATGATAGCCCACGCGTGTAGGCGCCGTTGGAAATAAGATTGCCGGTTTGCCAGAGGTTTGTGGCCGGCTCGTAAGGCGAATAGTCGAACTCGATGGCATCGGGCCGCACGTTTCTGCGAATAGCCGCCGTGTCCAAGCGGCTGATTTTTGCGCTCAAATCAAATGGCAACACGCGATAAGCGACTCGGAGTTTTTGGCAGAAAGGGCAGGCGGAACGCAGCCGCGCGGTGTCTATTCGGAGCAAGTTATTTTCTACGGAAAAATATTGCAAGTCAAGATTTTGTCCGGTAGCGGAATCGGACACAGCCACCAATGGCGGGACAACAGTCACTGAGTCAAGCACTTGCAGTGGCAACATTGCATCAAGTACTCGGTTCCTCAGGTTGGAAAAGTCGTCGGTTTTTTGGGCATGGAGCACATCGCACAGGCACAACGCCACCCACAGCGGCCAGAGCCGATGGGCGACGAGCAGGGCAAAACCGGTGGTGCTGTTGTCCAAATGTTGTTTTGAAAAAAAGTGGTGTGCGGCGGGAAATTACAATGGATTCCGGGGCATTGGCGCGAGGGGGAGCGTGTAAGTTGCCTGCGTCAAGGCTGGCTTGTTGGTCGTTTTTTGGCAGGGGTTACAGGATTGGTATGATTTGGCATCCTGCCCAATCTCCGTTTTCAGGGTTACCGAAACCGCCAGATTTTCACCACTCCTTCGGCATCGCCCGTGAGAATTTTCATGGCATCCGGTGAAAAAGCCGATACTTTTACGGCGTTTCGATGCCCTTCGAGTGTGCGGAGCAACGCGCCTTCGGTTGACCATAATTTTATTGTCGCATCGCCGCTTGCCGTCAACAGGCTTTTGCCGTCAGGCGCAAAATGCACATCGAACACATCGCTTTTGTGGCCTTTGAAAGTGTATAACAGCGTGCCGCCCATACTCCACAATTTGGCCGTATTGTCGCGGCTGCCGGTCAGAATTTGTGTGCCGTCCGGCGACCATTCGACGGCATAAACGATACCTGAATGTCCTTGAAATGTTTGCAGCAATTGCCCCTGCAATGTCCATATCCGTGCAACCGAATCCGAGCCACAGGTCGCAACGTATTCACCGTCAGGCGAAAAAGCCACTTCCTGTATCGCTTCCTTGTGACTTTCGTAAGTTTGCAAAAGTGCCCCATTCTCCATATTGTGCAGCGCTGCTTTGCCATTGTAATAGCCCACCAGAAAAGATTTTCCATTGGGAGAAAATGCTATCGAAGTCACCAAGTTTTCATTCGAGGGTGGCAGCGCACGGATGGGATTGCCCTTGGTATCCCAAATCATCAAATCGTTTTTGCTGCTGCCGGAAAAAATGACATCTCCGTTGGGGGAATAACCCAGCGCGACCACTTTGTCGCGTTGTGCTTCGATGCCCCTAATCCATCGGCCATCTGTGCCGCACATGCCGATGGCGCCTGCCCCAGTAGCGACCAGGAATGATTTGCTGTCGGGGGCGAAAGCAGCGGCTGTAGTGTATTCTTTGAATTTGAACGTGGTGACCGGCTCCGTATAGTTGATGAGCAAAGTCGCCAAAAAAGTGAACAAAATGACTGGCATTTGCCACGTCCAGTCGCGCCATTGCCAGATGATGCCGTGTTTTTTCTGAACAAACTTTCGGAAACGGTCGGACAGGACAGCGCCAACGGGGTCTTTTTTATTTTCCAAATAATGGACAGCCATCGCATCTTGATGGGGGTTGTTGAGCAACAACGCGTCCAATTCCAATTCGAGGCGACGGCGACGCTGGTAGCCGGGCTTTTGCAACAACGCGTTCGACACCACTTGAATCCGGTGTCCTTGCCAAGCGATGCTGCCGACCGGGGGCAGGTTTTGTTCCAATTCCAACACACGCTGCCATTCGCGGCGCACTTTGTCCAACCATGCGGGATATTTTTCTTCGCACCACGCCACCAGCGTTTTTCTGGTTGCGTCGGGCATTTTGCCTTCGACGAACCACGATAGGCGGCAAAGGGCGTACAAGTTGTTCGAGTTTAAATAAGGCTCACCAGGCAACGCGAGCATTTGCCCCACATAAAGGGTCCAGTCCCAAAACAACACTGGCGGCACAGCGCACGCGACTATCCATCGTAAGAGCCGCTCATCGCGTTGTCCGTTTTTTTCTGCGACAAATTCTTTTTCCAAAATTGCGAGCAAGGCTTGCGAGGCAATGTCGGCCGGCAACGATACAGGCTCGTGCTTATCGTCTGGCTGCCGTTTCCACAAAAGGTAGTTTTTAGGCTCAACGGCTTCCAATGTTTCCACCAACGCGGCCAACCCGTGGGGTGTAGCGGGCAGCAATCGAAATGAACGCGATAGTGCCGATTCGCGGGTGTTCCACTCGGCGGCAGGGTGTGGGGTCAGCATCACCCTTTGTCGCCAGATGGAAAAAACCTGTGTCCAGTCGTGTAGTTCGCCGCTTGAAGGCTCAAGGAATTGTTCGCCCACTCCAAACACAATCAACTGGTGTTCAGCGTATTTATGGCTCAATTCCTCCAACGGGATGCCATGCGGGTGTTGTTCATTCCAACATTTGCGGGGATTCCCGTCGAAGAAAAAGCGCTCAACAGGTGCCTCGTTTTCCCGAAGCAAAGTGACGATGTACTCAAATAGTTTGGCGCGATGATTCTGCGCGGATTGGATGTCAATCAACGCGAGGTAATCTTTTGTGCGATGGTGCAAGCGATAGCGGAGGCTAATCATGCCCGCATTTTCGACGGTGGAATGGAGGGTTCTGGGCATATCCAGCCGTCGGCTTTCTCCGGCACTGCGTCGGCGCATTTCGGTGAGGGCGGCATAGAATTTTTCATCCATCGCCACGCTGCTCAAAAACGGTATGCGCAACGTCCATTCATAAGGCGGCTTTTTGCCGGAAAGGTGTTGCAGTGCAAATTTTTGCCCCTTATGTCGCGCCCAAACTCCCAGCAGCCACATCAAAAGCGCCACGGCCAGCACGATAAGGGCTTTCTCAAAACTGAAATATGCGTGTCCCCAGCCAAACTGCCAAGATGAGGAAAGGTCGGTCACATAGCGTCCAAGTTTGTCGGCCAAATGAGCCGAATCCAGCAGCAAGGTCAATGTGTCCATGGGCGCAATGGCTTGAGAACTGTCTTTTGGCGCAACGGGTTGCTGCCTTTCAGCGGGCGCTGGGAAGGTGACACCTATAATGTTATCAGGTTTGCGCGGATTCAGGTTTCGAAAAAAATTGGAGATAAAAATCAATCGCACCCGCGCCGAACTGTTGTCAGAAAAAAACAGGTGGTAGTCGAGGGTGTCGCGGCCAACCGACTTCGCTTTGTAGCGAAAACAGATTTGCGACCCGCTCGCTTGCTCGGAGAGTATTTCTACATGGGTAGGATGGCCGCTTATTCGCCCAAAAGTTGCGTTATCCGGCATTCGCAGGCAGCTTGCAGACGCATTCGGTTCAAACAGGTTTGCTTTAATAAAATACTCGTAGGCGTGTTCGGTGTCTTTTTTGGCGAAAAAACCAAAAACACCAAGCGCCACGAGCAGCGCCAAAATCGGAATCGCCCAAAGGAACCTGACATTTTTGCGCGTCCAATACTTGTCAATTTCTTTGACTGAGTCAACAAAGTTTCGTCTGAAAAAATACAGCACCTTGCGCTTAACAGCATCCTGAACCAGATACCTTTTCTCTCTTTCCATCGCTTCCGAATGTGCAATTGCATTTTCCCCAATTGCCTCAACGGTGGCATCGTACAGTCGGTAAAAATCATTTTGTTGTTGCTCATTGGCTGCGAACAAAGGTGCCAGCACCGTTTTCAGTTGTGCTAAATTGGCTTCTGCCGGGAGGTTTTGCAGCAATACACGCAATTGAAGATGTTTGTCTATGCCGACAGGATTCCCGTCTGCCTCCCAAGCAGTCAATAGTGCGGAGACGAGGTGTTCCAATTGACCAATGACAGGGTTTTGAGTTGCCACAATCTGCTTTTCAGAGGGTTTTCAGGATTTCAAGGTCTTCTTTGTTTTTTGCCAACACAGAATAACTGGTCAGCAGTTGCATCCTTTCTTGCCACGACAAGTCGTTGCCCAACAGTTTTATAGGGAAATCAATTTTTTGCAGAAACAACACCCAATAAATGAGTTCAGCCGTCGAAGGCGGCTTTTTCAGATTCAATTCGCGGATTTGTGTGAAATGTTTGATGAGCCTGTTCAGGTCGGTCACGGGTATTTTGTCCGTTTTCCGGCTCAAAATATAAAGCAACTCTTCCGACGTAGGGAACGGGATGTGAAAGTAAACGACGCGCCGCATGAACGCATCGGGCAGATTTTTTTCCGAATTACTGGTCAGGATGATAACGGGGCGGTTTTGTGGGCTCGATTCAAAATTGCGATTAATTTCAGGCACTCGAAAACTGAGGTTTTCGATGGCAAACAGGATGTCGTTGGGCAGGTCGCGCGGCGCTTTGTCAATTTCATCAATCAACACCACCGCCCTTTTTTGCAAACGAATAGCCTCCCCCAGCGCATTGTAGGTGACGAATCGCTGCTCTATTTCGTCCGTACCAAGCGGTTCTGTATGGTTTTGGTTGTATTGAAAATGGCCGAGCGCATCATATTTGTAAAACAACTCTGCCGCTTGTGAGCTCGTCTGCACGTTGAACACCAAAGGTTCGCCCAAGCCGAAAAAATGAGCGACGTGATAAGCGAGTTGAGTTTTGCCGGTGCCAGGCTCTCCGGTCAACAGCAACGGCTGACCTAAAGTCAGCGCCACATTCACAGCATCGGTCAACGGTTCGGAAGGCACATAAAACGCGGGATTGTTCAGCTTTTCGTTTGCATCGAAACGGGGAAGTTCAGCCCGACCTTCCCTTTGGTACAGTTTGAGACCCATGTGAGATTTTGGGTTTGCACTATTAAATGTTAGAAAATAGATTTTGAAACGCGCACAGGTTAGGCATCTTTTGAAAATAACCAACCCCTCACGCCCTTTTCCTATTCATATCGGAACACCCTACTATTTCTTACTTCTCTCCGCACAGATTTTCCAAGTTTTTAGGGCTTAGAAAATCTCTTTTACTTCCCACCTTGCTTTTCAGAAGATTGTTGGAAGAGCGGCTTCACGGGCAGGGAATCAATTGGCGGCAGAAAAGCAGGTTTGGAGGGCCTGCCAGGGCGTGAACGAGCAAGTGAATCGCTCAATTCCATCATGGCTTCTTCGAGCAGGAGAGAATCCACGATTTGTTCGGCATCACTTAGAAGTGCCTGACGACACTCTGCATTTTTTTTTGCCCGGAATACCTCAACCCGCTCCGCTACTTTTTCCAGTATAATTGCTTCTTTGTCAGGCCCGCAGCCGACCGTGCAAAAAAATGAGATTGCTATCAACAAAGATTTCGTTGACTTCTTCAGATTTTTTTTTAAAAAAAGGATGCACATTATCTACAACAAGCGTATATTTACAACGTCAAAGATACAGCGCAAACAGGAAAAGTGTACTGCGGTAACGGTTAATGTAAATTTAACAATAACTTTACGAGCAATTCCAGCAGGATAAAAATTTTTTTTCAAAAAGGCTTGCGGAGATAGAAATGTGCCTTATCTTTGTGCCATCAATAATAGAGATTGATACTTCTGTCAAAGGACAGATTCAAAAAAGAAACAAGTCGCTTTTATAGCGTTTTACTTAAGAGTGTTTTCATTTGGTTTTTTGGGGTTATACAGGGTGCTACTGAGCAATCAGTCGGTGCCCTGTTTTTTTTGCCTCTACTTCTGAAAGCCCGTTCTCGTAAAAATCGAGAACGGGCTTTTTTCATTGTTTTGTCAATTCCCTACCCCAGCCTTTTTTACTGCCTTTTATGCTCCATAGTTTTGTCCCATGCTTTAACCAACTGCTCAACCTATGATGCTCCGCCGCCCGCGCCGAAATCGCCAAAGTACCGCCATGCGTGGCATGGCTAACGAAACTCACCTCAATGTGCAACACCTCGTGTTCCCACTTTTTGTGCTGGACGGCTCTAACATTCGCAGCGAAATCCATTCACTCCCGGGCATTTTCCGTTTTTCGCCCGACACCTTGCTCCAAGAAATTGATAAGTGTATGAATCTGGGGTTGACAAATTTTATCGTCTTCCCCGCCGTGGCCGACAGTTTGAAAGATAAAACCGCAACATATAGTTGGTCGCCCGACAATTTTTATTTGAAAGTTGCTCGTGACATCAAAAAAAGATTCCCGGAATGTTGCCTTATCAGCGACGTGGCAATGGACCCTTACTCAAGTGATGGACATGACGGTCTCGTTCGCGGCGGGGAAATCGTGAACGACGAGACACTTCCCATTCTGGCCAAAATGTGGCTCGCTCAAGCAGAGGCCGGTTTTGATATGCTTGGTCCTTCAGACATGATGGACGGTCGCGTGGGTTTTATCAGAAAAGCCCTTGACGAGCAGGGTTTTACGAAAACAAGTATTTTGGCCTACACGGCCAAGTACGCCAGCGCGATGTACGGGCCGTTTAGAGACGCGTTAGACTCTGCACCCAAAAGCGGAGATAAGAAGTCGTACCAGATGAATCCGGCCAATAAATCGGAAGCGCTTATCGAAGCAGAACTTGACACCGCCGAAGGCGCGGATATGCTGATGGTAAAGCCTGCGCTGCACTACCTCGACGTGATTCATTTATTGAAAGAAAAATCAAATTTGCCCATTGCGGCCTACCACGTAAGCGGCGAGTGCGCCATGCTCCGGGCGGCTTGCAACAACGGGTGGCTTGACTTCGAGCGAGCGATGCCGGAAACGCTTTTGAGTATACGACGCGCCGGGGCCGATGTGATTCTCACCTACTTTGCGAAGGAGTTTGCGGAGCGGTTTCCGAGCGGGATTTAACTTTAAAACAAATACCCAAACAACTTCCGCTTCTTCTTCGCCCCCTTTTTTGTCTTTTTTACATGAATCGGTTCGCTGCTGTAGCTCTCCACGTTGGCGCGGTTGTAGGCGACGATGACATAGGTGTAATATTCGCCTTCCACGGCAGTTTGGTCCTCGTAGATATACTTTTCGGAATAAAACGGTGTGGTAATCAAGAGGTTGTAGGGGTCACGGAAGTTGCCGACGGCTTCGCCGTCGAAGCGATAGATAGCAAAGTAGTGGGGCATTTCTTCGCCGGTCAGAATATCGCAAACCTGCCAAGCAAGTTTGACGGTGCTGGGGGTGCCTTTCACCCGGCAGATTTGTGGAGTGGCGGGCGGTGTTTTTGTCAGCGATGGCATGCCCGGTACGAGAGCAGGCGAAGCATAGAGCACATTGATAAATGTGTCCTGCACGCCAAGTGGGTTGCGGAGTAGGGGTTTTACAGAGTAAAAAATACTGCCCTGCACATTCGGGTTGGAGCGATTGAGCGCCACTTGTTTGCTGATTTCTTCCGGTTTATTCCAGTTGGCATCGTTCGGACTATTGGCGATTTTGTAAGCGGCGTGACCAATGTAAAGGTGCTTGCCATAAGTGTGTTTACCCCACCAATCCACGAGTTTTTGGTAGTCTGCGGGGGGATATCCGATGCTCCAATAGAGTTGGGGAGCCACATAGTCAATCCAGCCGTTTTTCAGCCATAGCAGCACATCGGCATAAAGGTCGTCGTAGCTGGTGATGCCCGCACGAGTGTCAGAGCCGTTGGTGGGGTCGCGGTCGGCATTGCGCCACACCCCAAAAGGGCCGATGCCAAACCGGAGAAACGGCTTGAATTTTTTGACGATTTGCGATACGTCCTGTATCAATTTGTTCACATTGTCGCGCCTCCAATCTTCTATATTAGTGAACCCACGCGGATTGGCAGCGAATTCGTTGTAGTCGCTCAGAGTCTCGCCCTGTTCTTTATATGGATAAAAATAATCGTCGAAATGGATGCCGTCCACGTCATAGCGGGTAATAATGTCGCGCACCACATTTACCAAATATTGCCGCACAAAAGGGTTGGCCGGGTTGAAATAATAACGGCGGCCATAGCGGAAAAACCACTGCTTTTTCACGGCTGGCGGCAGCGAGCGCAAGGGGTGGATAAGCGAAAGGTTGGCCGTATCCAAGTTCCAAGTGGCGCGGTAGGGATTGAGCCAAGCATGGAATTCCATGCGCCGGTCGTGCGCCGCTTTTATCATGTAGCGGAGGGGGTCGTAGCTAGAGTCGGCGGGTGGAAGGCCTTGTTCGCCGGTCAGAAATTGACTCCACGGGACACTGGCAGATTTGTAAAAAGCATCGCCAGAAGGGCGCACCTGCACGAATACTGCGTTGAGATTCATGGCTTTGAGCACGTCGAGCAGGCTGTCAAACTCTGCTTTTTGGCGCTCCACCGCCAAGCCGGGCTTGGAGGGCCAGTCAATATTGGCGACCGTGGCAATCCACGCACCGCGCAGTTCAGTGACAGGCGGCTGCCCCCACAATGTGATATTTTGGAAAAAAACGAGGAGTATGGGGAGGAGAGCTGAGGAACGGAAACGAGGCATCATACACAGATTGGTTTTGCGGTAAAAGTAGCGGATATGCTGGAATTGCAAAGAAGGTTTCAAGGTTTCTTCATTGATGGTCTTTGGCTCTTGGTTGTTGCTCGTTCGTCAATTTTTAGACCTTTGCAAAAATTTAGATGCCAGCAACCAAAGACTAAAAGCCAAAGACCAAAAACTTTTTTTGAATGAAATTTCCGCAACCCATCCCCGTCCGCGAACTCGCCCTACACCTCAACGCTCGCCAAATCATCGGCGACGAATCGCTTTCCGCCACCGGCATCAACGAAATCCACAAAGTGGGACCCGGCGACATCGCGTTTTCTGATGTCAGAAAGTATTTTGAAAAAACGCTCAAAAGCGCTGCCACCGTCATTTTGCTGAACGAACCGGCTGAATGCCCCCCCGGAAAAGTCATCCTTGTGGTGGAAAATCCATTCGAGGCTTATGATGGCCTCATACGCGAATATCGCCCATTTGAGCCGCTCACTTCGCCGGTCAGCCACCGCGCCAACATCCATCCGACAGCCATCATCGAGCCGGGTGTGATTGTCGCAGCTAACGTGCGCATCGGGGCGCACTGCCACATTCAGGCAAATTCGTACATCGGCGAATACACTCTTATCGGCGCTCATGTGAGCATCGGCCCCAACACATCTATCGGCTCGGATGCGTTCTATTTCAAGAAGTTGGCCGACGGTTCTTTCAAAAAATGGCGCTCCGGCGGGCGTGTTATTATTGAAGACAATGTGGACATCGGGGCGGGTTGCACCATCAATAAAGGCGTGAGCGGCGACACTGTCATCGGCGCGGGCAGTAAATTGGACTGTCAGGTTCACATCGGGCACGGAGCGGTCATCGGGAAAAACTGCCTGCTCGCCGCGCAGGTCGGCATCGGCGGGAAAACGGTCATTGAAGACAATGTGGTGCTATACGGCCAAGTCGGCGTGGCGCAGGCGATTCGCATTGGCAAAGGCGCGGTGGTGTCAGCAAAGGCAGGCGTGTCCAAATCGTTGGAAGGCGGCAAGTTGTATTTCGGCATCCCGGCTGATGACGCGAGAGAGAAGTACAAAGAATTGGCGGCGTTGCGGCAATTGCCAGATTTGCTAAAAAAATTGAAATGAAGTGATGTCCTGCTTGTTCAGATTTTTTGAAAACGCGCCACCCCCAAGCGTTTTTGACCACTATAAAGCACAATGTGGTACAAGCCCGCAGGCAGATTTTTTACAGAAATTTCCGTCGAAGAAAGCCCGCTGGAGAATCTTTCCTCTGTAAGCACCTCGCCCAAAAGCCCGATGACCGATGCCCGGTCGAATTTTTCATCAAACACGTTTACAGACAATACGTCGCTGACAGGGTTGGGCGTCAATTGGAGCGTAGGGCCAGCCTTTTCGAGTTCTTCCGTATGCACGAGCGTAGTAGCGCAAGGGCCGCCGTACAAATTCTGCCCATTTTGCTGATAACAATAGCCATGCGGGCAAAGGCACAATTCAGAAAGTGGGTTCCAAAGATTGTTTCCGTTGCCCAAACTTTCAATCCACAGCAATTCAAAACCTTCTAACGAGCGCACAACTATTTTTTTTCGATTCGACCCGTCGGCCCAAGTTTCGTCCCAAATATTTTCCACATAGGCCGTCTCTGGCGGGTTGCCAACTGTGACCGAATCGCCCACCGTGACCGAAAAATCAAACAAAAGAAACTCTGCGCCCGTGTCAAAATCCAATCGAAAAACCCGTTTTGCTGCCGTGTCTTCCCGCATGAGCGCGAAAATGACGTGTTCATTCGTGTCCACCGTATAAGGAGGACACATCGGCGGCGCATCGGGCGCCCCAAAGATGGGAGCAGAAAGCAGCTTCTGGTACGTTTGTCCGTTTACCGTCGAATCGCCCCGAAACCAGTAGCGATGCCCATAAGAAAAGGTGCAAAACTGTAATTCGGGAGCCCAAAATTCATCTCGGTACACGCCATGTTGAATGAACGCATGATAGTTTTGAGAAAAAGCCGTCGTAGCCGACAGCAGCAAAAAAAGTAGTTGTACGGTTTTCATAATGCGGTGATTTGCCACAAAAATATCCGGGAAAACGAATCAGAATCATTCTATCGTTTCAGATGTCGGTATCTTACAAATTCAAAATCCGTCATGTCGCAAACACAACGCCACACCGAACTCATCCGCGCCGAAGCCCAACGCCTCGG
>Ga0138256_10008542_pt1 | contig 10750 bp, 5 predicted proteins | sample KNB2016incub_MG_FD_105486 | JGI IMG/M metagenome (GOLD analysis project Ga0138256, IMG submission 105486) | Active sludge microbial communities from wastewater in Klosterneuburg, Austria - KNB2014incub_MG | ecosystem: Engineered > WWTP > Activated sludge > Unclassified | place: Austria... | reverse complement strand
GTACATCATCCGGTCGCCTAGGGTGTCAAGCGAAACTGCGGTCGCCGGCTGGGCAACACAGGCTCCGCCGCCGCCGTTACATGCACGATTGATCCCGGGTGTCGGAAGATTTATGACCGAGCCGGACGCTCCGCCGTAACCGTTGTTGATGGTCGTATTCGCGGGCGTAACAAAATCAGGCTTGAGCCGCAGGAAACGCAGCGCGCCGACGTTAGATTGCCTTAGGAACAATCCGCCGCGGGTCGTGTCGGTAGGAAGCGTCGTACCTTCAAGGTCGGCCGGAATGAACGCCGCTCCGCCGCCATAAAATGTCGTCGGGGCGCAAACCGAAACGCCCGGCCCGCCAGCCAGCATGCTGGTGCGGTCATATGCGCACAGAGAGACGCCAACGTTTGCCCCTGCCGGGGAACCTCCGAAAGCGTTGTAACTTACATAATATCCGTCATTCCAGATGCCGATCTTTCCATAATCGTTGAACGCCGGATTGCCGCCCGGACCGGCGGTGTCAAAACTATACGAATAACGGTTGTATGGCCCGGCCGGATTTGGCCCCGTTGATACGGCAAAACATTGGCGGTAGGGCGTTACCGGATTACCGGATGATGTCGAAAAAGCAAATTGGCTAAAGACCCAGCGGTCAGCGATCCGGTCGTACTGAACGATCGGGTCGCCGCGATTAGTTGTTTCGCAGACGCCGCCGAAACCGGCCCATAGCGTGTTGCCCGTAATGAAACCCGATCCAGGCAGCAGCACCGTTCCCGCTTTGTCATAGATAACAAGATGCGAATTTACCCACGCGACGATGTGATTTGGCCCGACGGCCATAGTCGTGTCGGGAGGAATGGCTATGACCGAATATCCCGGAAATCCAGAACCGGGCCCTTCAAAGCTCGCGCCGGTTACGAGTGCTGAAGGCTCGGGAGTGCTTGTTTGTGTAAAATTCGCGTGCGAACGCGCTTTTGTCGTCAAAAATCTCTGGTCATCAAATTCGAACAGCTCGCGCCGGCCGTCGCGCATTTCGCGCGGAGCTTCGGTCGGAAACGTGCCTTTATTTGTGATCAGTACATCAAGCGAAGGCGAAACATCGCGGTGTTCCGGTATAAGTACCTGAATATCGCCTTCCTGGGCGGTGTTTATTTTCGCGGGCGTCAATGACGCACGGTACTTAAGTGCAGCCTTTTGCTGCTCCTTCTTCCGGGACTCGGCCCGTTTGGCCGCGGCCTTTGCGGCCTTGGCGCTCATTGCCGGATTCCCTGCGGCCGATTGCGCGGAAAGCGAACCAACCGCCGGGCCGATCAAAGCGATAAGGAACGCGGCGGACATCAACAGTTTACTTATTTTCATCATTAAAATGCTCCTAATACAAAATGGGAGACAACCAAGATCGGGCGCTCAACCGCACGGCCTCTGTCTCAGGTTACTGATTCAACGGTTACTGCTAATTCCCTTTTGTGTTCGTATTTAAGGAGGTTCCATTAAAGGCAGGAACAGGTCCCTTTAGCCCGCCGGCCGATTGGCCAAGCTCATGCATTGGAAAGACTTATGCACTGATCTCATGACTGGACTGACGTAACATAGCATCTACTATCGCCGATAGTATGTATGCCAGATGACAATTCAGGGCCCTTTTCGCGGATTTTTTTAGCTGGTTCTTATTGAAATGGTCTATTTTGCTAATTGCTGACAAGTCCGGCAGTTTCCATTTGGTCACGCACCGGCTAATCAATGATCTTATGCAGGACGATCAATGATGTCGAATGTTATGGCGGTAGGCATCGAGGCTTCTGAACATCGGGACCGGCGATCCAAGTTTTTCCGATGAAATTCAATCTTCGCCTGAATCGGCAGCTTTTGAAACTTCAAATATTGTTGTTTCGTGATAGTTATACACCGCAACAGGCACGTCACCAGGTTCGCCAAATGCGACCGACCACGTTCGGAGTTGAGTTGGACTGGGCCCGATCGAAGCAATGTACCAGCGATTGTTTGAGGGCCGATATACCGCAAGATCGGAGCGGCCTGTCCCGGAATAATCATCCGACACCGGAACGTCACCGGCTTCTCCCCAAGTCGTAACCTGAATATCGCGGAATCTTGATCTGATCAGGAACCACTGGCCGGTAGCCGGGCGAAAGACGCCGATATCTGCTTTTCCGTCCCAGTCAAAATCGCTCGTGACGGGAATATCGCCTGCCTGTCCCCAATCAAATGTTCTATTTCCTAGAAACGAACCGTGAAAATACCATCTGCCTTCGGACGGGCGAAATACCGCAAGAGGCGAACCGTCGAATGGTCCGATAACCGGCTTATCTCCGGGCCGGCCCCATTGGACGGCCGAGAGCGAATCATCCGAGTTGGCACGCCTGTACCATGTTCCGGTTGACGGCCTGTAAACAAGAAAGTCCGCCGCGCCGCCGCAGCAATTATCCCGCACAGGAAAAGCCACATCACCCGGCTCGCCCCAATTCACAACACGAATCGTTAATGTTTGCGAATTAACGATAAACCACGTACCTGTTGAACCGCGAAAAACCGCAATGTCCGTCTTGAGGTCGCCGTCAAAGTCTGCCGCGACAGGCATATCGCCCGGCTCACCAAACTGTTGGACATTGACGCCGCCTCCAGGTTGCTTGACGTACCAGGTGTGGTTCGAACGGCGAAAGACGGCAATATCTGCCATCAGGTCACCGTTAAAGTCTATTTTCGGCGACGGAAAAATATCAACGGCAATGTAGGTAAATTTCAGCGAATAAGGGCCATAGGTTCCGGGCAGGGCCGAGCGCACGACCAAATCATATTGACCGGACAGATTCCTGCTGCTGATGCCTGACCGGGCCCCGCTAATAGTTCCCTGGCGGACCGGTACGGCGCCGGGAGAAAAAGCTGTGTAAAGATCAATGCGGGGCGGAAATTCAGCGGAATCAAGCTGCAGATCTATGGAGTCATTCAAACTTCCGACATGAATACGGTAAACCTTTATTCGTGATCCGTCAGCATCTTCGCAATCCGATAGATCAAGAAGGCCGGTATATGGAGTTTGGGAAGGGCTTATCTGCGTTACCGTACACGGGAAAGCGGTTGGGCTTGAGAATGTCGGCGAAGCTGTAACGCAGATCAGTATAACGGTGTACGCAAACACCGACAGCATTGATTTGTGGGATCTCATCTGTTGACCTCGTATCGACCAAGGAATTTACAGAATAATCATTCGGTAAAAAATTTTTTTGCCGTGCCGGGCGGGACGGCATATCTAGACGAGACCGGCCCTTAGCGGCCGAACCTAGTCCGATATTGATAGACAGTTGGATGACGCCGATTTCTAGATCGGCCATCCGAACAATCTACGATCAATGGCCTTCCGCGAACATTGCACGCCGCTTTTCGTATGCTTCGCGCACAATTCGAACATCTTCCAGAAACGTCGGCAGTTCCTCTAATCTAAGCGCTTGCGGGCCGTCAACAAGTGCGATGCTCGGATCGGGATGAAAGTCGATCAAGATCATGTTCGCACCCGCGATTACGCCCTGGGCGGTGACGTGGAGAATGTCGAGAATATTATCAGGCCCGCGAAAGCGGCCGCCTACCGAGTGGGACGGGTCAATGCAGACGGGCATTCGCGTCAGGCGTTTGACGACGGGCACATGGGCGAAATCAACCATGTTGCGGTGCGGGTCGCCGATGTTTGTCTTCATTCCGCGGAGGCCGAAAATAACCTTTTGATTGCCTTCGCTGGCGAGATATTCCGCCGCGTGGAGCGATTCATCAAGAGTGATCCCAAACCCGCGTTTGAGCAGGACAGGAAATTCCTGCTGACGGCCGACGCTCTTTAAAAGCTCAAAATTCTGCGTGTTTCGCGTGCCTATTTGAAGCATCACGCCTGTCGGGCGGCCGGTTTGGTCGAGAGCGGCGTTTATCTCGGCAACATGCGATTCGTGCGTTACTTCCATCGCAATCACCTTGATGCCGTACTTCCCCGCCAGTTCGAAAACGTATGGCAGGCAGTTTGCACATTTGCCCTGAAACGAATAGGCCGAGGTTCGCGGCTTATAGGCCCCCATTCGCGTGCAAACCTGACCGTTCTCTTTCAAGGCTTTCATCATGCCTTCAACGCTTTCAGGTGAATCGACCGCACAGAGGCCCGCAAAAACGTTAAGGTTGTCCTGGCTGAATGTCACGCCGTTATAGGTAAAGCCGTTTGGCCGGCTGTCATCCTTGTGACGCCCGAGGACCTTGTACTCCTCGGAGATCCGAACGACATGATCGACCGCCTGAAAGCTGCGCATTTCGTCGAGCGACAATGCCGATGTGCCGCCGATCAAATATATCTCTGTCAATGTCTGGACCGCACCCTGCACGTTGTGGACGCGGTATTCGATGTTGGTCAGATTCTGCAGGTGGCTTTCGAGCCGCCGGTATTCACGCGATTCGAGGCTGATGTTCGGTTTGAGTATCAAGATCATAAATACAAATAAACAATAATATTCAACGCAAATTCAAAAAATTTGGAATCGGTCTAAAACAATTAAGAACTTGCGGTCTATCTTCTGTCCCGGCGCGGAAGAGAATATCTCACCCAAAGCGCGCTGAAGCGGCAAAGAAACGCCGCGATCTCTGTTACAGAAGCAAAAATCGGCGGACGCGTTTCATAATTTGATCGTCGGATACCTTCCTAAGTATCTAACATCCGCCGCGTGTTCCGTCACTTCGTCAAGAGCTCCCTTAAGTTCACTTTCGTTAGCCGGAGGACGGACATCGAGATAAAAATAGAACTCGGCGGGTGCATCCTTGACCGGCCGGCTTTCGATCTTTAAGAGGTCAATGCCGCGACGGACGAACGACCGGAGCGCGTTGTGAAGCGATCCCGGTTCGTGCCGCAGCTTTAGGACCATTGATACCTTGCTGCCGGCATTGGTCATGTCCGGCTCACGGGCGAGAAGAGCGAATCGCGTAAAATTTTCGGCCGAGTCCTCGATATGCTCTCTTAGTACCTTGCCGCCATAAAGCTCGGCGGTACGCAGCGAACCTATCCCGGCCCGCGTCTTGTCGCCGCTCTCGACGGCCCGTTTTACGCTTCCGGCAGTGTCGTCGCCAGCTATGCGCTTCAAATAAGGATGAGCGGCGAAAAAGCGTTCGCATTGAGCGAGAGCTGCAGGATGTGATTCTACCGTCCGGATCGACTCAAATTCAGCGTCATTGCCGGCAATAAGAAAATGGGCAACGGGCAGGATGACCTCGGCAGTAATGCTCAAGCCGCTTTTCAACAAAAGGTCGTAGCAGCGGTGGACCGAACCGACGATCGTATTCTCAAGCGGGGTCAAAATGTGATCGGCCTTGCCGTCGTCGATCGCCCGAAAAAGATCGTCAAAGGTCGGACACGAGACCGTTTCGCAGTCTTTGCCGAGAACACCAAGCACCGCCTCATGGCTGAACGTGCCCCGCTCACCAAGGAAAGCCACGCGCGAACCCGCCCGCATGACCTCGGGCCCGGCGCCCGGCGTCTCCTTTACAGGCTTATGATAAGTGCGCTGCTGAAGCAAAAGCGATTCGTCAATGATCCGCTGGAAAATGTTCTCAATGCTTTTGTCGTCAAACGGGCCGGAATTTTCGGCGGTGAGACGCGAGATCACTTCTACTTCGCGTTTCGGATCACAAAGTGAGGTTTCGGCCTCTTGTTTAGCGGCCCCGACACGAATGGCAATTGCCGCCCTTTCATTCAAAAGGCGGAGCAGTGCGTTGTCTATGCGGTCGATCTCCGCTCGGGGGTTATTGACGTTTCCGTCGCTCATCGTTTAGAGGATAACACTCCCGGGCAGTCAAGGTTAAAGGGCCAACGCCGGCTTCAAACAGCCCAGAGACTTTCTTCAGGGTTGACATGCAGCGGCCTGTCCTGGCCGGTCCGCCAGTCTGCGCGGTCCTTTGCACAAATATCCACGGCCTCAGTGTCTTCGATCACTTCCGAGGAATGAATGACCCCAGCCGGAATGCATAACATTTGATCGTCCTTGAGCGTAACATCGCCCTCGGGCAAATGGAACAGCCATTCACCCTTTAACACATAGATCACTTCCTCGTTATCATGTGAATGGGGCTGAGTTACCTCGCCTTTTTTTACTTCAACGCGGGCTACTGCCAGCGATTCGCCATAAACTGCCTTTCGAAAATAGCTGGAACTGACCGCATCGTTCTCGATGTTTTTCAGATCGTAAAAGTTCATAGGGCCTCTTGCTCAAATCAGAATTGTCAGTCTCCGCCGTGCGTCTTGTGATCTCAGAATGTGATGGCCCGGCAATGTGGCGGGCCGCGGCGGGCTCAGGCCGCTACTGCTATCAACAAAAGTTATTATCCGAAGAAAAACATTAGCCCAACACATCTACCGCCGGATTAAATATATTCCGGCCGGCCGCAAAAGTAAAGCAATTTCTATCGCCGAACTTTGTCCGATCTATCGACGCTCCGCCCGCAAACGGAGGTCGGCAGATCTGGTGAACCGGATCGATCACCGATCAGCGAATAAAAGCAGACTGCGTCGGAACATCGCCCGCCTCGCCGAACTGCTGGATGCGAATGCCGGTCAATGATCCGACAATGTACCAAGTCGCATTTGAAGCCCTGAAAACCGCAACATCGGCCTTGCCGTCACCGTCATAATCGGCCGGTACAAGCACATCTCCGTTTTGGCCCCAGTTCAACGAATCAAAGCCCGATGCGGATTGGTTGCGGAACCACTGGCCGGTCGAAGGCCGGAACACCGCAAGATCGGTCTTACCGTCGTTATCATAATCGGCCGGAACCGGAATATCTCCCGCGGCCCCCCATGTTTGGACAAAGAAACCAGTGTTCGATTTTTGAATGTACCAATTGTTGTCTGACGGTCTGAACAGGGCCAGATCGCCACGTCCATCGCCGTCAAAATCGCCAACGACAGGTTTGTCGCCATTTGCACCGAAGACAGTAGAAAGCAGCACACCGTTGCCCGTCAAACGCGTGTACCAGGTGTTATTTGACGGACGGAAAAGTACAAGGTCCGTCTTGCCGTCGCCGTCACGATCGGACGGGACCGGCAGATCGCCTGCCGTTCCCCAACCAAAGACCTGGAAGGTTTGCGATTGTGACATATAGACATACCAACTTCCGTTCGATGGCCGGAAAACGGCAACGTCTGTCTTTTCGTCGCCGTCGTAATCGGCCGGAGCGAGAAGATCGCCGGCAACACCAAATTCCTGCGCCGTATAGCCGGCCGTTTCACGAAGCAGGTACCAAACATTGTTAGCGGGCCGCTGAACCGAAAGGTCCGAGCGTCCGTCACCGTCATAGTCGAACAATGTCGAACTCAGGAACGGCGGGTTGGAATCCGTGACAAAAACATTCGCGGTATTCGGCACGCCGAGGGTCGATCCGCCTCCGGTCGCGTTAGAAAGAATGACCATAAAACTCTCATCATTTTCAATGATCCCGTCGGATGCGACAGGAATATTGAATGATCTGGCCGTCTGGCCGCCGGCGAACGTCAAAGTTCCTGAAACAGCGGTGTAATCCTGGCCCGCGATTGCAGTGCCGTTCGCTGTCGAATAGCTGACAGCAGCTCCATCAGATAAGCCGCCCGTTCTCTGAACCGTGATAGTAATGGAACCAAGGCCTTCGCCAACAACGTAGTCAGCGGACGTAAATCGAAATGCTCCGCCAAGATCGTCGTTGTTGATCGTTCCCATTCCCTGTCCTGTCCCGATAGTTGCATTTGACGGATTGGTCAAATTGACAACGAATGATTCGCTAGTCTCATTGGTGTAATCGCCATGTACCTGGACCGAGATCTGCTTAGAGGCCTCGCCCGGGTCAAAGGTTAAGGAACCCGAGGAAATGGCTGTATAGTCGGTGCCCGCGGTCGCTGTTCCATCCGCCGTTGAGTATGTGACCCCAACCGGCTGAGACGATATGCCGGTAAGTGCAACATTGAATGTAAATGCAGTAAACCCTGTATTGCCTTCACTTGCGGTGACATTGTTAATCGAGAGCACGGGCGGTGCCTCGTTATCGACGATCGTCAATACAGCATTTATTGGCGAACCCAGGATCGCACCTCCGGTCGGACTTTCGAGGGCGAGAATTAGGATCTCGTCCGGCTCGTCGGTCGAATCGTCAATTATGGGGATCTCAATGGTTCTTGAAGCCTGGCCGGGAGCGAACGAAATTCCGGCCCTGACCGACACATAGTCCTCACCATGCAAAGCCGAGCTGTCAACGGTAACGAACCGAACGGTCACGCCGTCTGAAATGCCGCCGCTTCGCGTGACGGTTATGACCGCCTGGCCGGCAGCTTCATTGATCGAATAATTTGTAGCCGAGAATTGAATAGTTCCCGCCGTATCATCGTTTGTCAGCGTTCCGACGCCTTGTGAATCGGTGATTATCCCGTTCGTCGCACTTGTTAAATTTACAAGGAAAGATTCGTCAGGTTCGACAGAGAAATCGCCGAGTATGCTGATCGTGATCTGCTTTGATGTTTCGCCGGGCGCAAATGACAATAAGTTATTCGATACGGCCACAAAGTCAGAACCGCCGGTAGCCGTCACATTGTCGGTCGAGTAAAGGATATTCACCGTTTGCCCAAAGGCATTGCTCAAATTTACGGTAAACGTCATCGAATTCAGAGCATTCCCCTCGGGCTGAATGACATCGTTGATCGTTATTTCCGGCGTCGAATCATTATCGAGAATTGTAAGGACCGCCGAATTTGCGGGACCGATCACAACTCCGTTAGGGCTCGAAAGACTAAGATTGATCGTCTCGTTGTTTTCAGTTACTGTGTCGTCGGTCACAGGGATCGTGAATGTCTTTGGCGACGAATCACCGGCCGCCCAACTCAGTGTGCCGGATGATGCCGTATAATCCTGTCCCGCAATGGCGGAACCATTGGCAGTGGCATAATTGACCGTCGCCGCTCCGCCGGCACCGCTCCTCGTTACCGTGATAGTTGCATTGCCGACAGCCTCATTTACTGAATAACTGACCGCGCTGAATTGAACCGCATCAAGGCCGCCAGGTGGAGTCGGGGTCGGCGTCGGGGTTGGTGTTGGTGTCGGGGTTGGTGTCGGGGTTGGTGTTGGCGTCGGAGTCGGAGTCGGAGTCGGAGTCGGAGTCGCGCCGCTGTCGTCATTCAAAAGCGTACCGATGCCGGTTCCGTCGCCGATCATGACATTGGCCGGATTTGAAAGCACGACGCTGAAACTCTCATTCGCTTCCGGTGCCGTGTCCCCGTTAATGTTTACGGAAATTGTTTTAGACGTCTCACCAATATTAAAAACAAGCAGGCTTCCTGAGATCGCCGTAAAGTCAGACGGGGCAGTCGCAGTACCGTTGACGGTCGCGTAGTTGACGCTGATCGACTGAGGGGCCGGGGCGCTGAGCGAGACGTTAAAGGTCATGAAATTCGGCCCGTCGCCTTCTGCCTGAGTTACGTCGTTGATCGAAACCGATATCGGAGCCTCGTCGTCCGTGATGGTCAGGACCGCTTCACCCGGGATGCCGATGAATGCACCGCCAGTCGGGTTCGATAGCGTCAGATCGACCGTCTCATCACCTTCGACAATGCTGTCGTTAAGGACCGTGATCAGCAGTTCTTTTGAATCGCCTTCACCATCGCCCCAGTTAAAGGTGCCTGACACGGGTTGATAATCAATTCCCGCGGAGGCTGTGCCATTCGAAGTGGCATAATCGACCGAAACCGCGCCGGAAAGATCACCGATACGGCTTACAATAATACTCACCAGCAGCCCCGATTCATCGACCGAATAAGTTGGGCTGGAAAATACAAATTCACTCGTCTCCATAACTACCGGAAACGCCGCCCCGTTTCGAAACGCCGAAAAGCGTGAAACTGGTCCGCCAAATGCACTTTGTCCGCTTAGAATGCCCGCATTCGGCAGCCGGCAAACATCGGTCGCGGACGACGGCAGATCGGCCGCTGCAATCATAATAATGGCGGCGAGTGCCAGAAATGAGGTTTTGAAATAAAAGGGTCGCTGGGGTGAACTCATAATTTCCTCCGACATTGCCGGTCCGGGCCGTGAGGGGCCGCCGGCACAGTGCGTAAAGCCAATTCAACAAAAATGCCGCTTTCCGAACGAGCGGCGTGTCTATTCGTGTACTGCCTTTTCGATCAGGTGCAGCAAACGCGGGACATGCCGCCGCTTGCAAAACTTTCTTGAAGAGAAGGTTAGTGAACTGTGGGTAAAAAGTAGCACGGAACACGAGCGCGAATCAAGCATTTGCGGCGGGCATACGCACCTGCCATCGGGCGGACAATATAATAGGGCGGCCCAATACAGTATCAGGCCACCCTATCGTTAAATTTTGCAGGCTATTCAAAGACCGTTAACTATTAGCAAAGTAAGCCGGTTTCCTATTACCCCGCTCGGCTGGCCAGTCGGCCGATCGAACGGTAATGAGCGGGCGTTAGTCCAAATAGATGATGCTTAGATCGATCATCCTGCTTAAGAAAAATTCGTTAACACCGGCCAACGATCAATAGTTAAAGGCGCTTTGGGTCGGGATATCTCCGTCCTGGCCGAATTGCTGGACGAGGATGCCGGTTGTCGAGTTGACGATATACCAGGTCGAATTTGACGGGCGGAAGACCGCGACATCGGCCTTGCCGTCGCCGTCGTAGTCGGCGGCGACCGGAATATCGCCTGCCTGGCCCCAGTTTTGTGAACTGAACCCTGCTGTTGTCCGGCTTAGGAACCACTGGCCC
>Ga0138256_10008541_pt1 | contig 10751 bp, 12 predicted proteins | sample KNB2016incub_MG_FD_105486 | JGI IMG/M metagenome (GOLD analysis project Ga0138256, IMG submission 105486) | Active sludge microbial communities from wastewater in Klosterneuburg, Austria - KNB2014incub_MG | ecosystem: Engineered > WWTP > Activated sludge > Unclassified | place: Austria... | reverse complement strand
TGGCAGCTGCTTTAGTCAGTCCAACAACCCCATGTTTTGCCGCAACATAAGCAGGTGAAAATCGGGTACCCACCTGTCCAAGGATAGAAGCCATATTGACTATACTACCTCCCTGTGATTTCAGCATAGCGGGAATCTGGTAACGCATACCATAAAAAACACCGGATAAATTGATGCCAATGACCCGATCCCATCCGTCGACCGGATAGTCACCGGTCATACCCAGGGGGCCTGCTATACCTGCATTGTTGACCGCGATATCCAATGATCCATATTTCTCAAGGGTTTTATTGACCATGATTTCATGTTCTTCCGGAATGGATGTATTGGTTTTAATAAATACGGCTTCTCCCTTTGCAGCTAATATGGAATCAAGGGTTTCCTGTCCTCCGATTTCATCGATATCGGAGACAATTACCCTGGCTCCCTGAGCGGCGTACAGGATAGCAATAGCCCGACCTATGCCAGATCCGGCGCCAGTGACGATAGCCACTTTATCTTGAAGTGTTTTCATAAAGCGATAATTTTTTTAAGAAATGACTTTAAACGAGTCGATTGGCCTAAATTACCCACTTAAGTTTTTCCAAGCCCTGATGGTAATCAGCGGCCTGGCTGATCCCTGAACCTGGAAAAAATATATGTTGTGCTTTAGGCTTTTAAAGCTTCTACAAAGCTGGAGGCCAGATATTCAGGGGTCTGTCGGTTCATCGTTGGATTAATCCTCAATAAAAAGCCCAGGGCATTGGGCTCACCCAATTCTATTTGTTTTTTCAATAAACTTTCACGAAAACGGGAGAGATTATTATGGACTACATTAAGTTGAATGATATGGGTGCCTTTTTCAAAAAAAACAGGTTTCAACCTTTCTTGTTTTTTCAGGATTTCGATGAACTGGTTGCTTTTAACCCAGGCTGATCGGTATTCTTCCAAAAATCCATCGGCATAATACAGGGCGATAGCTGCCAATGGCCAGGCCGCGGGCAAACTGCCTCCAAACATCCGCCTTTCGTGGAATAAACCGTTTGTAAACTCTTTACTTCCTGCCAGGATAGCACCAGATGGGGCATTAAAACATTTCCACAATGAGGTATATATCGTATCCACCATGGCTCCGTAATGGGCGGGGGTTTTATCTGAATGCAAAGCCTGGATAAATATTCTAGCCCCGTCCAAATGGGTCTTGATCCCATTCGTCCGGGCAAAATCAGTTATAGTTTTAAGTTTATTTTCGTCAAACATTCGGTCCGATTGCCTTCGCACCGGAGTCTCTATGGCAATCACACCCAGCCTGGTGTCTACTCTGGCTTTTTTTGCCTGGTCAATGATTTTTTCAACTTCTGTTAATCCAAAATCAACTCCCCCAGGTCCAAGGGGGATCAGATTAAGTCCGCTGAGCGTCTGAGCACAATCTCCTGAATCGTTGTAGAAATGACTTTGTTCCTGAACAATAATTTTTCTGTTTTTATCAGCCAGACGCCGCACGGCTACATGATTTGCCAGGGTGCCGGTCGGCATAAAAACAGCAGATTCTTTTCCTAACAGGCTGGCAAATTTATTTTCCAACTCTTCCACAACCCCGCCGTTGGAATAATAATCCGGTTTGATTTTATCACTTTCAGCCAATTGCATCAACAGGCTGGCGTACTCCCGGGGAGATAATTGTTTGCCGTCATGAATAAAATCAACCCGATTCGATTCTACCTCTGAATGCAATGAATTCCTGTCTCCTGCCCGGGCTGGAGATAAAGCAGCCAGTGTGCTGCCCAGGGCAATAAAATCCCGTCTTTTCATGGTCGATTTTCTTAATGCTTTAATATAAACATTTGCTATTAATTTTAATTCGACTCACGTATGATTTTATAATCTTATCCTTTATTTTACCGACTTTCATAGCTTTTTCCATTTCTTTGAACTGGTCAGTAAGTGCGGTTTGTATGATTTTTCCGTTTTTAAGCAATAAAATCTGAACACAGATATCCACCAGGGAAGAAAAAATGTGGGAAGAAACCATTAATGTTTTTGGTAAATCCTCTGTTGAAATTCTGCTAAGCTTTTCCTGACAAGAATACCCGCAGGACCTCTTTATTCTAAAAAAAGTCGGGCAGGCACTTAAGCAACCTCCATGTAACAGAAGCCAATAAACTGTCTTTTGGTAACCCCTTCAGATAAATCAGGCAATCGAAAAATTAAGGTGAGTCATTCCCGGAATAGAATTATGGTATTATCCTGAGGTCAGGAACGATCGCTATTCCACAAAGTAAACCGGCACACAATACCCTTAATATGTATTGGCACTGACGAGGCCCGATGTTGCTTTTTTAGGCTTTAAGCGTACGTATGAAATTGATCAAAGTCCAGATTTCATCCTGATCCGGAATTTTTTTCTTGAAAGAAGGCATTTCATCGCGACCTTCCAGGGTCTTAAAGAATAAAGCACCGTCCGTCTGTTTTTGAACTTCACCGGTAGTAAAATCTTCCATAGGGGTATCCAACTGACCTGCTTTGGTACCATCGCCTTTCCCGGTTTTGCCATGGCAGGATTGACAATGTTTTACCCACAATGCTTTAGCTGCTTTCAGGGATTCTGCATCTGATTTCACTGGATTGGCCATTTTAGCATATTTATCCGGGACCACCCAAGGTTTTGGCTGGATATAGGTAAATGAATAAACAAAGGCTGCGGAAATAAGTAAAAAAGGGAAATAATATTTTTTCATTTTCTTAATTTGAATTTTCGTTGAATTAATTATTACTGATGTCTGACGTTTTTCCCAGTTTACGAATCTTTAAAACCAGGTTAATTAAATAAATAATTGTCCCCCAAACCCCAATGATGAGGAGATTAGGGAAAATTAATAACCATATCGGTGTTTTGTCGCGGGTAGCCCACAGTGATCGTTTGGCAAATGAATGATCTGCTTTCATAGGGGATCCCCAGGGTATTTTTTGTGTTGCTTTCAGGTTTCCATATAATTCATGATCCTCAACTTTTGCACCAATGAGGATATTACCGGCCCCGTCCCCCGGAAATTTATAGACAAAGGGAATTGAAACTTCCCCATTTTCATCCGTCGTATAAAACTCTTCTTCCCCGGCCCCGATGTCACTTAATAAACGGCTTACTACCAGCAAAAGGTCTGTCTCAGGGACACTGACCAATCCGCTGTCTGTGTAGGTATGAAGTGACGCTTTTATGGTTCGTATACTGTCTTCTTCTGTAAGGGAAAGTGTTATCCGCGCTTTGGTGAGTTCTATTTCAGCAGCTTGATCCTCAAATTGTTTATTACCAGTGACTGTTCCAATGAATTTAAAAGAGATCAAGGAGTCCCATCTGGTTTTGAATTTCGATGGCAAGGTCATCGAAGCCGATCCCTGGTCATGGGTAGTAACCCTTCCCATAAAGCCCTCCACGGTTTCTTCATTAATAAACAGATTGACCTCCGCACCCGGTACCGGTACAAACTTTTTATTTTTTTTGGTAGATGCAGTGACTTTAATAAGAGGAAGAGCTTCATCAGTCTGATAATAGGCCAGCGCTATCCGGATCGGGGCTTGTAAATTTTCATCCTGTGCGTGGAGCCGCCCAACCGTTGATAAGAGAAAGACGACGATGATGATGGTAAAGTATGCTGACTGTTTCATAACTGCTCGATTTTATTGTTTGCACTTTCCTCTATCGTCTCGTGAATGGGAATAATTGGGAAATACCGTGCGAAGAGCGTTATAATCAGCAATGCTCCTGCCAGGGATCCAACGGTAATCGACCATTCTTCCCAGGTAGGCCAGTAATGCATGTAATTTTCAGGCACATCATACATGGGAAGGAAAGGACTCAGCAGGGTAGGGGTTACGATCAGGAAACGTTTGAACCATGCTCCCACCACTACAAATAATCCCATAACAAACATGGTACGCGGTTTTCTGCCTTTTGGAAATAAAAGAACGATGACAGGGATTACCATGCCGATCAAAATGGCTGACCAGAAAATCATGGAAAATTCTCCGGAAAACAATCCCATAAGATGGTGTTCTTCCGCTTTTTTCATTTTAAAAGCTGGCACCAGATATTCATTAATATTAAAATACAGATACAGCAGAGCCAGCATGACCAATATTTTTCCCATCCGGTCAAAATGCCGCTCGGTGATATAGGCTTCCAGCTTGTAGGCTTTGCGAAAGACATACATGGCGACTACCACCCCTCCTGCGCCCACCAGGAAGGCACCCGAGACAAAATAAGCGCCAAAATTGGTGCTGTCCCACCCCGGTCGATAGGTCGTTGCAAATAACCAGGAAGTGACAGTGTGGATAGCCAGCGCTACCGGAATAATAATGATGGTAATGATCAGGACCGCTTTGTTACTTAATTTATATTGTGCCTGGGTGCCCTTCCAGAAGGACCCCAGAAAGGAATACATTTTATTTAATCCACTCCCAAGTTTACTTTTCTTAATTAGTATCGGCAGGTCCGGTAACATCGGAATGTACAGAAATAAAAGGCTCAGGACCAGGTAGGTCGTAATCACAATCACGTCCCAGACGATCGGAGACTGTAAACGGCCATGGAGCATCAGATTAAACAGCCTTTCCGGCCTACCCATGTCTACGATAATAATCAAACTGGCAAATAAAATAGCCGACACCGCAATGATTTCGGCAATGCGGGTAAGTGGGGTACTCCAACCTACATTAGTAAGACGGAAAATCGCAGAAATCAATGAACCGACAAGGCTGATAGCTACAAAAAATACAAAGTTTGATATATAAATTCCCCAGGATGCATAATCACGCATACCGGTGACGACGAGACCCTGCTGTAACTGACGGAAGTAAGCAATGCCTCCGATCAGGCACAATACGATAAGCACGGAAGTCCAGATTTTTCCCGGTCTGCCAAATGGTTTGGGCAATAGATCGGAAGTGATTTTGTCCGCTGAAATTGAAGTAGTGTTATTCATTTTCGGTTCCTTCTTCTTCGGTTTCTAATCCTTTTTCGTACGGGAACAACCGGTCCACAGGCGGTAAATAATATACATTTGGTTTGGTACCCATTTCCTCCATCAGCCGGTATCCTGAACGATCGCGGATCAGGTCGCTGAAGCGCACCGTTTCAGATCCATTGGTGACTACATCTTCGTTCAGGTCGCCAAAATAAAATACACCATTGGGGCACGCGGAAACACAATGTGGAAGTTCACCTTTCCTGGCCATGTCGGGACAGAAATCACATTTAGATACTGTTCCTGCCCTGGGCGGACAGCTCGTTTCGGAGGAATATTTCATTTTGAGCACCTCTGGAGGTAAAATGGGTTTTTCCCAATTGAATACGCGGGTAGAATAAGGGCAGGCTGCCATACAAAAACGGCAACCAATACACCGGTCTGCATCAATACCCACTATCCCATCCTGCCTTTTGAAAGTGGCATCCACAGGACATACTTTGACACAGGGAGGCTCATCGCAATGCATGCAGGTAGTGGGTTGCCAGTACGGAGCAGTATTTTCGGCATCCTGCATGGAATATATTTTTATCCAGTTTTGGGCATCGCTTACAAAATGGGCATGGTTGCATGCCTCCTGACACCTTTTAAGATTGCGGCAGCGGGACAAATCAATCACCATCACAAACTTTTTACCTTCAATGCCCATTCTCTCCGCCGTTTGGGATATGGAAGGTATTTCTTCCAGGGGTTTCAGAAAGGCTTTGTCGACTTCTATGATTTCCCCGGTAGTGGATAAGAGCTGAACCATTTCCCCGGATGCCTGTATTTCCTCCTGAAGGGCCTTTTCAGTAAACGGGTCTTTGGAATGGCAGCCTGTAGCCAGACCCGCAACCAGTATTTCCTTAAAAAAAGATCTCCTGGGAAATTTATTATTTATCATCCTTTCTTGAGATTGATCCAGGTGAGAAAATCATTTTTTGAGGCGGCGCGTTTCTTTGAGGATGGCAGTTTATCGGAATCTACTTCCACCAATCGTCCATCCCGGGTGAGAAATTTCACGGTACTCTTCTTTTTTGAACGGGAGCCCCATTTAAAAAAACTAAACACCCCTGCTAATGATAGGCCCGTCAGTATAAATTTTTTCCTGCTTTGTTTCATCATGTTCGGGTCATTTAGAAACTCCACAAGCGGGTGATGTTAAAGCCAATCAGAAACTCACCATTGGTAAAATCATTCTTATTGTATACATTATTGTATTGAGGCAGTATGCTTGAATAATTTCCTGCAAATACCTGGAAAGCGTGAGCACTGGTGCTAAACTCAACACCAAAAGATAGGTTTGGATGCGGATTATTGGTTGTGTGTTCAGTGATCGGCTGATCGTAATTTGCAATGAGGGCAATCGAATTGGATATTTTGTACCGGCCTCCGAATGCAATGGCGAAGTGATCATTTTCTATTTTCCCTTCGATATTACCTTGTTCATTTAAATAACCTTCGACGGCGTTAAAATGAGACCAGCTGGGAGCGGCCTGTATGGAAAGGGCATTGGTAACCTTACGGGAAAATATCAATTGATTAAAATAGGAGAGCCGGTCGGTTTCATTCACAAAATTTTCCTTTTTACGGGTGTCTACCGCTGCAGTGCTGTAATACGTAATGCTTACCGGCGACCCTCCCCCTTTCATTTGCTGAAGCAGAGCGAGTTTGCCGGAAAGATCCCAACTGTTATTTAATTTGGTAAAACCAAATCCAATATTCAGTTTTTGGATGGGGCTATATGAAAACCCAATGCGGATATTGGATGGGGCATAGATGCCGTATAGATCCTGATATCCATTGTTTACTGTTCCAAACCTGTGTTGGATGGCCATATCCAATGTGCCTTTTGCCGGCACCAGGGTAGTCTGATTGTCAAACAGGAAAGTGCTTTCAAATGTGTTTTTAACCGGTTTGGATGCTTTGGTTTTTTGTTCTTCCGATACTTCCTGAGAGTATGCCGGAGCGGGATTCCCGATCAGCAGAACAAAAAACAACAATCCTGTTATACTGAGGTTATTTTGAATTATTGTTTTCATTTTATTTTTTTATTTAATCATTAAAGGCACCTTGTTTGATCCATGCCAGCACTTTGGCATTGTAAGTGGCATTTGACCCGGATACTGGCATGGGTGTTCCTTTAAGGCCTTTCATCCATTGATAAAGCAGGCTGTTTTCAGGTACTGATTTATCAATGTAACCACCGTTTATCAGGGAAGTGTAAGCATTAGGGGCAGTGAGATTGGGTTTTTGTCCACCCGCGCTATGACAACCAGAAATGTTACAACTCGAATTGAAAATCGGAATCAAACCCGAAACAAACTGGACATCACCCACTTCGGAATTGGATGTTGCTGGTAGGACTTCATCATAATAACATGCATTTATGGTAAACAAGAAGACAGCCAGCAAACTAAATTTCCATACTACTATTATTTTTTTCATGGATTCTTTATTTTTTCGGTAACCGCTTAAATAAGGAAGTCATTGTTGTTTGAACTCAATGGGCCTTCTTATTTCTTAAATTTTAATACCAGGTTTGGTTTTATAGCGTGGGCCGCAGAAGTATTATTAAAGATTCCGATTCCGAAATATTGATCCTCTAAGGATGAAAAGTCTATATCGTTTACATTATCGGCGGTTTTTAACGCCCTTTTGATTTCAAGTACCCAGCCTTGTCCTGTATACACTCCTTTACAGGCGATATCTCCACGGCTGCCTATAAAAGCGGATGTTGAGATACCAGGGATAGCTTTATTGCCTACAGTAGTGCCGCTTCGCTGAAAAGCCACATCGGTGTTTGGATCGACCGTGGTGCCATCATTTAAGGTTAGCACTCCATTTGCATCTACAGCCTTTACTTCTTTTGCGGTATTGTTTTCTATTTCAGATTGTAATATCCAATAATAGCCTGTCCTTCCGGGAATCAAATATTTAGGTACGGAGACATTTCCAATACCGGGCTGATTCAACGTTTGGGTATTAGCTTTATCGCCACCGGATGAGGCAGCATCATTTTTTCGCCCATTGGGATAAGTAAAATCCTGGTACTGATCGTCTATCTGGTTGACTACGTTTAACCTGGCGGATTTCCAATGCCACATATCTATTTTTTCTCCGGGTGAATTGGTTTTATGCCGTGCAAAACCATCTGTAGCTGCCATCCCCGAATGACAGGATTTGTAACAAGTGCCGTTATTCCAACCACTCACGCTTTTATTTATATTCCACAAAAATCCCACCTTATCTTCTCCAAAAGCATCCCTGGTGATGGCCCCACTTGCACTGAAGGTAGGTGCACCGCTTTCAAGAGCCCATTTTTTGGTTGCCGGATCAAAATACCAGGGTTGACGCAACAACGATTGACTAGGGTCTTTCCATTCCGCAAGTAAATAAATATTTTCATTATCGTAAGCAGCACGAAGAGTTCCATTATAAACATTTCCCACTAAACCTCTGAACAAATCTCCACCGGGATCCGGTACAGCGCCTTCAAATTCAAGCTTGGGTGAGTTGTCCCAGGTAGCGTCAATTGTTCCGTCAATGCCAGGTGAGGTGGCTACTTTAACTGCAACAAGATCAGTCTCACTATTAATTACCTCAGCAGGTTCAATGACCTGATTTTCATGGGTACAACTGACTAAATATCCCATATAAGCAATGAGTGCGAAGATTAATATGTAGTTCGGGATAACTTTTATTTTAACTGTATTCATAATAGTTAATTTTTAATTTTTTAAAGCCTAGAGTACTAAAAGTGAGATAAATAAATAAATAAAAAACTGATGAAGCGCAGTATGAAAACTGATCTCGGTCATGAAGTTGCTAAAGAAATCCCGCAGTCCTTTACTGCAGGTTATCTCACGTTGAAACAACAGCTGAATGTTATTCGGGTAAGGTCAGCCTTTATTTTTTATGCAGCATCCCGGATACGGAAAGAGGTTGCAGTTAATTCCCGGTTGGGAAGCAATAAAGTATGTGTTTCTCCTGATCAGGTACGGAGTCGATGCAGACTATTCTTTCGACATGATTTTTTAAAAGGAGCGAAATGGAAAGGTATACTTGTTAAATCAAAACTGTAGAAAGAGACCAAATGCACCATATATTGAAAAGTCGATACACTACTCATCGACGCCGCCATACCTTTATTCGGCAGGCGACACCCGACAATATGATTGGCCAGGGTTCCAGTTAGCTTAATAAAGGTAGATTCTTTTCCTCATAGGATGTCAAATTTGTTTTTCCAGTTCTTCCACTACACTTATATTGGTATCATAAGCTACCCTCATCACTCAATTGCATGGACAGGTTTGAGTATTGAGATGGAGATATTTTTTGTCGTCATCTGAATCCATTCTTCCTCTATAAACAATGAATTGTCGTCCTGCGGAAATTAAACAGCTCGTGGCCCCTTGTTCACTGAATCAAGTCTGATGATAGTTGATTTACTTTGATATCATCTATTCATTTCCAGGCAATATTGTTTTAATTCAGGGCTAATTTTATAATCTTATCCTTTATTTCACCTGCTTGCATAGCTTTTTCCATTTCTTTGAATTGGTCCGGAAGCGCGGTCTGAATAATCTTTCCGTTTTTTAGCAATATGATCTGATCACATATTTCCACCAGGGAAGAAAAAATGTGTGAGGAAACCAATATTGTTTTTTGTAAAGCCTTGAGTCGTTTAATAATTTCAACAATGACCATATTGCTCTGGATATCCACTCCGTTAAAAGGTTCGTCGAGGATATAGACTTGATTTTGTTGCAACAATACCCCGGTAAAAGCTAATTTTTTTTTCATTCCCGTGGAATAGGTAGAGGCATATTCACTTAGGGGAAGATCAAAGATGTTTTTTTCATTAAAGTCTGGAACAGGTACTTTCCGGGCATTGCAGATCAATCGGAGGTATTCTTCTCCGGTGATTTTTGAAAAAAAATAGGGTTCGGTGGGTAAAAAGCCAAGGACATTTTTTAGCACACCTTCAGTATAACGGATTGTTCCTGTAAAATCTTCCAGGCCCGCCATACAACGAAACAGCGTTGTTTTCCCTGCTCCATTTTCACCGACCACTCCATATACCCGTCCTTGTTCAAATTGGGTATTCACCTGGTCCAAAACTTTTTTGGGTCCAAAATATTTTATCAGATTTTCTACTTCGATCATCTGAATAGGGGTTTTAATTGTTTGATGGACTTCAGATAAAATAAGGGCAGTATTAAAAGTAATGCTGGGGGAAAGAGGATACAAAATGATATACCCAATCCCTGCGGGATATTGATTTCAGCCGGATAAGCTGAATATTTACCGAGAATAGCAGCAATCAATATCAGGGAGCCAAAGGCCAGTATACCTGCAAGGTAAAGGAGTCGATCAGGAAATGCCAGGGCTAATGCAAGGACTGCCGGCAAAGAAAGTATCAGGGAATACAACAGTGCGATCTTTATTTTATAACTTAAGAACCCTGTCTCTGATCCCGAAAAAATCCAAACATAATAATATGATTCGGGCTGGCTATAGTAGGTTAAAGAAATAAAGTACAAGGTGATTATAACAAACATACCAAGATTGAAATTATGCACCCCGATGGCTATACCTGCCAGGAGATATGCCACTATTACGATTAAAAAGGATTTTCTGAACCCAACTGCAAATTCAAACGGATGTTTATAAAAAGGTGTCTTTAAGGTAAAGTTTAATTTTTTATATCCGTCCAGGCTATTGGTCAGAAAGGCTGCAGGTAAAATCAAAAGCCCCAAAGCATATTCC
>Ga0138256_10008540_pt1 | contig 10751 bp, 5 predicted proteins | sample KNB2016incub_MG_FD_105486 | JGI IMG/M metagenome (GOLD analysis project Ga0138256, IMG submission 105486) | Active sludge microbial communities from wastewater in Klosterneuburg, Austria - KNB2014incub_MG | ecosystem: Engineered > WWTP > Activated sludge > Unclassified | place: Austria... | reverse complement strand
TTGAGAATTAGAAAAATGAGAATGAAAAATAAAAATACCTAATGCCAATAATAATTTTGTTTTCATTTTCTAAATATAAGAAAATAAAAATAAAATTCGGTAGGGCATAATTATTCTCGCATGCTATTGTTTAATTATTTTGACGGTATGAAGGAATGAGTCTGATCTGAGTTCAAGGAAATAAAAACCTGCTGAAAGATTATTTGTGTTAACCTTTATTCTACCCGGCTCATCGAAGTAAATACTACCCGGCTCCAAAAGTACCTGACCTAAGGCATTTGTTATAACAAGATCAAAATGATTTTCATTGAAGGCAACTCCTTCAATATACAACCAATCAATTACAGGGTTAGGATAAACAGAAAATACATTTCCTTCAAGAGGTGAATTGATTCCAACGAGGCAAGCTGATGTAGATCGAATACTGATTGCATCATCATAAGCGGGTCCTTGTCCGCAGGAATTTACCGCTGCTACCTGTACCAGCGTATTACCGGCACCCGGCCAAAACACCGTTATAGTTGAACCTGTATTGCTGCCGATTAACTGTCCTGAACCGGATACCCAGTAATATGCACTTGCACCGGCAACAGGTACAACACTGTAAACGCTTGTATCACCTTCACAAGGCGTTGAATCACCTATGACAGTCAATGGAGCCTCCGGAAAATCATTCACCTCAACATTTAATATACTACCGGAACTTAAGCCACAATCTCCATCAGCAGCAACCTGAACGGAACTATTGGTTCCACTGGCCCATGATACACTGACGGTTGTTCCTGAACCGGTAACCATTCCGTTTGGTGCGATCCATATATAAGAATTCGCACCGGTCACAGGACTAATTGAATAAACAGAAATAGTGCCGGTACAAACAGTATCATCGCCCGAAATTATTCCAGGTTGGTTAGGTGCAGTGTTGACTGTGACATTCAAGGTAGTTAAAGCACCTGCTCCACATGCGCCTATTGAGGCAACGCGTACATTCCCATTTCCGCCATTCAACCAGGTCACACTTACCGATGTTCCATTACCGGATACAGTACCTCCACTACATATCCAAGAATACGTATTAACTCCAACGACCGGTGAAATTGCATAGACGAGTGTAGTCCCGACACAAGGACTTGTGTTCCCTGAAATTGAACCGGGTTGAGGAGGAGGACTTGCGAGACTAACATTCAATGTGGAGTTTGCGCTCGTTCCACAAGAGTTTTCTGCAGCAACACGAACTGTTCCTGAGCTGCCATTATTCCAAGTGACAGAAACTGAAGTTCCAGAACCGGAAAGTACACCATTGGAAATAGTCCAATCATAAAATGATGCTCCCGGAACTGAAGAGATCGAATAAGTCTCTGTTGAACCTTCGCATGGAGCGGGAGAACCTGAAATTGCACCTGGCTGACCCGGGCTTTGGTTCAATGTCACATTCATTGTTCTGTTGGTACTCGTTCCGCAAGTTCCAACAGATGCTACACGAACTACTCCACTGCTACCGCTTCCCCACTCTATACTGACAGAAGTACCGGAACCGGATATGGTTCCGTTTGTAGCAGTCCAATTATAAGAATTAGCACCTGAGACCGGAGCGATGCTGTAGGTTGAGGTATTTCCTTGGCAGAGTGAATTGCTTCCGGCAATTGAACCCGGCTGAGCCGGAGTGCTATTTAAAGAAATATTTAATATCCGATCTGAACTTGTTCCACATGTTCCTTGTGCTGAAACATGCACGCTTCCGCTGCTGCCTGTACCCCATGCAATGCTCACAGATGTGCCCGTGCCGCTGACGGTTCCATTGGTTGCAGACCAATTGTATGTGCTTGCACCTGAAACCGGAGAAATTGAATAGCTTGTAGAAGTTCCGACGCATGGCGAAGTGGCTCCGGAAATGGATCCGGGTTGAGAAGGTGCATTGTTTAGATTTACCATAAGAGTTGAATTGCTACTTACACCGCAACTTCCCTGAGCCGCCACCTGAAGCGATCCGCTACTGCCACTTCCCCATGTAACGCTAACTGATGTTCCAGTTCCTGAAACTGTACCATTTGTCGCACTCCAGTTATATGAGACTGCTCCTGCTACAGATGCTATTGAATAGCTGCTTGTAGTGCCTGCGCACAAACTTGATGAACCCGAAATTGAACCTGGCTGATTTGGTCCAGGAGTTAAGCTGACATTCAAAGTTGAACTTGCACTTGCACCACAAGTTCCTTGAGACGAAACAGAAATACTTCCACTGGTTCCACTTCCCCATGTCACAGTTACAGATGTACCCGTACCTGAAACTGTTCCGTTATTCGCTGACCAATTGTAAGATGCAGCACCCGAAACCGGAATGATGGAATAGGTTGAGCTGGCACCGGAACATAAGTTAGAGTTACCGGAAATAGAACCCGGTTGATCTGGTATGCTATTGAATGTAACATTAAGGCTTGAACTGGAACTGGCACCACAGGAATTCTGTGCGCTAACCTGAATGCTTCCACTTGTTCCGGTTCCCCATGTCACACTAACTGATGTACCGCTTCCTGAAACTGTTCCGTTACCTGCAGACCAATTATACGATATCGCACCTGAGACCGCAGCAATACTATATGTAGAGATTGATGATTCACATGGAGTAGAACTACCTGAAATTCCCCCTGGCTGCGCAGGAGCATTAGAGAAGTTAACATTTAAATTACTATTAGTGCTTGTACCACATGATCCGGTCGCTGAGACCAGTATACTTCCACTTGTACCACTTCCCCAGGTAATGCTTACTGATGTTCCCGAACCGGACACCGTTCCATTTGTGGCCTGCCAATTATAGGAACTCGCTCCTGAAACGGCGAGAATACTATAGGTTGAACTTGCATTTTGGCAAGGAGTTGCATTTCCACTGATGACTCCGGGTTGGGCCGGTTCATTTTGAAAATTTACATTCAGAATACGGCTGGCACCTGTGCCACAAATTCCTGTCGCGGAAACTTGTATGCTGCCACTTGTTCCTGTTCCCCATGCAACACTTACTGAAGTTCCGGAACCCGAAACCGTCCCGTTGCTTGCGGACCAATTGTAAGATGTCGCTCCGACAACTGCAGCAATTGAATAGGTTGACGATGAACTTTGACAAGGGCTTGTATTTCCTGTTATACTGCCGGGCTGCGCAGGAGGATCACATTCACTCACACAAATTTGAAAATCCACACCGGCTAATCCGGAATTGTTGAATACACGTATCCAATAGGTGTTGCCAATTGTCAGACCAGATACAGATGCTGATTCCAAACCCGCCACTCCGGTATTATTTACGCATTGCAATTCAGTATAGGCACTTGAACATGTGACATCGGAGAAAATCTGAAAGACAGGATCAAAGTCTACATCCCCCTGAACTTTGACTGTAGCGCTAGTTTGGGTAGCAACAAATTTATACCAAACATCCTCAGCTGTCCCAGGCGAAAGAACACAGGTAGTCAACCCGCTAGTCGGAGAACTGGAAGTAGCGGCACAGCTTGTTCCCGATGTATAATTACACGAAGAATTAACAGGAAGCGCATCAGCATCTGAGCATATGTCGTTAATTGGAGGAATGCAACCAAGGTTACAACCCTCTGAACTTAACAATGCCAATCTCGGACTCACACTCAAGGTAGCTCTCATGCGTGCTACTTGATCAGGCGTAAATCTTCCGGCACTAACATTTGGGGACGACCACCCATAATAACAATAACTCATATAATTATAATGCGAATTGTCCCAAATTCCTGATGCTGTACATGGATTACCTGATCCGCAATCGCTCTGCTTATGAGGCGGAGTGTCACATAACCTGTCACCCTCAGTTGTACATGTCATGTTGGACGGACAAGTGGTATTACTTGCGTCGCCATTAAATGTATGGTATAGATTGAAAGCATGCCCTAATTCATGAGCAGTCGTATGGTCATTATACGAAAGTTGATTATAAACTATTACTGTACCATCAACAGATGAGGAGGCCCCGGGAAAATAAGCAAAGCCACCCCATGAACCATTACATACACTTTTGACAATCCAGATATTGTAATAATCTGTGTTCGGCCATTTACTTAAAGCCTTCAGAGAAACTTCGCTTGCACTTGTTGGACAAGAAGAACCGAAATCAACACCCTCTGCAGCATAATTGGTCAGGCTGTTAGCATTCACTCTAACAATTCCATTAGTGCTTTGACCGGATGGATCTTTAGATGCAAGACAAAACTGAAGCTCAACATCATTTCCATTGAGGAGAACATTTCTGAAGCGATCATTCGCACCATTAATTGCTCCTTGAATTAAAGCATCAGAAACATTAGTCCCGGTACCAACCGCTTCACCTAAATGAATCACGTGAACAACAACAGGTACCGTATAAACAACTGATGCTGTTGCACCACTACCGGATTGACTCCCGTGTCTGTTCAATCGGTCGTTCTGAAGGACGTCCTGCATTTTCCTCTCTATCTCTTCATAATTTGAACGGTAATCCGGATCTGACATTAAAAGTTTTTCCTGGATAATATCCGAAGCACAATCTCTGTGAGGAATGAGGCTGTTATCCTGAGCAAAATCAACGATAGAAAACAACATACAACAATATACTAACAGGAACTTTTTCATGGCATTTCTCTTAAAACAAATTAATAAAGCATGGCTGGACCCCAAAACTTATGTGCGAGATGAATTGAGGCAACTCTTTGTGTTACCTCTTGATCTTTGTGTTACCTCTTGATCTTTGTGTTACCTCTTGAAATGTATCATGTAAATTTAAGAAAAATCACTCGGGCTTGTCGATAAAAGCCTTTTATATTATTTAAAAAATAGAATCAATAAAATTAAAATTTGTGTTCATATTATTTGATGACTAATCAAGGCAATCAAATTTGAGGCAACTAATATATGCAATGCACTTAAATTTCAAAATATTTTTTGGTGAACATAATATTAACATGAAATACGCAAGCGGGATTTTTAATCAAAATACATTCTTTTAAGAGAGAACATTAAAAATCACCCCTTTTCGAATCAAAAAGAGAAATATTAAAACATCAAAAGAAATTAATCTAAAATCAAGAATTTTGAAATTCCTATCTGGTTTTTCCCAGATATTTTGAGAAAATAAAATCCTTCAGAAAGATTTTCTCTGCTAAATTGCAAGGTCTGCATTCCCGCTGATTTTTCATCAGCAGGAAGAATTTGCATCAATTGCCCATTCAAACTGAAAATGGAAACTTGAACCACATCAGGTTTTGACAATACAAATGAAATTTCTGCGGATTTTCTGACAGGATTCGGATTGAGAGAAAACTCCATGTCCTTAATTGCATTTTCAGCAATTGATGTCGATGTCCCCAGGAAGTGATAGCTTGTATTGCTGAGTGAGCCGGAGTTTGCAACTCCTAAAGTATCAGAAAGAATATTGTAAAAAATATCCGCCGGACTTGTAAGTCCTGATACTACTGTTGTAGGAGGCGAAAGAAAGGCATGATCAAACTTGCTAATGCCATTTAAGCCCCATGAAGAAACATAAAAATCACCTGATCCATCTATTGCCACTCCATCACAATTACTGAGTGAAGTAGGGGTAACTGTAGTAACAGCACCTGTAGTCACATCAAAAGCCATTATCGGTGCATTCGACCCCCATGTCACAAAGACACAACGGCTGTTTGCCTGATCATAAATAATTCCATTAGGCGTTTTGCTTACACCCGGAACAAAAATTGAAGATGCTCTTGTCTGCATATTAAAACGATAAATATTCTTTGCAGAAAAATCGGTGATATACAAATAGGTACTATCATGGGTTATACCGTTGAGGTAAGTAGCTCCAAGGCTCATACTGAAAACATTTGCTCCGGTACTCAGTTCATAAGCCACCAAATTGCCCCCTGAACAAACATATACCGTGTCATTTGCAATCTCAATCCCATGAGGACTGGAGATTCCCGTCGCAAAAATGCTCAAGACTCCTGTGGCACTGCTTCTAGCAAGAATATTGTTGGCTGATTTATTGGAGATTAACCAACGGTCGTTGGCAAAATCAAATTCCAGGCTTTCAGGACTACTATAAGTTTGAGCTAACCCATTCAGAGATAACAGGATCAGGAATGATGCATTGATTAATTTCTTCATAAAACAATTATTTGTTCGTGAATGTATGGAAATAATTAAGGTTTAAAAAACAGATGCTAAAAAAATGTGAAATATGCTTTTTTCTATCTGCGATTCTTGATAAATATTTAACAAAACAATCCTGCTCTATTCGTTCATGAAATGATGGGACATCAAAGTAAAACTACAATTTCTAGAATTAATAAAACATTGCCAATTACCAGGAAATTATCCCCTTGACCAAATGATTTAAATGATTGTATTTTTAACTCTGCCCCCTATGACTTAAGGACAGCAATTTAAACTGCAGAAGGTAAACGCAATAAATAAGCAATATTCAATTCAACAATTCCGCCTAAAATTATGCTCCAAAATTGCACATTGAGAATTGAGAAGAGAATTGGTAATTTAGAAAGGGTCGCAAATTCACAGTAAACAATATGCAGTTGAATTCCACCTACGGTGTTTTTTACACTGTAAAATGGACGACCTAAAATTTTCGACTATTAAAAAAAAGCTCAATACGCTTTTTTCTTTTTTCCCGTAATCATTTTCAAATTCGCCACCTCCATCTCTGTAAGAAATCTCCATCGACCACGTGGCAGATCTTTCTTGGTGAGTCCTGCGAAGACTACACGGTCAAGTTTCTTTACCTTGTATTCAAGATGTTCAAAAATGCGTCGTACGATCCTGTTACGTCCGCTGTGGATTTCCACGCCAACAACATCTCTTGACTCAGTAGCGTATGCAATTTCGTCAACTTTAATCGGACCATCATCCAAAGTGATTCCTTTGGTGATTGATTCCATGTCTTCTTTTTTCAACGCTTTGTCTAACTCAACCTGATAAATTTTATGTACCTCAAAACTAGGATGGGTTAATTTACGCGCGATATCACCATCATTCGTAAACAAAAGAACACCGGTTGTATTTCTGTCGAGTCGTCCTACCGGATACACTCTTTCCTTACAGGCTTTCACAATTAAGTTCATCACTGTCTTGCGTTCCTCAGGATCATCGGTCGTTGTGATAAAATCCTTTGGCTTGTTGAGAAGGATGTAAACAAGTCGTTCACCGCGCAATGTTTCATTATTGTATTTCACTACATCGCCTTGTTGAACCTTGAATCCCATCTCAACGATGATTTCTCCGTTAACGGAAATAACACCGGCCTTGATCATCTCATCTGCCTCTCTCCGGGAACAAATTCCTGCATTGGCAATATATTTATTTAGGCGCGTACCATCCTCTGCGTCTGCAGGATCAAACTTTACACTTTCTTTTTTAGGAAAAGGTGTATTGCTTTTTTTTCGATCCCCATATAATTCATGGGACTCTTTGCGATTCCATTTCTTCTCTCCCTCTTCACGAGGCGCTTTTTCGTATTTACCGGGCTCCGAACGTTTATAATTATCGTCCTGTCCTATACGTTTTCTCTTTTCAGTTGTATCGTCTTCACCCGGACGGAAAAATTTTCCCTCGGAACGACCCTTTCTCGGTTTGCTTGAACTTTCTTTCCTGTCGTAGGGACGTGCAGAGCGTTCTGTATTTCTGCCCGCAAATGGACGACGTTCATCGCCTCTGGAATTGCCCGCTTGCTTTCCATAACTCTTTCTCTCGGGTTTATCAGAATCTTCCCTTCTTGGGAATGGCTTATCGGTACCCTTTGCCTTAGCCGGTCTTTCCCCATCACGTCCGCGTGATTTATCATCAAAAGGACGGCTGTCTGGCCTTCCCCCTGCTTCTCTCCTCTGGTAAAGACCTGTATTCGATTTTCGCTCAGTTCCTCTTTCAGAACTTTCTCTTCTCGGAGAAAAAGTTCTTTCTTCATTGTCTCGCCTTTCCGGCCTTCCTGTAGATTTTTTCCGTTTCGTGCCCCTTCCGATCACAGGATTGGCCTTTTCCGGAATATAGGATTTTGACTGCCCTTTTCCACGACCAGTTCCTTTGCTCGGTTTGCGACTTCCTGCTTTTGCTCCCGCAGTTTTTTTGCCCGTTCCGCCTTTTCGGCCACCAGGCGCTGCTTTCCTAAACTTTCCCATGAATGAATTTTGTAAGCAGCAAAAATAGGGAATTTATAGGGGATTTTGGTGGTTTATTTTTGAATTGGTTGATGGAACACAGACGCGTCCGCTTCTCTCATTGCATTCGACATTCGGACATATCTGCGTTCTATACCGTTCAAACCATAGGATAAAAAGCATCAACAATATGTTCCAGAGACGTGTACTTATCATTGGTGATAATGAGAATGACATCAAATCTGGATTCCTTTCCCGGATGAAACTCGCGGGCGTAATTGTCGGCTACTTTGATGATTTGCTTCTGCTTTTTCCGGGAGATCAGGAGTGAGGGATCGCTCAGGTAAGCCGACATTCGGGTTTTTACTTCCACAAAGACGAGCATCCCATTTTCTTCAGCAACGATGTCAACCTCCGCATGATCGTAAATATAATTACTGACATGAATCGTGTAGCTCTTTTCACGCAAATACTTGGTGGCCATCGCCTCGCCGATTCTGCCAAGTTCCTTGGAGGTCATCAGGAATGAAAAGTGAGTGACATTTTATCTGAAACTTTAAGCGTAACATCACGGCCAAAAATCAATGGGTAATTGTTCGGGATATGTCCGGCAGGAAATCCAAAAAAAACGGGATAGCTATATTCTGCAACAGCCTCTGCAATAATTTCCTCTGCTGTTCTTCCAAAAGGGATATCATTATCCTTCATATCAGTCATGCCACCGATAACAAGACCGGCAAGGGATGCGAGTTTACCGCTGCGCTTAAGCTGCATCATCATCCTGTCAATATGATACAGGTATTCATCAAGGTCTTCTAAAAAAAGAATCTTGCCGCTGCAGTCAAGATCTGATGGTGTTCCACTCAAGGTATGAAGCATCGATAGATTTCCCCCTACCAGCTGCCCTCTTGCCGAACCGGCACGGTTAAGTTTTTCCATCGCAGCCGTCTGTTTAGAAACCGTATAACGCAGGCGTTGGCCGAAAAGTGCATCCTTAATTACACTCAAGCAATTTGTATTAACCTTGGATAAGGTAAGTCCCATTGGCGCATGAAGCGTCTCAACTTCCACTATTTTATTTGCATGTGAATGAACAGCGGTGATATCACTGAAACCAATAAGCCATTTTGGGTTTTTTTGAAATCGTTTCCAGTCTATCTGATCAATGAAACGAACCGTTCCATAACCTCCTCGGGCAAAAAGTATTGCGGCTGATTTACTGTTTAATGCTGACTGAAAATCTGCCCTACGCTCTTCGTCCGTCCCGGCAAATTGTCTGTCGGATTTGAAGAGGTTCTTTCCATATTTAACATCTAAACCCCAGGACTGAAGTGTATCGGCAGCCATTTTTAATTCGGCTTTAGAAACTTTTCGGGCGGTTGAAACAATCGTAACAGAATCACCTGCTTTCAAATAGGGCGGTCGAATCATATTCTTATCTTTGCCGCGAAGTTATTGAATTTTGTCGTGGCTGAAAGCTGAATGAGTATTGAGAGATCATTAAACTTATTATATGCTGATTCTCACGGAATATAAAACGAATATGAAACGTACCTTAGTGACAGCGGCATTACCTTATGCAAACGGACCAGTACATATTGGCCATCTTGCCGGAGCCTATTTACCATCAGACATCTATGTACGCTTTCTAAGAGCTATGGAAGCAGATGTAAAATACATTTGCGGATCTGATGAACATGGAGTTCCTATCACTTTACGGGCACGTAAAGAAGGAATCACTCCGCAGCAAGTCGTAGACAAATATCATGGTATCATAAAAAAAAGCTTTGAAGATTTTGGAGTCAGCTTTGACATTTATCACAGAACTTCATCACCTGTACATCACCAAACTGCATCCGAATTTTTCACCACACTTCACGATAAAAAAATATTCACCGAAGAGACAACGGAGCAATATTACGATGAAGAAGCAAAGACTTTTTTGGCGGATCGCTACATCACAGGAACATGTCCGAATTGCAGCAACCCAAATGCATACGGTGACCAATGTGAAAAATGCGGAAAGAGTCTTTCTCCTTCGGAGTTAATCAATCCTCATTCACAGTTGAGTGGCAAGAAACCAATTCTCCGAAAAACAAAACACTGGTATTTGCCATTGGATCGTTTTCAAAAGGAGTGGCTTGAAGAGTGGATAAAAAGTCACGAGAAAGATTGGAAACACAATGCTTATGGCCAGTGTAAATCATGGCTGGATCAGGGATTGCAGCCACGTGCCGTAACTCGTGACCTTGACTGGGGGGTGCCGGTACCACTGAAAGAAGCAGAAGGAAAAGTGCTTTATGTCTGGTTTGATGCGCCGATCGGATATATTTCAGCAACGAAAGCTTTATTTGAAAAAACATCGAATCCTAAAGCTTGGGAAACTTATTGGAAGGACAAAGAAACACGCCTTCTTCATTTCATTGGAAAGGACAATATCGTTTTTCATTGCATCATTTTCCCTGCCATGCTTAAAGCACACGGAGAATTTATTCTGCCTGAAAATATTCCTGCGAATGAGTTTTTAAATTTGGAAGGTGAAAAAATTTCTACCTCCCGTAATTGGGCAGTCTGGCTGCATGAATACCTTGAAGAATTTCCGGGTAAACA
>Ga0138256_10008539_pt1 | contig 10752 bp, 7 predicted proteins | sample KNB2016incub_MG_FD_105486 | JGI IMG/M metagenome (GOLD analysis project Ga0138256, IMG submission 105486) | Active sludge microbial communities from wastewater in Klosterneuburg, Austria - KNB2014incub_MG | ecosystem: Engineered > WWTP > Activated sludge > Unclassified | place: Austria... | reverse complement strand
ATCCACGCGAACTGCATGATGGTGACCGAGATGACGTCGCGGAAATCCGGGCTCGGCCCGAAGATGGAGATAAGGAAGAAGATGGCGCCGAACAGGTTCGCCAGCTGGTAGCCGATGGCGTCGCTGGCCAGCTTGCCGGCCTGCAGCAGGTAGAACGAACCCAGCACGAAGGCCACGCCCGCCAGCCCCACGAAATCAAACCACTGCAGGCTCATGCCTTCGCTCCGCGCTGGCGCACCACTTCGAACAGCGCCACGCCGGTGGCGACCGACACGTTCAGGCTTTCCATCTCGCCCGGCATCGGGATCCTGACCAGGCCGTCGCAGTGCTCGCGCGTGAGGCGACGCATGCCCTCGCCTTCCCCGCCCATCACGATGGCCACGTTGCCGGTGAAATCAATGCCGTGGATGGCCTGGGTGGCGGCGCCGTCCAGGCCGTAGATCCACACGCCCAGCTTCTGCAGCGCGCGCAGGGTGCGCGCCAGGTTGGTCACGCTGACCACGGGGATGCGGTCGGCGGCGCCAGCCGAGGTCTTGCGCACGGTGGCGTTGATGGGCGCGGCCTTGTCCTTGGGAATGACCACGGCCGTGACGCCGGCCGCGGCCGCGCTGCGCAGGCAGGCGCCCAGGTTGTGCGGGTCCTGCACGCCGTCGAGCACCAGCACCAGCGCCTTGCCGTTGGCGGCTTCCACCAGGCCCGGCAGTTCGTCCTCGTCGGTGGGCTTGGCGGCTTCGTAGCGGGCAATCACGCCCTGGTGGCGCAGCGCGCCCACGATGCCCTCCAGCGACTGCAGCGGGATGCGCCGCACCGACACGTCGCGGCGGCGCGCGGTTTCCTCGATCTCGGTCAGGCGGGCGTTCTTGCCGCCGGCTTCGATCAGCACTTCGCGCACGTGCTCCACGTCGTGCTCGAGCGCCGAAGCCACGGCGTTGATGCCGGCTATCCAGTTGTCTTTCTTGCTCATGGCGTGGGTCAGGCCTTCTTCTTTTTCTTCGGGGCGCCGTCGGGCACCACCAGCTTGAAGTCAATGCGCTTGTCTTCGACGCTGGCCTTGAGCACCAGCACCCGCACCGGGTCGCCGAGGCGGAACTTCAGGCCCTGGCGCTCACCGGCCAGCGACCGGCGCAGCGGATCGAAGTGGTAGAAGTCGTGCGGCAGCTGGGTGACGTGCACCAGGCCGTTCACCTTCGACCCGGCCAGCTCCACGAACAGGCCGAAGTTGGTGACGCCGCTGATGACGCCGTCGAACTCGTCGCCCACGTGCTTTTCCATCCACGCGCCGCGGTAGCGCTCGTCCACTTCTCGCTCCACTTCATCCGCACGGCGCTCCATCGCCGAACAGTGCAGCGCCAGCGCCGACATTTCCTTGGCGGTGTAGCGGTAGCCGTCCGGGTCGCCCGACAGCAGCGCGTGCTTGATCGAACGGTGCAGCAGCAGGTCGGGATAGCGGCGGATCGGCGAGGTGAAGTGGCCGTAGGCCTCCAGCGCCAGGCCGAAGTGGCCCAGGTTCTCGGTCTGGTACACGGCCAGGCTCTGCGAGCGCAGCAGCACCGTTTCCAGCAGCGGCGCGTCGGGGCGGATGCGGATCTTGCGCAGCAGGTTGGTGAAGTCCTTGGGCTGGACCTTGCTCCACGGCGGCAGGCTCAGGCCGAACTCCGAAAGGTATTCCAGCAGGTCGGCGTACTTGGCTTCCGGCGGCCGCGGGTGCACGCGGAACGGCGCCGGCACCTGGCGTTCGGTGACGAACTTGGCGGCCTCGACGTTCGCCGCGATCATGCATTCCTCGATCAGCTTGTGGGCATCGTTGCGCTCGAGCATGCCGGCCTGGATGACTTCGCCGCTGTTGTCGAGCACGAAGCGCACTTCGCCCGACTCGAACTCGATGGCGCCGCGGCGCGTGCGCGCCTTGGCCAGCACCTTGTACAGCTGGTGCAGGCGCTGCACCTGCGGCATCAGCGAGCCAATCTGGGCGATGGCCTCGGCACCGGCTTTGGTGTCGGCTTCGCCCACGGCCTTCCACACCTGGGTGTAGGTGAGGCGGGCGTGCGAATTCATCACCGCTTCGTAGAAGCGCGAGGCGGTGACGTTGCCCTCGAAGTCCACCTGCATTTCGCAGGCGAAGCACATGCGCTCGACCCTGGGCATCAGCGAGCAGATGCCGTTGGACAGGCTCTCGGGCAGCATCGGCACCACGAAGCCGGGGAAGTAGACCGACGTGGCGCGCTTGATGGCCTCGTCGTCCAGCGCCGTGCCGGGGCGCACGTAGTGCGACACGTCGGCGATGGCGACGATCAGGCGGAAGCCATTGGCGTTGGGTTCGCACCAGACGGCGTCGTCGAAGTCCTTGGCGTCCTCGCCGTCAATGGTGACCAGCGGCACCTTGCGCAGGTCCACGCGGTCGACGATCTCCGCCGCAGGCACGTCCACCGGCACCAGCGCGGCTTCGGCCAGCGCCTCGCGCGGGAACACGTGCGGCAGGTCGTGGCCGTGGATGGCGGCTTCCACCACCAGCGACGGCGTCAGCTTGTCGCCCAGCACCAGCAGGATGCGGCCGATGGGCGGCCGGCCGTTCTCCGGCGGGGCCGTCACTTCCACCACCACCAGCTGCCCTTCGCGGGCCTCGTTGCGGTCTTCGGGTGGAATCAGCACTTCGGTCAGCACGCGGCGGTCGTCGGGGACCACCATGCCGATGCGCGAGCGTTCGCTGTAGCGGCCGGTGAGGCGCGTGAGGCGGTGCTCCAGCACTTCGACGATGGCGCCTTCGCGGCGGCCGCGGCGGTCAATGCTGGTGACGCTGGCCAGCACGCGGTCGCCGTGCAGCGCCTTGCGCATTTCGGCCGGCGGCAGGAACAGGTCTTCGCCGCCGTCCTCGGCCTTCATGAAGCCGAAGCCGTCCGGGTTGGCGATGACAGTGCCGGCGATCAGGTCGAGCTTCTTGGCCGTGGCGTAGCCGCCGCGGCGGTTCATCAGCAGCTGGCCGTCGCGCACCATGGCGGCCAGGCGGCGCGTCAGGGCCTCGAAGCGGTCGGGCGCGGTGAGCCCCAGGGCCCGGGCGATGTCCTCGGCGGTGAGCGGGCCGTCGCTGTCGCTGATGAAGTCGCTGAGGGCTTCGCGGCTGGTGATGGGCTGTTCGTACTTGCGCGCCTCGCGGGCGGCATGCGGATCGGCCAGCCCGGCGCCGCCGTGCGGACCGCGCGGGGGCTTGCCGGGGCGCCCGGGGCCGGCGAAGGCGGGCTTGCCGCCGGGCTTGGGGCCTGCCTTGCCGCCCTGTTTGCCGCCGGGCTTGGGGCCGGGCTTGCCGGCGGCCTTGGCTTTGGATTTGGACTTGGAGGGACCGGCCGGCGATGCCGGGCCGGACGTGCGTGCGCTTTCAGGCATCCACGGCGGCAGTTTGCCGCCGGTGCCACGCTTCTTGGGAGGTTGTGTCATGTGCGCCATGGTACACCCGCGGCCGAGCCGGACCGGTCGAAGCGAAGCCGGGCGTTGACAAGACGGTCGGTGGCCATTAACTTAAGCGGCTTCCTGCTGCATCGCACGGGAAGCACCTGCCCAGGTGGCGGAATTGGTAGACGCACTAGTTTCAGGTACTAGCGGGTAAAACCGTGGAGGTTCGAGTCCTCTCCTGGGCACCAATCATCGAAAGGCCCGCTTCGGCGGGCCTTTTGTTTTTCCGGGCCACGCCGGCCGGCCGGGCCCTCGCCCTACAATCAGGCCCGTCGGCCCCCACGGACACCCACGATGCCCACCGATCCCAACCGCATTGACCATGCGCTGGCGCTGGCCGCCGACGGCAAGCACGGCGAGGCCGACACCCTGCTCGAGCACCTGGCCCGCCAGGACAAGGACCCCACGGCCGCCTGGCACCTGGGCTGGCTGCGGCTGCGCGCCGGCAACGCCGAAGGCGCCCTGGCCGCCCTGCGCGCCTTCCCGGCCGATCCGGTGTGCAGCGAGCGGGCGCGGGAAATGCTGATCGGCGAGCGCCGCAATGCCGAGGCCCTGGCCCTGGTCAAACAGGCGCCCGTCCTGCCGAACGACCCGCGCAGCCTGGTGTCACAGGCCTTCGAGCGGCACCTGGCCGGCGACTATGCCGCCGCGGTGGCGCTATGCCGGCAGGCCCTGGCGCTGGCGCCGGCGCATGCCCCGGCGCACAACCACCTGGCGCGGGCGCTGCACAACCAGGGCGAACCGGGCGCGGCGCGGGCCGAGTTCGAGCGCGCCGTGCACGCGGACCCGCGCTATCCCGAAGCCTGGCACAACCTGGGGCATGCGCTGCGCGCGGCCAACCAGCTCGAGCGCGCCTGCGAGGCGCTCGAACAGGCGCTGGCGATCTCGCCCGGCTACCGGTCGGCGCGGCTGAACCTGGGCATCACGCTGTTCACGCTGGGCCAGCCCGTGCGCGCCCTGGAATGCTTCGAGGCCCTGCTGTCGCGCAACCGCGACGACGTCGAGGCCATGGTGAACGCGGGCCTGTGCCTGCAGCAGACCGGCAAGGCCAGCAAGGCGCGCCAGCGGCTGGAGCGCGCCCTGGAACTGGTGCCCGACCACCAGTGGGTGCAGTACTACCTGGGCGTGCTGCTGCACGAACAGGGCGACCTCGCGGGCGCGCGCACGTCGCTTGAACAGGCGCTGCGGGTGCGCGCGGACGACGCCGACGCCTGGGCCGCGCTGTGCGCGGTGCACGCCGACGGCGGCGACGAAGCCACGGCGCAGTCGGTGCTGGCGCAGGGCCTGGCCATCGCGCCCGGGCACGCCGGCCTGAACATCGAAGCGGCCCGCCGCGAGCGCCACCGCGGGGATGGCCTGGGCGCCGAGGCCCGCCTGCGCCGCATTGATCCCGCCACGCTGGCCCCGCAGGTGCGCGAGCGCTACTTCCACGAACTGGGCCGGGTGCTGGACCGCAACGCGCGCTACGACGCCGCCTTCGAAGCCTTCGTGCAGGGCAATGCGCTGGCCGACCAGGCCAGCCGCTGGCGCGGCAGCCAGCCCGATGCGGTTTTCAACGACATGCACGACATCGAATCCTGGCTTGACGCCGGCGCACCGGGCATGGACGGCGTGGACGACGGCGACGGCGACCAGGGCGCGGACCTGTGCTTCGTCATGGGCTTCCCCCGCTCGGAGCATCCGCAGTTCGAAAGCGCGATGGCGTCGCATCCCGGCGTGTCGCTGCTGCGCGGGCGCAACACGCTGGAAATGCTGGTGTCCACGCTCAAGGGCCTGCCGGGCGGCTACCCGGCGTCCATCGCGCGGCTGGACCGCAGCGACCGCCTTGCGCTGCGGCGCATGTACCGGCTGGCGCTGCAGCGCGAAGGCGCCGCGCCCGGACGATGGGTGCTCGACCAGGCGCCGATGCGGCTGGTGCACGCAGGCCTGGTGCAGGCGCTGTTCCCCAAGGCCAGGCTGCTGGTCTCCCAGCGCCACCCCTGCGATGCGGTGCTGGACAACTTCATGCACGCCGCGCCCGGCGACGCCGCGGCCAACTTCCACACGCTGGCCGGCGCGGTGCGGCTTTACGACACCACGCTGTCGCTGTGGCACAAGATCCAGCCGCGCCTGTCGCTGCGCGTGGCCGGGCTGCGCCGCGAAGACATGGCCACGGCGCCCCGCACTGCACTGGCCGAAGTCTGCTTCTTCCTGGGCATTGACGACGACCCGGCGCTGCTCAGGGCCAGCCCGGCCGACACCGCCGACAAGGCCGCACCGCGCAGCGCGGGCTTCGGGTCACGGCCCACGGTGCCGCACTGGGAGCGCTACCGCGCGCCGCTGCAGCCCTTCCTGCGCACGCTGGGCCAGCATGCGCGGCGACTGGGCTACGACATGGCCCGGGACGGCGATTGACGCTGCTCGACCGCGCCACCTAGGATGCGGGCTCCCTTCGCTCCGGACCCCACCATGGCCCTCGGCAACTCCAGGCTCCACCTGCTCGCCTTCGCCCTCGTGGCCTTCAGCTGCACCGCCCAGGCCAAGCGCGACGAACCCGCCCGCCTGGAGCTGGCCGCCGACGCCACCACCGCCAGCCTCGCCCAGCAGCGCGAAGCGATCGAAGGCGCCATCAAGGACTCCGAGGACTACGTCGAACTGCGCGCCTCCGACCGCAAGCAGGTGCGCGACGCGATGGACCAGATGGCCACGCAGCTCGAGGCCGCCGGTTCGCTGTCCGCACTGGCCGACGCCAACCGCGCGGCGCTGCTGGCCCAGCAGGAGGAAGTGAACCAGATCCTGAAGACGGCGCACGCCGACAGCCGCGTGGTGTGCACGCGCGAAAAGGAAATGGGCAGCAACTTCCGCCGCTCGGTCTGCCTGACCGTGGGGCAGCGCCGGCGCCAGGCGGACAGCGCGCAGCAGATGACCCGCCCGGGCTCCTGAGCCTGCGAAGCCCGGCGCCGCAAGGGCGCCGGGACGGTGTCAGGCGAACGGGTCCTGCAGCACCATCGTCGCCTCGCGGCCCGGGCCGGTGGACACGATGGCCAGCGGGCAGCCCACCAGCTCTTCCAGCGCGCGCAGGTAGGCGCGGGCCGCAGGCGGCAGCTTCTCCCACTCGGTGATGCCGGCGGTGGATTCTTCCCAGCCCGGGAACTCCAGGTACACCGGCTCGCACTCGTCCCAGCCGGCGGCGTCCAGCGGCGCGTATTCGGTGCGCTTGCCGCGGTACTGGTAGGCGATGCACATCTTCAGGCTGGGCATGCCGTCCAGGATGTCGAGCTTGGTGATGCACAGGCCCGAGATGCCGTTGATGGCCACCGCGCGCTTGAGCGCCACGATGTCGATCCAGCCGCAGCGGCGCGGGCGGCCGGTGGTGGCGCCGAACTCGGCGCCCTTCTGGCGGATCAGCTCGCCGGTGGCGTCCGTGAGCTCGGTCGGGAACGGGCCGCCGCCCACGCGGGTGGCGTAGGCCTTGGCGATGCCCAGCACGTAGTCAATGGCGTCGGCGCCCACGCCGGTGCCGGCCATCGCGCCGCCCACGGTCGTGTTCGAAGACGTGACGTAGGGATAGGTGCCGTGGTCGATGTCGAGCAGCGAACCCTGCGCGCCCTCGAACATCACGCGCTTACCCTGCTTGCGCAGCTCGTGCAGGATGCCGGCCACGTCGGCCTTCATCGGCTCGACGTAGGCACCGAACTCCAGCGCTTCGTCGAGGGTCTTCTGGAAATCCACGGCTTCCACGCCCAGGTATTTGGTCAGCACGAAGTTGTGGTAGTCGAGCGTGGTGCGCAGCTTCTCGGCCAGCTCCTTCGGGTAGCTCAGGTCGGCCACGCGGATGCCGCGGCGCGCCACCTTGTCTTCGTAGGCCGGGCCGATGCCGCGGCCGGTGGTGCCGATGGCGGCGCCGCCGGCGGCCTTCTCGCGGGCCTGATCCAGGGCAATGTGGTAGGGCATGATCAGCGGCGTGGCCGGGCTGATCTTCAGGCGCGAACGCACTTCGACGCCGTTGCCTTCCAGCTCGGCGATTTCCTTCTTCAGGGCCGCCGGGCTCAGCACCACGCCGTTGCCGATCAGGCACAGCGCGTCTTCGCGCAGGATGCCCGAGGGGATCAGGTGCAGCACGGTCTTCTTGCCGTTGATCACCAGGGTGTGGCCGGCGTTGTGGCCGCCCTGGAAGCGCACCACGGCGCCGATTTCCTCGGTAAGCAGGTCGACGATCTTGCCCTTGCCCTCGTCGCCCCACTGCGCGCCCAGCACCACAACCGACTGACCCATGACCTGACTCCGGAAAAATTTGGAAGATAGGGGGCGACGGGCGCCTGGCCCTTTCCGGGGCCCAGACATGCAAAAAGCCGGAGGTCGCCCCGGCTTTTCGAAATTATCCTCGTTTTGTCCGGCCGGGGCTACCCCGGGACCGGCCCCCGCGGGGGCCGGCCGGGCGGCGTCAGCGCTTGTCGTTGCCGAAGTACTGCAGCAGCTCCGAATCCGGGTCCAGCACCAGCGTGGTCTTGCCGTCGGCCATCGAGTTCCGGTAGGCCTCCAGGCTGCGGTAGAAGGCGTAGAACTCGGCGTCCTGGCCGTAGGCCGCGGCGGCCAGTTCGGCCGCCTTGGCGTCGCCGGCACCGCGCAGGCGCTGGGCGTCGCGCTCGGCTTCGGCCAGGATCACCTGCCGCTCGCGCTCGGCCTCGGAGCGGATTTCGTCGGAACCTTCCGAACCCTCGGCGCGCAGCTGGTTGGCCACGCGGGTGCGCTCGGCGCGCATGCGCTCGAACACCGAGTCCAGGATGGTGCTGTCCTCGGGCAGGTTGATGCGCTTGATGCGGATGTCCACGATCTCGATGCCCAGCGTGGCCGCGCCTTCCCTGGTCTCGTTCAGCAGGCGGGCGGTCAGGTCCACGCGGCCGCCGGACACCACTTCCTGCAGGCTCAGCCGGTTGATCTGGTTGCGCAGCGCGTCCTTGATGATCGGCGTGAGGCGCTGCTTGGCGGCCTCTTCGTTGCCGCCGCTGGCGGCGCGGTAGAAGGCGGACACGTCGTCAATGCGCCACTTCACGAAGAAGTCGACGCTCACGTCCTTCTTCTCCGAGGTGAGGTAGCGCTCGGGCGCGTCGTCGAGGGTGAGGATGCGCTGGTCGAACTTGCGCACGTCCTCCACCAGCGGCAGCTTGAAGTGCAGGCCCGGCTCGATGCCGCTGCGCACCACCTTGCCCAGGTTGAGCACGATGGCGGTCTGGCCTTCGTTGACGACATAGACCGAGCCCATGGCGCCCAACAGGGCCGCCACGGCCAGCAGGATGATCAGTGGGTAACCGCGCAGCATGTCAGCGTCCTCCCGGTCGGCCGTCGGCGCGCGGGCGCTCGGCGGTGGGGCTGGTGGGTTCGGGGCTGGCCTGGGTGGCGGGCAGGCGCAGCACTGGGGCCTCGGCCGGTGCGCCGGCGCTGGCCGGGGTGCCGCCGATGGGCAGGTACAGGATGTTGCCGCTGCCCGACATCACCTTCTGGTTGGCCGACAGCACGGCCTGCATCGTTTCCAGGTACAGGCGCTTGCGCGTGACTTCGGGCGCCTTGCGGTATTCGGCGGCGAGCAGGCGGAAGCGCTCGGTGTCACCTTCGGCGCGGGCCACCACCGCGGCGCGGTAGCCCTCGGCCTGGGTGCGCACCACGGCGGCGGTACCGCGGGCTTCGGGCACGATCTTGCTGGCGTAGGCCTTGGCTTCGCTTTCGATGCGGTTCTTGTCTTCGCGCGCGCTGATGGCGTCGTCGAAGGCCGGCTTCACTTCTTCCGGCGGGCGGGCGTCGGGCAGGTTGAACTCGGTCAGCACCAGGCCGGTCTGGTAGTCGTTGAGCGACTGCTGCAGGCGCTGGCGCGCCATCACCACCAGCTCGGCGCGCTCGAACAGCACCGTGTCCATGGTGCTCTGGCCCACCGCCTCGCGCACGGCGCCTTCGGCGGCCTGGCGCAGGGTGGCTTCCGGATCGCGCGAGCCGAACAGGAACAGGCGCGGGTCGGACTTGGTGTACTGGGCGTTGAACTTGATGTCGACGATGTTCTCGTCCTTGGTCAGCACGCGCACCTGGTCGCTCAGCGTCAGCACCTGGGTGGCGTCCACCACGAATACCGTCTCGACCGGCCACGGCCACTTGAAGTTCGGGCCCGGAGTCATGATGCGGTTGAACTCGCCGAAGCGCAGCACCACGCCGCGCTCGCGCTCGTCCATCAGCTTGAAGCTGTTGAACACCAGCCAGATGCCGACCAGGCCCAGGATCCAAGGCAGCGGATTGAAGCTGCCCGCCGCCTGGCCACCGCGGCCGCCGGTGCCGCCACCGCCGCCGAACATCCCCTTGAGGCGATTGACGAAGGCGTCGACCTCGTTGCCGGGGTCCTTCCCCTTCCAGGGATCTTGGTTGCCTTTTCCAGGCTGGTTCCAGGCCATGCTTGCTCCGTCGCGCACTCCGTGCCGGCGTTCTGGCAGGGGCCAGGGCCGTCCGGGGCGCTTTAGTCAGTGTCAGGATTGTAGGTAGGGGCGCCGGGAGCCACAAGCAAGAGGGCGTGAAGCAAATGCCCGCCCGGCTCGTCGGCCAGGCGCTCGGCGGCGGCCAGCGGCAGGTCCAGCTGCAGCCGCCAGCCCTGCTCGTCGGACTGCTCGGACGTGATGGCGCCCAGCGCGTGAAGGCGCGCCCGCAGCCGGCCCTGGTCGGGCGCCAGCCGCAGTTCGGCCTTGAGCCGGCGGTCCACGAAACGGCGGGCCAGCAGCGTGCGCAGCAGGTCCACGCCCTGCCCGTCCCGGGCCGACAGCCAGACGCGCTCGCGGCCGTCGATTTCGGGATCGTGGCGCGGCAGGGCGCCTTCGATGCGGTCTATCTTGTTGAACACCAGCACCTGCGGGATGTCGCCGGCGCCGATTTCCTCCAGCACCTTGTCCACCTGGCCGATGCGCTCGTCGCGCAGTTCGTCAGCGGCGTCGATCACGTGCAGCAGTAGGTCGGCTTCGCGCGCTTCCGCCAGCGTTGAACGGAAGGCCGCCACCAGCTCGTGCGGCAGGTCGCGCACGAAGCCCACGGTGTCCGACAGCACCAGCGGCGCCACGCCGTCCACGCGCCGCACGGTGGGGTCGAGCGTGGCGAACAGGCGGTCGTCGGCGTACACGCCCGAGCCGGTGAGCGCGTTGAACAGCGTGGACTTGCCGGCGTTGGTGTAGCCCACCAGGGCCACGCGCGGCACTTCGTTGCGGATGCGGGCGCGGCGCATCTGGGTGCGCTGCACTTCCACCTTTTCCAGGCGCGCCTGCAGCGACTCCAGGCGCTTTTGCAGCATGCGCTTGTCGAGCT
>Ga0138256_10008538_pt1 | contig 10752 bp, 15 predicted proteins | sample KNB2016incub_MG_FD_105486 | JGI IMG/M metagenome (GOLD analysis project Ga0138256, IMG submission 105486) | Active sludge microbial communities from wastewater in Klosterneuburg, Austria - KNB2014incub_MG | ecosystem: Engineered > WWTP > Activated sludge > Unclassified | place: Austria... | reverse complement strand
TGTAGCATGCCCGGTCGCTGTCGATCACAACGGGGACGGCTCCGGCCGCTTCGCGCGCCTCAGCAAGTAGTGCGTAATCATCCCAGCCCGGAATGTTCGGCGCCCAGACCGTGCCGGTACGGTGCCTGTAAATGCCCGGAACACATATCCCGATCGAATCGACGTCAGGTGCAAACATCTCGATCAGCTCGCACACTTGAGATCCGGCGGCAACCCCGCCCGTTTTCGCCAACTGATGCCGTTCTCTCGCCAACACATCGCCGTCATCGCCGAACATCAACGCGGCGATCTTTGTCCCGCCCAGATCGATTCCCAAAAATGCCATATTCTATTTGCTGGCAGCATTATAGATAGCTCAGGGCCCAGTGTCGATTTCGCCTTTTAACTCCGGCGTACCACGCACACAGCGGGAAAATAAGAACGAGGCCGGCGACCCACATCAGATATACAACCGGCAGCGAAAAGCCGTTGTCAGGCGGAAGCTGCGTTTGCGGCGAGACGGCCGCAAACAAATAGCCGACATCTTTGCCGGCGAACAAACCCAGAACAACGCCGCCAAGGTGTGCCCAGATCCACTGAAGAATATAGAAAAAGAATGGAACGCGGCCAAATACGATAAGAACATTTTGCCAAAATGGTTCGCCGCTTATGCCGTCGGACAACGCCAGAATAATAAAGGCCGGGCCAAGCGTCATCAATAGGAAGAGCAGCGACGGCGGATATTTCGTCGTGTTAAGAAACGAGAGGATCGTGAACGCTGGCTCGTTCAGATTCGGCGTCGGCACGGCCGCGCCCGAGCGCAATTCACCGGCCTCGAACTTTTCGGTAACTTTCGCCATGAACTCCGCCTTGCCGCTCCATTGATTTGGGTCGCCGTAAATGTTGGTCGCGCGGACCGCGAAGAATAGCGCGGTCGCTGCCATTCCTAACGCAAATAGAAACTTTCGCCGCCGCCCGCTTTCCCAGTCATAGATCGACCCGAGAGTAAAACCGGCCGCCATAACGCCGACCCACGGTATCAAAGGATAGGCAGCAAATATGACGGAGCCGCCTACAGGTATCAGGCTTTGCTGATGAAGTACGAGCCAGATCGCCTGTGACAGATCAGTCACGCCGCCAAAGGCGACCTGCGGCGGAAGATCGAACCGGTCGAGCAGGTTATGCAAAAAGATCATCGCAACACCAAACACGCCGATCGCCCGCAAGGGCAGATAGATCAACGCCGCCATCACGACCATCGAAACACCTATGGCCCATATAACCTGCGCCATTCCGAAGAACGAGCCGTAGTCGAAATTGAAAGTGATCAGAAAACGAATAATCGTAAACTCAAGCACGATCAGCCAAATGCCGCGCGTCAGCAGAAACCAAGACAGCTCGCGGTTCGACTTTCCATTCTTTTTTTGGAGATAAATGCTGACGCCCGATAGAAAAACAAAAATAGGAGCGCAAAAATGGGTTATCCATCTGGTAAAAAAGAGCGGGACGGTTGTCGTCGCTACATCGGCCGGGTCTGTCAAAAACCCGTTGTGATAGACAAAATCGCGCGTGTGGTCGAGCAGCATTATCATCATCACAATGCCGCGAAGCAGATCGACCGCGAAAATACGACGCTTTAGGGTCAAGAAGTTATCATTTGGCATTGGGTGAATAATGCCGCAAAAGCAGGTCAGATGTATTTAGAATTTGTGAAATTTTATGAATTTTCTGCCTGATCCTGCCTAAGCACGTCGGCGACGCGGCGTTTTGTCTCGGCATCAGGTACATTCTGTTGTTCCCACCAACTGCGGTAACCATCATCGACCTCGGCACCGGCCTTCACCAGTGCTTCGACGATGGCGGCATGATCGGGTTTCCATTCATTCACCGCCGACCACATCGCCCGGCCAAATACGGTGCCGCCGTACATATTCTCAACCTCCATCGGCACGTTTCGTGCGATCAGCAGCTTGATAATTTCAAGCCGTCCGCTTGAGGCGGCGTAATGAAAGCCGTTGAGTCCGGTGCCCGTTCCCGCAAGCGGATCGACATTGTTGTCAAGAAAATACTCCGCCGTATTAACGCGCCCTAGCATGCACGCGCATGTAAATGCTTCCGCAAATACTTCCGGTTCGTTATCAAATTTGCCCTCGATATGCCATTCAATGACCTGCTTATCGAAACCGTCCGGCCCGCCAAGTAGTTTTTCAAGCGCGGTGAAATTACCTTCACCAAGATGACGCAGCGTTGCATGCCACAAATCACTCATCGCCGACACTCCACTGAAAGCAAATGTTATAACCGTCCGGATCGGTTACATAGAACTGTTTCATGCCGTACGGCGCGACCGTTGGCGGGTCGGCCAAAATGCCTTGCATTCGAAGGTGTTCGTAAGCCGCATCAACGTCCGGGCAGCCAAAGTACAAGCATGTGTCGCGATGCGCCTCAATTCTGGCCGGATCAGGTTCGAACGGGCGTTCGCCATCGTCGTAGGCCGTATTGAGCATGATCGTTGAGGCTCCGAGTTCGAGCATTACCCAGCCCGATCCGTCGCCCTGGCCCGAATCACCTGTAACGCGAAAACCAAGTTTATCACGGTAAAACGAAAGCGACGCCGGCATGTCAAAGACCGAAAGCAGCGGCGACAATCCTTTGACGTCAATAGGCATATCGTTGTCGAAATCGCGTACCCGTCAATGCGGATGGTCGTGTTCGTCAGCCTCGGCGTCTGCCTTGGTCTTATGGACAGTACCGTCCGGGTGTTCGGGCGGCGAATAGACGGTATAGAGTTTTAACGGCTCTGTGTCGGAAAGATTGATAATGTTGTGCTCGACACCCGATGGAATGACGACCGCCGATCCATCGTGCAGTTCGTGCTCCTCATCATTCAAGATGGACTTTCCGCGGCCTGATTCTACGCGAATAAATTGGTCAATTCCATGATGCGTCTCTGCTCCGATATCTTCGCCCGGAGCAAGCGACATCACAACAAGCTGGCTGTGCTGCGCAGTAAAAAGCACCTCGCGAAAATAACGGTTCTCCAACGACCTTTTCTCAATATCGGTCACATATCCCGCCATGATCTTTCCTCCTTTGGCTTACCATTTGAAATAAATTATCGCAGTATCTATCGATCGCCATTCATCCCAAAACGAACGGCAGCCCGCGCTTTTGCCCGGGCGGCCTCGGTTTCGCGATCGCGTGGAGCGGCCGTAGTCACCAGTGAATTCAGCATTTCCTGGGCCGCGGCCGCCACGCGTTCAACCGCCAGTTGAAACGCTTCGTCATTAGTTTTTGACGGTCTATTGAATCCGGAAAGCTTGCGAACAAATTGCAGTGATGCGGCGCGGACGTCATCCGACGTGGCGGGCGGATCAAAATTGAATAGGGTTTTAATACTTCGGCACATATATCATTCTATCGCACCGCTGCCTGCATGGGCCGGCGGCGGGCATTAAGGACAAAATAACACCAACCGTCACAAACCGAAAAAGCATGTTCTCTCCTACGCAGATGCGGCACGCGATTCGGTTGTTGGCAATTCGACAGTGAAGATTGAACCTTTTCCTTCGCCTTCGCTAACCGCACTGATCGATCCGCCGTGAAGCTCGACTATATGACGCGAGATCGCGAGCCCAAGCCCAAGGCCGCCCCTGGAGTCCTTTTTCCTTTTCTCCTGCCTATACCGGTCAAAAACAAGCGGCAGAAATTCTTTTTCGATACCGCGGCCCGAATCGGTGACGGTGATCTGTGCCGATCCATTATCGAACCTCAACGAGATGTGAATACGCCCGCCCTCCGGTGTAAATTTTATCGCGTTCTGCAACAGGTTCGTTACCACCTGCTGCAGCCGGTTCGGGTCTCCATTCACCCATTTCACTTGATCATCAAGATCAACCTCCAGCACTATCGACTTATCCCTGGCAGTCGGAAACGAAGCATCTATTACCGGTTCGATCACCGTAACAAGCGAAACCGGCTGACGTTCAAGCCATAAACTGCCGCTAACAATTCGAGATATGTCCAAAAGGTCATTTACCAACCGATTCTGCGCCGTGGCGCTTCGCTCAATGGCATCGACCGCCCTCGCGTAAACATCTTCCTTACCTTTATTGCCGCGCAATATGCTTACCCAGCCAAGCATTGCGTTGAGCGGGGTGCGCAATTCATGCGAGACCATGGCGAGGAACTCGTCCTTGGCCTGGTTTGCCGCTTCGGCTTGTTCTCTCGCATATTGCTCGCGGATGCTATTTATCCGCTGGTCTTCCATTTGCTTTTGTTGAATAGAATAGCGGATCGAGCGTTCAAGATTTGCTGCATTTAATTCGTCTTTGACCAGGTAATCCGAAGCACCCGCACGCATAGCCTCAAAATCAAGCTGCGGGTCTGTCTGGCCAGTGAGCAGGATCATTGGGAGCCTGAGCCCGCGTCCGCGTGCCTCTTCCAATATCTCGACGCCATTGTGCGGGCCGAGGCGGTAATCAAGCAGGCACACGTCGAAACTTTCGCTAAAGATCAGTTTCATCCCTTCCTCGTATGATCTGGCCCACGCCAGGTCGAATTTTTCGGGATGTATCTCAATTAGAAACGACTTAGTAAGAATAAAGTCGTCCTCATCGTCCTCGACAAGCAGAACGCAGATCTTATTGCTATTTAACCAGTTCTCCATTGTTCCACAAGCTTTTATTCAGGCAATTCAACAAACTCCACCCAATATCGGCCAAGCGCCTTCATTAATTCGACGAGCCGGTCAAAAGTAACGGGCTTTGTAATAAAGGAGCTTGCACCGAGGTCATAACTTCGATAAATATCCTCTTCCGCTTTCGAGGTCGTCATTACGACCACCGGTATGCGGCGCAGTTCCGGATCCGCCTTTATCTCTTTCAACGCCTCACGGCCGTCTTTTCTCGGCATATTAAGATCGAGCAGGATAAGCCCGGGACGCGGTGCATCGGTATATTTTCCGCGTCGTTTCAAATAATCCATCAGCTCTTCGCCGTCTTCAACAAAACGAAGATCGTTCAGCACACGGCTTTCTTCCATTGCTTCCCTGGTCAAAATGCGGTCATCCGCATCGTCGTCCGCCATCAGTATCATAATAGGTTGTGCCAGTGTCACTGTTTTCAGGCCTCCTCATCGTCGTGTTCTGCGGGCAGCGTTGCAACGAACGTCGAACCTTTGCCGGGCTCGCTCTCGGCCGTCAATGTACCGCCGTGGCGTTCAACTATTTTGCGGCAGACCGCAAGCCCAATGCCGGTTCCTTCGTAGGCGTCTCGCCCATGCAGCCGCTGAAACGGCGTAAATATTCGATCGAGATATTTCTCATCAAAGCCGATCCCATTATCCGTAACCGTCAGGGTCAGCATCTCTTTACCATCAGGCCGGCCAGTCAGCGTTCCTTTTATCTTTATTATAGGCGGAACGCCCGGCCGATGGAACTTTATTGCGTTGCCGATCAAATTCTGAAGCAACTGGCGCATCTGGAGCGGGTCCGCATCGATTGTCGGTAGAGTATCGATCTCCAGATGCGCATTATTGTCCTGAAGACGAACTTCAAGGTCGTTGAGTACTTCCTTTGCGATCTGATCCAGATCGCAGGGTTCGAAGGGCTGTGCCTTGGTCGTAACTCTTGAGAAGGTGAGCAGATCGTTTATGAGCGTATGCATTCGGCCGGCGGCACTCTGCATGCGGCCAAGATAATCACGCCCTTGTTCGCTTAGTTCCGGCCCGTGTTTTGTTACCAATCTGTCGCCAAATGCCTGTATTTTTCTGAGCGGCTCCTGCAGGTCGTGTGACGCCACGAAGGCAAAGTCCTGAAGCTCGCGATTGCTGCGTTCAAGCTCCTGGTTTGATTCATCCAGTTCTGAGGTTCTTTCTTTTACGCGCTGCTCAAGAAACTCATTGGATGCCCGCAGCGCGTGCTCAGAGCGTTTTCTTTCTGCCAGATAGCGGGAAACGAGAAAATAGATGACGCCCAGCAGTGCGAGAGCGAACAGATTTGCGGCGACAACCGTGAACGCGGCACTCTTGCCGCTTCTTACAGAATTTTGCGTCCGAGCTTCGAGCCTAAGTCGTTCATCTGCCAGAAACTCTGCGATCAGGGTTCGGGCTGCGTCCATTTCCCGCTTTCCCGGATCCAGAAGTTCTGTGCTGGCCGCACCCGCACGGCCGCTTTGCCGAAACCGCTCGATGTTAGCCGCAAGTATACTCATCCGCGAGCGGGCAACTTTTTCAAGGGCGGCGATCCTTTCCGCTTGGGCCGGTTCGCCGGCCGAGAGGCTGCTCATTCTGGTAAAGGATTCATCCAGGTTCCTCAGACCCAAATAGTAAGGTTCAAGATAGCGGTCCTCGCCCGTTATGATAAATCCGCGTTGTCCGGTTTCGGCGTCTATTAGTGCTACTAAAACCGCATCCGCGCTCTGTATGACCTCAAATGAATCGACAACACGGCTATTATTCTCACTTAGCGAAATTATCGCGCTAAGCGAGATATATCCGTTCAGTAAGACCAGAATACAAGCAATAGAGAACGCGGCAATTATTCGAACCCTCATGGCGGAAGGCATGGGATGATTGTGTCAAAAACCGCGAAACTTTCAAATAGGGAATATAGAGGAAGGCACTATTCCTTTATCGGCGCAATACCAGTTGGAATGTTAAGCCATAGCTCACGCGGCTAAGTCAAAACCCGAAAGTAGCTGCGGAGCAGCGGAATATTTGTAGCCCCACGTGAAGCGAAGCGGAACGTGGGGCTAATCGAGCCTGAATCTCAAAGCCCGTGTAACGGGCGGCAGACTTTCGCTAAAGTATTGACAGCAATAGATGTAACATGCGTCTCTGTCGCCCACTACGTGGGCTTAGAATCTAATTTTCATCCTAACCACGGGTTCCGCTTTGCTCCACCCGTGGCTACTTTCTGCCACTGCTCCGCAGTTTAAGACAGTTTTGAAACAGCCTCTAACGCGCGGCGTTCTGCATTCTATTCTGTGCTTTTCAGACAGCCTCTTGTTACTGCCTTAAATACCATTCTTTTCGGATCAACCCACCGGTGATCTCATATATCACGGTCCCGAAAAACTCGACCGGTTTGCCGTCAGACGTGCCGCTGATCTTTTCTTTGTCGATGACGAACTTGCCGTCAACGATGCGGTTTACGATCTCGACCTTCAACTTGAAGTTGGGATCGAGCACTTTAGCAAATTTTTTACGGATCTCATCGTGTCCTTTGAGAATAACTTCGCCGCTGGGCAATGCATACGCGATCGAATCCGGAGCATACGCCTTCAAAATGCCGTCCATATTGCGGGAATTGTACGCGTCGATCAGTGATTGCGCCGTTTGTTCAGATGATCTTACCGCCGTTTGTGCCAAAGTCGATCCGGCAAACGCAAAGAAACAAAAAACCGCCGCAACAATGACAGCGGATAATTTCAATTTCATCAAATGTCTCCTAAATTTTATTTTCAGTTACCCAGGATCTTAAAACTCTTGCCATCTCGGCGAACACATCTTCTTGCGAGGTTCGCATTTTTTTCAATACTTTGTAACTGTGATTTGCGGTGTCGATCTTATGCAGCGTCGCGTGCTTTCCGAGTTTCGCAACCGCCGGTTCGAGCAGGTCGAGCATCGCAAGTTCGTCGCGTGTTCCGCTGAGGAAAAGCATCGGAATATCGATCTGTTCTAGATGATCCGCGCGTTTTATATCCGGCCGACCGGCAAGATGCAGCGGGAACGAAAAGAACACTAAACCTTTTACATCTTCAAGCGGTTCTTGTGAATGAGCAGTCGATGTCATCCGCCCGCCAAACGAATGCCCGCCCGCGAGCAGCACAAGGTCCGGCGCCGCTTCCCTCGCCGCCCGGCAAGCGCTCCTGACCGTCTCGACACAAACATCCGCCGAATCCCGCCCGCGCCCATTCTCAGAATAAGGAAAATTATACCGAAACGTCGCGATCTTCTGTTCAGCCAACGCCTCCGCGATCGCAGCAAGCGTAGCATGCCGCATATTCGTACCCGCCCCATGCCCGACCACAACCAAATGCGTTGCATCCTTTGGCCGGAGTAATATTGCCGACACTTCACCCTTTTCGGGCGTGGCGATAAACTTGGTTTCAATAGCCGTTGGCATCTTTGGCGGCGTTCAAATTATGACGTTAAATGTACTCAACGGACACTGTTGGAACAGAAGGTGAAAGGGTGGCAGAACTTATTCAATGCGTTCATGCCAATAGCCAGGCCTGCGACTTTGATGCATCACTGAAAGTATGAAAATTCGACGATTTTCAACAGAATACAATATCCCGTACGGAAACGTGTGAGCAAGACATCGGCGAACGCCGTCCTCCATTTTCCGCCATCGATGCGGGCTGTCAACAATTCGCTGAATGGTATCTTCGATCTCTAATGTAAAACGGGAGCCAAGACCGGGTTGACGCTCCTCATAATATGCTACCGCTTCGAGGTATTCGATCCGAGCTTCTGGGTGAAACTCATAGGTCATTATCTATTGACGAGCCGGCGAGCTTCGGCAATTACCTCGTTGCCCGGAATTGTTTTCACCTCGCCAGAACGAATCTCAGACATGCGTCTCGCGGCAGCCTCGATCCACAAACGCTGCACCTCATCGGGCTCGGCTGTTTCGAGACTTCCAACGAGAAAATCAGCAAGTTCGGCTCGCGCCGAAGGCCTAAGCTGCAATGCATCCTCTGCTAATTGTTCGAATGTGATCTCCATTACAAGTATTTTATCACGTCATGCGTTCTCGAGTCTTGGCTTAATTTGTCCAACTTTGCCTTTTATTCTCACGCTTCTTTGGGAAATTTGCATCCGCATAATCGAAAGAGAATCTTTGATCGTAAAGTTACTCAGCAGTGAATCATCAGACATTCAATTAACTTTGGATCGCCTCCACATGGAGTTTTAAACCGAGGGCCGCAATGACTTTTAGGATCGTGTCAAAACTAGGCGAGCGTTCGCCGGACAAGGCTTTGTAAAGACTCTCACGCGAAAGGCCGGCATCGCGTGCAACCTGCGACATTCCCTTCGCACGGGCAATATCACCCAACGCCGATGCAATGAACGCCGCATCGCCACCTGATTCCTCAATACACGCCTCAAGATAAGCGGCCATTTCCTCAGGAGTTCTTAGATGTTGAGCAACATCGTATTTTGTTGTTTTTGATGCGGCCATCTATTTTTGAGGCACTAACTCCACTTTCAGTTTGCAGCCTACCGCTTCGGCGTATCGTTTAAGTGTCGCGAGCGACGGCGTGTGTTTTCCGGCGGATTCTAAGCGTGAGACCGCGCTTTTCGTCGTTCCCATTCGTTCGGCGACGGCGTCCTGCGTAAGTTTTGCTCTTGAACGCGCTCGCAGCATTTGTCTCGCGACTTGATATTCAAGTTCACTAGATTCGTAGGCTTCTTTGAATCCGGGCCTTTTGTAGGCTTCCTCGATCATCGCTTTATGATCATGCTTTACCGGCTTGTATTCTCGATCAGTCATTTTTTACTTCGCTCGCCCGCTTGCGGGCTATTTTAAGGTCTTTCTCAGGCGTCTTTCGTGTTTTCTTGATGAACGCATGAAGGATAACTACTCGCCGTCCTATCAGAAAACAATAGAATGCTCGGCCGATCCCGCTTTGGCCGCGAGGTCGCAATTCGAATACTCCATTTCCCATTGCGCGGGAATGTGGAAGCCGAAGCACGGGCCCAAACTCTTCAATAAGACTCACGAGCCGCAGAAAATCAGCATAAAGCTCGGTCGGCCAGGCCTTGATCTCATCTTTAATTTGCTGATCGTAATATTCGACTTCGAACTTCATAAGTATGTTAGCAAATACGCTAACTCTTTTCAACAAAATTCTTCTTCAATCCCTGCCAGACTTCACTGTATTCGTGTTGGAGTTGGACGGTTTCCATTGCGAATTTTGTTGGGTGGATTATGTAGCGCGATTCGAACATGAATGCCATTGTGCCTTCTAGCTTATGCGGTTTTAGATCGGCATTCGAGGCTTTTTCGAAGGCTTCGAGGTCGGGGCCGTGGGCGGACATTTGGTTGTGGAGCGAGCCGCCGCCGGGGACGAAGCCTTCTTCTTTAGCGTCGTAGGCGCCATAGATGAGGCCCATATATTCGCTCATCGTGTTGCGGTGGTACCACGGCGGGCGGAAGGTGTCTTCGCCTACAAGCCAGCGGTCGGGGAAGATGACGAAATCGCAATTCGCCACGCCGGGTTCGCCGGAAGGTGATGTTAGAACAGTGAAGATCGACGGGTCGGGATGATCGAACGAGATCGAACCGATCGTGTTGAATCTGCGGAGGTCGTATTTATACGGAGCGTAGTTGCCGTGCCAGGCAACGACATCGAGCGGCGAATGGCCGCTTGTGCACGACCACAGATTTCCGCCAAATTTCGCGACGATCTCACACTCGCCGTCCTTGTCTTCGAACCAGGCGACCGGCGTCTCAAAATCGCGCGCGTTGGCAAGGCCGTTCGCACCTATCGGCCCGAGATCCGGCAGCCGAAACTGCTGGCCGTAGTTTTCGCAAATATAGCCGCGGGCCGCGGAGTTGGCATCCGCCGTGTCAGTAGCCCGCACGTTAGTAAGGGCTCCAGCAGGCCGTGATGAGCCCTCCCTCACGGTCGGGCTACTGACACCAAGCTCAACACGAAATCTCAATCCGCGCGGTAAGCAGCATATTTCGCCGGGCGAAACTTCGATAACGCCGAGTTCGGTGAAAATAGTGAGCCCGCCCATTTCCGGCACGATCAGCAT
>Ga0138256_10008537_pt1 | contig 10752 bp, 10 predicted proteins | sample KNB2016incub_MG_FD_105486 | JGI IMG/M metagenome (GOLD analysis project Ga0138256, IMG submission 105486) | Active sludge microbial communities from wastewater in Klosterneuburg, Austria - KNB2014incub_MG | ecosystem: Engineered > WWTP > Activated sludge > Unclassified | place: Austria... | reverse complement strand
ATTATACAAAAATGCCACAGAAAGCCCCAAAATCCTATTACCTGTATCATATGAAAATATGATATTTATCACAAAATTGGGTCTAAAATATTGAAGTTTAGCGTGATTTTCTAAAAGGGAAAAGAATAATGGGACCCGGATATGAGTCCCATTAATTGAAAGGTTGTACCTTACGATAAGAAAGACCGGGATTCCGTATTATAGATCAGTTCGCATTTGAACCAGGCTTTTTTTCCGGAAAAGTCATCTCAACCCATTGTATGACTTATAGTAGATTTTCTTAGAGTTATTTTAATTAATTATTAAATGTACCCGTTGTAGCCTTTTTCGCTCGTTTAAGAGAGCATTTCTTTCAGAATTTCCACGATCCTTCCAGCGCTACAAAAATGATAAATTTAATTGCTGAAAAAAATAACCTGTATCATTTTGAGATATGATTTTTATCCAATATTGTACTTATGATTGTACAATTGATATAAATATTACCTCTTTCTGCCTCTTCCAATGCCAAGCGGCTGCTCTTCCTCTTCTTTATATTCAATGAGGAAAGACAACACAAGCCAGATCACTCCAATTGCAGTTACGAATATTCCGTAATCTGCTTTCAGCAAGATCATAATTATTCCAGATATTATAAAAATGGCAGGGAATATAATTGACAAAATTAATGTGCGCATAATAACCTCCTCTAACTTGCTATTATTCTACATTATAAAACACTAGGTATATGAAAATAGTTCTTGAAAATGAATGAACCCTGTTACCAGATCGCCAGAAAGCCACCCATTAGAGTAATAGATATCAACTGGTAAATTATGAACAAAAAGTAGAGCATCTTGGGCCGGCTTTCATACATATAACCCGGAATGACTGTTGTCACAACAAATCCAAGCCACACCCAAAAGCCTATCATTACTCCCTGGGAGAAAGTATTAGTTAAACTGAATTTTATTAGGTGAGCTAGTATATAAGCAAACAGCAGTGAGGCTATAGTATTGACCATATATGTTAACGCCATACCTGTTGCAGAGTATCCCTGTTTAAGTTCCTCTTCGGTTTTGCCCATTGAGCGCAACCAAAGCTTGCCTATGACATATGGAGAGTACCACAGGGCTCCAATTACCATATTAATTACACCCGCAATAATGACCGGTACCAGATTCAGATTTGGATCAGGCATAATATTAACTGTTTAAGTTTATGCTGTTAATTTACCTGTTAAATTGTTAAAGTGCTACATAAAAAAAGACAGCTAATTAGCTGTCTTTACATGTTGAATTCGGAAACTGCCGAATGAAATCCGGCTCTGACGGATTGCCCGATTAGGAAGAGCCTGTCCCGATATGCAATGTCGGGAAACCTAGACTTTTCCCGACACTTTGTGTCGGGACGAGTTGCCATTAGCACTCAACCAGTTTTTTGACTCGATGAGTCGTAGACAATCAAAAATAAAAAAAGACAGCTAATCAGCTGTCTTTTTGTTTTGTTGCCCGACTAGGGGTCGAACCTAGACTTTCCTGATCCAGAATCAGGCGTGTTGCCAGTTACACCATCGGGCAATTATTAATACCTGCAAATATAACAATTTTGATTTTTGTTGTAAAGGTTAAAAGAAAATTCAACAAATTTAACAAAAAACCCCTCATTTAGGAGGGGTCTTTTGAAAATTACAGTTTTTGTTACTATTTAACAAACAAAAGTTTCTTAGTTTGAGTAAAACTGCCGGCCTGTATTGTGTAGAAATACACTCCGCTTGCAACGATTGCTGCATTCCAGCTAACCATATATGAGCCTGCAGAGTACTCTCCGTTTGCGAGTACAGCTACTTCCTGACCATGAACATTGTAAACCTTTAATGTTACATTTTTCTTTTCTGGAATATCAAACTTTATGTTTGTGCTTGGGTTGAATGGATTCGGGTAATTCTGTGATAATTTATATCCATCAGGAATCCCTGTATTTAAGTTTGTTATACCGGTGGTAGTGCTTACAACATAACGAATTTCGCCTGTTAAAGCGCGGGAAGAAAACCATGACCCAGTTGTCAGGAAACAGCAGAACGTGCGTCACCTGTAATTAATCTAATGTTTGTATCAAGATAATTTTCTAATGGCGGTGTACCCGTACCAAAGTAGCGCGGTCCTGCGACCAGAAACTTAAGAGCTACGCCAACAGTATCACCAGCCCCTACTGGAATTGGTCCAATATATATCAATTCAGAAATACCGTTTGCAACCGGTCCCTGAATACCATCTGCAGTATCAATTAATGTCCATCCTGCCAAAGAACTGCCCGGTCCTGAACCGACCGGACCCCCAAGTGCATTTCCATTACGGATATAAACTTCAAATCGGACAGGTGCTCCGGCAGCTGCGGTTAGTGCGGTTTTTATTGCTGTAACATAAAGATCTCTTGGTCCGCCTATCAGATTAAATGACATTCCTGCTCCTGCGGCGCTTACTCCGTTATTTGCGGGACCCGGATTGGCAGGCAACGTAATGGTATCTGCCAGTCTGAACTGAGGTTCAAAAACAAAGTGCCTGTTCAGCACAACAGAAGCATTCAAATTTGGAACCGGGCCAACTGAGTTGATATTGACATTACTCAGCTCAATATTCTCAGTTGCAACAACATCAGGATCTTTATCACCCATAAATTCAAAGCTGCCATTAAACGAAAAAATTGCGGCTGCTAAGAGCAGAGCAATAAAAGGAATTTTGTTTACGGAAAAAAAATTATTCATATATCCTCCATATTAAAATTATAATTCTTAAAACATAATGATTTCTGTGTTTCATTTTAATTAAAATTTGATACCTAAGCGAAAAAAACTCTCTTTTTGTTGATTTTATAGTAACTAAAGATAAAAACAACTATTAAATGGTGCAGAAAATTGTATTAATTATGGTTTTTTATATGGTTAGAGGATTTATTAAATTTGCACTAAGTAATGAATTAAGTTTGACATCAATAATATGATATATAAAATAATAATTACGGTCTTAATTTTAAACGTTCATTTGTTTTCGCAGCAGAGTGTATTGTTTAAATCACCCCCGGGAAATATTACATTACCTTCTGTGTTAACAGAAGAAACCGGGACTCCCAAAATCAGCGGTATGGGGATAATTGAATCAAAGTGGGTACAGACTTCATCTGCAAACGCGGAAGCTTTGCTTCAGTCATTTTCTTCATCAAACGAAGTTGGTATAAAGAAAATGATAAATGATATTCTAGTCAACGCAAGCATTCCTGTTGATAAAATAAATAAATTATCGATTGAGTTTTCGAGTTCCGGCATTGAGGAGAGGGGTATTGATAAGGATTCCGTGAAGTTCAGTGATGACTTTGCGGTGAAGTATCCTGCAGATAATATGTTTTTGATCACAAAACTATATCGTACAAAAGGCGTTGTCATAGAGATTACTGAAGCCGGTTCAACAGAGTTTGACGCGGCTGTCAAAAGCGCGCTATCTGAAGGATTAAGGTTTGGCAACAAAACAGAAAGCGCCAATGATAATAGAATGAGGATTGAAATAGTAAGTCTTGTATTTGCTTATGAAAATGTACCGATGAGGATCAGCAGGATAACTGATCAGAACATAGTAGTTCCGGAATATTTTGCTACTGATGTCGGAATAAATTCTATTGGAAATATGACAGTAACCGAGTACGGACCGAATGATTATTTTGTGAAGATTGTTTCACCGGCTGTAAATGCGCCGGTTGAATTTAAAATATCCGGCGCCAGTCCGACAGCCAATTTTAAAGTGGGTGGTAAAGAAAGTTATACAATTAAATATATTGATATAAGCGGAAACAAAGTTACATTTTCAATTTCAGGTTTTGCGGTTAGTTTCCCGTAAACAGTGTTTACGGGATTGAATTTCAAAAGAGAGTTTCTTTACTCTCTTTTTTTATTTTAATATGCTTACAGAAATTCCGGTTCTTTGCATTTCAACTTCGATCATTTATTTTTATTTTTGTGCACGAATAAGGGATTTACCCTTACAGAAATTATTCTAACAATTTTAATATATTAATGCAATTCAGACTCAAAAAATCAACCATCGAAGATGCCGGCATCGGCGTTTTTTCTACCACATTTATTAAACAGGGCGATAAACTTCATACATTGTTTCACGAAAATGATGTAATTTGGGTTTCCAACGAAGATTATGAGAAACTGAATATTTCTCATGAATTAAAGGAGAATTTTTCTATCCAATTTGAAGACGGGTACTCAATGCCGGGTGATTTTAACCGTATAAGCGTTGGCTGGTACCTGAATCATTCCGATAACCCCAACCTTCACTCAGATGAAGAGTACGAGTATTTTGCATCGCGTGATATCCAGCCTGGAGAAGAATTATTCATAGATTACGAAGAATTATAAATTAAAAAGCCTCTCATATCAAATATGAGAGGCTTCAAATAGGATCGGGCAGGTTATACCCTTGCCCTCCTAAAACTTATACTTATCATACACGCTCCTTTCTCAATGGGTCTGCTTTTGATTTCCCCACATACCAATATAACTAAAAATTAATGCAATTTGTCCCCAATTTTAAGAGATTCTTAACAATTTTTTTGAAGAAATATAAACCAAATGGAGTAGATCTAATTGAAAACAAAAAACCCGCATTTCAATGCGGGTCTAATTAAATTTACTTTTTTGCTTTCTGACTTCTGCCTTTCTGCGCTTTTGCAGTTTTAGTTTGACATTTCACGTTTGACATTTCCCTCACACATTATCATTTAAAGCTATTCAACGCCTTCATATAATTAGCCCTTTCAAAAGCACCGGGGTTTGCAACTGATTTATGGCTCATTGAGCCTCTCATCATTTTAAGCGATTCATATTCATGCTCTATCATCCATTTTTCTATGTCTGCAAGTATTGTTTTAATATGGTCTATCCCGTTTTTATGCAAAGCGGCAAATATCTGTGTTACAGCAGCGCCCGTCATTGTGAGCTTTAGCACATCTTCTGCGGTGTTTACACCGCTGGTTGCCGCAAGCGAGGCATTTATCCTGCCGAATAGTATAGCTATCCACCTTAATGGAAGACGCATGGACTGGCTGTTGCTTAGCAATACATTGGGAACAACTTCAAGATTCTCAAGGTCAATATCAGGCTGGTAAAATCTGTTAAACAACACTAATCCGTCAGCACCTTCATTGTCAAGACTCTTTGCAAAATGTCCCAGTGCGCTGATGTAGGGACTTATCTTCATAGCAACCGGAATTCCTATATTTGCCTTAACTGAGCGGAGTGTTTCAACATAAATATTCTCAATATCCTCTGAGGTTGTATTGAAATCTGTGGCGAGCATATACATATTAAGCTCAAGCGCATCTGCGCCGGCTTCTTCAATAAGCTTTGCATATTTCGTCCAGCCGCCATCGGTACAGCCGTTCAGGCTTGCTATAACAGGAATATTCACGCTCGTTTTAATATTGTGCAGGTGCTCAAGATATTCTTCAGGACCAAGATTATAACTCTGCTCAGGGAAATACGTCAATGCTTCGGCATGTGTATCTTCATGATATGAAGTATGGTGATAAAGCTCCAGTGCTTCATGAGTTATCTGCTCTTCAAATAGTGAATACATTACAATTGCTGATGCTCCTGCATCTTCCATTTTTTTTACATTACCAATATCCCTGGTTAACGGTGAAGCCGAAGGAATAATGGGGTTTTTCAGATTCATACCCAGGTAATGTGTTGAGAGATCCACGTTAGACATAATTTTTTTTATTTCCGCAAATGCGGTTCATTATTTATTTTAAAAACTGATTATTTTATCAGAATCCATATACCACGCTGTTAATTCAGACATAGTGCTCAACATAGTACCTTCGATAATTGCTTCCTCGCTGATACCCCTTGCAGAAGCGCAGGAACCGCATATCTTTACTTCACCTTTATTTATCAGTACAGATTTTATCATCCGTTCTATATTATAATAACCATTCGGAGTGGTTTGCCCGGCTTTTGCGCAGGCTGCAGCATCTGCCATTAGAAATACTCTTACTGATTCACCGGGGAAGTCTTTTTGTATCTGCATAGCCAGCCTTAAACCATTGTATGGCTTTTCACTTCCGTAAGGCTGCTCATTAATTACTATTAAATGTTTCATTTCGAAATTATATTTTTACAAATGCTTTTTGGTAATCTGCTGTCAGATCCTCATACATCTTCCAGCGTTTGTTTACATCTTCCTGCGCCTCGACCATAAGTAATTTTGCCTGTTCAGGGTGACTCTTTGTCAGCATCTTATATCGTGTTTCCATATAAGCGTAATCAGCCAGCTTTATCTTTGGAGGTTTGCTATCGAGTTTAAACGGTGTTTCGCCCTGTTCAATAAGTTCAGGATTGAACCTGAAGAGCGGCCAGTAACCTGATTCAACTGCAGCTTTCTGGTTCTGATTGGCAGTCCTCATATTTATTCCGTGAGCAATGCAATGACTATAAGCAATAATGAGCGAAGGTCCGTCGTATTTTTCAGCTTCAGTGAATGCCTTAAGGGTCTGTGAATCGCTTGCTCCCAAGGCAACTCTTGCAACATATACATTTCCGTAACTAACCGCAAGAAGACCGAGGTCTTTCTTTGCCGTTGTTTTACCAGCTGCAGAAAATTTTGCAACTGCTGCGCGCGGTGTTGATTTGGAGGTCTGCCCTCCCGTATTCGAATACACTTCCGTATCAAGTACCAGCAGGTTAACATTCTTGCCTGATAGCAGTACATGGTCAAGTCCGCCAAAACCTATATCATAAGCCCATCCGTCGCCGCCCATTATCCAAACAGATTTTTTAACGAGGTAATCGCTTAACCATTCAAGTGATCTTGCTCCATCACCTTTAATATTTTTCAATTTCTTTTTCAGATCCTGAACTCTTGCTCTTTGATTGAATATCCCAAGCTCATCATCCTGATTTGCGTTCAGTATTTCATCAGTCAGTTTTTCGCCAATTTCAGGCGCGAATTTCTTCAGCAGGAATTCTGCCTGTTCTTTATGTTTATCAACAGCCAGGCGGTAGCCTAAACCAAACTCAGCGTTATCTTCAAATAATGAGTTGCTCCATGCGGGTCCGCGTCCATCTTTGTTTTTTGTCCACGGTGTCGTTGGCAGGTTGCCGCCATATATACTTGAACATCCCGTTGCATTTGCAATGACTGCGCGGTCACCAAATAACTGGCTTACCAGTTTTACGTATGGAGTCTCGCCGCATCCTAAACATGCCCCTGAAAACTCAAATAGCGGCTGTAAGAACTGTGAATCCTTTACCGCTGATGTATTTACTTTTGTTCTGTCAACTTCAGGAAGGTTCAGGAAGTAATCAAAATTAACTGCTTCTTTTTTCCTTAAACCGTCGGTCTCATTTGAAACCATATTTATAGCTTTGAAGCGGGTTTCCTGTTTATTCTTCGCAGGGCATACTTCAACGCAGATTCCGCAGCCTGTGCAGTCTTCAACCGCAACCTGCAGGCTATATTGAGCGCTTTCGCCGTACTCTTTACCTTTATATTTGGTATACTTAAATGTTTCGGGTACATTTATCAGCTCTTTTGCATCATATACTTTTGGTCTGATAGCCGCATGCGGACAAACAATTGCGCATTTGTTACACTGTATGCATACCGGCATATCCCACACCGGGACTTCAAGAGCAATATTTCTTTTTTCCCACATTGCAGTTGCTGAAGGGTACGTACCGTCATCAGGAAGCATACTTACAGGGATAAGGTCACCTTTTCCTTCGATCATCATTGAAGTAACGTTTCTTACAAACTCAGGCGCTTTGGCTGAAACAGGATCTCTCATCTTCAGTTCACCTGAAGTATTTTTTGGAATTTCAACTTCAAACAAATTAGCAAGTGTTTTATCAACTGAATCAAAATTCATCTTCACAACAGCTTCGCCTTTTTTGCCATAAGTTTTTTCTATGGACTTCTTGATCTTGGCAATTGCCTCTGCGCGGGGAAGAATGTTTGATATTGCGAAGAAACAAGTCTGCATGATTGAATTTATACGCAGACCCATGCCGGTTTCTTTGGCGACTTTGTAGGCATCAATAACATAAAACTTTATCTTCTTATCAATTATAGTCTGCTGAACTTTTTTAGGCAGCTCATTAAATATCTGCTTTTTTGGTATGAGCGTATTCAGAAGGAAAGTTGCGCCTTCTTCCGCATTTGCAAGCATATCAATTCTATCTAAAAATGAAGGCTGGTGGCAGGCTATAAAATTAGCTTTTGTGATAAGGTAAGTTGAGCGTATTGGTTTGGGTCCGAACCTCAAATGAGAGGTTGTCATCGATCCTGATTTTTTTGAATCATACACGAAGTACCCCTGCGCAAAATTATCGGTTTCTTCGCCTATAATTTTAATAGAATTTTTATTCGCTCCAACTGTACCATCCGCGCCAAGACCATAAAACATTCCGCGGAATGTCTGCGGGTCTTCTACAGATAGCGATGAGTCGAAATCTAAACTCGTGTTTGTTACGTCATCAATAATTCCAATTGTAAAATGATTTTTGGAATTATCTTTTTTCAGTTCATCATAAACAGCTTTTATCATTGTTGGGGTGAATTCCTTGGATGATAAACCATACCTGCCGCCTGTTATTTTGGGGAATTTTTTAAGCTTAAGTGTACCGTTACTGTATGATTCAGTTATCGCATTCACTACATCCAGATACAGCGGCTCGCCGCCGGAACCCGGTTCTTTTGTTCTGTCAAGAACAGAAATTTTTTCAACAGTTGTTGGTATTACTTCAAGCAAATGCTCCAGTGAAAACGGTCTATAGAGCCTTACTGTTATTAAACCCACTTTTTCGCCCTTTGCAGTTAACCAGTCAGTAATTTCCTTTGCAGGTTCATTGCCTGAGCCCATTATTATTATAACTCTTTCAGCCTCAGGGTGTCCGTAATAATCAAACAGTCTGTATCTTCTGCCGGTCAGCTCACCGAATTTATCCATGTGCTTCTGAACTATTGCAGGGCATTTGTCATAATATTTGTTAACAGTTTCCCTTGCCTGGAAATATACATCGGGGTTCTGTGCTGTGCCGCGTATGAAAGGATTATCAGGCGTTAACGCTCTTTTCCTGTGCTCAAGAATAAGTTCTTCGTTTACCATTGCTTTCATATCTTCATATGTAAGCTGCTCGATCTTCATTACTTCGTGTGATGTCCTGAAGCCATCAAAGAAATGGAGAAATGGTATTCTGCTTTCAAGCGTTGATGCCTGCGAGATAAGCGCCATATCCATTGCTTCCTGTACCGATGCTGATGCAAGCATGGCAAATCCTGTTTGCCTTACTGCCATTACATCGCTGTGGTCACCAAATATCGAGAGTCCCTGTGCGGCAATTGAGCGCGCCGTAACATGGAAGACTGTTGAAGTAAGCTCACCTGCAATTTTATACATGTTAGGTATCATAAGCAGCAGACCCTGCGATGCGGTGAATGTTGTTGTCAGCGCGCCGTTCTGCAGTGCGCCGTGTACTGCTCCTGCCGCTCCGCCTTCTGACTGCATTTCCTGCACAGTGGGAATTATTCCCCACATGTTAGGTTTATTCTGTGATGCCCACTCGTCGCAAAGCTCTCCCATGTTTGATGATGGAGTAATAGGGTAGATTGCGCAAACTTCGTTTAAATTGTAAGCAACATATGCAGTTGCTTCATTTCCGTCTATAGTTACTTTTCTGCGTTCCATTGATTATTTACGTTTAAATCGTATATTTACTTCTCAAAATTAACACTATTGGTCATTATTAAATATGATTTCAGTCATATTTGTACATAATATTCAGAATACTATTTATTACGTACAAAAAATTTTAAAAAAAGTATATATTTAAGTAAATTATTTATTAGGTTATGATATCGGAACCAAAAGAAGTTAAAGCGCTTGAAAATTATCGCATTTTTCTGAAGTTTTCTGATGGAAACCAGGGGATAGTTGATCTTTCTGAATTCCGCGGAAAAGGTGTTTTTAAAGCCTGGGATAAGAACGGGTTGTTTGAGAAAGTTCATATCGATACAGAAACAAAAGCTATTGCATGGAGTGAAGAACTTGAGCTTGATGTGAACAGCCTTTACCTGAAGTTGATTGGCAAGAGTTTTGATGAATGGAAGAATGAGGATATAGAATATGCCTCAAATAAGTAGATTTTTTGGTATTATAGTTTCGATGTATTTCGGAGATCACAACCCGCCGCACTTTCATGCTAAATACGGAAAATCTGAAGTGTTAATTTCGCTTGATGATTTTTCAGTCCTTGAGGGTAATATTCCCCAAAGAGCATTGAGTATGGTTATTGAATGGGCTGCTTTACATAAAAGAGAATTAGAAACGAACTGGCAATTAGTAGCTGATTATAAATTACCTGAAAAAATTGAACCCCTTACTTAAATGCAAACCACAATCACAAATTCAGTAAAAATTGCAGCGGATTTCATCAAAAAGGGTGAAGTTGCCGCGTTCCCAACCGAGACCGTTTACGGCATTGGCGCCAATGCCTATGATGAAAAAGCTGTGCGGAAGATATTCATAGCCAAAGGCAGACCCGCCGATAATCCATTAATTGTACATATAGCACGAAAGAAAGATATATCCGTTCTTGCAAAAGAAATTACGCCTTCGGCAAAAAAAATAATCAGCAAGTTCTTCCCGGGTCCGGTTACTGTAATACTGAAAAAAAATGAGATAGTGCCTGATGTTGTAACCGCAGGACTT
>Ga0138256_10008536_pt1 | contig 10753 bp, 6 predicted proteins | sample KNB2016incub_MG_FD_105486 | JGI IMG/M metagenome (GOLD analysis project Ga0138256, IMG submission 105486) | Active sludge microbial communities from wastewater in Klosterneuburg, Austria - KNB2014incub_MG | ecosystem: Engineered > WWTP > Activated sludge > Unclassified | place: Austria... | reverse complement strand
GCTCATCGTCGCCTCGGTGATCCCGCTGTCCATGCTGCTCGCCTTTGGGCCGATGTACCTGTTCGGCTACTCCGCCAACCTCATGAGCCTCGGCGCGCTCGACTTCGGGCTCATCGTCGATGCGTCGGTGGTGATGGTGGAGAACTTCGTGCGCCGGCTCGAGCACGGGAAGGAAAGCGAGCGCCTGACCCTGTTCCGGTCCGCCGCGATCGAGGTCGGGCGCCCGATCCTCTTCGGCATCTCGATCATCGTCGCCGTCTACATCCCGATCTTCACGCTCGACGGGATGGAAGGGCGCATGTTCAAGCCGATGGCCTTCACGGTCGTGACCGCGGTGCTCGGCTCCCTCTTCCTCGCCCTGACCTACGTCCCGTCGATCAGCGGATGGCTGCTGCATCACCGCGACGAGAAGCCGAGCGCCTTCTTCGAGGGACTCAACCGGCGGTATGCCTCCAGCCTGAACTGGATCCTTGCCCGCGGGGCCCGCATCGTGGCCGTGTCGCTCGTGATGGTCACCGGCGCCGTGGTCTCGCTGCGCTGGATCGGGACCGAGTTCATGCCGAAGCTCAACGAGGGCTCGATCCTCATCACCACGCGGCGCCTGCCGTCGATCTCGCTGGACGACGCCACGCGACTCTCGCTGCAGGCCGAACGCATCGTCAAGGCCTTCCCCGAAGTGCTGACCGTCGTGACGAAGGAGGGGCGCCCCGACCTGGCGACCGAGGCCATGGGGCTGTTCGAGGGCGACATGTACGTCATCCTCAAGCCCGAGGACGAGTGGACGAGCGCGAACTCGCAGGACGAACTCGTGAGCGTGCTCGATTCGGCGCTCGCCGTGATCCCCGGACTCGAGATCTCGTTCACGCAACCGCTGGCAATGCGTCTCGACGAAGCCGAAAGCGGCATCAAGACCGACCTGGGCGTCAAGGTGGTCAGCAACGACATCGAGAACAACCAGCGCATTGCCGAGCGGCTGCTGGCGGTCATCCGCACAGTGCCGGGCAACGCCGACGCGTCAGTCGAGGTCAGCGAGGGTTCCGGACAGATCTCCATCCAGGTCAACCGCGACGCACTGGCGCAGTACGGGCTCTCGGTCGCCGATGTGCAGCGCCCCCTCGAGCTGGCGATGGGCTCGATCGAGGCCAGCGAACTGGTGGACGGCCCGCGGCGCATCGGGCTGGTCGTGCGGTACCCCGATGCGCAGCGCAACGACGTCAGCGCCCTGTCGACCCTGACCATTCGTGCGCCTTCGGGGGCGCTCGTCCCGCTGTCGGCCGTCGCGACGCTCATTTCCACGACCGGCCCCGAGCTGATCGGGCATGAGGACGGGCAGCGCCGCGCACTCGTGCTCAGCAACGTGCGCGGCCGGGACCTCGGCAGCTTTGTGCAGGAGGTGCGCGCGCGCATCGGTCGTGAGGTGCAACTCCCGCCGGGGACGTTCCTCGAGTGGGGCGGGCAGTACGAGAACCAGCAGCGCGCCATGGCGCGCCTCACGCTCGTCGTCCCAGCGGCGCTCCTGCTCATCTACCTGCTGCTCTTTGCCTCATTCCGCTCGATCGCGCAGTCGTTCCTCGTGCTCACCAACGTCCCGTTCGCCCTGGTCGGGGGGATCGCGATGCTCTGGCTGCGCGGCATCAACCTCAACCTCTCGGCGAGCATCGGCTTCATCGCCCTGTTCGGCATCGCGGTGCTCAACGGCGTGGTGCTCGTGACCCACATGAACGCCCTGCGCGACTCCGGCATGCGGATCGCCGACGCAGTACGGCAGGGCGCGGCCGATCGATTACGCCCGGTGCTCATGACCGCGCTGGTCGCCAGCCTCGGCTTCGTCCCCATGGCCTTGTCGACCTCCCCGGGGAGCGAGGTGCAGCGTCCGCTGGCCAGCGTAGTCATCGGGGGGCTGATCACCTCGACGATCCTCACGCTGTTCGTCCTCCCCACGCTGTACCTGGCGCTGGAGCGGTGGCGCGCGCGCCGCGGAGCGACGGAGGAAGAGTCGGGGTGGGATGAGCCCGTGGCCGCCGCCATTCCTCGGGTCGCGACGGGCGACTAGCATCCCCGCGGCTAGATTCCACGCAGTCGCGCGCCCACCGCTCGGCGCGCCGTCCTCCTGCTCCGCGCCCCATGCCTTCTCCGCTCACGCTCCTGTCCGAGGACGAGTCGCTCTTTCGCGATGCCGTCGCTGCCTTCGCCCACGACGAGGTTCGTCCCCTGGTGGCCGAGATGGAGCGCGAGGGACGGGTCGATCCCTCGCTGATCGCGAAGATATTCGAGCTCGGGCTCATGGGAATCGAGCTGGACGAGCAGCACGGCGGGGCGGGCGGGTCCCTGATGATGGTCGCCATCGCCGTCGAGGAGCTGAGCAAGGTTGACGCATCGGCGGCCATCCTCGTCGACGTGCAGAACACGCTGGTGGAGTATCCGTTGCGCACCTACGCGACCGACGCGCAGAAGGCGCAGTACCTGCCGTCCCTTGCCGCCAACATGGTGGGTTCGTACGCCCTCTCCGAGGCCGGTTCCGGCTCGGACGCGTTCGCCCTGGCCACGCGCGCCGAGCGCGACGGGGACGACTGGGTGCTGAACGGGCGCAAGCTGTGGATCACGAACGGGGCGGAGGCCGGACTCTACATCGTCTTCGCCAGCACCAACCCATCGGCGGGATACAAGGGGATCACCGCGTTCATCGTCGAGCGCGGCTTTCCCGGGTTTGCGGTCGGCAAGAAGGAGGACAAGCTGGGCATCCGCGCCTCGAGCACGGTGGAGCTGCGGCTCGACAACTGCCGCGTCCCGGGCGCGAACGTGCTGGGGACGGTGGGACACGGCTACAAGATCGCCATCGACACGCTCAACGTGGGACGCATCGGGATCGGCGCCCAGATGATCGGCGTGGCGCAGGGCGCGTTAGGCGTGGCGACCGCCTACCTCAAGGAGCGGCGCCAGTTCGGCAAGGCGCTGGCCGAGTTCCAGGGGATCCAGTTCCAGGTGGCACAGGCGGCCACCGAGGTGGAGGCGGCGCGGCTCATGGTGTACAACGCCGCGCGGCTCAAGGATGCCGGGCACGACATCGCGCGCGAGGGGGCGATGGCCAAGCTGTTCTCGTCGCAGGTCTGCGAGCGCACCACCTCGCTGTGCGTGGAGCTGCTGGGTGGCTACGGCTACACCAAGGACTACCCGGTGGAGAAGTTCTACCGCGATGCCAAGATCGGGACGATCTACGAGGGGACCTCCAACATGCAGCTGCAGACCATCGCCAAGGCAGTCCTGAAGTAGCCATGCGACAGCTCCTCCTCGCCTGCCACATCGTCGCCAGCCTGCTGCTCGTACCGCGGCCGTCAGCGGCGCAGGTCCCGCTGGCCGAGTATGCCGAACGGCGCGCAGCGCTCGCCAGCCGAGTCGCCGACGGCGTCTTTGTCGCGCGCGGGGCGGTGAGTCCGGTGCAGGACTACATGGCGTTCTTCCAGTCGCCCGGCTTCCTCTACCTGTCCGGCTACCTGGAGGCCGACGCCACGCTGCTGATGACGAAGAAGGGGAGCGACGTGCGCTGGTCGCTCTTCGTGCAGGGACGGAGCCCGGCACAGGAGGTGTGGAGCGGGCGACGAAACGGCCCGGCTGGCGCCGCCAAGTTGACCGGCATGCACACCCAGCTTTCGTCCGACTTCGACCTCGCCCTCGATTCCGCGCTCGCCGGCGCCGCGACGCTGACCGTCCTGGCGGACCTCTCGGAGAGCGGCGACACCCTCAACGCCGACGACGCCTTCGTGCGCCAGATGCGCGCGCGCCATCCGCAGCTCGCCGTCGTCGGCGCCAACCCGGTGCTCGCCCAGCTGCGCGGCACGAAGAGCGCGGCCGAACTCGAGCTGATTCGCAAGGCGATCGCCATCTCGATGGACGCGCACCGCGAAGCGATGCGCACCGTCAAGCCGGGGATGAACGAGTTCGAGATCCAGGCTGTGGTGGAGTACACCTTTCGGCGCTATGGCGCCGACCGCCCGGCCTACGCCTCGATCGTGGGATCGGGGGCAAACGCGACCACGCTGCACTACAATCGCAACGATCGCTTCGTCAAAGCCGGCGACATGATCGTGATGGATGTCGGGGCGCAGTACCAGGGCTACGCCGCCGACCTCACGCGCTCCTTTCCGGTGAGCGGGACGTTCACGCCGGAGCAGCGCGCCATCTACCAGGTGGTGCGTGACGCCCAGGCTGCGGCCGAGCGGGCAGCGAAGCCGGGAGCACCGGCGCGCGCCATGAGCGACGCCGCATCGAGCGTCATCGCGGCCGGACTCGCACGGCTCGGGCTGATCGAGTCGCCCACGGCCACGTACGACTGCAGCACCGGCGACACGCCGCGGCAGTGCCCGCAGGTGCAGCTGTACTACATGCACGGGCTGGGGCACGGAATCGGCCTCGAGGTGCACGACCCCGACCAGTACTACTTCACGGGTGTGGTCGCCGCCGGGAGCGCGTTTACCATCGAGCCGGGCATCTACGTGCGCGGCAACCTCGCCGACATACTCCCGGCCACGCCCCGCAACGAGCAGTTGGCGCGCCGCCTGACCCCGTCCATCACACGCTACGCCGACATCGGCGTGCGCATCGAGGACGACTACGTGGTGACTGCGGAGGGCGTGGAGTGGGTCAGCTGCGGGCTTCCGCGTGAAGCGGACGAAATCGAGGCGCTGATGCGCGGCGGCCAGGCGCGGGCGCCGATGCGTGACCCGGCCAGGGTCGCCTGGTACGCCGCAGATCCGACGCGTCCCGCTCCACACTACCAGCCGCCAGCAGCCTGCCTCAAGATGTAGCGGTTGCGCACGGACGCGCGTTCGCCATGCAAGCGGGGGCGGCCCAATCGTGGGCCGCCCCCTTCTCACCTGCGGCCCCGCCATCCGTCCAGCGCGCCACCGCGACGTATCGCGCGGTGGTGCCTAGCGTGGAGCCTTCTACGGATCGATCCGTCCCGTCAGGATCCCGCGCCGCACGCGGCGCGCCTTGGCCGAGGCGTCCGGGTCGAAGATCAAGCGCGACGTCGTGCTGACCGACATGCGCACCACCAGCGTGAGCGTCGTGTCACGCCCGCCGCGCCGCACCTGCATCGGAATCGACTGGCCGTCGGCGCGCTCGTACCGCGAACGAAAGCGCGGGCCGAAGCCCTCGGCGACCGGGATGTCGCCGATGCTCTGCAGGATGTCGCCGGGCCGAACGCCTGCCGCCTCGGCGGCGCTCCCGGCCTCCACGTCGGTCACGATGACCGCGGTTCCGCTCGTGTCCATCGCCGTGAGCACGCCAATCCTCGGCTCGCGCAGCGAATCCACCTTGAGCTTGAGGCCGGCCAGCGGAAGGACCGTCGCCCAGGGAAGCGGTTCGCGGCCGTCGATGTAGCGCGTGTTGACGTCGGCGAGGCTCTTGCCCTTGGCGGCCCGCGTCACCGCTCCCCACCAGTCCTGTGCCGTGAAGCCGCGAGCGACCTTGGCACTCTTCTCGTACACCCCGCGCATGACCTGATCGAGTCCGGCAGCGTTGTCCGACGCATCGCGAATCAGGATGTCGAGCATGAAGCCGACGAGCGATCCCTTCGGGTAGTAGATGTAGCCTGTACCATCGATCGGGTGGATCCACGTCGAGAGCGACGCGTCCTCCAGCGCGACCGGGACCGTGGCGGCGACCTCCTCGATCTTGGCGCTGGTCATGCCGACAAACTCTGTGTAATTGATGAGCCGGCCGCGCACGAGGGCGAGGTCGGCGTAGTAGTCGGTGATCCCCTCGCTCATCCAGAGCCAAGTGGTGGGCTGCGCGCGGTCGTAGCGGTACGGCACCATGTCCGCCGGCCGCATGCGCTTCACGTTCCAGAGGTGGAAGATCTCGTGCGCCGTGATCGACGGGAGTGCCGTGTTGCCGATGATGTACGGGGTGTAGATCCCGACGTGCGAGTTGGCGTGTTCCAGTGCACTGCCACCGGACGACGAGGAGTCAAAGACCGTCAGGATGGTGTACGTGTCGTACGGCGCATCGCCCATGACGTCGATCATCGGCGGGAACATGCGCTGCACTTCCTCCCAGAAGGTGCGGCGCGCCCCCTGCGCCAGCGAACCCGCGGGATACGACGCCACGCGCACCCACTTCTGCTGCACCAGCTGCGAGTCGACATCGAAGGCCCCGACGAAGAAGGGCATGTCGACGAGGTCGTGGTAGTTGCGCGAGGCATAGCTGCGCGGGCCGGTCGCGGGCATCCCGGTCGCCACCTGCCACTCGGGCTCGGTCGCGATCGTCACGGCGGCGCCGAACGCCGCGTCGCGGCCCTCCGGATACAGGAACAGGTTGGTCCCGTTGAAGAAGGCGAAGTCGTCGCGCGACCACGCCATCGCGTTGTCGAGCGTATCGGCGCGATAGTCGAACTCCACGGTCACCTCCCGGGCCCCGCCGGGGACGATGCGCCAGGTATCGAAGTCGAGCTTGTCCCACTGCAGCGGCTTCCCTTCGGCGTGTGCCTGGAAACGCTCCACCTGGCGGGCGAAGAACGAGAGTTCGTACGCGCCCGGGGTCCACGCAGGCAGCGAGAGCACCACGGCGTCCTTCCCCCCGGTGGTGAAGCGCGTGGTGACGTGCAGGGTGCGCGCGCGTGCGCTGGCGCGGTCGAAGCCGACCTCGTAGCGTAGGTTGGACACGGGTGCCGACAGCTCGGTGTCGCGCGCCCCGGGGCGCTGTGCCGACGCGGGCACGGCCGCGGCCGCCGCCACGAACGAAAAGACACAAACGGACAAGAGTCGCATGGAGCCGGGGAAAGGGTGCAGAAAAGCTAATCCTTTTGCCGCCCCTCGCTCCGACCCACCCCCCCCACCGGCCAGGCGCGAGCACCGACGGCTGCGTGTGCCGACGGCGACGTGTGCCGACGGCGACGTGTGCCGACGGCGGCGTGTGCCGACGGCGGCGTGTGCAAGTTTCCGAGGTCGGCGACGTCTCCCGTACATATCGCGGCGCGGATCCCCCGCTCCGCAGTTCCATCGGAGATCCTCCGGAGATCCTCATGTCGTCCCGAATCGCCCGCTTCGCCCCTGTCGCCGTGCTCGTCCTCTCCGCCCTAGTCGCCTGCGGACAATCGGTGTCGTCCAAGAATGCCGCGGCGGTGGCGGGACGGGACGAGGCCGCCAAGCTGGCCGCACCTGCCGAATCCGACATGATGTCGTCACGCCAGGTGGGGTTCGCCGCCGCCCCGTCTCCGGAAGCGTCGCAGCCGGGGGGCCAGCTGCCTCCCTCCACGAGCATGCAGCCCGGCAGCTCGGCAGAATCGATGATCATTCGGACCGGGTCCGCGTCGCTCGAGGTGGATTCGCTCGAACTCGCCATCGCTGCGGTGCAGCGGATCGCGGCCTCGGTTGGAGGGTGGGTCGGCAACACGTCGCTCTCGTCGGGTGACTACGAGGTCCGGCGCGCCACCCTGGAGCTCAAGATCCCCGCCAGCCGCTACGACGAGGCGCTGGCCGGCCTGACGCCGATCGGCAAGGTGGAGTCGGTCTCGTCCAACGCCGAGGACGTGGGCGAGGAGTTCGTCGACCTCACGGCGCGCACGACCAACGCGCGTCGTCTCGAGGAGCGGCTCATCACCCTGCTGGCGACCCGCACCGGCAAGCTGGAAGACGTGCTCAACGTGGAGCGCGAGCTGGCCCGCGTGCGCGAGGAAATCGAGCGCTACGACGGGCGCCTGCGCTACCTGCGCTCCCGGATCGCCACCAGCACGCTCTCGGTCACCGTGCACGAGCGCGCCCCCTTGGTCAGCGTGTCGCCCGGGGAGAACGTGATCGGCGAGGCGTTCAAGGACGCCTGGCGCAACTTTGTCCGGTTCACCGCCGCGCTCATTGCTTCGTTAGGCACCCTTATCCCTCTGCTGGCCCTCGTGGTGCTGGCCGCGCTGGGGTGGCGGAAGTTCGGCGCACCGCGCTTCGCGATGCGGGTGCGCACGGTCAAGGAGGAGAAGTCGGCGTCAGAGAAGTAGGGGGCATCTCACCCATGGTCGACGGCATCAGGCCGGCGTCGGGTGCCGGCGCGTCGGCGACCATGGGTGAGACGGCCTGTCGCTTTCAGGACGTTCGCGCCGTCGTGTGTCGACGGTCACCGGGCGTGGCGTCAGCGGATCGGCGGCGGTGGGAGTGCCTGATCCGCCGCTGCCGCAGATCGGGATCAACCTGTTCGGTGCCGTGCTCGACGTGGTCTTCGGCTTCCTGTTCGCGACCGTGCTGATGACCGCCCTGCTCTTCCTGGCGGTCGGGTGCGCGAGGATCGCGCATTGCGTGCTGACGCTGTCGACCAGTGGAGTGGTGTGCGTCTCGGCGGCAGGTGCAGTAACTTCAGGCGGCAGCAGTTCTCCGTCCCCGATCGGTGTTCTCATGAAGCGATTCTCCGCCCTCGTCGCGGTCGCCCTTGCCGGCCCGGCGATCTCGCCCGCGCAGGCGCAGGCCCCCGACCTGATTGTCACTAACGCCCGCATCTACACGGTCGACCAGAATCGCCCCGTGGTGGACGCCATGGCCATTCGCGACGGGCGCATCATCGCCACCGGCCCCTCGCGACTGGTCGCGGCGATGAAGGGGGCGTCCACGCGGGTCCTCGACCTGGAGGGCCGGACGGTCATCCCCGGCATGATCGACGCCCACGTCCACCTGCTCGGGTTGGGGCAGGGGCTGCTCACCGTCGACCTGCGCGGGACCACGTCGTATGACGAGGTCGTCGCGCGCGTGGTGGCGCGCGCCAAGGACGCCCCGGCGGGGAGCTGGATCCTTGGCCGAGCGTGGGACCAGAATGACTGGGCCGATACGCGCTTTCCCACCCACGACAAACTGTCCGCGGCCATTCCCGGGCACCCGGTCTTCCTGGTGCGCGTCGACGGCCATGCGGCCCTCGGCAATGCCGCGGCGATGAAGGCTGCCGGCGTCACCAGCGCCAGCAAGGACCCGTTTGGCGGGCACATCGAGCGCGACGCCAAGGGTGCGCCGACCGGGGTGTTCATCGACAAGGCGATGGGGCTCGTCGCCGGCGCGATCCCCCCGACCACCACCGAGGAGTTGCAGGCCGCGACGATCGCCGCCACGCAGGAGTTGAACCGGTGGGGACTCACCAGTGTGCACGATGCGGGGGTCTCGCGCGATGTGATCGACGTCTTCGAGTCGGTGGCGCAGCAGGGCAAGTTCTCGGTGCGCGACCACGTCATGATCAGCAGCGATGACAGCACCCTCGCGCACTACTTCCGGCGTGGTCCCCAGTCCGGCCTGTACGACGGGCGCCTCTGGATCAAGGCGATCAAGATCTCCGCCGACGGCGCGTTAGGCTCCCGCGGCGCCGCGCTGCTCGAGCCCTACAGCGACGACCCGAAGAACTCCGGCCTCGCGCTGGTCCCGCCGGGACGCGTGAAGCAGGTCGCGCTGGAGGCGCTGCGTCGCGGATTCCAGCTCAACGTGCATGCCATCGGCGACCGCGCCAACCGCACCGCGCTCGATGAGTTCGAGGCCGCGCTGACCGAGCAGCCGAAGGCCGACCACCGCTTCCGCGTCGAGCACGCCCAGATCCTTCACCCGGACGACATTCCCCGCTTTGCCCAGCTTGGGGTGATCCCGTCCATGCAGGCGTCGCACCAGACCAGCGACATGTACTGGGCCGGCGCCCGCCTGGGCCAGCAGCGTTTGCTCGGCTCCTACGCCTGGCGCTCGCTGCTCAATTCCGGCGTGATCATCCCGAACGGCAGCGACCTTCCGGTGGAGAAGACCAACCCGCTCATCTCCTTCCATGCCTCGATCGCACGCCAGGACGACAACAACTGGCCGGCCGGTGGCTGGTTCCCGGAGCAGCGCATGACGCGGGAGGAAGCGCTCAAGTCCATGACCATCTGGGCCGCATGGGCCGCCTTCATGGAACCAGAGGTCGGGTCGCTGGAGACCGGCAAGTACGCCGACTTCGTGGTGCTTGACCAGGACATCATGCGCGTCCCCGCCGAGTTGGTGTTGCAGACGCGCGTGCTCTCCACGTGGCTTGGTGGCAAGGAAGTGTACCGGGCCGCCGAGAGCCGCACGGTCCCGAACTGACCGAGCTCGATGATCGTCACCGGCTCCGGCGCGAGACTCGACGTCCGGGGGGCGCGATGACCCCAGCGCTCCTCATCCGGCTCGCGCTGCTCGCGGGCGTCCTGATGTTCGGTGGCGTCACCTGGTACATCCGTCGGGAGGGGGCGGGACCAGGGTTGGACCCCGAGACGCTCCGCACCCTCCTGTGGGTCGGGCGCGGCACCTGGATCCTGTCGATGGCGACTTGCGTGTCCCTCTTCGGCATGCTCCGCAACGCTCGCAGCCAGGCGCGAATCGGAGCGCTGTCGCTCGTCGGCTGGGCGGCTGGCGAGGCCGTCGCCATGGTCGGGGGGGTGATCTGGTTCCTGACGGGCATCACCCAGTGGTACTCGGCTGGGCTGGTGTACCTGGTCCTCACGTTCCTGGCGTTTCCCGCCCGGCGCGAATAAAGATGGCCAACCTTGGCCCGATCGTTTCGCTCCTCCCCGCAGCGACCGAGATGATCGTGGCGCTCGGCGCGTGGGAGCGCCTGGCCGGTGTCACGCATGAGTGCGACTACCCCGATGCCGTGCGTCGGCTACCCCGCGTGACGTCGAGCGCGCTCGACAGCACGGTCAGCGCCGCAGCGGTCGACGCCGCGGTCCGCGAGGCCGCGGCCGAGTCGCGGCCGCTGTTCACCCTCGACGAGGCGACCATTCGTGCATTGC
>Ga0138256_10008535_pt1 | contig 10754 bp, 8 predicted proteins | sample KNB2016incub_MG_FD_105486 | JGI IMG/M metagenome (GOLD analysis project Ga0138256, IMG submission 105486) | Active sludge microbial communities from wastewater in Klosterneuburg, Austria - KNB2014incub_MG | ecosystem: Engineered > WWTP > Activated sludge > Unclassified | place: Austria... | reverse complement strand
CGGTCTCCTCATTAAATACACCTTTATTTATCTCTTAATGCGTCTTGGTATCTATCATGTTCCCAAAAATAAAGTTATAAAACGCTTCTTTGAAGAGTCGGGGGGTTCATTCGTCAAGTTTGGCCAGCTATTAGCACTTCGAGTCGATATCCTCCCAAAAGAATACTCGCTTGATATGATCGATCTTTTAGATAATGTAAAGCCTTTTTCTTATAGTGATGTTACGGAGGTTTTCCTCTCTGACTTAGGTGCGGCCCCAGAAAAGATCTTTAAAGACTTCCAAAAAGAACCATTCGCTTCAGGTTCTTTTGGGCAAGTGCATGCAGCAAAACTTGAGGATAACACCATCGTTGCTGTAAAGATCATGAGGCCTGGAATTGAGGATCAGGTCCAAGCAGATTTTATTATGATCACTATCCTAGCCTTCTTAGCCGACTATTTCTTCCGTATTTCAGGACTCTCGTGGCGAGATTTTGCTGACGAATTTAAGCACTGGACACTCAAGGAACTTGACTACCACATCGAGGCAGAGCACGCTGAGCGAATGGCCAAAAATATGGAAGGAAATAAAATAATCATTATTCCCAAGGTCTACGAGAGATTCTCAACCAAACGCATCCTTGTACAGGAATATATTGAGGGTTTTCACCTCAGTCGGATTTTAAGAGGCTTTAAAAACGGCAAGCTCGATGCAAATGCACTTAAGGAATATGGTGTCGATATCAGGACATTTACCCATAACCTTACTCAAGAAATTCTTTCCCAATATTTTTTCTTTGGCTTTTTTCACGCAGACCTACACCCTGGCAACATCATCTTGCTTCCTAAAAATAAAATTGCTCTGATCGACTATGGCATTATGGGCGAATGGATTCCCGCCAATCAACTGTCACTTATCCGCTTTATGAAAAGCGTTGGAGACTACTCATTTAAAGAAGCTACCTATTACTTTGCAGACGTTGTCAGTACTGATCTTAAGCAAATGATCCTAAGTGCATTTCCTGCCAGTGTTGAGCAAAAAGAGATTGATGACTTTCTAAGGCTAATTACAGATCATTTTGCAACATCAGTTGAAGCTCTGGTTGGCGGAAGTGCTAAAGACCTTCAGGATATGAAGAAGGACTACACTACCCTACTATTACAAATTATAAATACCACGAAAAGTTATAAAATTAAAATCCCTAAAGAAATGGCGATCTTCATTAAAGCCCTCAGCACACTTGGCCTAGTTTCAAAAGAACTCAATAATGACTATAGATTACAGCAGGAAATTAAATATTTCTTTGACCACCATCCTGAGAATACCTTTCCGCTTATCAACAGTAGACCTACAACAAAGCGAATTAGTCGGGAGCGCGCTCTAGAGAGACTCAACGGCTGGCTGGCATACCTACTTGAGGTAGATCCTGCAATTTATAAACTTGTGCAGAGCTATATCAATCAGTATAATCAAATCGACAAATAAACTATGGATAAATTCCTCAATTTTTACAGCAAATACCCATGGGTTGCTATCGTTCTTGTTATGCAGTGGTTAGCAACTGCCTTTACGCTTATCTATGCGAAAAATGCTGATGTAACCAATATCATGGGTGCTGCTTTTATTTCAACAGTTATTTTTGCTTATTTTGGCTTTAAAGTCCCTAAAGGCTAAGCTCTATAATCTCCACATCTTTTGAAATACCACTCTCTACAAATTCTTTATGAGTCGTTGTGAGAATAGTTTGCTGCCTATCAACGATGCTTAAGACATCTTTTATATGCTCAGAATCAAGCTCTGAAAATATATCATCAAGAAGTAAGAGCGGCCGCTCCCCTAGTTCTTGTTCAAGATATGAGAGCTGTAAAAGTTTTAATTGCAGAACAACCAAGCGCTGTTGTCCGCGAGAGCCAAAAGATTTGGCATTTCTTTTTTCCCCATCTGCATCTATTTCAACAAAAAAATCATCTCGATGTGGTCCGACTAACGTAACTCCACTTCCAATTTCTGGGCCTTTATACTGCTCCAAACGCTCAGCTGAAACAACACTTTTATCATATGTAACCTGACAATTAAGCAGTGTCTGCTCTTCTCTGTTCATGTAGTTAATCAATTCCTCTCTTTTTTGAGTCAGATAACTCCCATGCTCAATTAGGAGATGGTCCCAGTAGACGAACTGCTCTTGATTTCTGATTCCTGTTTCCTTGACAACATCAAGCAATGCATTTCTATGTCTTAAAGCCTTGTCGTAAGCAATACTTGAGATGCGATATTGCCTATCTGATATCTCAAGTACCGTATCCAGAAAATTCCTCCTCTGGAACGGTGAACTGATAATAATATCCAAATCTGAAGGTACAAAAAGGAGTACTGGCAATTTCCCTGCAAAATCCACCCTACGTTTGGGGACATTGTTAACTAAAAAGCGCTTGCTATAGGACCTAGTAGTTATAGACCCTGCTGTTTCTGCGACAACTACCTCAAGAGTGTCTCTATCCTCATTTTTACTGATTAACGCCTTTGCCCTCCCTATACTTTGACCAAACTGAATCATCTGTAGGTCCTTTTCTGCCTTGAAGCTTTTTCCAGTCGCTAAGAGCGATATTCCTTCGATTAAATTACTTTTACCAGCAGTATTAGGACCAATGATAACCGTCGTCTTAGGAGAAAATCGAAATGTGGACTGTGTATAGCTTCTAAAATGCTGAAGAGTGAGTGACTGAAGTATCATTCAATAACTGTGCCAACGAATTCTTTACCTTTAAAGTAGTTGTCTAAATTATCAAAGTCTTCTCCATGAAGTACTATAACTTTAACGCCCAACTCCTGAGCCTTCTTGGCTGCGATCGGATCGAATGGAGCATTTAAACCTGGAGTCCATTCATCTCCGACAATCTTTCTAAAATCTGCCCAGTTGGCATGATCAATTGGTTTTGCATCTGGGAATAGTTTTGGATCTTGATCATAAACCTGCTTGATATTGCTCATATTGATCACGGTGTGGACATCATAATCCTCACAAAGTAGCAAGGCACAGTAGTCAGTTGACCAGCCGGGCTTCCAGCCTGCTGCAACTACGATAGGCTCAGCAACTTTCCTGATGATTTCATAGTGCTTAATGATATAGGGATGAGCAATGTCGCGAAAAATTGTGCGGATGAGGTGAGCATTGAGCTTGGTAGCATGGATTCCTAGGTAATCCAAATCGTCTCGAGTTAAATCATGACCCACCACATCGCGCCCTGCATCACGATAACGGCGAGCTATAGTTCCCCCGCCTGAGACCAAAAAAAATTGCCGATTTGGATGTTCGGCAATCTGCTTTCTAAGAAAAGTGTTGAGCTTCTTGAGAAACTCAATGTTAATTCCCTTGTCGGTGGCGATAAGTGATCCGCCAACCGATATAACAATTTTTTCTTGATAAGTACTCGTCATAGGCTCAATAGTCTATCTCGTATCGTAGCACACCGCCCCAATTCAGACAATAGCCTGACAAAATTAGCTTTGGCAGGTAGGACAATAGAAGGTACTTCGTCCGCCCTGCTTTATCCTCTCGATTAAATTTCCACACCGAAGACACTTTTTCCCGTTCTTTCCATAGACTAGAAAGTGATCTTGGTATGATCCTTTTCCACCATCGACCTGGATATATGTATTCTCACTCGCTCCACCTAACTCTAGCCCCTTTGTTAAGACCTCTAGGACTGCTGTATAAAGAACTTTCTGTTCAAGCTTGGTCAATTCATTACCTTTTCGCCTTGGATCGATTCTAGACGCATAGAGGGCGTCGTTGGCATAGATATTTCCAATCCCACTCATCTTTCTCTGATCCATAAGGAGTATTTTGATTGGTAGGCTGGATTTTAAAACAATCTTTTTAAAAAGAGGCAGAGTCAGAGTGGAAAAGGGCTCAGGCCCTAGCCCTTTAAAAAATGGCTGTCTAAAAACTTCATCCGTCTTCACCACTTTTAACCAACCAAACTTACGGATATCGTTATAAAATAAGAAACCTTTCGTCAACCTATCTTGTCCAGGATCTGATCCTGGATGAGCCTCCGGCTTGCCAGCATGGCGCTCTGCTGGACTATTTAGCGTAAAAATAACATGAGTATGCTTATTGGGAAGATCAGTTGGAAGAGATAGATTAGGATGAAAATTCTTTCTATCCTCTCCAAAGTAGACGAACTGTCCTGTCATCTTGACATGCGCCGTGATGCTAAAGCCATTTGAAAGATCGATAACAAGACCTTTTCCAAAGCGTCTTATGGACATGATTTTCGCACCGATGACATCCTCCACCTTTCCTGAAAATATTTTTTCAAAACGTAACTCTACTCCCACAATTGCTTTACCAACAATATGTCTCTCAAGTCCACGTCGTATTGTTTCAACCTCTGGTAATTCAGGCATAGTCGAATTCTAACACACCTCTTAGTTCTTAGTTGGATCTTATAGTCTTGCATTGAGAGGCTGCCTACGCTATACTTCTAAAGTATTCTACCCTTTATCTAAATAGCTGATAAAGCCTGGAATACTTTTTAATTCTCTGCTGGAGCAGAGAGATCTTTAAAATGCTACGTATTGGAATACTTATCTTTATTTCGCATTTGCGCGAATTTGACCGGACTGTTTTGCAAAATACTCTGCCTTGCAGAACCGTCCGGTCATAAAAAAAGTATCGAAAGGAAAAAGAATGCTTACCCACGACATCACAATTCAATTTAAACTGCCTGAGAATGCCCAGGTTGCACTTGAGGGAATCAGGAGACTAGGCTTCCCCATCGAGGAAGAGGAGGTGATTGAGATCGAAGGAAATTTTTCTGTGCGGATCTCGATCAACCCGCACAAGACGTGCGGCATTCATCATCCGATGAGTCTGATTCATCGGCTCGGACTCAACCCCAGCGCAAAATCTATCGCAAGGTCATAGCCAAGCGATAAAACGTTTTTTCATTTCAGCACTCAGTAGTTGTTTTCCTTAGGGGAAACATCCTGAGAGGCAGTCACTCGGCGCTGCCTTCTAAACACAGGGCGTGTTGAGAATCCTTTCCAAAACGTAGCTTTCTTGCTCCTCTCTCCTCGCCTTAGGACGATACCATGAAGGTGGGAAATGAGAGAGGAGCATAGCTAACACCCTTAACTTCTAATCTAACAAATTGTAATACAACTACCTCAAAAGATGATTTTTGAACCTAAATATAAAATCAGAACCTATAGTTTGCAATTTGTAGGCTTCTTTGCTATTATCGATCCTCAGACATGAATAATTCATGTCTATTTATTGTCAGGTAGCCTCAAACACTGAGTGCTATACTACAAATAAAGACGAGGCACTTGCTCCTTTTTGCAGGAGCTTTGCTCCTCTCTTTAGTTCTTTAACAGCTTGTTGTGAACTTATCATCTCTTTACTCTCTTATAAGCAAGAGAGTTTTATCGGCTTTGGCATTATGGAATTAAGAAATATGAAAAAGATAGTATTGTAAATAACAGCTTCTAGCTTTGCACTTACCCTTTACTTCTTAATTCTTGTAATGCTGAAGTCGACCAAAAGAGGTCTTTTGGGATTCTGCTCATTCTTTATTGACTTAGGAAGTCATTAAAAGAGCATATGACGAGGCAATACCGCTCCGAGAGGAGTATAGTATACGCTTTCATAGGGAAGGAATTCTCGTGCAGGAAAAGAAATGTCGCGATTGCGGCAGACAGATCAGCCGCAAACAAAGCATGGAGGACGCCGAAAGGTGTCCTAAATGCAAAAGAAAGGCAGGTCTTCCTAAGGCTAATCTATCCTTTGGTGAGGCACTCGTACTCGCCAAAAATGGGACGCACAAACTGTGCGTTCAGGGAAATGGGAGCCCCCTCCTGCTTATCTCCGTCAGGGAGGCATGATCATGAAGCACAGAGCCGGTTCAAACGTTATTCACGATGACCCAGTCACCCTAACAAGGGTACTTCGAACACGAAACATGACGCCCGAAGAGCGCGCGCCAATTGAGCAGCGGCTCGACGCCGCTCGCATCAAGTTGGGGCTCTGCCCCATCCAGCGCCAGGGGCGTCGTAACTCTGCGGCCCCGCAATCCCAATCTTAGTTCACACAGGCGAGCGTTCCCCCGGCAATTTGTCGGGGGAACGCAACCCTTTTTAACCACAATACTCAACACTGATTTACCCTCTGTTTTTAACAGCTTACTTTAGGAAGACTACTGAGGTTATTTTTTTGAGGAATTTTTCTTTAGAAAAATCACCAGCTCTTACTCTACAATCCTCTGCTTTTAGCTTTTTATTGCTAAATATATTTAGCTGCTCCTTCAAGCTATCTATTGATAGTTGGTCAAAAAATAGACCTGTCTTATTTTCGATGACTGTTTCCTTGACTCCGCCTGATTTATAAGCGATAACCGGTGTCCCCTGTCCCATCGCCTCGACAGGTGTTATGCCAAAGTCTTCATCCTCTGATGCAAAAAGAAACGCCTTTGCACTTGCCATTAATTCTAATTTTTCAGCATCATTTACCTCACCTAAAAACTCAATTAGGGGCTTTTTTTCTCCATCTACTATTTGCCACTTGTCACTTGCCACTTGCTCAAGCTCCTCGCCATAGCCAGCGAAGGCCTTGCCAAAGACCTTTAATGGTAAATCAAGCTCACGACAAGCCTTAACTATGATGTCTACATGCTTGGCACGAGCCAGCCTTCCGCCAGTAAGGAAATGTGATCTTTTAACCTGTACCCCTTGCCCCGTGTACTTTACAATGTCGACTGGTGGATAAATGACGATTGCATCTTTCCGATAAAATTTCTTGATCCTAGCTCTAACTTCTTCTGAATTAGCTATATACTGGTCTACATTCTGCGAGACATTATAGTCCACAATACGCAAAAAATGATTCATTATTTCGCCAATTACCCTAAGTACGCTATTATTTTTCCATTGTCTAGCTGTTGCATAACCATAAAGATAACGGGGTGGTGTGTGGCAGTAGCAGTATAATTTAGCCTTTTTCTTGTCTAGACTATTTGGGAAATAGGCACCTGTTGCTGATGTAATGATCGCATCATATTTTGAAAAATCGAACGATCTAAATGCAAAGGGTGACATAAGGCGGAGCGGACTTATCAACTTTGCCTTAAAGGGAATGTACTGCAGCCATGAAGTCTTTATTTTCCAATTCTCAAAACGCTCTCTATGTGGACCAAGATAGGATGGCAGATAGACTGACGTATAAACATCTGCCTTTGGAAAAGCCTCGTGGAGCGCCTCAAGGACCCTCTCTGCTCCGCCATACTCCTTAATATAATCATGAACCAAAGCTATTTTCATATGAGATTAGTGATTAATCTAAATTCTTTAATCAAGCAACCCTAGCTGTCCATCTCCCTCTGGACTCTTTTTCTGAGGCTTATCATTTCTTGGGTAGCGAGTATCAAGGCGTGCTATTAAGCTCTTAAAGCTGTGCTCCTCAAAACCTTTACGCAACCCTTCTGTGTCTAAATCCGCTACAGCGCACTCATTCAAGCGCAGATGAACAGGCGCATCAGTGATGATAGTTGCCAATTTCTTAGCTAGAGCCCCCTGCTCAGCATCAGTTGCTAATTTTAAGGCTGTTTTTTCCGGAAGTTCAGTGATTTTTTCATATAGTGCCTCAAACGTCCCATATTCTTGCAATAGGCTTGAGGCTGTTTTTGGTCCGATGCCAGTTATGCCTGGATAGCCATCGGATGGATCGCCAATTAGGGCCTTGTAGTCAATAAACTGAGAGGTCTTAACTCCGTATTTTTCCTCAACCATCTTTTCATCAAAAAGAGCTGTCTTAGTCATGCCAGTTATTAGCATTAGTACTTTAGCATTCTGATTAATCAGCTGGAGCATATCTCGGTCCCCAGTCACAATAATTACCTCAATTTCTGGATCCAGCTCTACTGCCTGATGCGCAAAGGTCCCGATGACGTCATCCCCTTCATAGCCATCAGAAGAAACTACTTTGACTTTCATTTGCTCAAGAAGTGAATCAATCAGACTTACCTGATCTGAGAGCTCACTAGCCATGGGAGGACGATTTTCATGATATCCTGCAAACATCGACTGTCTGATTGTGGGCTTGGAGCGGTCAAAAGCAACGACGATATAATCAGGCTTCTGTTCATGTAAAACGCTCAAAAACATCGAAAAAAACCCATAAACTGCATTTACAATCTGTCCATTACTGTTGGTAAGCCCAGGCATTGCATGGAATGCGCGGTGGAGTAAAGCGGAGCCATCAATCAAAACAAGCTTTGACACTCTCCTATTCTAGCATAGGAGGTTTTGTAATGCTTCCTTCAGATTCTGCAATCACGAAAAGCCTTTCAAGAGCAGCTTCCACGATTGTCTGATCGTCTTCATGCTCTTTTTCCTTGTTCCATCTTTCAAGAGGAAAAATTATTGCCTCCTCCTCATGTACTTCTTTGCCACTTTTGGAGCTACTTCCTACTGCTGAGAAGATTCTAATGCTATTATCCAAATTAACTTGAGCACCTAAAAATAAAGAACTCTCCGACAAAACCTCCCTCGACCTTAAATCCTTCACTTTTCCCGTAACAAACTTTAATCCGGTAATCACTGAAGACTCCTCATCTTCAAATAAGCTTAAGTATCTTTTTTGAGATAGAGATGTGAAGGGAGACTGAGGAGAATGTGTATCGCTGTATTCCTTTAATTCCATAGGGTCAGGGGAGAGTATGCCAATAATTAACTCCGGTCTACTTAGACTATATTTTTTAAACGCTGAATTTAAAAAATTCCCTACTTTACTCGCTTCAATATTTTGAAGCAGTCGTTGCACTTCGTGGTACTCCTTCTCAACATTTATTAACCCTTGACTCTCCCGTCCTTCCACCATCATTATCCCCTCCTCTTGACAGGAGCAGGGACAGGAACTGCCTTAGGGCCAATAATTTTTATAAAGTCCTCAGCATCAAGTGTCTCCTGCTTGAGGAGCTCTTCTGCAATCGCATCCAATTTAGCTCTTAACTCCTTGATCACTGATTGCGCAGTCTTATATCCATTGTCTATAAGCTTACTGACCTCTCGATCGATCTTTCCCTTCATCTCATCGGATAATTCATCTCCCTGATATGGTGAACTCTTCTCAATATCCAAAGTCATGGGGCCAAGATCTGACATGCCAAATCTCATAACCATGGCACGAGCTACTTGAGTCGCCTTTTCAATATCATTTGAAGCACCAGTTGTGACTTCGCCAAAGATCATATCCTCAGCTGCTCTTCCACCCATCATTACTGCGATCTGCTCAATAAGTCGAGACTTTGTTTCGTGAACACGGTCGATATTTTCCATCATCGTATGCCCAAGACTCATGCCTCGCGAAACAATTGAGATGCGATGCACAGGGTCCATCTGTGGCATCTGCCAAGAGACCAGTGCATGTCCTGCTTCGTGATAGGCTGTCATCCGGCGATCTTCCTCTGACTGAAGTCTTTTCTTCTCAGGCCCGAGCTTAACCTTAGTTGCTGCTTCTTCCAAGTCATCCATATCAATTGCTTTCTTACCAAGGCGTGCAGCTAATATTGCAGCCTCATTTAACATATTCTCAAGATCTGCTCCTGAAAAACCAACTGTCCTTTTAGCCACCCTATCCCAATTAACTCCCTTTTCAAATGGCTTACCTTTGGCATGTATAAGTAGGATATCTTTTCTACCTGCAACATCTGGCAACTCCAAACTAACTCTTCTATCAAAACGTCCAGGTCTAACAAGAGCAGGATCCAGCACATCAGGTCGGTTAGTAGCAGCCATAACTATGATCTGCTCATTTGGTGTAAACCCATCCATCTCAACTAAAATTTGGTTTAGAGTCTGCTCGCGCTCATCATGACCACCCATAAGACCATTTCCTCTTTGCCTACCGATCGCATCAATTTCATCGATGAAAATAATTGCTGGCTGAGCCTTCTTAGCACTAGCAAATAAATCTCTGACTCTTGAAGCACCGACTCCGACCAACATCTCCATAAATTCTGAACCCGCCATGCTAAAAAATGTGACATTTGCCTCTCCAGCTGTGGCACGAGCTAGAAGTGTTTTTCCAGTCCCAGCAGGGCCGATCATAAGGACGCCTTTTGGTGTCCGTGCACCCATAACTTTATATTTCTGAGGGTTTCGAAGAAAATCGACGATCTCAGCTAGTTCCTGCTTGGCCTCGTCAACTCCCGCAACATCATTAAAGGTTACCTTGGGAGTATCTTTATTGTAAAGCTTGGCCTTAGATTGACCGAATGAAAATATATTCTCCTGTGAACCACGCGCCTGGCGGAAGATAAAATAGAAAAATCCAACCATCAGAAGTACAGGCAAGACAGCCCCAACAATATTAATCCAGCTATTCATACTGGATAGATCCTTTACTGTTACTTTGATATTTTTATCCTTTAGCGAAGCCCCGGCATTATCAAAAAGTGAGTAGACATCGGCAGAAGGCTCTTTAAAGGCCTCAACTTTGCTACCATTTTTTTCTGTTGCTGTCAGCTTGTCTCCTTCGACTGTAATCTGAGCTACATTACCTTTTTTAACATTACTAATAATCTCTGAGACCGCTACTGTTTTAGAATCTTTATCTGGAACATTGAATGCGCCTAGAATGAGGAGACCAAGAATGGCTAGAAATCCGTAAAGAAGAATATTTTTCCATGAGGCTTTCACCTTGAACTTAACAATTTTATTTTTTTTATTTGAAAGTCTTTTCCTGCCATTTGAAGCCATAGAATCAATCGAGTAT
>Ga0138256_10008533_pt1 | contig 10754 bp, 6 predicted proteins | sample KNB2016incub_MG_FD_105486 | JGI IMG/M metagenome (GOLD analysis project Ga0138256, IMG submission 105486) | Active sludge microbial communities from wastewater in Klosterneuburg, Austria - KNB2014incub_MG | ecosystem: Engineered > WWTP > Activated sludge > Unclassified | place: Austria... | reverse complement strand
GGCGAAATCACCCGTCTGAACGACAAGACTGTCTCGGTACTGTGCGACGGGCAACGCTGGCGCGTCGCATATGCCCTCCTGCACAGGCTGATCGAAGCAGATCGCTGAAGCGTCTAATCGAATGGCTATTTGCAATAGACGGTTGAAACGGTTCTTCGTCGTCATGGCGGCTTCCGTGCCGTCGTGTGCAACAGGTGGTTGACAGGCCTAATCGCTCTGCTACGCTGTCCCGTGCAATATCCGGTTGGGGGATGGCATGGCGGCAAGCAACGACTTTGGCGCTTCGCTGGCAGGCGAGTGCTGGAAGATCGCCGAGGTGCTGTGGGGCGATTTCAAGCACACCGACTTCGGCAAGATCATTCTGCCGTTCACTCTGCTGCGGCGCCTGGAGTGCGTGCTGGAGCCGACGCGCGCTGCGGTGATCGAGGCGCACGTCGCGCACAAAGATAGCGGTATCGACATCGACCTGATCCTGCGCCAGGTCACGCGCTATCCATTCTACAACCTGTCCAGCTACACGCTCGGCAGCCTGGGGAGTACCAAGACGCGCCAGAACCTGCAGGACTACGTGGCGCGGTTCTCCGACAACGCCCGCGTCATCTTCGAGCAGTTCGATTTCACCAACACGCTGGTTCGCCTCGACAAGGCCGGCTTGCTGTTTCGCCTCTGCAAAGACTTCGCCGCGATCGATCTGCACCCGGACGCCGTGCCCGATCGCGTGATGAGCAATCTGTACGAGCATCTGATCCGTCGCTTCGGCGCCGAGGTCAATGAAGGCGCCGAGGACTTCATGACGCCACGCGACGTGGTGCACCTCGCCACGACGCTACTGCTCGACCCGGACGATGCGCTGTTTGAGGCCAACCCCGGCCTGATCCGCACCCTGTACGACCCCACCTGCGGCACCGGCGGCTTCCTGACCGACGCGATGAACCACGTAGCCGACTACGGCAATCGCTACAAGGTGCCGCCCGTCCTCGTGCCCTACGGCCAAGAGCTGGAGCCCGAAACGCACGCAGTCTGCCTCACCGGCATGCTGCTGCGCACGCTCGAATCCGATCCGGGCCGCGACCTGTCGAAGAACATCAAGCTCGGCAGCACCTTGTCGAACGACCAGCTCGCCGGCGAACGCTTTCACTACTGCCTCGCGAATCCACCGTTCGGCAAGAAGTGGGAGAAGGACCAGAAGGCCGTCGAAGCCGAGCACAAGGAGAAGGGCTACGCCGGCCGCTTCGGTCCGGGCCTGCCTCGCATCAACGACGGCTCGATGCTGTTCCTGCTGCACCTCGCCAGCAAGCTGGAGTCGCCGAAAAATGGCGGCGGTCGCGCGGCGATCGTGTTGTCCGGCTCGCCGCTGTTCAACGGCGGCCCAGGATCCGGCGAATCGGAAATCCGCCGCTGGCTGCTGGAGAAGGATCTGGTCGAGGCGATCATCGCCTTGCCCACCGAAATCTTCTTCCGCACCGGCATCGGCACCTACCTGTGGATCCTGTCGAACAAGAAGCCCGAGGCGCGCAAACGCAAGGTCCAACTGATCAACGCTACGGGCCTGTGGGAGTCGATCCGAAACGAAGGCAACAAGCGCCGCAGGGTCGGCGAGGATCAATTGCGGCAGATTGCCGACCTGTACGCCGCGGCCGAAAGTGACGAACTCAGCCGCCTGCTCGACTACCGTACCTTCGGCTACCGCCGTATCCGCGTCCTGCGTCCGTTGCGGATGCGCTTGCACTTCACGCGCGAGCAACTGGCCCGGCTGCGCGAGGACAAAACCTGGACCAAGCTCAGCGCTGAGCAACAGGCGGGCTGGCAGATGGCGTTGGCCGCGCACTTGGGCGAGGTCCAGCCGTTGGAATGGCTCGACACGTTCATCGATCAGGCCACGGCTGGCGTTTCGACCTTGGACAAGATCGGCAAACCCTTCCGCAAGGCGTTGGTGCAGGCGTTGGGCGTGCGCGATCCCGCCAGCGCTCCGGTACTGGACGACGACGGCAAGCCGGTTCCGGACACCGATCTGACCGACTTCGAAAACGTGCCGCTGAATGAGGACGTACGCGATTATCTGGCGCGCGAGGTGCTGCCGCACGTCCCGGACGCCTGGCTGGACGCGTCCTACCGCGACGAGAAGGACGGCGAGATCGGCCGCGTCGGTTACGAGATCAATTTCAATCGCTACTTCTACAAGTATGTCCCACCGCGCAAGCTGGACGCGATCGACGCCGAGCTGAAGCAGGTTGAAGCGGAAATTGCTGCGCTGCTCAGCGAAGTGACCGAGTAGGGATCGGAGGACGTCATGGCCGCAACCAATTTCAAGACCGAAAACAACACCTTTCGAAAGTTGATCGGCAATGGCCTCACCTATCGCATTCCGCGGTTCCAGCGCGACTACAGCTGGACCAATGAAGAATGGGAAGACCTCTGGCTCGATTTGCTGGGTACGCTCAAGGATGATGGCGAACCGGCGCACTACATGGGCTACCTCGTGCTGCAGTCGGCCGACGACAAGACCTTCGACGTCATCGACGGTCAACAGCGCCTGACCACGATCAGCATCATCGTGCTGGCTGTACTCAAGAACATTCAACGCCAGATCGAGGCTGGCAATGACGCCGAGTCGAACAAGCGCCGCAAGGACCAAATCCTACAAACCTACGTTGGCTATCTCGATCCGGTCACTTTGGTTGCGCGACCGAAGCTGACGCTCAATCGCAACAACAACAACTATTTCCAGACCTATCTGGTCCCGCTGGGTCACCTGCCGCAGCGCGGCTTCCGCGCCTCGGAGCATCTGCTGCGCAAGGCTTTCGAGTGGTTCGACAGGCAGGTATCGGCCTTCCTCAAAGCCAGTACCGGCAACGAGGGCATGCGGCTCGCCAAACTGATCGAGGACATCAGCGATCGCTTGTTCTTCACGGTAATCACGGTCACCGACGAGCTGAATGCCTACAAGGTCTTCGAGACGCTCAACGCTCGCGGGGTGCGCTTGTCCGCGACCGATCTGCTGAAGAACTACCTGTTCTCCGTGCTGGACCGCGGTGGAGAAACCGATCATGAGCTGCGCAACCTGGAAGACCGCTGGGAGGCGATCGTCGGGCGACTACAGTCGGAGAACTTTCCGGACTTTCTCCGCGTGCACTGGAACAGTCGCCGCAGCTTCGCCCGCCAGGCCGACCTCTTCAAGACAATTCGCGCGCAGGTCACCACGTCGCAGACGGTGTTCCAGTTGCTGCGCGACATGGAGGAAGACCTCGATACCTATCTGACCCTTTCGTCACCCGACGCATCCGAGTGGCCGCCAGAAGACAAGCGTCTGGCGGGCGTACTCAAGACCTTCCGAGTTCGGCAGCCATTCCCGCTGCTGCTGGCTGCCAAGCGCATCTTGGACGCGCCCGACTTCACCGGCCTGCTGCGCGCCACGGTGGTCATCTCGATGCGATTCAACGTAATCGGCTCGTACAGCACGGCCGAGCAGGAGCGCAAGTACAACGAGGTAGCTGAGCGCGTCGCGCGGAAGGAGTTTGAGAAGCTCGGACCGACCCTGCTGGCCATGCGGACCATCTACCCGGATGACGCGGCGTTCCGCGCGGCATTCGCCGACAAGACGATCCGCACCACCGACGCGCGAAACAATCGTGTGGTGCGCTTCATCATGTGCGCGTTGGAGAAGCACCTCTCGGGCCAAGACCACAGCTTCATCAGCGATGCGTTCAACATCGAGCACGTCCTGCCGCAGAACGCACCTGACGGCTGGGAAGGGTTCGGCAATGACGACGCCGAGGCGCTGACGTACCGGCTCGGCAACATGACGCTCCTGCAGTCTGGCGCGAACAAGGACCTGGGAACAGCACCATACGACGAGAAGCGTCGCGTCTATCAGGCCAGCGGCTTCGCGATAACCAAGAAACTTGGCGATGACAATGCCGAATGGACGCCAGAACGCATCGCGGCCCACCAAACGTGGATGGCGAACCAGGCGACGGCGATCTGGCGCATTGCCCAGCTGAGCTGAGACGACGGGCATGAGTCACTACAAGCCGTACCCGGCCTACAAGGACTCGGGCGTCGAATGGATTGGGTTGGTGCCGATTCACTGGACGACGGCGCAGCTGCGTAGGGTCATTCAATCGATCGAGCAAGGCTGGAGTCCGGAGTGTGATGTCTGGCCCGCGGCCGAAGGAGAGTGGGGTGTTCTAAAGGCAGGATGCGTAAATAATGGCGAGTACCGAGAATGGGAGAATAAGGCGCTGCCACCGCACTTCGACGCAAAGCCAGAGTACGAGGTTGTCCCTGGCGACATCTTGATGTCGCGTGCAAGCGGGTCTCCAGAGCTGGTCGGCTCGGCGGCGCTTGTCAACACCACACGTCCCAAGCTGATGCTTTCTGACAAGGTGTTCCGCGTCCGCTTGCGGTCTAACGCGACTCCACGCTTCTTCGTCGCCGCTATTGGTTCACGCCCGCTACGATTTCAGATCGAGAACGAGTTGAGCGGCGGAAACGGTCTGGCAAACAACCTCCCTCAATCGGCCTTGATGGCATTTGTGATGCCGCTGCCATCCGTGGCGGAGCAGGCCAGCATCACGGCGTCTCTCGACGGTGAAACCGCCCGAATTGACGCGCTGATCGCGAAGAAGTCGCGCTTCATCGAGCTGCTGACGGAAAAGCGCCAGGCGCTGATCACCCACGCCGTCACCCGCGGCCTCGACCCGGTTGTGACGATGAAGGACTCCGGCGTGGATTGGATTGTGGAGGTGCCAGAGCATTGGGAAGTGCTGCCCAGTACGTGGCTATTCGTCGAGAGTAGCGAACGCGCCCGCGAGGATGACGAGCACCTTTCAGCTACTCAGAAATACGGCGTAATCCCCCTTGCTGAGTACGAACGCCTAGAAAGCCGCCAGGTCACTCACGCCGTCAAGAACCTTGAACAGCGGAAGCATGTCGAGATCGACAACTTCGTTATCAGCATGCGCAGTTTCGAGGGCGGCATCGAGCGCGTGAAGGCACGCGGCTGCGTTCGGTCATCGTATGTGGTGCTGCTTCCGGAGGCAAAGGCCGATGTCGGCTTCTATGCGTACCTCTTGAAATCGAGCACCTACATCCAGGGCTTGCAGGCGACCGCTAGCTTCGTTCGGGACGGACAGGACTTGAGCTACGGCAATTTCCGCCAAGTCAAGCTGCCCGTACCTGGACTCGAGGAGCAGCGCGCCATCGCGCAGTACCTGGACAGGAGCATTGCTCGGATCGACTCGCTCACGGGGATGACCGAGCGCAGCATCACGCTGCTCAAAGAACGCCGCGCCGCTCTCATCAGCGCAGCCGTCACCGGTCAAATCGACCTCCGATCCACTGCGGCGAACGAGCCATGAACAAGCAGCCGCTCTTCAGGGATCCGGGCGAGGACGATCAGCGCGAGGACGGCTACTCTGCCCCGCATGGGTTCCTCATTGGTGGACTGACGGCCTTCGAGCGGGTCGAGCTGGCCGAGCAATACCTGAAGGCCGCCAACCTGCTCGTCGAGTCGATCCGGAAGCAACGGGTCGGGGACTTCGAGATCGCGTATCCCGTGCTGTTCCTCTACAGGCATGCGCTCGAGGTCCTGATCAAGCACCTGCTCGGCAAGGAAGTGAATCACCATCGCCTCGATGCGCTCGCCGATGAACTGGTGCGGTTCGTTCGCGACCAGCATGGTGAGACGGTGCCGTCTTGGATCGTCAGCCGACTGCGCGAGATCGCGCAGATCGATCCGACCTCACAGGCCTTTCGCTACGGCGAGGACCGCTACGAGCCGCAGCAGCGACGTCCAGTGCCGTACGAGACCTACGTCCGGATCGAGGAACTGCACGACATCGTGAACACGCTCTGCGCGGTACTCCGTCGCGCGACGGACCTCGCCCAGCAGCGTAGTACGGCCTCGCCCGCCCCGGAGTCTTCCGAATGATCCCGCCGACAAGCATCACCGACGACGCGCAGCAGCGACTGGACGAATTCCTCTGCATTGAGGTGACGTCATGAACGGCGAAACCGCGCACCGCGAGAAGCACTTCGAGGACTACGTCGTCGCGCAGCTCAAGAAGCGCGGCTGGCTCGTCGGGTCGAGCCAGCACTACGACACCGAGCGCGCCCTCTACCCGGATGATCTCGTCGCCTGGCTGGAAGCGACGCAGCCGGAGAAATGGGCCAAGTTCCGCAAGGACCACCCCGGCAAGGAGCGCGAGGCGCTGATTGATCGCGTCGCCAAGGCGCTGGAGTCCGACGGCACCTTGAACGTGTTGCGTCGCGGCTTCGCCGTGGCCGGTTGCGGGCATCTGGACTGGTCGGAAGCGGCGCCGGAGGACCAGCGGAACGCCGAGGTGTTGAAGCGGTATGCCGCGAATATCCTGCGCGTGGTATCGCAGCTCAAGTATCACCCGGCGCGCGAACTGGCGATTGACCTCGTCTTCTTTCTCAACGGCATTCCGGTCGCCACGGTGGAAGTGAAAACCGACTTCACCCAATCGGCCGCGGCTGCGGTCGACCAGTACAAGACCGATCGCCTGCCGCTCGATCCGAAAACCAAACGCCGCGAGCCTCTGCTCACCTTCAAGCGCGGCGCCGTGGTGCACTTCGCGGTGTCCGATTCGGACATCCAGATGGCGACGAAGCTGGACGGCGAGAACAGCGTGTTCCTGCCGTTCAACCAGGGCCACGACGGCCACGCCGGAAACCCGCCACGCACCGATGGCGAATATCCGGTGGCTTACTTCTGGGAACAGGTCTGCCAGCGCGACGCCTGGCTGCGCATCTTCCATGGCTTCGTGTACGTGGAGAAGAAGGACGTCGTCGACCTGCACGGCAACTGGTCGAAGAAGGAAACCCTGATCTTCCCGCGCTTCCATCAGTGGGATGCGGTCAACAAGATGATCGCGGACGCGAAGGCCAAGGGGCCGGGCCAGCAATACCTGTGCGAGCACAGCGCCGGCTCCGGCAAGACCAGCACTATCGCCTGGTCCGCGCACGACCTGATCAAGCTGCGCCGCGATGACGGCGAGGCGATCTTCCACGGCGTCATCGTCGTCACCGACCGCACCGTGCTGGACGGCCAATTGCAGGACGCCGTGAAGCAGATCGACCACCAGTTTGGTGCGATCGCGGCAATCGACAAGGAGAAGTCCTCCAAGTCCAAGAGCAAGCAGCTCGCCGAGGCGCTGCTGTCGGGCACGCCCATCATCGTGGTCACGATCCAGACCTTCCCCTATGCGATGGAGGCGCTGATCACGGAGAAGAAGCTCAAGGACAAGAACTTCGCCATCATCATCGACGAGGCGCATGCATCGCAGACCGGCAGCAACGCCAGCAAGCTGCAAGCGGCGCTCTCGCTGGGCAAAGGCGGTACGGCCACGATGTCGGTGGAGGAAATCCTGGAGCAGCTGCAGAAGTCACGCGCCCGGCCGAAGAACCTGAGCCACTTCGCCTTTACCGCCACGCCCAAGCATTCGACCCTGATGCTGTTCGGCCGTACGCCGGACGGCGGTCGCGCCAGCAAGACCAACCTGCCGCAGCCCTTTCACCGCTATCCGATGCGCCAGGCGATCGAAGAGGAGTTCATCCTCGACGTGCTGCAGGGCTACACGCCCTATAAGACCGCCTTCAACCTGGCCAAGCAGGTCGAGGACAAGAAGCGGGTTGGCAGCTCGGCCGCGAAGAAAGCGCTGGCGCAATGGATGAGCCTTCACCCGACCAACGTCACGCAGAAGGTCCAGTTCATCATCGAGCACTTCAGCCGCAACGTCGCCCACCTGCTCGACGGCAAGGCCAAGGCAATGGTCGTGACCAGCTCTCGCGCGGCAGCGGTGCGCTACAAGACCGGCTTCGATGCGTACCTGGCCAAGCACCCCGAGCACGCGCACATCCGTGCACTGGTGGCGTTCTCCGGCAAGCTGACCGGCAAGCAGGTGCGGCATGCCGACGACGAACGCATCGCCGGCGAGGTGTTCCAGGTCGACGATGCCGCCGAGTTCACCGAGACCTCGATGAACCCGGGTCTGGGTGGGCAGGACCTGCGCAAGGCCTTCGACCGGCCCGAGTACCGAGTCATGCTGGTGGCGGACAAGTTCCAGACCGGCTTCGACCAACCCAAGCTCGTGGCGATGTATCTGGACAAGAAGATCGCCAATGACGTCGAGATCGTTCAGACGCTGTCCCGCCTGAACCGCAAAGCACCCGGCAAGGATGAGACCTTCGTCATCGACTTCGTGAACGACCCCGAGAGCGTGCGGACGGCGTTCCGCAAGTACGACGACGGCGCCGCCATCGAGGAAGCGCAGGACCTGGACGTGGTGTATGCGATCCGGAAGCAGCTCGACGAGCACGGGCTGTACGAGGAGGGCGAGTTGGAAGCCTTCAAGCAGGCGCGCTTCCGCAGCCTGCGCGACATCGCCCAGGCGCAGGAGCCGCAGCACAAGGCCCTGTATGCGGCGACCGAAGGCCCGACCCGGCGCTATAACCAGAAGCTCAAGATGCTGCGCGACGCGGTGGCCCTGTGGGAATCCGCCTTCGAGAAGGCGCGCGCCACCAAGGATCAGGCCGGCATGAAGGCCGCCGAGCACCAGCGTCGCGACTTCGGTGCGCAGTTGACCGCGCTGTTGGGCTTCAAGAGCGGCTTGGGACGCTTCGTGCGCACCTACGGCTACATCGCGCAGCTGATCGACTTCGGCGATCCGGAGCTGGAGAACTTCGCCGCCTTCGCCAAGCTGCTGGGCAAGCGTCTGGACGGTGCGGCGCCGGAGACGATCGACCTCAAGGGCCTGGTGCTGTCGGGGTTCGACATCAAGCAACGCACGGAAACCGTGGTCGGCGACGGCAAGAAGCCCGTGCTCAAGCCCGTCGGGCCGGGCGGTGGCGGGCGCGGTGACGAGCCGAACTATCTCCAAGAATTGATCGAGCGCCTGAACCGCCTGTTCGGCGACGCCACGCCGTTGCGCGACCAGGCGACATTCGTCAATCACATCGTCTCCATCGCCCGCGAGAGCGACGTGGTTATGGCGCAAGTGGAGAGCAACACCCGCGAACAGGCCCTGAAGGGCAATCTGCCTGGCGCCGTACAGCAGGGCGTGGTGCGGGCGCTGTCTTCGCACCAGAAGTTGGCGACGCAGGTGCTCAAGGCGGATCGGCAGGCCATGTCGGCGCTGACCGATCTCATTTACGAGCTGATCCGCGACAAGCGCAACATCAATCTGGACGACCTGGATGTTTGACCTCCTGAATCTGCCGGGCGTGCGGCCGGTGGACCTTCAGAGTTCTCAGGGGGTCATCACCATCGTCGCGGAAGTTGTCGCTCCGGACGCGCCTGCGTGTCCGGAGTGCGGCAAACCGCTGTACCGGCATGGGCACCGCAAGATCGCCTTCGCCGACACGCCGCAGCAGATGCAGCCGGTGCGCCTGGAGATCGATCGGCCGCGCTACCGCTGCGAAGACTGTGGACGCACGCTCACCCTGGAACTGCCGTTTCTGGACGAGAAGCGCCGGGTGACTCGGCGCCTGCTCGACGCTATTCGCGAACGATGCCTCGGGATGACGTTCCGCAGCCTAGCCGAACAGACAGGCCTCGCGGTGAACACGATCAAGAACATCGCGCAGGATCTGATTGAGGATCTGGGTCGAACGGTGCGCTTTGAGACGCCGGTCATCATGGGCATCGACGAGGTGAACCTCGCCGGTGACTATCGCTGCATCATCACAAACTTGGCGACGAACAGCGTGTTCGACATGCTGGAGTTGCGAACCAAGGCACACATGAAGCCGTTCTTCGAGCAGCTCCCGGACCGTGAGAAGGTCGAGTGGGTCTGCACCGACATGTGGCGACCTTTCAAGGATTCCTTCGGCCCGTTCCTGCCCAACGCCAAGTTGATCATCGACAAGTTCCATGTGGTCCGAATGGCCTCCGATGCGCTGGAGGACGCCCGCAAGAAGCACCAGGCGACCCTCGACCGCAATGAACGCATCCGTGTGAAGAAGTCGATTCGGTGGCTGACGTTGAAGCGCCCGGCGAATCTTGATGCCGATGAACGCGACGCTCTGCAAGCAGTACGCGAGGCAATCCCCAACCTCGCGGTAGCCTACGATTTTAAAGAAGCGTTCTACGGTATCTACGACGAGCCGACGAAGGCCAAGGCGATACACGCCTTCGAGGCGTGGGAGAACTCTCTCCCCAAGGATGTATCGCCGAAGTTCCATGCGTTGGCACGAACGGTGCGCAACCACTACACCGACATCTTTGCCTACTGGGACGCACCGACCCGCATCACCAATGCCTACACCGAGAGCCTGAACGGTCTGGTCAAGGTTGCTAACCGCATGGGCCGTGGCTACAGCTACGAGATCATCCGGGCCAAAACGCTCTATGCGAAACAGGCGCGCAAGGTGGGATCAGGATCGAAGACTGCATCTCCTCAGCCCGGCGTTCCAACCAGCGGACCTCAAGCTCACGTCGAGTACGGCCCCCACATTCCAACCTTGGTCGATCTTTCCGAGAGCGGAGAGCTGGACTGAGATCCAACCGGATTTTGCACAAAGCCAATCGAATTGCCTGAGGCTATCAAGGTGAGAGCGGCGGACGCTTACACTCGGCAAGGGGAAGAGCTAGCTGGTGGCAAAGGCGCTGCAGGCATACCCGGGAAGATTGCGTATTCCGGTCCATGCCGGGCCGCGATTCCGGTCCATGCCGGGCCGGTGTTCCGGTGCATGCCGGGCCACCATTCCGGCGCATGCCGGCAGGGTGAGTG
>Ga0138256_10008531_pt1 | contig 10756 bp, 7 predicted proteins | sample KNB2016incub_MG_FD_105486 | JGI IMG/M metagenome (GOLD analysis project Ga0138256, IMG submission 105486) | Active sludge microbial communities from wastewater in Klosterneuburg, Austria - KNB2014incub_MG | ecosystem: Engineered > WWTP > Activated sludge > Unclassified | place: Austria... | reverse complement strand
ACAGCGCGGTGTTGCCGCCCCAGCCATAGTCGTTGCGCACGGCCACGTGGCCGAAGCGCTGGCTGAGGATAGCGGCGAGGCGGTCGATGTCGGTGGAATGGTCGGACATTATCTGTTCTCCTGATGAGGTTGCTGCGCATGCGTTGTGCGGATATCACTCGCGGCGCGGAGATATCTAGTTCCCGCGAAAGACGCTCTCGTTGTGCCATCGCAGCAGGTCGACCGCGGGAGCCTCGTCCCGTGCCTGTGGAAGCGCCACTTCCTTGCCGTGAAACGGATAGTAGGTCACGCCATTGTTGTAGTCATCCTTGAGTCTTCGACTGACTTCGACCCGGCGCTCGGGCGTGACCGTGATGTAGCCGCGATCAAAGAGGCGGTGAAGATCCGACCGCATGAGCAGGCCATTGTTGACAGCGTGCTCACCGCCTTGGCCATACGGGCGGATGTGGGCCGCCTCGAGCGCGGGAAGGGAGTGCTCCCCCGTGACCGAACACGCCCGCGCATAGGCGGCGGTCACCGCCAATCGGAAAGCGCCCTGACCAAGCCGAGGCAAGACCAGGACCGGTTCGCCGTATCGCTGAATCTGCTCGCGCACACCCTGCGTTACGGCTGTGGCCAGCCTCACGGTCTGCGCCCTTTCTTGACACTCCTGCCAGATTCGAAGGCCCTCGCCCTCGGTCAGGTCGTAGCCCTTGTAGCGCAGGTTCTGTCTGCCCCAGTCGCCGGGTTGGCGCACCCACATATTGGGCGGGAAAAAGACAGAGGCCCACAGGATGATGCAGCCGATTTGGGGCAGCGCTGTGCGGCCCTCGATGTGATTTGCTTCGCGAAGAGCGCGCAGCCGATCCTGAAACTCCTGGAGGGTTGCCGCGCCATTGCCCTCTTCGAAGCATTCCCAGGCCAGCCATTCGGGCAGTTTGTCAAAGCGCGAAACGATCCCGAATCCACCAATCGCGCTTCGGGGCGCTTTCAGCCGGAAGAAGAGCGGGCTCCCCGGCGCACCTCTGAAGGCGTAGTAGTCCGATGGATTCCAGAAGTTCACCTCATCCCAGGTTGATTTCCGGGCCAGGAAATCAAACCAGTCGTGATGGGTGTTGGCGACATATCCTCGCATTGGGGCATCCTTGCCCGGCTGAGTCAACGCAGGGCAACGTCCATGATCTTAGCCCCAAGTCAATGACCGCGCAACTTGACGTCCCTAGCCGCGCTTCAACTCCTCGGCAATGGTGGCGAACTGCTCGAGCGCGGCCTGCAGATCCTCGGCGATGTCGGCGGCGATGAGCTCGGGCGCGGGCAGGTTGGCGGATTCCTCGAGGGTCTCGTCCTTCAGCCAGAAGATGTCCAGGTTCACCTTGTCGCGCTTGATCAGATCGTCGTAGGCGAAGGGCTTGAAGCGCTCTGTCTCCGCGCGCTGATGACGGTTGGCAGGGTTGAAGGCCTGCACGAAATCGTCCAGGTCGGCGGCCTTGAGCGGGTTCTCCTTGAGCGTGAAATGCAGGTTGGTCCGCAGGTCGTAGATCCACAGGGTTTGGGTTGAAGGCGTCGAGCTCGCCGGTTTGCGGTCGAAGAACAGCACATTTGCCTTGACCCCCTGGGCGTAGAAGATGCCGGTGGGCAGGCGCAGCAGGGTGTGGACATCGGCCTGCTTGAGCAGCTCGCGACGGACGGTCTCGCCCGCGCCGCCCTCGAATAGCACGTTGTCGGGCACGACCACCGCCGCCCGGCCATGCTGTTTCAGAATCGTAAAGACGTGCTGGACGAAGTTGAGCTGCTTGTTGCTGGTGCTGGCCCAGAAATCGTCGCGATGAATGTTGAGGCTGTCCTTCTCGGCCTTGCCCTCCTCGGTGACGATGGTGACGCTGCTCTTCTTGCCAAACGGTGGGTTGGTCAGCACCATGTCGTAGTGGGCGTTGCCCCGGCTGCCCAGCGCATCGCGGACCTCGATCGGCACGTCGCTGTCCTCCGAGCCGATGCCATGCAGGAGCAGGTTCATGCAGCACAGCCGGGCGACGCTGTCGACCAGCTCCACCCCGAACAGCGTGCCGACCTTGAGCGCCTTCTTCTGGGCCCGGTCGAGAGGGTAATGGCGGGACAGGTAGTCGTGCGAGGCGAGCAGAAAGCCGCCGGTGCCGCAGGCTGGATCGCAGATGGTCTGGCCGGGCCTGGGCGCCATCGCATCCACGAGGCGATTGATGAGCTCGCGTGGGGTGAAGTATTGCCCCGCCCCGCCCTTGACGTCCTCGGCGTTCTTCTGGAGCAGGCCCTCGTAGGCGTCGCCCTTGACGTCGGCCGAGAGGGTCGTCCACTGCTCCTTGTCGATCAGGTCGACGATGAGGCGGCGGAGCTTGGCCGGGTCCTGGATCCGGTTCTGGGCCTTGCGGAAGATGACGCCCAGCATCCCGGGCTTCTTGCCGAGCTCGGCCAGGAGGTGGCGATAGTGCGTTTCAAGCTCGTCGCCGTCCTTCTCGAGCAGGCTGGGCCAGTCGAAGCCGGCCGGCACGGCCGAGGGCTTGTTGAACGGCGGCCGGCGCTGCTCGTCGGCCATCTTGAGGAAGAGCAGGAAGGTGAGCTGCTCGACGTAATCGCCATACGACAGGCCGTCATCGCGCAGGATGTTGCAGTAGTTCCAGAGCTTCTGGACGAGTTGCTGGGGGTTGGTCATTTGATTACCCGAGTCTAGCCGGTTGGCCGCGAGTGGTGAAAGCGAAGCCTCCCAAGACGAAGTCCCAGTCGCTATTCGTGGGGTCGAACCTATCGCCAGCGGCCCCTCACGAAATTCTCAGATATCTATCTATAATTCTTCACAGGCCTGCCCCACTTGAATTCCGACTTCATGTCGTCGAAGGATAACCTTCTTAGGGTGAGGGCGGGCTTATTCTATTGGCAGCCGTAAGGCGATGGGTTCGGCCGTAGTAGTTGCTGCTGTGCGCGTATGACGCCGTGTCGTAGAGGTCTACGACCAGTTTGATCTTTTCCCCCAGGAAGTCGTAGTAACGGGTTTCACCACGCTCAAACACCCGCTGGACTGACCAGCACATGTAGTCCGCGACATTCAGAAGGGGTTCCACCAGGTGGTCTTGCACGTCGAAGACCATGCGCGTCGACACGGAAGCGTTTGGACGACTTCGCGCATTCCGTGCCGTCGCGATATCCAGAGCGCGCTGCAAGTTCGCGTTCTTGGTGCTTGGGCCGCGCGCGGCGATGCAGAGCACCAGATTTCGGTCAAGCTGAAGTTTGTTCTTCAGCAGGTGCGAAAGCACATCCGCGTAGAAATCGGCTTCGCGGCTATGGTGCTGGCGGGCAAACAGCTTTGGGATCTTGCGGGCTACATAGACCTCGCATGAGCAGTCCATGGAGTCGATCAGGTGGTAGAACAGCTGGCGCACTTCGGGTGGATCATCGGTGGCGTGAAAGTAGAAGCCCTTGCCGGCGATCTTCTTGGACACACTCGGGATCGTGTTCAGATAGCGATCCGCCGCTACATCAGCCTGCAATTGGCGCACCGCCGCGCGGGCATGGTCCAGATCGCTATTGATCTTGACCATGCCGATGGCAAAGGTGTTCGAGACGCCGTTCTGCCCGAGCGCCGGGACTCGTCCCTTGCCAAAGAAGGTCGTGTCGCCGGCTTCGTCGAGAAAGCGAATGTCATTGACGGGCTTTGGGGCGACGGCTGAAGGATTCATTCTCGGGCCACCTCCAGACAAAGCTGACGGTAGATCTCGTCAGCCACTTGCCGCTGGCGCGCGTCGCCGGCACGAAGTTCGAGCCAGGTCTGGGTTTTGCTCGCCCAGCGCAGACCACGGTCATCAATCTCGTTCATGAAGAAGAAGCCAGGCTCATCGGTTTCAACCAGTTCGACGTCGGCGAAACTAGCGATGGGTTCGATGGTGCCGCCTAATAAGGCCTGTGCCTTCGCCAGGTCCGACACGGCGATCTGACGCGGCCCGCCCTGAGCGAAGGCCGCGAAGCGAAGGACTGAGGATGCACCGGTGACCGCCCAAGTGAGATCAGCGGCTGCGGATAGTGCTTTGGCCAGGTCCTGCCCGGCGGACAGCCGCAGCGACAGCCGGGCCGTGAAGACGGGTTTACGCCAGGCCGCGCCCAGGTTGTCCAGCAGGGTGAGGGGCGCTATCTGGCGGATGCCGCGCCCGTCCTTCTCGACGGTTAGGTCATCGGCCAGCGCGCGGATCGCCTTGGACGCCTGAGGCAGCGACAGGTCGCAGCCCGCCTCGCGAATCGCGGCGGTCAGCGCGTTGAGCGACGGCCAGGCCGGTTTGGCGAGGAGCATTCTGGCGACCATGGCCGAGCGCCCGCGATACGGATTGTTGAGCGGCCGCGATTGCGGGAATCGATTGGGTTGCCCGCTACGCTGCACACAGAGGCGCCCGGGCACGATCACGAGGCCGTTGCCGCACAGATCTACACCGCTGACGCCAGCAATTTCCAGCTCGGCCAGGGCTTGGGGCGACAGGTAAGGCACCACGATCATGGGGAAGTCACCATGGGTCGCGTTGCGGCGGGCCTGATCCATGGCGGCGCGCAGCGCGAGGGGGGTGTTCTGGCGTTTCGTTTCGATAGTGAACTGAGTGGTTGTGCCTTTACCCCAGGCCAACGCGACCCGCGCGGCCGTGCCAGCATCGCGCGACGCAGCCAGGCGTTTGGCAACGATGAGCGGGCCGATCAGCGTCGCACCTGCCTTGAGCGGGGTGAGGAAGTCGGATGAAGCTAGCTTCCTACCCTTCGCTGTACTCTTGCTGCCCAAGTTGTTCATCAATTGTAGATTCTATCTATTTTCGTCAAGACGCCATGTTTCTCGCGTGGGAAAACGAGCACATACGAGGAAATAAAACGAATATCGTTATCGCGCATTATGAAGCCACCAACATTTCTTCAAGAGAGGTCATCGTCTTGGGCCAACATCATACGCCTACCGAACTTGCCCAAAACTTATGCGATTTTTCGTTATCAACCCATACTACTTGCCCATCGGTTTACGTAACGACACCAGTGATAGCGTTTTCTCTAGGCCAGGCCATAGCAGCTTTCGCTTGAGGAATTCTTCTTCGATAACCGAAGGTAGCGTCGAGGATATTGCAGTTTCCGCTATGTTCTGATATGCCTCTTGGACCACCTTCGCAACTCGATTGCAGTTCTCGAGTGGAAGTATCATCGCGCCCTCTGGAGGGTTCGCTGATCTGGTCGCCGGGCGATCCGGCCCAACAAAGACAGTGACTATTCGCTTTGTTTGGATCGAATTTCGAACCCACTGCACGTGATCGGACATCTGTCCGAGATCGTCTTTCTTGTAGGGAGACTCTTCATTCTTGTCAGTCTTTGCGTCAATACAAAATGCAGTTTGGTCCGGAAATACCCAGAGAACATCAGGGCCGGTGCCGTGCTCCTTTTCGGGCCGGCTCGACTCAAAGCCAAGATACCGGCCAAGATGACAGAGGGCCTCTTCAACTTGCCTAAAGCTCCCGGATCCATTGAGGTTTCGAAAGTGATCGGCTAGCTGCCTTGGGGCGCTATATTTCCCATTGCCTCGTTCGTCAAACAAACGAGCGACTGCCAATGCTTGCTGCGAAGTCTGATCTCTAGATACAAGTTCCTGCTGGGCGCGATACGAGGGCAAATTCCTGGATCCGGAACGCGCTTGTCGGTACAACTGCATGGCGACCTTGGAGTCGCCAGCACATTCGAGTGCATACCCTGCCCAGAACTTATGCCAACAAGCGGTATTCTCGCTGAGATTCCCAGCTTTCTCTATAGTCTTCATGAGCGACTCTGCCGCCTGCATATACTCTCGGCTCCACATATGTTTGGCGTAGGATGATTCGGCACGCGCCAGATCCGACAAAGGATTTTGATCTTGTGATGCATCGCCGATGCCGATAGTTTCCGAAGCCGCTTCGGCCGAGTTAGTGGTGCTCTCTGCAGCTGCAACCTGCATGTAATCCTCGTAGGCATCAATCCAGTCATTGTCTCGACGCATGCAACTATCTATCATGGAACCAATCTCACTGACATGCGCTTTCTTTGAGAGATCAACGCCGAGTTGCAGTTGCTTCTGCAAGAAAGGGGGAAGTGCGGCACGATTTGCAGGAACCTGTAGCCACTCGACTAGTCGCCTGCCCGTGAGTATGGCTACTCCATGATCCTTGACACCGCGTGAAATTCGGCCAAAGCTCTGGACGATTCGGGACGCTACGACCGAGCGGAGGGTTTTCGAAAGACCAAGATACTCCCATTGAAATCGTTCCAATGGGCTGACGCCACTCGGGAGATCATCGATCACAACAACTCGGCAGGAATCACCTGGAAGGTCGACACCATCATATCGCGCAGGCAACACGAGTTTTATGGGTTTCGCATTCACCCTAAACGCTTCGATATCAGTAGCTGTCTGGTCTGCTTCGGGCAATTCAGCAACGTCACTCCATTCGCCTGCTCTCTGATAACTCGGCACGAGAATAAGCGCCTTGTGCTGATGGATAGCTTCCTTCGTCGCCGATATGTCACTCTGACAATCTTCAGTCGCGGTTGGCAGGATGATCATGCGTTCGCATTCTCCGGCACTTGTCGAAGGTGAAATCTGCAAGTCAGGCCGATTGCCGAAAGTACGGATAAAAGCGTCCTGAGCAGACAAGGTGGCGGACAAGTAAACTCGACGAAGATCTCGCGAGAAATACGGCAGCGTCCTAACCGGAATGTATGGTGGCGTGATCGTAATCTCCGAACTTGAGACAAGAAAGGCACAAATATCGATGTGATCTTTGAGATGATCCCACGCGAATAGCGTTTTTGTTTCGGTTGGAACCGTCGAATCATGAAGCAGCTTTCGGATTGTTTCAAATGACTTTCTTACCTCGAATGGTGGCACAAGTAGAAGACCGGTCTTCTCCCTTTCTACAATATCCTCATAGGAAGTCACCATACCAACTGACCGAAAGTAGTCGGCAAACTCCCTGGCGAGAAGAAGGTAGAGATCAGACGCATTGTCTCTCGCGATGTGCAGCGTGAACGCATCGCGCATAATGCTTTCCGCAGTGTGAGCATCGTCAAACACAATCCCAGCAATCTCACGTTTGAAGAACTTCGATTTCCCGGTGAAAAGTGCCTGATACGTAGTAAGGCATGGCGCAATCCCTTGGTTGGCAAGAGCATTGCTGAACTCACCCTTGAAATAAGTCGTAACTGGCAGTCCGTATCCTTCAGCCATGGTGGCTGTTTGGCGAACGAGTTGAATGGAACTGCAGGCATACATGATGCTCGAGTTGGTCTCGTTCACCAAAGACTGAGCAATCAGCATGCCTACCAAGGTTTTGCCTGCTCCGGTGTTTAGCACGATTGCGATATCAGTCTTTTTCCGATTGCTATGCCAAGTTCGCAATGCATCACCTTGAGCTAGCCATAATTCGCCGATCTGGGGGTCTGTTTTGCGAAGGCTTCTGAAGAGTTCCAATGGATCGATTGGCCGGTGAGGCTTGCCTTTCGGGGCGAGACTAGTGAACGGGGAGGGTTTGTTAGTCATGATATTGCCTTCTAGATTCGATCACATGATTTTGTGAAGCGCTGAATCAATTTGCTATTCATTCGGTGTGCGTCGAGGCGGCGGACACTCCTTGATTCGTAGTCACCAATCCGAATAGGATTCCTGAATCGGAGTATTGAATAATGCTCGGCAAACGAAAAGAGTAGTAACCACCAGATTTCTTCGCACCTTCAAGTATTGTTGATGGAAATCCAATGGATTGGAACCGCTTTTCTGGAAGAAGACACTCAATGATCTTTTCTGAGCGTTCGCGTGTATGTCTCGCGGTGGACAATGCATCAAAGTCTTGTTTCACAAGCGGATCCAGCAATTCGCCGCGAATTCCTGCAAACAACAAGGCACCATCTCGTAGCGGCAGCAAAACTCCACCGGATCTCTCGCCTACAACTGTGGACTTCGTAGCAAAAAAAGGTGCTTGACTCGCTAGACGCCCCTGAAGATCTTCTGCAAAATCATATGGCTCATCGCTGCCGCGGAGAAGCGGAACACCATCAAGCTCGAAAGGATCGGCCAGGTTGCGTAGCGCCTCAAGCCGAGTGCTAATTGAGGCCGCCAATTGAGATCGTGGACTGATGAATGCCACCCAGTCGCGGATGAATCGCAATCTTTGGAGGAGCCGAAGTTCGCGCGCCGTTCGTGAACCTCCCTCAGCCGGTGGGTCAACTAGTAAGCACTTTACGGATTCAGTCTTGCTGGTTCCAACAACCGTGATCACGCCATATCGCAAATCAGCAGGAAATCGATAGCTGTTGCCAAGTTGTGCACTTGTGATTTTCTGCTTCTTATCGACGATGTTATTCTTGTGATTCGAGACGGCACTTGTGATCTTTGAGTTGTCGGCGGCTGAACTGCCCTTTGCCTCAAGTTGAATGATCGACTTGTTGTCGCTGGCAATCTGATAGTCAAAGGTTTTACTAGCGTTCTTGCCTCTTTGTTCCGGAACTCGATCCCAATCAGCCGCGGTAAGTCCATGAATCTCATTGACGATCGCTAGCCCAAGGCTCTCGCCTATATGTTCGCTTATATCCTTTTCTTGTGCCCCCACATTTGGAGGTGTTGATATCGACGTGCCATTGAATTCAATCCATTGGTCAAGATATGCAAGTGCGGTGTTGATGTGTTTGCCGATTTCGTTGTAGTTGGACCAGCCAGGTTTTCCAGGTCGCTTTCGGTGAAACATATAGTACGTTAGGAATTCGGTCGTTGAGACGCTCGCACCATCCCTAACAATGGTCTGAATTCTTGTGGCAGATGGATACTTCATCAACATCTGCTCGTGGGTCGAATCATAGTAATCGACGTTGACCTCAATCTGAGTCTGAGGCAGCATTAGCATTGAAGTTCCGCTTCTCGCCGGCATTTCACAACTCCCCCGAAAACGCCCGCTGCAGCACAGCCTGACGCAGCCGTGCCGCGCGCTGAAGGTTGGTAGACAGGACTGCTTGTAGTCCGTCAATGACGCTGATGCGCCGTTCCACTTCCGCCACGATCCTTTGCTGTTCCGCGAACGGCGGCAGTGGAACAGCGAACAGCTTGATATGGGCAAGTCCGAGATCAGGTTGCGCCGAAGCTCGAACGTCCCGAAGCATTTGCTTCTGCATGAAATCAGATCGAAGCGCAATCGCGAGGTATCCAGTGATATCTGAAGCACGTAGCGTCTTCACGATGGCGATGCTGTACGAAGCCTGGAATTTGCGATCCGTCCTTACGATGCGGACAACCCCCACTGTTCCGTATCGCGAAAGCAGGATATCGCCCTCCTCCGGTCGGATTTTCCTCGATAGCGCGTCGTAGTCGACGCGACTTATCGTCTTCGCCTTTGAGAAGTCAATCCCGTCCGGGTACGTAAAATCTCTTGTGCTCACATAGCGGATTTCCGTATCTGCCGGTCTTGGCATCTTGTGATCTACGTCGGCGACTTGTGCTGTAACTTGCTCCACCGTCGCCCAACACCACCCCTCCGGCAAACCCGGCAGCCCGATCACATTTGGCGCCGCCGGTTCCTTGTATTGCCCACGCCCCACCCACGACCCGCGCCGCTCGGCGAGGATGCGCTCCAGCAGCGTGGCGCCGGACTCGTACTCCCGCCCCTCGGCCCGGGCCAGCTCGGCCTCGGTCGGCACGAGCTTGCCCTCGCAGGCCGCTTTGAGCACCGACGCGCGATAGCGCTTGAGATTGACCTGCACCCGCCGCAACGCCGCCACGCCCGCATCCAGCCGGGTGAACTGCTTCTCGATCTCAGCGACGATGCGACGTTGTTCGGAGAGAGGAGCAAGAGGAAGTCTGAAGGCTTCAAGTTTCGAAGCATTGACATTCGGCATCGCAATGCCGGCGGTGTTTCCTCGGATCAGTTCCCAATACGCCGGGCTCTGGAGATAGTAGGCGACATACACTGCGTCAACGGTTGGCTTGGGCCGAAAGCGAATCAGATAGGAGGCAAATACGGCTTCTTGCGGATCTCGCAGTAGGTAGCTAATCCCGACTGAGCCTGCGCGAGATACCACTATGTCTCCATCCGCTAGGAGGTACTTGTCTGGATGAGGCGGTGGATCAAGACAGAAAGGAACCGTTTCCCAGTCTATTGGGCCACTTGATATATCTGTCGTACGAAGCAGCCTGATCTTCCCCTGATTGCTAGCGCTCGTTGTCCAGCCATATTGAGGTTTGGAGCACACCTCGCCTAGCGTAGTTTCGTGCCACCCCGGCGGCAGAGTGCGGCCGCTCATCCCACCAACCTCTCATTCAACTCGGCCAGCACGACCGGCAGCCGATCGCCAAACAACTGATTCGCCTTGCCCAGCCCGCCTTCCTGGTTGAACGGGGCGTACTCGAAGTCGTCGGGCACGATGTTCACGCTCACCGCGATGTGGTCGCGGATGCGGGCCAGCCAGGCCTGCTGATCGGGGGTGTAGGTCTTTCCCTTTTCGGCTTGATCCGCCAGCCAGCGCTCGAAGTGCCGGCTGACCGTCACCGCGAAGGGTTCGAGCACCGCCTGCTTGTCCAACGCAAAACGCACCAGCGCGACCAGGTCGGCGAAGCGCCCAGCCTGGGTCCGCCCGCGCACTTTTGCCGGGGCCGCCGTCGCAAAGGCCTCCCATAGCCTGTCCTCGGTCCAGTCGCCGCGGTTCAGGCGAAGGGTCTGCTCGAGCTCCTTGAGCATGGGCTCGGTCAGGCGCTGCCGATACGGCCGCGAATACAGGATTT
>Ga0138256_10008530_pt1 | contig 10756 bp, 16 predicted proteins | sample KNB2016incub_MG_FD_105486 | JGI IMG/M metagenome (GOLD analysis project Ga0138256, IMG submission 105486) | Active sludge microbial communities from wastewater in Klosterneuburg, Austria - KNB2014incub_MG | ecosystem: Engineered > WWTP > Activated sludge > Unclassified | place: Austria... | reverse complement strand
TAGAAAAGCTTAATGCTTATTGGGTTTGACTATCTTATTCTGCCCCCTGTTCTTTCAAAATATTAATGGCAAATGCAAGGGTAAATTTATCGAATTGTAAACATAGGATTGGGTTTTATGCAAGTTGGGCATGACCAGCAAACATCAGCTAATTGCAAATCCAAGCTGTGGTTCGGGCTCGACGAATAAATCTCAACTTTAGTTCTTAAATTCAACTTTATATTTTCAATCAGCAGCGGTTATGGGCAGACGGAATACTAATTCCCAACCTGCATAAAGCCATGCTCGTTAGCATTTAATATAAAAAATTTTATTTCCCCTCGCTCATTTTGTGGCTTACGTCCTTCGGCACGTAGGGTTTATAAAACACCTATTCACCTCGCCGGGGTTTTACTTACAATGGTTTATAATTTTTAGTACTTTCGGTAAAACCCCTCCGGAACAGAACTGTTCGAAATTCCGGACAGTTGAAAATATTAAATAGCATTGCGATGGAAAAGCAAAATGAAATAAAAATATTCGAAGAAAAAAAAGTAAGAACGCTTTGGGATGCAGAAAATGAGAAATGGTATTTCTCAATAATAGATGTGATAGCTGTGCTTACCGACCAACCAAGCTACCAGGGTGCAAGAAATTACTGGAAAGTCCTGAAGCACAGGTTGGTAAAAGAAGGAAATGAAACGGTTACAAATTGTAACCGGTTGAAATTAGAGGCTGAGGACGGAAAACAGCGTTTTACCGATGTAGCCGATACCGAACAGCTTTTTCGCCTCATTCAATCTATTCCCTCTCCAAAGGCCGAGCCGTTTAAGCTTTGGCTGGCAAAGGTGGCCGCCGAACGATTGGATGAAATGCAGGACCCCGAACTCTCCATTGACAAGGCATTGCAGCAATACCTGAACTTAGGCTATTCAGAAAGCTGGATCAACCAGCGGCTAAAGAGTATTGAAATAAGAAAAGAACTTACCGATGAATGGAAGAAAAGAGGATTAAAAAAAGGCGTTCAGTTTGCAACGCTAACCGACATCATCACCAAAGCGTGGAGCGACAAAACCACCAAAGAGTATAAAATATTGAAAGGATTAAGGAGAGAAACCTGCGGGACAATATGTCCAACACCGAACTGATCCTGAACATGCTGGCAGAGGCATCTACCAAAGATATTTCGGCTGCTACCAACCCAAAGGATTTTGAAGAAAGTAAAAGAGTAGCGAAGCAGGGCGGTAATGTAGCCAAAGTTGCAAGAAAGGAGTTGGAAGCAAGGACCGGGAAAAAAGTAGTTAGCTCATAAAATGCAAAAACAGCATTGCAGCTAAAATCAGGAAAAGAAAAAAAGAGCATTAAAAAATAACAGCCGGCTCAGTGCTATCATCACCGAAGACCAAATAGAAAAAGCAAAGCTCAGTATGTTTTACTCATTTATTCTATCGGTTCCATCGGCCGTCTCCACAACATAAGCTTCCATGGTTATGTTGAACTGTTTTTTATAGGCGGCAGAAACCTGCTCTATAAAATTATTTACTGTAGCCTCTTTTACAATATTAATGGTGCATCCTCCAAAACCCCCACCCATCATCCTGGCGCCAATAACATTTTTACCGGCAGCAACCTGCTCCACCAAAAAGTCAAGCTCGGCACAACTCACTTTATAAAGCTGGCTTAATCCTTCATGTGTTTCAAACATCAGCGCTCCAAAACCGGCCAGGTCATTTTGCTGCAGCAAAGCCGCTGCTTTTTTAGTCCGCAATATTTCTTCCACTACATATTTGCAGCAATTATAAACTTTGGCTGTCATTATTCTTTTGCAGGGCTCAATATCTGCTGCGCTTTCAATATCCCTGAAAGAATTTATTTGCAGGCTGTTCTTTAAAATAGTCAGTCCTTCTTCACATCTTTGTCTCCTTATATTATATTCACCGTTTGCCAGTGAATGATGCACTTTGCTGTTGAGTAAAACAATTTTATACCCGTTCAGTTTTAATGGAAAATATTCATGGCTGATATTTTTGCAATCCAGTAACAGCACATGGCCTTTCTTTCCATTGAGGCTGGCATACATATCCATGATACCGCATTTAACCCCGGGGTAATTATGTTCGGCACGCTGGCAGAGCAGGGCCAGTTCAACTCTGCTCATCCCAAAATTAAAAATATCGTTGAGTGCAAAGGCAAGCCCGCCTTCTGTAGCAGCCGATGAGCTCATACCTGAGCCAATGGGTATATCACCTGCCAGTGCACAATCAAATCCTTTTACAGGTTTATTCAATAGCAGAAATTCGTGCACCACCCCCAGCACATAATTTTTCCAGCCTTCATTTTTTTTTATATTCCGGATATTGACAGAAAATTTTTCCTCAAAGTCGGCAGCATAAAAATTTATTTCATCGCTGTTATTGGGAGCAACTGCATAATAGATACCTTTATCAATGGCTGCAGGCATCACAAAGCCATCATTATAATCAATATGCTCACCGATCAGGTTTATCCTGCCCGGCGAAAAATAAACTGCAGGCACAGCAGTAAATGCTGAGGAAAAACGGTCTTTAACTTTTGCAACCATTGTATTCATGCAACTAATTTAAGGCAGTTAATGTAAACATTGGTTTTTTCAAAGCAAAATGAAAAGGCCGGAATAACGGAAAGAATTTGGTCTGGTGTTAAAATAAAAGCTGCTGCAGAACTGCAGCAGCTTTTTGAGTCAGGTATAAAGGTATCTTAGTCCGTATATCTATGGCCCGCAGCTATCCAGTTTAATATCTTCTGTTTATCTGCTGCTGATAACTGGGGATTTGGTGGCGGTGGCATAAAAGAAGGGTTGCCATCAACAGCCCTTGCTTTAATACGGTCCCAGCTGCCAACAATAGTGCAATCAAGTGTAAAATTTAAACCACCAGTTGGGCTTGAGCCGCTGTGGCAGCCACTTAAAGCGCAATTGGCCTGTAATACTGCCCTGACAGCAGAAAAATTAAAGCCGGCCGGGGCCTCATTAACTGCTGCTGATCCCGTTTTAATACAGCCATCAATATCCTTTGCAGAAATTGAATACGTATTTGGCGAAAGCCCGGTAAATACATTTGATGCCTGGAATGCTCCGCCATTTAAGTTATATGTAAAGCCCGTTCCCCCTGTTGCTGTAATTGTAATGGTGCCTGTACCTGCAATTGAACATTTATCATGAGCTGTTGTGGCTGCACTAATCGTCAGCGTTTTACCTAAGCAGGGGTCAAGGGTTATTGTAAAGCTTTGGGATTTTGTACAACCATCCAGGTCTTTTGCAGTAACCGTATATGAACCTGCTGTAAGTCCGTTAAATGTGCCGGATGCCTGGAAAGCACCGCCATTAAGGCTATAGGTAAACCCTGTACTGCCGGCTGCGGTTGCTGCAATAGATCCGTTTGATGAGCCGGTAGCAGGCCCTGCATTAACAACAGTTCCGGTAACAGTTATTGTTTTGGTGCTGCAAATATCAACAACATTAAAAGTCTGGGTTTTTAAACAGCCTTCAAAATCTTTTGCCGTAACAGTATATGTTCCGATGGCTAACCCCGTAAATGTCCCAGATGCCTGGAAAGCACCGCCATTAAGGCTATAGGTAAACCCTGTACTGCCGGCTGCGGTTGCTGTAATAGATCCGTTTGATGTACCTGCGGTAGTATTTACCACCGTTCCCGTAACGGTTATATTTTTTATTGTACATGGATCATTTACCGTGAACGTATTTGTGCCGGTACAGCCGTCGGCATTTTTAGCTATGATCGTATATGTCCCTACAGGCAGGCCTGTAAAATTTCCTGAGGCCTGAAAAGCCCCACCATTAATATTGTAAGTAAAGCTGCTGCTGCCACTTGCTGTTGCATTTATTGCACCAACCGATTGCCCGGTTGTTGTATTTGTAACCGTACCGGTAACTGTAATTGTAATTCCTGTACATGGATTTGGTGGTGGTGGGGTAACGCCCCCGCCTTTATCGCCACAACTGTTGATCATTAACATTGAAATGAACACAAAGGCCGCAAGCAGGAAATAAGTTTGTTTAAATACTTTCATAAAATGAGTTTTTATTTTATAATAACCGCAGTAAAGGACTAAAAGAAAATCCCGGAATGGGTTATTTTAAGCTATTCTCTTTGCTTCAAACGGATTTTTTTTAATTCAGGTTGCTTTATCAAAATATTAATTCCCCATTTTTTATTTCTCTTCATAAAATATAAAGGGCTTCTTAAATAAGAAGCCCTTTATATTTCATTAAACCAAAACCCAATGATCACTTTCTTTTAGCAAATGGTTTTACTGTAAGGCTGAATAAGATACCGGCGCTGTTAAGGTCAATTTTACCAAGGCCAATACCGATTAAGGGAAGTTTAACATAAGGTTCAGCCTGGAGCGAAACCCGTTTATTGAACATGTATTGATAACCACCTGAAAGAGTAAGTACCGAAAAGTAATGTTTATTTTCATTACTTGCTTCCTTTGAATACTTATATGTATATCCTGCCGGTGTTTTATAGTTATAGTCATATCGTTCATTCTTCATCAGCAGGGAGGAGATCCCGATACCGGCAAACCCGCTATGTTTCTTCTTTTGTATAAAATTATAACTCAGGCTTACCGGTATTTCATAAACCCTGCAATCCGCATCTACTCCTGTTAGGTAGGGATAAGTTACACCTCCCGGCATATGATACTCATCCGGCTCTGCAGAATATATTTTTTTAGAAAAATAGAAACCTGTCCTGGCAGTAAATCTTTTGGCAAAACTATAGCTAAGTCCTGCACCATAGGCCAGTGTCACGTTCCCGGGTTTATTCAACTGAATAAAACTTACATCAGGGCCAGCAGAAAAAGTTATACCAAGATTATCTGCAAAACTTTTTTTAGATCTCTTTTTATCCGGAGATGGAGAAGATTTTTTTTCTGCAGAGGGTACAGTTTCTTTTTTAATGTCGGTATTTACTTTTACAGCTTCTTTCTTTTGTTCATCTATAATATCTTTCTCCGCATCCACAGGATTTGCTGTTGGATTTTCACCTTCCCGGTTTTCCGGAACAGCAGGCGTTATGGCAATATTCATTTTATCAGCTGTGTTTCTCTTTACCGGGGCATTATTTTCCGTTTTCTGTTTACCGCCTTTCTCTGATTCATCTACTGCATCAGCAGCCGTAATACTCATTTTCGATTTCGCTTTGCTTACGCCCGGCGACCTTTTCTTTTTTTCGGATCCTTCTGTATCCCGGCTATTTTTACTGTCTTGCTGCCCGGTATTGATTACGCCTTTCATAGGATTCCCTCCAGTTTCCTTTGTTACATTTATATTATTGCCGGCAGTATTTTCACTATGATCCCTAACAGCTACAGTTCTTTGTGATATGATCTCTGTTGACGGTTGTTTATCTCCATTACTTTGAGTGATACCCGTACTCATGGAATTTTTACTGCCCGAAAAATACATGGAAGCAAAAAAAGCCCCGCCACCCAGCAATAAAAAGAACAACAGGAAAAAAATAAATCTTCTTCTTCCCTCCTTTTGGGGCAGGTGTTTATCCAGTTTTTTCTCCATCTTCTCCCAGGCTTTATCATTATAAGCCGGGTGATGTTTATCCACTGCATCCCTGATTATATCGTCCATTTCTTCATCCAACATTTTTTATCCCGGTTGTTTGATTTTGATTGAATAATATTTTTTGCAATTGCTTTCTTGCTTTTGCCAGGTTTGATTTGGAAGTACCAATGGATATCCCAAGCTGGTCAGCGATTTCCTCATGGCTAAACCCTTCTACAATAAAAAGGTTAAGCACTATCCTGTAACCCGGCGAAAGGTTCTGTATAAACCTGATGATCTCATCATACGACAATTTATCAAGCCCGTTCTCTTCCTGCGCCGAAGTTTGCACCGTGGTAATATCCAGTTCACCAACCAACCTGTGCTTTTTATTTTTTCTGAAATGGTCAATAGCTGTGTATACCATGATCTTGCGCAGCCATCCTTTGAAGGAATTTATTTCATTGGTGTAAGCCGGTTTATAACGGTGTATCTCTTTGAATATTTTCAGGAACCCGTCATTTAATATCTCCACAGCATCATCTTCATTGTTGGCATAGCAATCGCAAATGGCCATAGCATAACCATAGAAAGCGTTATAAATTTTTTTTTGGCTCTCCCTTTCATTCAGGGCACATCCCCTGATGAACAAGTTTAGTTCGTCTGCCGAAAGCAAAGGCTCGTTATTTGCCAAGTAAATCGTAAAGTTTGGTTATAAAGTTGCTTTTTAGGATTATAAATTACCAAAAACACGGGGTTTTCACCGGGTTGGACGTTACCGAAGTAATGGGTTGGAAGTATAAATATCGGAAAAAGGAGTAATATAGTTGCCTGTATGCACAATCAAAATAAAAAAAGAGTACCGTGCTCTCCTTTTAAGTGAACCCCGGAAACCAGATGGCCAGCTTCTGCTCTGCGGCAGGGAGGCATTAAACTACAGGGGGTAAAGAAAGATAGAGCTCATAAAACCTGGCTTGCAGTAATGCTTACTGCAATTTTTTCAGCACATCTTCTTTGCTGATGTACCCGGTATTGCTCCAGGTTAAATTTTTGTTTTTGTAAAGTTGCAGCACAGGCAAAGCTTCAATATTTAGTTCCCTGCAAAGCTGTTGGTTGTCATCTGTATTGATGCGTATAACCGAAATCCTGTCCGACATAGAGTTTGAAATTTCATCAAGATATGGCTTCATTTTTTTGCATGGTTCGCACCAATCCGCATAGAAATCCACCAGCACCAATTTGTCTGAATTAATCAGCGCATCAAATTGTAGTCTGCTCATGCCTGGTGATTTTGTTTTGGTATCCGTTGTTTCGGCAAGATTGGCTGCTCTCCATTTCAAAATGCCTCCCCGTAGTTCATACACTTCTTTAAAGCCATTCGACCGCATTTGATCTGCAGCTGAGGCGCTTCTTGCTCCGCTCAGGCAATACACAAAAACAGGTTTCGATTTATCGATTTTGGAGATTTCAGTTTCAAAGTTGTCTCCATTCCAGTCAATATTCAGGGCATTTTGCAAATGCCCTTTTGAAAATTCTCCCGGTGTACGCACATCAATGACTGGCGCACCCGGAAGTTGATTGATTTTTTTATCAAATTCCTTAGCGGAAAGATTGGTATTTGAACTTTGCGATTGTCCGTTGCTGCAGCTATTGAAAAACAATAATGCAGACGTAATGAATGCCAGAAAATATTTTGTCATGGTATTACTGATGCTGGTTGATGATCTGTTCTAAATAGTTTGCTGTAACCACCCCTGCCTGCCGCCATTTCACTTCTTTGTTTTTAAAAAGCATGAGTGTGGGAACGCCCTGTATGTTGTATATGCTTGCAACCGATGGGCTTTTATCCACATCAATTTTTAAGATGGTGGCTTTGTCACCAACTTTATGTTTCAATTCTTCCAAAACAGGTTTCATCATTTTGCAGGGGCCGCACCACTCGGCAAAAAAATCTACCAGCACAGGTTTGTCCTGGGCAATCATTTCAGAAAATGTTTTGGGTTTTGATACAGCTTCCATTTCAGTTTATTTTATCTCTTCGAATTTGATTTCTTCTGTTGATGTAGAATCAGGTTTGGGCTGGTTGTAACAACTTCCGCCAAAACAGTTTCCGGCTGCACAGCCAAATGAGAATATTCCCATAGCAGCAAAATATCCTCCGGGAAGAATTCCAATCCATTCACGCTGCATAACAGATTGTATGATGATGAATATGCCCATCAGTGCATAAAAGGCACGGCTGAATGTCCACCCGGTTAAGATCCTTTTCTTCATTTTATTTATTAAGGTATGCCGAATACATCCACACAAATTTTTCCTGCTCCCGTATGTAGTCGCTCATCAGTGCATTAGTGCCTTCGTCATTTGCTTCTGAAGAAAGATCGAGCAGTTCCCGTTGTTTGATGAGCAGCGTTTGAAACGAATCAAGGATGAGCTTCACTGCTTCCCCGGGAGAGGAGATGTTTTTTCCGCTTTTCAGCGAAGAGGATTTGATGTAATCCTCAAAAGTGTGAAGCGGTGTAGCTCCAAGTGTAAGAATGCGCTCTGCCACTTCATCCACTTTCAAAAGAAGATTGGTGTAGAGTTCTTCAAACTTCAGGTGCAGTTCAAAAAATTTCTCGCCCTTAATGTTCCAGTGCAGCCCCCTGGTGTTCTGATAGAAAAGCATATAATCAGCCAGCAGTGCATTCAGCTTAGCTGAAAGTTTTTCCGTTTTCTTTTTATCAAGACCAATAGGGTTCATAAATATATTTTTAATTATTACAAAATTTTATTCTGCAAACTCATCCAGCCTCCTCCATTGTGCACTTCGGTAAACCCGTTTGATTTCAGAATTGATTTTGCCGAAGCGCTTCGCATGCCCGAAGCACAGCAGGTAATAACCGGTTTGTCTTTTTTGATCTTTGAAAGATTACCGTTAAGGTTTTGCAGGGGAATATTCACTGAGCCCCGGATGTGCCCGCCCTGGAATTCATCTTTGGTACGCACATCAATTATCTGTGCTCCTTTTTTCATCAGTTCTTTCAAATCCACTTTCGGACCCATTCCGAAAATATTTTTAAGTAATTGTATCATTTCAAAAATCAGTTTTTATTTAACATATAGTTTACATCGGACCAACTGCCGCCGTTTTCGCAATCAATACCATTGCTGCGGAGGAATGCAGTTGCCTGGCCGCTGCGATTGCCGCTGGCGCAACACAGCACAATTGGCTGCTGTATTTGTTTTATTTCATTCACCCGACGTTGAATTTCATGGAGCGGAATGTTAATGCTTCCGGCAACATTGCCTCCCATGAATTCTGCAGGAGTACGAACATCAATTACCGTTTTGCTGTTTTTCATCTTTGAATTTTTTATTGTTTGAATTTTCTTTTTTAAAACTTGTGAATAGCAACGCACCCATTATCGCCCCGTAAGCTGTGCTATTGAATGGATGTGAAGTGATGGGACAAGTGCCTGACGAGCAACCTACGAAATAATAGTATGCATACCCGGCAACAGCACCAACAGCAACTCCAATAAAAGTAAGCTTGTATTTTGAAAGGAATTTCATCAGTTCAGTTGGGAAACTTGTTGAGTTGCGTTATTAAAAATTTCTTTTCCGTTGTACATGATTTGCCAGGTGACCGGGATAATTTTTTTAAGCATGTGACTCACCCCGCAAATCTTTTCCTGTGAAGTCATTACAGCATCAAAAGCTGCCTGTTGGTCTTCTCCACTGCCGGTCATCTCATACACAATGTTTGCCGAAACGTATTCAATCGGTGGCTGCTTGCTGATCTCACCCGAAACTTTCAGGTTCAATCCCTTTAACTCTTTTCCCTGTTTACGCAAGAGTGCAATCACATCCATACCGGTGCAACCGCTGAGAGCAGTGAGCACAAAAGGTTTCGGAATAGGCCCGTGATCTTCCCCTCCAACCCGTTCAGGCGCATCCATGATGATGGTATGTCCATTTACCAATGCATTAAACTGCATTTTGCCCATCCACTGGGTCTCTAATTCGTGTTTCATACCTTTTTAGATTTTTTTCTTGTTGAAATTCCAAAAGGCAAATACAATGGGCAGAAACTCATGAAACTGGTTGCTATAAAAATTATGGCAATTATTCCGAGAATGACTGCAGCCGTTCCATTGATCAGATTGGTGAAATAAAGAATTGCAATTAAAGCCGCAACCATAAATCTTATGATCCTGTCGGCATTACCCATGTTCTTTTTCATTGTTATCCCTTTTAGTGTTTGTAATTTTAGACCGTAAAGTTCGGTCAATGCAAAATACCAAACAGTGACTTTGGTCACAATTCTCTCATGATCTTGATTTGATTGCGGTAAAGCAGGACCTTTTTGTCGTTCTCTAATTTTTTCAGCAGGCGGGAAATCACTTCCCGTGATGAAGCCATCCCGGTGGCTATTTCTTCATGTGAAAGGTTGATGAGTGATGAGCCGGTTGCTTTTGATTTCTCTTTGAGGTAGTGCACCAGGCGTTCATCCAGTTTCTGAAAAGCAAGCTGGTCAATTGCCAGGAGCAATTCGTTGAAACGATTACGGATGGTCCGCATCACAAAACTTTTCCATGTCGGGAATTTTGCCAGCCACTCATCCATCACCGCAATGGGAATTGAAATGTATTCAACATCGGTTTCAGCAGTGGCTTTTATCTCGCTTGGGTATTGCTGCATGCAGCAGGTAAAAGTCATTGCGCAACTTTCATTTGCATGAACATAGTAAAGCAGCAACTCTTTTCCGGTATCATCTACTCTTGTAATTTTCAAAATACCATTCAGTAACAGCGGTATCAGCCGCACGGTTTGCCCGACGTCGAGGATCACATCACCTTCTTTCACGGAAACAATTTTTCCTTTCTGTTCAATTTCACTAAGCAGTTCAGGTTCGAAAGTATGTTTGAATTTTTCGGAGATGTTCATTTTTCACTATTACAAACTACAATATACAACAGAAAACAAATCAGCTCTGCCAATAAAAAACCTGGAATATTGATTACCTCAAGGCTGACCTGGAGGAAGTTGAGTAGCACTGTCAAAAAGCCCTGCCTGCTTGACCCAGTCAGGCAGGGAACTTGATCTAATGTTTAGAAAATAAAAAAGGAAGCACAATTGTACTTCCCTGGTAGTCCCGACAAGAATCCCTGCCTCCCGGCAGGCAGGGAACTTGATCTAATATTTAGGAAATAAAAAAGGAAGTACAATTGTACT
>Ga0138256_10008528_pt1 | contig 10756 bp, 9 predicted proteins | sample KNB2016incub_MG_FD_105486 | JGI IMG/M metagenome (GOLD analysis project Ga0138256, IMG submission 105486) | Active sludge microbial communities from wastewater in Klosterneuburg, Austria - KNB2014incub_MG | ecosystem: Engineered > WWTP > Activated sludge > Unclassified | place: Austria... | reverse complement strand
GTTCTTCCTGCACGATGACGACGACATTATTTCAGCCAGTCCGGAGACTCTTCGCGTTCAGGGAATTCCAGACGCTCCGCCGGTTATCGTGGCTCAGATGAAGGGTGTTGGCAACGCAGTGACTCGTCTGGCCCGCGTTCCCGTGGCGGGCCGCATTCGCGACGACTACGGATTGGGATCGGCAGGCTTTGAGTTCTTAGTGGACGATGGATCGACCTGGCGACCGCGTCCATTTCGTCGTGTTCCACAGACCGGCGTGACGGAATTTGATTTGCAGAGAAGCGACGACGAACCGTTTGAAGTCTTCGATCTGCAGCCGCTGGAATTGTCAGAGGGTCAGACGCTGACACTGTCAGTGATCGCATCCGATAGGAATCAGTTGCCCGGCCCGGCTCAGACACGCAGCGAACCTTTACTGTTTCGCATTGTGAGCAACGAAGAACTTCTGTCATTGCTGTACACACGGGAGATTGCGCTGCGAAACCGTTTCGAAGAAGTCATCGCCCAGCTGGAGGAAGTGCGAGACGATCTGCAGTTTCATTCGGATGTCGCGCGGCGTGTGGACGCGGCAGGCTCAACTGCCAGCGTGGAAGATCGTGCCAGCCTGAATACGTCCGCGACGCGAAGCGGCAACAATCTGCGACGGCAGACGAATGAACTGAATTCGATCGTCGAGGGCTTTGATGAAATTGTGCAGCAGCTGGAAAACAACGCCATTCCTCCCCAGCAGCAGGCTGAGGATATGCGAGCGATGATTGTGCGTCCGCTGCGAGATGTCGCTGGCGACAAGATGACGATCACCGACCGGGCGGTCAGTGCGTTCCGCGTCGCAGCCATCGAGTCGCAGCCGTCAGAAATGCTTGTAAACCGTTCCAGCGAAAAGGTTTCGGAAGTCATCGCATCGCTGAAGGTGATTCTGGAGAACGTCCGTGATATGGCCGAATTCCACGAATTGCTGAAGGAAGGCAAAGCCATCAACGATAAACTTGAAGAGCTGATGCAAAAAATGAAAGACCTCCAAAAGCAAGAGTTGCTGGATAAACTCAAGATTTTGGACTAGTGGTGCAGGACAGCTAAAAATCGGGGTAGTGGACGAGGCGACGAGTCCTGAAGTGCCATAAAACACAGGGACTCGTAACCTCGTCCACTACAGTTAACCCTGAAATTCAGGTTGATTTAAAGGGGTCAGACCCTTTCTTACGGCTGCCGAAGCCAAATTGCCTGTATTTTTACCATTGATCACCGTCATCAAAGGGTCTGACCCCTTTAAATCAACCAATGGAATGACGACATGAAACGCCAACATCCAATGTCACTCGCGGCAATTGCAGTCACAGGGTTCATGTGGCTGCTGATGCGACACACAAGCTGTGCCCAGGAACCGAATCCTGTCGACGACGCACCCGTGCAGGCGGCTGCTGACGCCGGACAGAATGTCACTCCCGAATCTGTCCTCGCCGATCAGATGGCGGTGAGTGGGCGTTACGACCGGTTCGAAAGAATGCTGACTCAGATGGCCGACATCCTTGGCCGCCAGGATCCGGAGCGGGCTGACCTGCTGCGGCGGGCGATCGGAAAAGGACGCGAAGGCCGAATTAAGGAACAGATTGAAGGCGTCATCAAATTGATTGATTCTCGCGATCTCGGCATTGCGTCAGAGAAACAGGCGGACGTCATCAGGAGCCTGCAGGCGATGCTCAAGCTGTTGCAGAGCGAAGATCGCCGCAGTGCTGTGGAACGAGAACGCGACCGACTGAATGGCCTGCTGAAAGATGTCCGCAACGTCATGGCCGAACAGCGATCCGCGCGCGCGGCGACTCAGAACTCTCCGGCACCATCGAGCGCTGCTCCAGGACAGAAGAAGGCGATCAGCGAAACCGACAAATTACTGGATGCAATGCGTGAACATGACGACAAGGATGGGTCTGGAGATAAAAAGGGCGAGGACAAAGAAGCCTCAGACAAGGACGGCGCGGATAAAAAAGAAGCTGGCCAGGATTCGAAAGACGGTTCAAAGGATGGCAAGCAGTCCGAACCAAAAGAAGGCGATCCCGCAGGCAAAGAAAAAGAAGGCACAGAAAAGGATCCGAAGGAAGGAGATCCCAAAGAGGGCGATCCCAAGCAGGGCGATTCGAAACAATCGGATAAAAAAGCAGAAGGGGAACCTGAGAAAGGAGAACCAGCTCCGTCCGATCCGCAATCGGGCGAACCAAAATCAGGTGAACAGAAATCCGGCGGAAAATCGTCGGGCGACAAAAAATCCGACAAGCAACAGAAGCAGCAGACGCCGGGCCGGGAGCAACTTGAAAAGGCTCGGGAAGAAATGGAGCGGGCTCTCGACAAGCTGAAGGAACAGAAACGCGAAGACGCCATCGAGAATGAAGACAAGGCGATCGAAGCGTTGCACAAGGCGGCTGAAAAACTTGAAGCGATGCTGCGGCAACTTCGGGAAGAAGAAAAGGAGATGATGCTCGCGTCGCTGGAAGCTCGATTTCAGCGAATGCTGCTGGCAGAAACTGCGATTCACGAAGGCACGATCGGCGTCGCCGCAACTCCTCAGAAAGACTGGCTGGATCTGAACTACGGCCGTTGTCGAGAGTTGTCACAGCAACAATCCGAACTCACGCAGGAATGTGCCCAAACCGTCAACCTGCTGCAGGAAGACGGGACGTCGGTCGCCATCGTCATTGCGGTGGAAGACATTCAGGCGGATATGAGTTCCGTGACCGGTTGGATGCAGGAATACAAAGTCGGCGAACTGACTCAGTCGGTTCAGAAAGACATTCTGGAGTCGCTCAAACAGCTGATTGAAACGACTCAGAAAGAAATGCAGGAAATGAAGGAGCAGCAGAAGCAGGAACAGCAACAACAGGATCCCAGCCAGGAAAAAGAAGGGCTGGTGGAATTGATGGCCGAAATTCGCGTGCTGCGATCGCTGCAATTACGGGTCAATCGCCGCACAAAGCAGGTCGACAGGCTATTGCAGTCTGCGAACACAGACGACCTCCCCACGTTGCGAAGCCAACTGCACGACCTTGCGATCCGCCAAAACCGGCTGATCGAATCTGCCAAAGAACTAGCCAAACAGGCACAGTAAGGCGATCGGCAGGAAAAGGTTTACCATTAGCTGCGCCTGCCGCCGAGCAACCACTTTCCATCGACCATGCTGAAGGATGCAGATCTGGGACAGATCTGCCTACGTAGTCCGACCTGTCCCAGGTCGGATACCTTCAGCAGGACGACATCTTTGGTAGACTGAATTCTGCCGCTCGCCTAATACGTCTGATACTTTGACCAGTCTTGGTTCCCTGTTGGCTGGATGGCCGAGGCGGCGAAGGAAGCCCCGGAAGAGACGATCACAACGATCCCCAATCAGCGTTTTTCAGCGAACACACACCGACGAATGGCAGTTTTTCGCGTCATCACAGGGAATCCGGAAACCCCGTTGTGGCCCTTTTTCCCTTTGGCGGTAAACTTTGGAGCTTTCCGCCAGCGATCAGATCCTGTTCCAGAGTACTCGCTCAATGACATCACTTCCCATTATTGACCTGTCCGAATCACATCCACTGCCTGTCGGCGGTTCCGGCGAGCCAGGGCAATCCAAGGGCACATACGCATTTATCAGCCTTGGCTGTCCCAAGAATCTTGTCGATAGTGAAAAGATGCTGGGATCGCTGTCCCTGGACGGCTATTCGCTGGTCTCTGATCCCGAGGGCGCAGACTTTGTGATTGTCAACACCTGCGGCTTTATCGACAGTTCCCGGCAGGAATCCCGATCCGTGATTCAGGAAATGCTGGACCTGAAAAAGCAGGGCAAGACCAACGGCGTCATCGTCGCCGGATGTTTGCCGCAACGCCTCGAAGCAGACGGCGGCCTGCTGAAGGAAATGCCCGACATCGACCATGTCGTCGGCGTGTTTGGACGCGATGAAATCACCAAGGTGGCCGATCGTCTGGTCGGTGGCCGCCGCGAACAGCGGGAACTCTTCCGTCCCGCTCCCATCAAAGCGATGAATGATCAGTCTCGCCTGCGGATTACACCGGCGCACTATGCGTATCTGAAAATCTCTGAAGGCTGTGACCGGACGTGTACGTTTTGCTCGATTCCATCAATGCGTGGCAAGCATGTCACAAAACCCATCGAAATGGTGCTTGATGAAGCACGGGAACTGGTTGATGACGGCGTGCAGGAATTGATCATCGTTGCTCAGGACACCACGTATTATGGCATGGATCTGTACGGCGAAGTGCGGCTTGCGGGACTGCTGCGGCAACTGCGGGAAGTCGAAGGCCTCGACTGGATTCGCCTGATGTACCTGTACCCAATCAATTTCTCAGATGAACTGATTGATGTGATCGCGGAATCAAGCAACATTCTGCCGTACCTTGATATGCCATTGCAGCACATCAATTCCGCAGTCCTCAAACGCATGCAGCGTCGCGTGAATTCAGATCAAACGCGGGAACTGGTCGGCAAACTTCGCGAACGAATTCCAAACGTCGTGTTGCGAACCACATTCATCACTGGATTCCCCGGCGAAACGGATCAGCAGTTTGAAGAACTCAAACAGTTTGTGGAGGAAACTCGCTTTGAGCGGATGGGCGTCTTCACTTATTCACTGGAACCGGGGACACCGGCCGTGAAACTGGAAGGCCATTTGCCGGAGGAAGTCAAAGAGGCGCGCCGCGACGAATTGATGGCATTACAGCAGGAGATCGCTTTTGAGCATGCTGACAGGATGATCGGATATGAACTGGATGTTCTGATCGATGAAGAAATTGGCGATGGCGTTTACGTCGGTCGATCGTATGCCGATGCTCCCGAGATTGACGCGAATGTCATCGTGCGCGGTGTTGATCTGCAGCCTGGTGACATGGTACCAGTCGAAATCATGGAGCGACAGGACTATGATCTGGTCGGCATGGTTTCGGACGACGAGGCAGAAGAGACCGACGACTAAGGATCGATCGAGAAATAGGTAGGACAGGCTTCCAGCCTGTCTTCCGCAAATAGACAGGCTGGAAGCCTGTCCTACGACTGCAAAATTGCAAGTTATTTCTCGAACGATCCTAACCTGCCACGACTGCTCAATGATCATCCCGTTTTCTGAAGTGCCGGGCCGCATCGGTCGCCAGCAAGCCGCTATGTCAAACGCTGATTCAACAACTCAAACTCCCGCCGCTGCGGCAAAGCGCAAACCTGTAATTGGGCGTGAGTCGCTGAATATGCCCAACCTGATTACAGGGACAAGGTTGCTGCTGTCACTGGTGCTGTTTTCGCTGATATCCGCCGGGGGCTGGTGGATCACAGCGGCGGCCTTGTTTGTCTTCGCGGCCTCAACGGACGCTCTCGACGGATATATTGCTCGGCGTTACAAACAAATCACAGTGCTTGGCAGAATTCTGGACCCATTCGTGGACAAAGTCATCGTCTGCGGATCGTTTGTATTTCTGCTCGAAAAGCAGGGTGAGTCGGGCTCCGGCGTCAACGCATGGATGGTAATCATCATCATCGGTCGCGAGATGTTTGTGTCCAGCCTGCGCGGCATCCTCGAAAAGGAAGGCAAGGATTTCTCCGCCAGCATGGCAGGCAAACTGAAGATGGCGCTGCAGTGCGTGGCCGTCACCGCCAGCCTGTTGTCGCTTTCCAAATCCCTGCCGTGGCCCTGGCTTCCGGGCGTTCGCGATGTATTGTTGTGGATCGCAGTGGGTGTCACCATCTGGAGCGGCCTGATCTACATCGTCCGGGGATTCTCGCAGCTGCGGCAGGAGTAGGCACCCATGCACAAGTTAAATGGCATAATCGCAGGATTCACAATCAGGGGAGTGACGTCCCCGGTCGCCGCAACCCCGGCGAGCGGAGCGGCGTAAGCCCTCCGAGTCAAACGCGGGCAACTCGGTGGGCTGACACCCACCGCTCGCCAAATTATGCCTTAGGACTTACGAATGGGAGAATAGTAAACGTGACTCACGGGGAGAGGGGACGAAGGCGATTCGAATCGGCTACGGTAGAACTTGAAGGGGCGGAGCCAGCCATTCAAACGGCCAGCAGGGGATATTCCGCAGGAGCCAAAAACCGATTACGGCAGTCGCGATAAACGTCACCAGTCGAGCGTTCATCCGACGGCGAGGCACCATGACGTTTGGTGTCGGCAACTCCAGAAACTTTAGTGAAGCCAGAGCAGACGACCACATCAGCCAGGGCAGGGCCATCAACACCATCGCGTTGTAGTGCAGAGCTAGCAGAAGATGACCGTTGAACAAATGATGCAGCGCCCGCTGGCAGCCACAGCCAGGACAGTGCAATCCTGTCGCGGCGAAAAACATGCACTTCGGAAAGAATCGCTGCCATTCGCCCGACGGATTCATCCGGAACAGAATATACATCAGGCAAGCGACTCCTGAGACGGCGGCAAGGAAGCCACACCGTCGCAGAAGTCGTTGTCGTTGCGTCATCAGACTCGGTCTGAACCTCGATGACATCAGAAGCCCTGTTGTCCCTGCTGAGCATAAGGATTGAATGGTGTCTGACCCGACATAACGAAGAACCTTTCGAGAATTTTTGCCTGGAGAGAACTGAAGAATGCACAACGACTACTACTGCACCCCGCCAACAAACAATGCCACAGCAATCAGCACAACCCCGACGATCACTGGGATGATGCCCAGCCAAATGCTGATGTTGCCATACATACTGGCCTGTTGAGAGGCACTTGTCGCGCCAGCGTAGTCACCCGCATCCAGTTTACTGTTAACCTGAGCGGCAAAGACGATGGCCACGATTCCCAATGGGAGACAGCAAAAACACGTCGCCAGAATTGCCTTTAGAAGGTGATTTGGAATATCTGGCCTTGGCCCCAAATTCATCGGTGCGTACGGCTGCTGTCCCGATTGCGGTTGAGAAGAATAAGGGTCAAATGAACCCGACATCGCCGTGCCCCAATGCATCTGAATTGAGGACAGGGTAAGATGTAGTTTCCGAACGTAATTGTTGCAACCCAGCAGGCGGCAAGCCACAGGACAGAATTGAATAATTGTCTCTAAGTTTGAGTTGCACTACACTGGTCCCGAAATCCCGATCGCGGTTGCCGTCGCGTATTCGCGAGCGTGTGAAATCGTCAGCTTGATTTCGCTAATCTTAAGTCGCTGGCTGATCTCCAGTGCCCCGCCGGACAACTGCACTGTTGGCTGACCGGTGTGCAGTGAAACGACTTCAATATCGTGAAATGTAATTCCCTGCACGAAGCCAGTCCCCAGCACTTTGACAACCGCCTCCTTGGCCGCCCAGCGGCCGGCAAATCGCACGGCAGAATCCCGATGCCGGTTTGCGTACTCGATCTCATTGGACGTGAAACACCGATTCAGAAAATGGTCGCCGTGGCGCTCGATCATTTTTCGAATGCGGTCAATCTCGACAATGTCCGTGCCAATCCCGATGATCATATTAGTCGCCCGCTTTGCGAACGCCCACGGTCAACAGCAGATTCGCCCACAGCGACTGGTCGCCGGTCTGAATCGTCAGCACATGATCCCTGGAATCAACGGCGTCATAAAACTCCCAGCGGGAAATCGGCTGCAGCTCAATTTTCATTCCAGCGTTAGTAAGAATTCCGCGATACTCATCCCAGACCGGCGGATCATGCGGCAGACGATACGGATCATCTTCCGGCATTCCCATTGTGTTGACTGCTTCGACAGGAATTGCCGCCAGCAGCACTTTCAGCACCTGAGACACCGACACCAAGCCGGGTGCCAGGTTGAGACTAACCAATTCCGCCTTCGGCCCAATCGCCGATGCGGCCGGATAGTTTCCGTCAGCAATCAGTACCTTCGAACTGTGACCCGCACGGGCGAGGACTTCTGAGATTTTGGGGTGAATCAATTCGGAGCGAAGCATTTCAATTTATCCGATCGTACAGTTGGTACATGAATGAGATTCTGAACGCAGGATTGAACCACGGAAGACACGGAAATACACGGAATAAGAGCCTGTCCTTTTTTGGAAATAGCACCGACTCAGGCCACATCCTCGATTTCCACGCAGGCGTCCTCTCGTGTTCTGCGATTTTTTCGTGTATTCCGTGTTTTCCGTGGTCAAAATCGTATTGCTATGTGGCGAGTTACTTGGTGATACGTGTGGCATTGACGCAGATTTGCTGTTGGAATCAGGACCGAAAGCACTTCCGAAAGGTCTCCATCGTCTGCCGTGCCGTTGTCATTGCATCGGGAATTGGAAATGCTTCGGCGGAAGCGTAACCATCGTAGCCGATTGAAGCGAGCGCGGCGGTGATTGGAGCGTAGTCCATGTGGCCTCGTCCTGCCGCCTGACGGTTGGAATCCACAAAATGCACATGGCCAATATGCTCCCCGACAGTCTTCAACGCCTCGGCGATGGAGACTTCCTCGATATTCATGTGAAACAGATCCGCGAGCAACTTCACGGATTTTGTCGCCAACGGCTTCAGCAGTTCTACGCCCTGCTGCATCGTGTTCGCCATGTTGGTTTCGTAGCGATTCAGCGGCTCGTAAATCAGGATCGTACCCAGCCGTTCTGCGTGTTCACCGAGTCGCTGCAATGAATCCTGCAGATACTTTTTCGCGGTCGGCTGGGCCACGACGTCATCGAACTTGCCCTGCATGGAACCAATAATCGCAGGTGCCCCGAATTCGGCTCCGGCATCCATAATGTCGCGGATGAATTGTTCGGCCTGCTCACGCCGTGCTGCGTCAGTATCACACAATTGCAGTTTGTGAACCACCATTCCCGCCCCGGTTCCGACGGCGGCCAGCTTCAGATTGTGCGACTTCAGCAGGTCAGCCATCGGCAGCGATCGGATGGCTTCGGCCGACGGAGCGAACAACTCGACGGCGTCGAATTCGAGTTCCGCAACAATGCGACAAGCGTCCGGCACGTCATCGTGAAATACAAACGGCCCTTTGCGAGCCTGTTCAACGATGCTGACGGTGATGGCAGATTTGATCATAGATTCGATCTTTTGTTGAATCACATTACCTGTTTCGCCTACTGTACACCCGCCGCTCCGTCGGCGGGAAACTCCAGGTCCCGTCGGCGGAGCGACGGGTGTACGGTACATGACTTGTTCCGAGGCTCCTGCCTGCTTGTTCAAAACGGGAGGCAGAGCCTCCTGGCAGTGCGTTCCAGGGCTGGAGCCCTGGAACGAGTCTGTTACTTCAGTCGAATATCCACACTTGCACTGTGAGCCGTCAGACCTTCCTTTTCAGCCATCAACCGAACGCTGTCGGCATCCGCTCGCAGCGCGGCCTCGTCGTATCGAATGACCGAACTGCGTTTCAGAAAATCCGTCGCCGCCAGGCCATTGGCGAATCTCGCCGTGCCGCCGGTTGGCAAAACGTGTGACGGCCCGGCAATGTAATCGCCCAGCGCAACGGGTGTATAGTGACCGAGAAAAATGGCACCGGCATTCTGAATCTGGCTGAGCATGATTTCAGGATCATCCATCGAAATGTGCAGATGCTCCGGAGCCAGCAAGTCCGTCAGTTCTGCGGCCTCTGCCTCGTCCCTCGCTAGAATCAGAGCACCATAGTCCGCCAGCGCCTGGCGAGCCAAATCGCCACGCGATAACTGCGCTAGTTGGCGTTCCAGCGCCTGTTGTACGGCGGCGATCAATGGCTCGTGCCAGGTAATCAGTACTCCGGAACCAGGACTGTGTTCCGCTTGCGAAATAAGATCCGCCGCGACGAATTCTGGCCGAGCCGTCTTGTCAGCCAGCACGATGACTTCACTCGGACCTGCGATGCTGTCGATGTCAACATCGCCAAACACATGCTGCTTGGCGAGAGCCACAAACAGGTTGCCCGGCCCGACGATTTTGTCAACTCGCGCGATACCTTCGACTCCGTAGGCCAGCGCCGCAACAGCCTGAGCCCCGCCGACGCGATACACTTCCGTTACGCCGATCTCATGACAGGTCGCCAGCATGTCGATGTTGTAGCCACCGAACGCCGTCGGTGGTACGACGATGGCGATCTCCCGAACTCCAGCCGTCATCGCTGGCACTGCTGTCATCAGCACGGTTGATGGATACGCCGCTGCTCCACCGGGAACACAGATGCCAACACGTCTCATCGGCAGATGGCGCTGCCTCAACTCTACGCTGCCTTTTCCAGCTGAGCGTACAACTCGCGCGTCCTGCGGGAGCAACGACTTCTGGAATTCGACAATGTTGTCGCGAATCTGGCGAACCGTCGCGAGGAATTCCGGAGACGCCTTGCCCGCCGCAGCCGCCAACTCCTCTGCTGTGACACGAATCGTCTCAGATGTCAGATCTCGCTGATCCAGCTTCGACGTGTAATGCAGGACCGCTTCCAGACCACGTCGACGCACGTCCTCGCAGATCCGCCGTACAACTTCGCGCGGGCTGAGCGGTTCGCCAAAGAGTTCGACCGTCCGCAGACGTCCGGCTTCTGAAACGACATCCCCGCGCGGGCTCAATTTGTCGCGTAGTTGACGAAACAGTTCTCTCGCGTCGCCTTGACGGCAGTCAATCGTTTGAATGGCCAGTTGTGATGTCATGAATTCGTCTTGAGGTTTGGTGTTTCTCGATCCGTGTGACGCGAGTAGGCTCGGGGACTGTCGGTTCAGTGTGAGAATAGTGAGCGGCAAGGCGCTAGGCCAACGGCACTCGATTTGAAAGTAAGACAGGCTTCCAGCCTGTCATTGAACGGGATTCGACAGGCTGGAAGCCTGTCGTACCTTCGTGATTCACCCAAATCG
>Ga0138256_10008527_pt1 | contig 10757 bp, 7 predicted proteins | sample KNB2016incub_MG_FD_105486 | JGI IMG/M metagenome (GOLD analysis project Ga0138256, IMG submission 105486) | Active sludge microbial communities from wastewater in Klosterneuburg, Austria - KNB2014incub_MG | ecosystem: Engineered > WWTP > Activated sludge > Unclassified | place: Austria... | reverse complement strand
ATTTCCGGCCCGCTCTCCAATCCCGTTGATGGTACATTCCACTTGCCTGGCACCGTTTTCAACACCGGCGATAGAATTGGCGGTGGCCATTCCAAGGTCATTGTGGCAATGAGTACTTAAAATAGCTTTGTGGATGCCCTTTACATTATCCCGGAGGAAAGCTATTTTTTCGCCGTATTCATGAGGAAGACAGTATCCGGTCGTATCCGGTATATTCAGCACAGTGGCCCCTGCTTTTATGACTGCTTCACAAACCCTGGCCAAAAATTCATTATCAGTTCTGCCTGCATCTTCTGCATAAAACTCTACATCTTCTACAAATGATTTGGCATATTTTACTGCCGCCACTGCTCTTAAGATGATATCTTCTCTGGTAGTGTTAAGTTTATATTTCACATGACTGTCGGACGTACCAATACCGGTATGAATTCTGGGATGAACCGCGTCTTTAACAGCCTGGGCTGCTACTTCTATATCTTTCATGACAGCTCTGGACAGACCGCAAACCGTAGCATTCTTTACTATAGCGGCTACATCCTGAACAGCTTCAAAATCGCCCGGACTTGAAATAGGAAATCCCGCTTCAATCACATCGACGCCAAAGATATCTAACTGTGCTGCAATGGCCACTTTTTGTTCTTTCCGAAGTTTACATCCTGGCACTTGTTCTCCATCTCTGAGACTTGTATCAAAAATATATATTTTTTCTAAAGACATAAATTGTAATAATTAGGTAAAAAGGATGAAAACAGCCTTCAAATAATCAAAAAATTCACACACCAACATGAATAAATCATTATGATTGTACTTTTTTGCTCTTAAATGACAAAAATCTGGACTTTAAATATCAAATAGCAAATGAAACAACAAAAGTAGAGTCTGAAATAAGACAAAAGGAACCAATTGTCAAAGGTAATTACACGCTTTAAGTCTAAATATTTTCAACTATACAACTGATTATCAGGTATTTACTACTGTTGATATTACGATCTTAAACGGTGGGAGTTGCTAAGTCTGTTAAAAAAATAGTTTTGAATCAGTAGTGGTATAGACATTTTTTCCTTCGAGTTTTGTTATAATGGATAACAGGATATGTTTACACTATTTGTAGTTTTCAGGTATTTTTCTGGATTTAAATGTCTCTTCCATTTTAAATGCATATTGGTATAAATTCGCTTCACTTCCGGATGGACCGATAATCGTTATACCTTGAGGTTCTCCATCGGTTTTATAACCCATTGGTATTGTGAGGCATGGGAACTTTGCAATTGCTGCTACAGCGGCATGCATATTATTAACTGAAAGCATGGCATCCAGCCGGTTATTTATCATCTTTTCATTGAAAAACGATTTTCCATTATTTTCCAGATCTGACTTTATCTTTTTAAAGGCTAATTCAGTAGTGGTGTCCAATAAGATTCCTTCAAATCTTTCCTGTCCATAAGGTGCTCTGATGGCCAAATCCTCCATATTGTAACTGACAATATCATCGATATTTGTTAATTTTATCTCCGGAGATGCATCTTTTAAAAGATATTCAGTCAGGTCTGATTTCATATCCATATTCAATAGTGTAAGAAATCCCTGTAGCGGTTCGGCTTGACTGTCCAATTCAATAATTTCAGCTCCCTGACTGCTTAGTATTTTTGAAACATGAACATAATTCGGAATTTCATTAAGTGATCTAAAAACACCAAACCTTTTTCCCTTCAACGAACTATTTTTTAATGTCTTATAATAGGATACCGTTCCTGATGTTGGGTTGCTCAACGGGTCATCCTCGTCAGTTCCCGTCATGGCATCCATCAGAATAGCGTTATCGGTAACATTTTTTGTCATCGGACCCGGCGTATCTAATGTACTTGAAATAGGAACGATTCCTGTCCTGCTCAACAATCCAACTGTTGGTTTGAAGCCTGTGACAGAATTTAATGATGCCGGCGACAATATAGACCCTGATGTTTCCGTACCAACCGCAGCCACTGCGTAATTAGCTGCCATGGCAGTTCCACTTCCCGAACTGGAGCCACCCGTTTCAAATATCATCCTCCCATACGGATTTAAGCTTTGACCACCGATGGCGCTATAACCCAAAGGACAACCATTACAGAAATAATAAGCCCATTCACTGAGGTTGGTTTTACCAAGGATTATTGCTCCTTTTTCTTTCAGTTTTTTTACAATAAATGCATCCTTTGTTTTATTTTCTGCTAAAGCTACAGCGCCGGCTGTAGTGGGTAATCCTTCATATCCTATATTGTCTTTCAGCAATACAGGCATGCCAAATATAAGGTCATTCTTCTCCGGATTTTTCTTCATTTTGTCCTTAATTTCCGCTTCACGTATTGCTTCAGGATTGAGACTAATGATCGCATTGAGCGATCGTTCGGGATTGTTTTCATATTTATCAATACGATAAATAAAAAAAGTAACCAGATCTTTGTAATTCAGTTTTTTTTCTCTGATTAATTTCTGAAGAGTAGGTATATCATTATCCAGGATCAAAGGTTTTAAGGCAAGGTATTTTTTTTCGCCAAACTCCTTCAATTCTTTAGCAAACGGTTTTATGATTTCCCTGTTATCGCGAATTGCTGAATTCAATACTTTGAACCTCATTCTGGGATTTTTGTGATCCATGTTGTATTGATATGGAACAATACTGTCTAAATTTAATGAAATAGTTTTTTGGGCGTGCAAAACAGAACATTGCAGCATATATAAGCAAATAATAAAACTACCGTTGATGGTCATTTTATGAAGTTTATATTGTGTAATACAAGACAGCTTTAATGATTGTTTTATAATTTACTTAAAATTCCATCATTAGATTCAAATAATAAATTTTCATTTAATATCTAAAACTTAAATCCCAATGTTAAAGCAGCTCTGGTTTTTGAAGTATTGATGTTAGCTAACGGGTCAAGTTCTGAATCGAGAACTACATATGGATTATATCCTTCTGTATATTCTGAAACACGAAGACCCAAGTCAATAAAAAAATTATCTTCTCTGAATCCTATTCCAAAAGATGTCTTATTATTAAAGAAATCGTCAGCATTGAATGCTGACCTTTCCCAACTATATCCCGCTCTTAGTCTTAAATTTTTGTATCCGAATTCTGTACCTAAGCGAACATTGGTGGCAGTACCCAGCCTTCTTTGTATGTCATTGTTGACTTCATTTGTCCATTGTTGTTCTTCGGTACTTGATTGAAAAGCGGTCCCGTTGTAACTACCGTTTGTATAATCAAGGTATTCAAAGTCAGCATTGACAAAACCTCTTATTTCACCCACTCTATAAGTCGTACCCACGCTGCCAATAGCTCTCCATGGAGTTGTGATTTTATATTCAAATGTACCGTCCGGCGAATCGTAATCATAGGTCTGAACAGTACCATCTTCAAAAGAATAGAGCATACTTGTACTGTAGTCATCTGTGAATCTATACCAGGTTGGCGAATGAAATGAACCTCCAAGTCTGAATTGATTTAAAATTTTATAGGTAAAGCCTGCTTTGAAGTTGAACCCTACACCGGAAGTATTCAGCCGTTCAATATATTCCAGATTTCTAAATGCAGCAATTTCGTCATCAGTATCTGATTCAGAATATGTCTTTAACTCTTCAAATGAAGAAAACGGAACACCTATTGAAATTCCCAGATTCATATTATTTTTATATTCACCAGCCCACCCGAAGGTTAGTTCATTTATACCACCTTGTTGAAATATTTCCTGGGTTCGAAATACATCCTGGCTCTGATCCGAAAAATCAGTTTCATAATAGTTGTCTCCATTAAAATCATAAATTGCTCCGGTACTGTATGCGGGATATGCTATGAAGTCATCCAGTTCTTCCGGCGTATTTTCATTTGCCTGTTCTGCAAAGTAACTTGTAATAGAACCTTTTATTTTTCCACTTATCATCACATTTCTTTGCAAGTCTGCTATGCGGGAATATCCAATGGCAAAATTGGAACTTGTCCAGTTGTTTCCTGGATGTCCGGCTATTACAAAGCCTATATTGTCTAATCCCAGTTTTGTCCCTTTCCTTACCTCAATACTTGCTGGATCCTTGTCAAAAAAGCCATTTGTCTTATTGATTCTTAGAGATGGTGTAAATGTAAATTCTGAAACCCTGTAGTCTGCAATTCCTGCAGGGTTTATATTGACAACTGAAAAGTCACCTCCCATAGCACCAAATGCACTTCCAACACCCATAGTACGTGCTGTTCCTATTTGGTCAAGTGTAGACCACCTTACCACATCTGAGATATTTTGTGCTTTCCCCTGAGATAATAAAAATATAATTAAAACTATAATATTGATGTTTTTCATTTGAATTCGATTTGAACATTAATTTAAATAAAAGGGCTGAATAACTTTTAATTATATCAGCCCCCGTTTAACTTATCTATCCTTAAATCCGGATTACTGTTTATCCACCACCCCTTCGTGAACTGCCACTTCCACCGGATCTGGTAGAACTGCCTGAACTTCCCCCTGAAGATGATCTGGACGAACCCATATTACTGCTTCCGTTGCTTCTGGTTGAACTTCCTGAATCCCAATTATTGCCGGAAGAACTTCTATTTGATCTATTATTATCATCTGTTCTGCCGGGTTTGATATTTTCATTATTCCGTCTGTTGTTATCTATATTTCCTCTGTTTTTTCCAGTATCTGGCGGCGTCGTTCCTTTGGTTTCCTGACGACTTCTGTTTGACGATTCAGTATTTCTTCTATCTCTTGAATTGTCAATATTTCTGGTTGGTGAAGTGCTGTTTGAATTGTTTTTTTCAGGATTGGAATAAATCCGTGACCTATCAGATGAACTACCTCTATCATTATTTTCTTCCCGAATACTTTTGGTATCTTTTATATCTCCTTTATAGATTTTATTTTCTCTGTTGCTTCTGGAAGATGAAACTTCTTCATCTTTGAAAATATTCTTTTTATCTATAACGGTCCCGTTGCCTCCTGAAATCACTTCTCTTCTAGGTGAAGCATTTCTGCCATTTACTGATGAAGTTAGAGAACCACCTTTTCTACTGCCATATACTTTATTGGTATAATCATTACCATTGTTCCAGCCATTATTGTTCCAGTTGTTTCCATTCCAGCCATTGTTGTTCCAGCCATTGCCATAATAGACGTTCCCATAATAAATATTATTTCCCCAGCCGTAATTCGGACAACTATTCCAGCTGTTCCAGCCCCATGGTCGGTTCCAGGAATTCCAACTATTATAACCCCAACCTGTATTCCAGCTATTCCAATTATTCCAGCCCCATGGTCGGTTCCAGGAATTAAACGGAGAACCTATAAATACATTTACAGCTGAGTTGTTATTCCAATAAGAATTGTTGTAATAGTCATCATACCACCAATTGTCAAAACTATTGTAATATCGGCTGTTTACTACCGGCTGATGAAACCTCATTATTCGTGAGGAATAAGAATAGTCATCATAGTTGTCATACTCATCACTATCATAAACGTTTTCTTCCTCATATGCCTGATCATCATTTTGATAACCTCTGGTATATGAATCGGATACATTCTTTTTAATGACAGAACCGTCTTTGCGATAATCGTAATACAAGTCATCAAACTGAGCCTGCATTTCTAAAGAACAGACCGTAAGCAAAAAAGCAACTGTACTGGTTAATAATCTGGATTTCATGATTTATTTTTTAATTTTACTATTTTGACCGCAATAAATGTGACTTTCTTATAAATTCGGATGCAATTTATTACTTTTGCATCAATTATTACGTTAAATATCACTTAAAATTATTCATACTTAATGTTAAATCCTTTGTTTAACGCTTCCACAATGAATAACAAGTATAGTTATGACGTTGGCAAATAAGTAAAAGTTCAGCTTGGCCTGAAATTAATTTAATTTTAACTTAAATACAATCTGATTGCAGTTTTTATGGCAAAAGAGATCACGGGGAGGGAAGAGAATTATTCACAATGGTATAACGACATTGTAAAAAAAGCAAATTTGGCTGACAATTCAGCAGTACGAGGTTGTATGGTCATAAAGCCATACGGGTATGCTATATGGGAGAAAATGAGGGATCAGTTAGACAAAATGTTTAAAGAAACCGGGCATGTCAATGCTTATTTCCCTTTGTTTGTGCCTAAAAGTCTTTTTGAAGCAGAAGAAAAAAATGCAGAAGGTTTTGCTAAGGAATGTGCTATTGTAACGCATTACAGACTTAAAGCAGATCCGGACAATAAAGGTAAGCTGATGGTCGATCCTGAGGCAAAGCTGGAAGAAGAACTGATCGTCAGGCCTACCAGTGAAGCCATTATCTGGAATACGTACAGAGACTGGATACAATCCTACAGAGATCTACCTTTATTAATCAATCAGTGGGCAAACGTTGTGCGTTGGGAAATGCGTACACGGCCATTTCTTCGTACTGCAGAGTTTCTGTGGCAGGAAGGCCATACTGCCCATGCAAGTAAAGAAGAAGCCATAAGTGAAGCGCGCCTTATGCACGATGTATATGCAGAATTTGCTGAGACATTTATGGCCATGCCGGTGATCAAAGGTTTCAAAACCGAAAATGAAAGGTTTGCAGGGGCAGACGATACATTTACTATAGAGGCACTGATGCAGGATGGCAAAGCATTGCAGGCAGGGACTTCACATTTTCTGGGTCAGAATTTTGCCAAAGCATTTAATGTGACATTCAGTAATGATAAGAATGAAAAAGAGTTTGTCTGGGCAACATCATGGGGTGTATCAACGCGTCTGATAGGTGGTCTAATAATGACTCATTCAGATGATGAAGGACTCGTACTTCCTCCCAAACTTGCACCCATACAGGTTGTGATAGTTCCAATCCCAAAACCGGAACCGGAATTGCTGGACAAAGCTGAAGAAATCGGTGTTGCTTTAAAGGCCTTGGGTATCTCTGTGAAGATAGATACAGACGAAACCAAACGTCCGGGATTCAAATTTGCTGAATATGAAATGATGGGTGTGCCGGTGAGATTGGGATTGGGTAAACGTGATCTGGAAAACAATACTATCGAAGTGGCCAGAAGAGATACCAAAGAGAAAACAAGTGTAGAATTGATAAATGTGGTAGAGTATGTGAAGAGACTGCTGGAAGAAATCCAGGAAAATCTTTTCAACAGGGCTAAAGCTTACAGAGATAGTCACATCACGCAAGTGGAAACTTTTGATCAGTTTAAGGATGTACTGGAAACTAAGGGCGGATTTTTGTCCTGTCATTGGGATGGTACATCTGAGACAGAAGATAAAATCAAAGAAGAAACAAAAGCTACCATAAGATGTATACCTTTGGATGCAGAATATGAAGCCGGCGTTTGTTTCTATTCAGGTCGGCCATCATCACGTAGAGTAATTTTTGCCAAGGCATATTAAGCACAATATTACATACTTTTAAATACGATAAATTATGACATTCGAAATCGAAGGTACTTTACACAAAATATTTGATATAGAGAGTAAATCGAGCTCTTTTCAGACACGTGAGTTTGTAATCACTACTGAAGGTACATATCCTCAATATGTAAAATTTCAACTGACACAAGACAAATGCGGTATTATTGACACCTGTCAGGAAGGCGAAAAAATAAAAGTGGCCTTCGATCTGAGAGGCAGAGAGTGGCAGGGAAAATATTTTACCAATCTCAATGCATGGAAAGTAGAAAAATCGGTTCCAAACAGTCAAGGGTTTCAGGCGGCCTCTGCAGCACCACCTGCACCACCTGTATTTGAAGAAAATACAGATTTCGGACAAGGTGGACTGCCAAATGATTTTGACGATCTTCCATTCTAAAATCATGTATTGGCAGTGGCATACAGAAAACCCAAAAGATATAAGACCAGAAAAGATATCATAAAATCCTTTTATAAAAAATTTAAGGTTGTGCTTTTGTTTGCTCTCCTTGTAGTCTTCATATTAATATGGATGTACAGGGTCTCCCTGATGGATTATCTGAAAACCTATTTTTATTAATCAATCATCAATTCTGAATTTAAAGCCCACTCTGGGTATATTTTCAATTTTTACAGTCTCGTCCGATGCTAAAAATTTGCGAAGTCTTGAAATAAATACATCGAGACTCCTGCCCAGGAAATAATCATCTTTTCCCCAAAGTGCAATGAGTATGTCCTTTCGTTTGATGAGTTTGTTTTTGTTTTTTATAAAATAGACCAGCAAATCCGCTTCACGACCTGTAAGCCGGATTGTTTCAACAGGATTGTCCAGTACCATATTGTTGCAGTCCAGCTTAAAATGACCAAAAGAAAGCGGCGTTTCAGTCACCGGATTTTCTGTCAGAAAAGACTTATTTCTTTTCATAAAAATATTGATCTTTAATAGTACTTCTTCGATGCTGAATGGTTTGAAAATATAATCATCGCCTCCCAGTTGCAGCCCTTCCAGTTTATCTTGAATCTGCACTCTGGCCGAAACAAATATAACAGGAATATTGGGGTTTTTATCTCTGATGGCTTTGGTCAGCGAGAATCCATCCAGATTGGGCAACATGACATCTAAAATACAAATATCGTATTCAAACTTATGAAATGCCTTCAAAGCCTCATCTCCTTTTGAAAAATGATGTACCGTGTGTCCGGCTAATTCCAGACAATCTTTTACTACAAAGCTCAGATTGGCATCATCTTCTACATAAAATATTTTCGCCATAAAGAATACTACTTTTTTATATCTGCAATAATAGTAAAATCTGTTCCGACACCTGGAGCAGAATGAATATTGATTTTCCATTTGTGGGCATCAGCGATTTGTTTTACATAAAATAAACCCAGACCAAAACCTTTTACATTGTGTGTATTCCCTTTGGATATACGGTAAAACTTATCAAATATCTTTTTCAATTCTTTTTTTTCAATTCCTTCTCCCTTGTCTGAAACAGTAATATGTAATTTATCTTTATGCTCAACGGTTGAAATAACAATGTTTGCTTCAGCTGCCGAATATTTCACAGCATTTTCTGTAATATTACTAATAACATTATGAAAGTGAACGCGATCTGCCAAAATAGTATAATTCGAAGCTTTCATGTTTGTGGAAATATCCAGTGTTTTTTCAAAATCCGTATGAGTAAGGCTATAAACCACCTGTTCTATTATTTCATTTACATTAATGGTCTCTAAATGTAGTTCAAACTGTTTTTTTTCGAGTTTGGTTATATTAAGAACTTTTTCGACCTGCTCATTGAGCCGACGGGTTTCGACCCCTATGATTTGTGCGTAGGTGGCAAGTCGTTGTGGAGTTTTTATGATTTCAGGATCAGATATCACCTGCTGAATCACAGAAATAGTAGATAAAGGCGTCTTAAACTCATGAGTCATATTATTGATAAATTCTCGCTGCACTTGTGTAATGGATTTCTGGGCAAACACTACAAATAACGCATAGATAAAAAACAAGACCAAAAATATCAAAACTCCAGATGTCATCATCCACATCGGAATATTGTGCATAGATATAATAGGATAATTAGGAAAACTAACACTGAAGTAATAATCCACACCTTCAAACTTGGGCAGTTCCGGTGTGGATGCTGATTTCAGCGGTTTCTTTTTCTGAATATAATTACAATAAACCAATTTATTATCCTCACAACTATAGATGCTGTATTCTACGTCCTGATTGATGCCAAAATAGTCAAAAGTAGTATTGAGAAAATGGTCAAGCAGGGTAGCATCAATTTCACTGTTTACCTGTACAACATACAGTCTTGGGTTGATCTTTATCACAGGATTCCGAAGCAGAAAATGGGTTTTATGCTTCACCGCTATCTTTTCCGCCACCTGCCTCAGTGCGACTGTAAGACTGTGTTCAAACTGACTTTCTGAAATGGTAAATGCCTGCCTGACCCAGAATATCTGAATCAAAAAAATAGAGATGATGGCAATAATTCCAAAACCTGTGAGAATTTTTATATGATTTCCTTTCACAAACAGACTTGTCGATCCATCAAATATATAATTAGTAAACCATTTATTTTGAAATAGTATTTTGCTTAACATGTGAATAACACTAAACAACTGAAAGATAAGTAGATCCAGTCTTTTCTTAATATTATGTTTTAATATTTTTGGCGCAAAGGGTGACTTTATCAGATGATTTATCAAATAGAACTTGTTGCTTACAAAAAATATAGCCTTAATGTTATTTTACATAATAAAGAGTGTCTTTCACAAATTTAATTTGTCATTATATATCTATCCATCCATTTTACGCAGCAATAAGTTTGGATTACAAAATAGTAATTATTTTAACAAGTTAATGAGCAATAGTGTATTTTTGTATCAAAATAAATCCAATCGCAATGAAAAATTTAACCGTATTCTTATTTTCTTTATTTATTTTCTTGATTTCCTGTTCAAAATCTGATCCTTGTGAAGGAGTGGTTTGTAAAAATGGCGGTGAGTGTTCGGATGGTAATTGTATTTGCCCGGAGGGTTTTGAAGGAACACTATGCGAAACCGAATCTTTGCCCAAGGCTGTCAATGTCACAGCCATCAAAGTATTGAGAATACCGGCAAATAAATCCGATGGAACAAAATGGGAAACAGATAATACCAATCCCGATATTTATCCTGTTTTGTACACCCTTAAAGCAGATAATTCTACTGATCAGTTATTATGGACAAGTGATGTAATCAAAATTAATGCACCAGCCAATCTGCAGCATGATTTCACATTAATACTACCTAAGTTGTCTATGAAAACATAT
>Ga0138256_10008524_pt1 | contig 10758 bp, 10 predicted proteins | sample KNB2016incub_MG_FD_105486 | JGI IMG/M metagenome (GOLD analysis project Ga0138256, IMG submission 105486) | Active sludge microbial communities from wastewater in Klosterneuburg, Austria - KNB2014incub_MG | ecosystem: Engineered > WWTP > Activated sludge > Unclassified | place: Austria... | reverse complement strand
GCAGATATGTGTTCGTCGCGAGGTAAGTCGCCACCTGATACGTTATATCCGCAACCGCAGGGCTAACACCCGAAGCTATCGCCACGCCGAGGATAAAGGCCGAGAGGGTACGGAGGAGGCTACGGAGTAGCTTCATTAGTTATTCCCCCCAATGATGACGTTGCCAGAAGCAGGGGTAGAGGAAGGATGAATACATCCAATTCCACCGCTTAGTTTCTGGTCACGAGCGCCGAGGCTATCCCACCAAGTTGAGCCAGCGGGGATGACGATAGAGGTTGAAGTCGAGCCGTTTACCGCGCACCACACTTCCTCATTGGTGGAGTTCCGAATCCAAACATGCCTCTTGGTTGCCGTGTTGTTGAACTGAGGAGTTGAGTAAGCAGTCGGGAGAGCCGTGGGGAGTATTGTGGTGATAGCCGCAAAATTAGCCTCTTTTGGCTCGGCAAAGGCGAGAGTCACCACAGAGAGTAGTATCAAGGTAAGAGCTAAAAATCGCATGTGGCTTTCCCCGAAAATCGTTCTTCAATAAAAGTATGAAGAGTCGGGGGGCTGATAAGTAAGGGGGTCAAGGAGCGGGGGAGAATTCTACCTTTGCCAACCTAAATGTGTTCTCTCCAGCAAGAACGCCAGAAATATATAGATCCAGACTTAGCGGGGAGTTTGCATTGAAGGTCGTAATAACAACAGATCCATAGTCCTCAGTGGCAGCTCCAAACGCACCCCCAACACTTGAGCTTCTAGCTACGGAAATTTGCTCTTGGTTATTAAGAGAGCTACTAAATATCTCAAGTTCGACAGACCATAGAAATAAAAGTCCCGATCCATCGTCTACTCTGCCATTATGGATGACTCCCCCGGCAAGCCTGAGTTCTACAAATTTTGTATTAACAGAAGCCGCCGTTACTCCAGCGAATCGACACCTGATGGAATCTCCCTTACCCGAAATATACTTAGTAGGAATCTCGATTGAATAAGCTAGTTCATTCCCTGCCGCTGCGTTAGAATAGGCCGTAGTGTTAAAGTCCAACGTATTAGAATACTGCGCCCGAGAAGTTGCCTCTTCGTATTTTTTCTGTCTGAAATTTTTCGGGTCACTCGGCGGCCTAGTATAGCTCTTCATCTCAGCACCTCTATATCCTCTTCAGCATCCACAAGAACGTAAGGTACATTCTCGGTACAACTAATCTGATACTGTCTCGTCCTGTAAATTCCCGTTCTAGTTAGCCTTGCCACAATGTCCGTCTCTCCGGTAAGTCCAAGGTCAATCTGCTTCTCCTGCGACCAGTACCTATTATTATCGCGCCACCGAAGCATGAGCTTCGGGCTCGTTGTGGTAGTAACCGCAGCATCCCCACGCCGGAGGGTTAGCCGTATCTCTTGAGACTGCTTCTCCTGAGTAGTCCCGTAGTTGATGTGCCCCGTAGTTCTGAGAGAGCGAATATCGGTGGAATCGTCCTGATAGAGAGTGTCAGATACCGAGTAAATCTTAGCCCCGTCAAGCGAGCCCATGAGCCTCATATTCCACGAGGGAATATCCACATACCTATGCGCGTTAAATCTATCGTAGCTTCCAGCCGTAGAGTCGTACTTGCCCCACTTTGACCAAGTGCCATTAGTAACATTCCAAACAAGGGTCACGTTTCCAGCAGGGAAGTGGAAGAGTAGAAACTCCTTACCCGAGACAACCATCCTGTCACTTGTGGCATCTGAGACATCCGACATCTTCCCAATGAGAGAATCGTAGGGAGTTGAAACTACCTCAAGATTACTGCCGTTATACTTAACAATTCTGCGTCTTGAGCTTAACCAGAAGATTCCCTCATCATTCTGAACCACGGAGTGAGGCGCTGAGATACCAGTTTCAATGTATCCACCAGGGATACGGATAAAGGGGCTTACACCATCATTCTCCCATATCTCTGTAGTCTCTTGACCGAAGAGGTATAGTTCACGCCTAAATACATGAAGCGCAAGAATGTAGTCCGAATTCCCCGAGGCAGAGGCAAAATCAAGCGCCGACCAAGTATTGAAATCCGCAACCTCTGAGAAGTAGAAACGATTCGAGTTGGCAGCGTTGGCAATCAGGTATCCATCAAGTCCTGCTATGTGACTCGCCGTAACTGGTGCTTGAGCATCAACGGTATCAAGAAACGTGAGGAGTCCCGTAGACTGCACATACTTTACAATCTTGGTTCCAGTGGAGAAGAAGAGGTTTGTCGCGTCATCAACTATGTAGCTCTTGGGCGTAGTGACATTAAAGGTGCCAGTGGTGTCAACGGCGGTAACGGTCGTATCTAACGACAAGGCAGAAGCGGATCGGCTCATCACGGTAAAAGCGGTCGGCCACACGCCATATAGCTTGTCTTGAGTAGCCCAATGGAAAATACCTCGTATCCCCTGATAGGACGGCTGAGAGAGATTCAGCTTGGTGTTGATAGAGGGTCGCCTATTGTTCGCTCCCTTCTCATCCACATAACTGTCATACAGTTCAAAGGCATCATCATTTAGTGCCGTTTTATCGACGTTCGTGTATTCGCCATTAACAATCGGTATCTTTACCGTTGGCATTACGGCACCGCTTCATAAGTCAGAGAAAATGCAATATATCTACCAGCTCCAGCAGTCCATCCAGCAGTACCATCATATTTGGTAAGCTTCGCAGTAGTAGTGCTATTACCAGAAACGAAAGCTCCGAAAGCACCGGCACCATTAGATGCCCACCCGCCAGATGAGAGTTGATTAACATCCGCTGCCGTATATGGAAGGGAAACAATGATCTCTAATGGTCCCGCTGAAGTGGTTCCAGAGGCAACAACATTCACCGTAACCTCATTCCCGACTCTGGAATAGGAAGCTTCAGTTGTTGTGACCGTGTTAAATGTCCCGGTGCTTGCCGTGTATGTAGGGGTATAATCCTTTCTCCCCTCTCGGTCGCTCATAGAGCGCCAGTAGGTTCCGTCATAGTAAAGAGAGAAAGCCTCTCCGGCGATTATCGCCCCACTTCCGAGGTCAACAGAAGCCGAACGCTTTGTCTTTACCGCAACCGCTCCATCCCCGTTCAGGTTGAACGTCATGGCACCAGTGTTGGTGTATCCCGCTATTCCCCGAACGATTGTCCCTGTTGGAATTGTCGAACTAATATCGACTGAGGTTGATCCCGTTTGGGCGTTAGCAGAACCACCAGTAGTGCCGACATTAATAAGTCCAGCATCATCAGAAGAGAACCAAAGATTATCGTGAGTGTACTGAGTGACATCGGCTGAATTCTTTATAACAAACTTATAGTTCCCCTCGGCGAACGCCAAGAGCTTGCCTTGAGAATCTAGTACCGCCGGATTAGCATGAGCAGAAGCTTGCGCGTTATCCTGCCAGATACTCTTAGGAGTCGTTGTTCCTGCCGCATAGGTATAAACCTTACCCGCAGCAAGTGGGCTACCGACTGAATCAGTAAGTCCCGCGATAAGTGCTTCAACTGGTATAGCGCGTCCCATTAGTCTCCGTAGTTATAGGTGCCACACACAAAGTCGGAATCGTCGATTGCCTTATCTCCCCTCTTAGCGAGTGCAAAATACTTTGCCGCCTTCTGGCTGATTATCTGTCTCTCTCCGAGCTTCAATCCCTTCTCGTCTGCCAAGTCATCCGCAATTCCGTAGACAAGTGCATTAGTCCAAGCGGGAGAGAAGTCTCCGGTGGAGGTGGCAGTGTCGAAGTCTTTGAGGCGCGTAAGTCCGTGGTAAACAATGGTGCCGGTTGCTGCTGCCGTGTTTGGTACGGGCCAGAGGGTAACTTTCGTGGTTCCGGTCGTTCGGTCGTAGTAAGGCGCAAGGACCACAGGCATAGAGCCAGTTTCGACCTTGTTTGTGATGTCTTGGAATTTCCGGTAGCTCGTAACCTCAATTGCGGTATCGGCGTTACTCAAACGATAAAAGGCTTTATCGACCGCAAAAACAAGAGGGTCAGTAGAGAGAGCATACGTCTGAGTGCTGGCAACGAGCGTGATAGATCCAACATACTCCGACCACAAGAACACATGATCGGCTTGCCAGCTCTTAACCATGTCGTTCAATATCTGGTTCCCCTGGTCCAGCTTCTCAGCCGTCATAGGTTCGCCAAGAGCCAAGTCTCCACATATGCGAAACGCACGTTGGAGAATCTTGTCCCGTGAACTCTGAAAGTCGAAGTCAGTTGTTGCCATGAAACAAGGGGGCCGTTAAGCCCCCTCTCCTCTTACGAGTTCATGGTGTAAATAACGGCGATTGCAACCGTACCAGTTCCACCAGAAGAAGGAGCCGTATCGACGTGAACGTCGATAGTATCTGCGGCGGTATAGGTATAGTTCAATGGGCTCGCAGCAGCGGCACCAGTGATTCCACTTCCGAGTCGAACCGTTCCACCACCTTGACCAATCGTTGTGCCAAGGATGTAGCGGTCGTCATCTGCCCCGTCTCCAACATCAAGAACAAGAGCGGAACCACCATCAAGGTCATCAACCGAGAGGATTAACTCAAGAACGGTAGCTCCCAGAGGGACTTTAACCATCTCGATAATGTCATCAATAACAATTGCAACCGCAGCCTCATAGGTCATGTAAACCGCAGTAATATCAATTCCCGCACGAGCCGCCACAGTCGCAGCAACTTTAGAGGATGAGTAAGTAGTAGCCATATTGAAAATCTCCTTAAATGGGGGCCGAAGCCCCCTTTAGTTGTTACAGTCCGGCAATGTTGCTTCGAGCCAACCAAACGCCTACAGAGCCGTAATCGAGAGAGTTAAACGCAGAACGCTTAACACCCGCGATAATGCGCCATGCCTTACCAAGCTCATCTCCGTAATCGAAGTCGCGCTCGATAAGTTTTGGTCGCTTACCCCATGCCCAACAGACTGCTTGCTGTCCGAAGAAGCTCGCCTTACACCAAGCCACAGACGCGCCACCACCATCAGTTGCAATGTCGCACTTCTCGTTCTCGTCAATGATGACGGAATCGATAATGGCTACTGCGCCTGTAAAGAGGGGGTTATCCTTTCCACGAACTTCAGCGTCACGAAGGAACTGCTGGTAGGTTGAATCAACCTTAAGATCGTAGAGTGAGTCGTCATGGGTGATGAGGTGGAAATACTTCTTCCCGCCATCCATGATTGGACGAATCGGAACATAAGCTCTATCGCCTCCGGTCTTTGCCCACGCCTTAATCGCCATAACCATTCCAGGAGTAACCTTGGAATCAGCAGCGGTAAGAGCAGCCTTCGCGGTAGCAGCAGAACCAGCAAGAACGCCAGCCGAGGTCTTGTAAAAGACTTTGGTAGGATTCGATACTGGGTTTTCTCCGATACCAAGGGCATCAAAGACAAGCTGGTCGAGCTTCTCAGTTCCCCATCCCTTGATGGCCTGAACCATTTCATCTTCAAGATCAAACGCTGGACGCTGACGAGAGAGTTCACCCTCATCACGAATAGCGTGTCGATACTTATCAAGAGTAACGGTCAGGTTGTAGAAAGTGAGTGCCTCTTCGTTTCCTTCAAGAGTTGCGTCTCCGGTCTGCCCTGCGCCTGTTGCGCGCATACGAAGGCCGAACACCATGGACTCACCTTTTTCTTTCTCCAGGTCTTCTTTGACGTAAATAGGCTTATCACCTGATTTACTCATCATGGATGAACCGAACTTGGTATCCTTTAACGAATCCCTAAAGAGCTTCTCGTCGAATACCTTTTTGGCAAGGGTATCGCCGGTAGCAATTACTGATTTAGACATTTAGTTATCTCCTTAAACTGGATTTAATTTCGCCGTACAATTTGTCCAGCTCCTCAGACGACATTTTGGTGGGGTCTATGTCAGAGATACCGCGCTTGGGACTTGAGTTTCCGCTTGATGCGTTCAACGTGGGTCCGTTCTTCATGGCCTTTGACACCTCGCTCAAGAGACGTTCGGGCTTTGCTTTCTGCTTCTTCAGCTCCTCAAACAATCGTTCGGTAAGAGGGATGAGATCTTGAAGTGCTCGTTCGTACTTCTTCTTCTCAGTCTTCTCGCCGGATCGCTTAAAGAGTTGAACAAGTGCTGCCGCATCAGCTTCCCAAGGGTTTTGTAAGAAGGTGTTGATCTGGTGGTCGTTCAATCCATCTGCGCGAAGAACTTCCTTCACGTCATCAATTGGGATCGCACTTAAATCAACTGCCTGACTTACTGCTTGGTACGTCTGCTGCACCTTGTCGATACCGGCTTCTCTTGAGTCGATCTCCTGAATCACTCCATCTGCCTTCTCCATTTCACGGAGAATCTGGAAAGCTTCAGCCTGAGAACTTGCGTCCTCTAATCGTCCTTCGAGTTGCGCCTTGTATCGCTTCGTCTCTTGTCGAGCCTCACCCAATTGCTGCTTTTGGCGCTGGATGAACTGCTCTTTCTGCCGATTTTCTGCTTCCTGCCTGGCTATCTGCTGTTGGTACGCCTCAAGTTCGGCTCGGCTTAGAGTCACTCGGTCATCCTGTTCTGGAGCTTTTTGCTCTACAGGAGCCGCCTCTTCCGCTTGAGTGCTATCACCTTCAGTGCGGGGTTTGGGTTCCTCATCTGCCTCTTCGTCAAATTCTCCGGCCTTGAATCTCTCCAGATAACTGTCGAGGTCTTCATCGTCGGCCTTCTCGATTTCAACGTGTTCGGTTTCTGCTGATCCCGTTTCCGCGCTAGGGGAAGTCCCTTCGTTGTCGCTCATATGGTGTATCCCATCAGAGACACTTGATTGTGTCGCAGTCTGATAAGACAAGTATGGAGAGCGGGGAGCGGGATAAGTAAGTGGTGGCTAGAACTGTTGCGGCATTTCCTCTTCGGGAGCTTCGCTATTAATAGGAGCGCCTTCTCCCATTCCACCCATGTCGGGTAATTGGTTTGGATCTTGTTCCGTTTGTTCAGCGTTCGGATCTTCTCCGATCATCTGTTTTACTCGCGGAGTGAAGATTCCTTGTTTAGCGAGAACCATTTCAATTTGACCATCCCCTTGCGCTTGCGCCTGTTCTGATTGTGCTTGCGCCTGTTGTTCAATGTCTTGGAGCATTGACTGCTTCTCTTCTTCAGGAACATCAAAGTATTTAACAAGCATCTGAGGAGGAACGGGACCACCAGATTTCGCCCACTCTTGGAGCATGGTGAGGATGGCAAGCCTTGTCGTCGGGGAGTAACTAGCCTCCGTAACGCCCACATCCACCTTTGAAAGATCGGCGTTCTCCAAGATGTCGGTAATCTCTTCGATTGTGTAGTTCTCGATTGGTTGTCCACCAATCTGAATTTCCTTTTTGACATTTTGATTCGTCACAATGCGGTAAATTCGTTGAGGACTGTAATATCTGCGGATAGCGTTAAGGAGGAGCCGTCCGACCTTTCTCTTGGCAAAACTTAAATTATCAAAGAGGAATTCATTCCCAATGAGCTTCATCTTCTGAGCTTGCATGATGGCGGCTGCTGAAGTGTTCGCTCCGGGTTCTCGGATAGAAATGTTAAGTAACCTGTCTAGGTTCTCAACATCCATCTGCATGAGTTGAACCATCTCAGAAGGGAAGGCTTCACCCTTAAACTGGTGAGGAGGACGGTTCACATCTCCAAGCTTTACAACGAAACCGGGCTTTGTGGAATTCTTTCTAAAGCGTCTCGCCTCAATCTCATCAGCAAAAGTCTCATCATCATACCCCCAACCGGCGGCACCCATACGGTTAGCAATGTCGATAGCGTGAGAGCGCCGCTTATTAACTTCTCGTTGCGGGTCTTTGGCTGATTCTACTATCCCGTAGTACCGGCCATCTCGCATGTAGGCGTAGACTGGCACCATGAAGAAGTCATCAATCGGAAGGTCTGCCGGGTTTTCATCAGAGAGGAGAACTCCTCCGGCAATCTTGGAGATACGAATCTTCTGTTCCGTTCTTGGAATAACGATAAATCCGGGGATAGTGCCGACAAGTTTTACATCCTTCGGATCCCATCCATAGAGGCTTTGGACGAACTCATCTTGAGTTTCAACTGCAACGGTTGCATCAATCCAAACCTTTCTCCAACACTCGATAACTCGGTATTCTTTCTTGGCAATGTCAACAAGAGTCTCACCACTCATGACGATAAGCGAGCCATCACCCCTGGCATAGTTATCCGTAGCGTAGACGGGATGTCTTGTCCCTAGTTCCTCTATCCCCTCGAAGTCTTCGCCAATATCCTCGGCCTTATCCGGCCATAACTGCTCCATCTTAGCTTTGGAGTACATCCGGTCTTTAAGCAGATACTCACAATCTTCTAAGTCCGGCTGCTCATGGGGACCAACCCTTACACGCTTATCGGAGAAACGCTGTAGCCTTAAGTCTCCAAGTAAGTTCTTGGAAAAATCAGCGTAAAGATTCCACCAACCACGGCCACGGATAAACTGGTCCATAGCGATAGCGGATTCTTCCCTATCAGCATTACTCTGCTCGCATATAACCTTAGCCACCACGTTGTAGAGGTCACATGCTCTTTGATCCCCATCCTCTACAGGAACGAAGTGAATATCCGTTCGACTCTGCCGTTGGTGTCCCGATATTTCGTTAACCTTCGGAGCGATTAAGTTGATTGTGAGACAAGCCCTATCAAGGCTCTTGAGAAGAGTCCTATCCTTCTCCTCCCATTGCTCGCCGATATAGAAGTCTTCTGACTCATCAGCATCTTCTTTGGAATCCATCTCAATTTCAGAAGCAGTTCTCCAAAGGTCTAGTACCTCTCGGATAACAACATCATCAGCTTCCTTCTTCTGCTTCCCCTTAATCTCGTAATCCCCATCTATCTCATGGGTGTGTCCATCTTCAGGGTCGGGGAGGAGTTGCCAGAAGCCTTCTTGCGCTGGTTGTCCAGGTTGTGCGGGGATTATCTCTCCCGTATTCGGGTCTTGTTGTTCCGGTTGTTCCGGCACCTCCGGTTGAGGAGGATTCCACTGAACCTCATGCGTACCACCAAACGGGTCTAAGGACGCTACACCCCTACCATCGTCATCATTAAGATAAACGATATGGTGGTGTGCTCTACGCCCAAAGCCCCATCTGGAGGTGATCGCTAATTTCTTCACTAGAGGATTTCGTAGATATGAACCTCGTCATCATCCCGAAGGTAGAACACATCCTTCATGGCCTTATCGATCCCCTGCACCTGAGTTTTCGCATAGATGCAATACTCATGGTCAGGAAGGGGTTTAAAGTCGTTTCTCCCGACCTTCTTTCCCCACTGGATGCCATCAACATCTCTACCTTGAGATGCCCAGTGACGAACTGCCACGCCTTCTAGCTCCATAGCGTTTTCAATCGACTTATGTTTCGGTAAATTTATCGCTCCCATTTTCCTCGCTTAGCAAACGATCCAACCCGTGAGATCGGGATCAATGTCGTCCTCTCTCCACTTATCCGAGTCAGGAAGGGTGTAAGAGTTCTTGCCACGAAAGCGATACCCCTTGATAAGGTCATACGCATACGCAAGAGCATCCAGTCCATCATCTTTCCAATACGGGTATTTTCTCATCTCCATCTTCAGGCGCTCCCTCATGGCAAGCGGAATAGCTTTGGAGATGTGGATCTTTCCGTTATTTAAGGGCCACTCAAGACTACTCTCGATTCTTCCTTCCTTGGATCTTCCTCCAGGTCGTAAAATCTCAAGTAACCCGTTCTCAGTATTCACTCTTCGCCCCTTACTAAGTAAGTAGTTTGAAATGTGGATCTCCATGGTACTTATCCCGACCTTTTCCACCCCTATCTTCTTGATTCTTCCGTTCCGAACGTACATCTCCCCCACTTCTCTAGGGGCTTCGTCCCCTTCCAGCTCATCAATCAGAAGATCAAGTATATAAAGATCACTTGCCCCAATATCGTCCCGCTCAGGTACAACCCCGAAACAAAGAATTGCCCATGCATCTCCATTGCCATCCTTCTTCTTAGTTAAGCCAGCAGGGTCCACGGTCATGAACTTCCAGATATTCTTAGGAATCTGCTCCGGGTCCACCTCCTTAATGTAGTCAGGGTTAAGGGTAATATCCCCGGCTGGCGTTGGGTCTAGTAACATCTGAGCGGCAAAGGCTCGACGATTCGTCCTCGACTCAATAAGCACACTCTCGGGGGGGAAGACGCTTGCGCCATTAAACGAGCCATCATTGGTCACAGGTTTGCGGCGAACATGGTACAAAGGCGTACCCGTTATCTCATCCTTCTTGTTCTGGATGTAAACGTAGCAGTCAAAATAGTTGTAGGTAGTACCAATAACCCGAACCCTATCCGACTCTTGGAACGTCCCGAGGTTATAAGACAGGTCAAACTTTTCTTTCAGCTTCTCGTTCTCGATAACGCTATCAGCATTATCCTGGGTCACAACGTCATCATAGACGCGCTTGGTAAAGTGGTCCCCAACAGGCATGGCATCCAACAAGCCCCACGCAGAAAGGGTCGGTTCTCGGTAAATCCCCTTCCGCTTCACATACAGTCCAGTATCATCCCCCCACTTCCACGCCTCCTTCTCCGGCGTCTCATACAAGATATCAGGGAAACACGCCTTCAAGAGCTTAGATGTCTCCAAGGTATACTTCACCATACGGAAGATTTTTAAGGCCGCCCCCTTATTGTACGAGAAGATTCCTATCCGCTGCTCAGGGTCATTTAAGATGTCCTGAATCGTCTCCCCAACCGAGATAATCGTAGTCTTTAAACTACCTCGGAACCACAAATCCACCGTATTTGACCTCGGCCCAAACTGCACATCCCGACAACACTGAACCAGAT
>Ga0138256_10008523_pt1 | contig 10759 bp, 11 predicted proteins | sample KNB2016incub_MG_FD_105486 | JGI IMG/M metagenome (GOLD analysis project Ga0138256, IMG submission 105486) | Active sludge microbial communities from wastewater in Klosterneuburg, Austria - KNB2014incub_MG | ecosystem: Engineered > WWTP > Activated sludge > Unclassified | place: Austria... | reverse complement strand
TAAGTCGTGTTGCCATATGGGTGAAATATTTTATTTAATTAATCGAAATTACAACAAATCACTCACTCATAAAATTCCCATCAGGATTGCAAAAAAAGGTAAAAAAAAGGCCGTGGATAGTGGATTGTCTTAATACGGTCAATTCACTGAATCAGACCCGCGTAAGGATTGTACTTATAAATAGTTTATATGGATCAATCTTCGAAAAAATTATCATACTGGTTTTTGTGAACACCTACTTTCTCCGGTCGGGTAAGCGGGGCATTCAGATCCAGGATATCGGCGTCATTATTTGCCTTGGATAATATAGATTCCTTCTCTGTGCCCAAAAGTTTGGACACACCTTCAACCTCCCATTTTTCCAGCATTTTGAGGCCTTCTTCTTCAAAAACACCGTTTTGAAGATCAATGCTTTTCATAAAATTATCCGATAATTCCATAAACCGCTCCATTTCACCAACTTTCTGGCTTACATCATCTGCCACCGCTTCGAGGGCCTGATCAAACATTGCCCTTTTGTCTTTGTCTCCCTGTATAATGCTCATAGCGGAGCGCATAGCGGAATTACTCGCGTGGATAGCTTTTCTTTCCTGTTCTTTTACCTCCACCTGATCGGCAATATCTTCCTGCATGATCTGCGAGTTTTCATACATTTTGGTCAGGACCCTGTACATGATCTCCATTTTTTTATAGAGATCTTCATATTTCATATTGGATTCCTGCAGACGGCCGGCTTTACGGGATTTGAGGATCACGACATTTTGCTGGTTGCTCCTTTTCGCCTGTGAGGCTATCTCCAGGTTGGTTTTGATTTGTTTCTGATTGTTGAGCATCAGTTCCTTAAGTTTATGCATCTGACCCCGCAGTTTATTGATCTGCTGACTCATCTTAGTGAGATTAGCTTTAAGGTCCTCTACATAACTTTTCAGAATTCCGATGGGATCAATTTTTACGAACATGCCCGTGATCCAGCGCATGACACTTTTGTACATATACCACACCAGGTTGCGCATTTTAGGGTCGAGTGCCATATAGATCACGGCACCTAAAATCAACAAGGTCGTCACGAGGCCAAGTGTCGTCTGGACCAGGCCAATGAGGAAGGGCATTACAGAAAAGAGCAAAAAACCGCCCCCTATCAATATGCCTCCCATAAAAATGGCGCCGGTTACCCCTTCCGGCCTTTTCCAGAATGATTTTGGCTTAAATTCAGTATTCTCCATAAGGGAAATAAATATATATTGGTTATTTTAAGTATTGATTCATTTTTTCCAGGTCACCCGAAATCTGCGCAGTCAGGGAACGCAATGCCTCTTCAAATTTAATCTTGGTTTGTTCGAGTTTAGCGCTTAAAGTTGCCGCTTCTGTTTTTTTATCTTCCAGGTTTTTAGTCAATTGTTCCACCTCGCTTTGTAAACGGGTGATATGTTCCTGCTTTTTTTGGATTTCCGCCTGAATATGGTGTAGCTCGGTTTTTCTTTCTTCGACTACCTTGGTGCGTTGATTTTGTTCGGCTACAGCAAACTTTTTACCTTCCCCTTCCAGAATCCCCAAATAGGTTTTGGCACTATTGATCAAAGAGGCCGGAGTGACTCCCATGGGTTGTGCTGCTGCATAAGCACTTTTAAAACGGGTGGATTCGTCCATATTGAGTTTGCTCAGGTTGACCAGTGATTGCCTGAATTCCAGATAGTCAAATCCCGGTTGGTTGTTTTTTTCAATTGCATCCGCCAAAACATTGAGAAAGCGGTTGTCTGAAGGCACTTCCGGTACTCCCCTGTTCTCTGTGGTGCCGACGGATATTTCTGGTGCGGATGAAATAGTTTCATTTTGATCGTCAACATTTGACTGCCGCTGGCCTGGTCCGGCGCCTTCGGCTTCTACGACAAAAATGGATTTAATTTTTTTTAGCATAAGACTTGTAGAACAGGCGATTTATTGTTCAGAGTACAAAAATACAAATTAAATCCTTCGGGTCTTAAACCGGTATTTTGCAGCAGCTAAGAGACAACCTTTGAAGAATTATTCGAATTTTACACTACCAAATCAAAGAAAATGGGAACTGAAAACGATATCTATGTGGATTCAGAGATTGCAAGGTTGCGCAAAATAATTGTACACCGTCCGGATGAAGGGATCATCCGGGTATCACCTAAAAAATCGGCTGAACTGTTGTTTGATGATATTGTATACCTCCCGGGTATGCAGGCAGAGCACCAGATTTTTACTGACGTTTTACGAAAACTAATCGGACCTGATTCGGTCCTGGAGACTCAGTCTTTACTTCAGGAAGCCCTGGGAACAAACCAGGAGGCCAGGGCCTTGATCCTGCAGGACCTTGTTGCGTTTGAAGAATTGCCCCGATACGATGCCGAGGTGCTTGCTGGCAAGTCGGACGAAGCGCTGGCGGATATCCTGATCACAGGATTTGACGCAGTCGATGGCAGGATTTGGTTTGATCCCATCCCAAATTTTTTGTTTACCCGGGATATTGCCGTCACCCTCAACCAGCATATCGTCATTACCAAGGCAGCCAAACTGGCCCGTTCCAGGGAAAACTACCTGACCCGCTTTATACTTTACAACCATCCACTATTTGCGAGCATCTGCAGAGAAAACAAAATCATCGACCTCAATATTCTCGAGTCATTCCCCCCATCCAAACGAGGGGAACCGGTCACCATGGAAGGCGGAGATGTCATGATATTAAATAAAAATTATGTTTTGGTTGGCATCAGTGAACGGACAAACCAACATGCATTTAACAGCCTGAAAGCCTATCTATTTGAACATCATTTGATGGCCAATCTTGTTCAGATCAATCTGCCCGCGGAGAGATCCTTTATGCATATTGATACCGTTTTTACACAAATTGATGAAAAGGCTTATGTCGGCTATCAACCTATTGTCGAAGGAATAATCAGCAATGACATCAGGGTGCACCGGATGGATGGACGCATCTCACCCTACCCTACGTTGAAAGAATTTTTATTAAATGAAATCAGTCCTGATATTGATTTTTTTTGGGCTGGCAAAGGGGACAGCCCTACCCAGGAAAGGGAACAGTGGACTGACGGGTGCAATTTGCTGACAGTCAAACCCGGCGTGGCCATCACCTATGATAGAAACCCCGTGACCGCCGAGGGTTTTTCAGCAGCTGGATACGATATCCTGCCGGCATTGCAGTTATTGGATTATTCTGCAGCCCGGATCGCCGATCTAAATAAAACAATTATAACCATACCGAGCGCGGAATTGTCCAGGGCCCGGGGAGGCCCGCACTGTATGTCCTGTCCCATTCAACGCATACCCTATGCATAAATCAGGTTTTACGCACACCATTGAGCTGCGCACCCGTTACGGGGAAACGGATCAAATGGGGTTTGTTTATTACGGCAGGTTTGCCGATTACCTCGAAGTAGGCCGTGTGGAAACGATTCGCAGTCTGGGCATAAGTTATAAAGAACTGGAAGATAACTACCAGGTGTGGATGCCGGTGATGTCCATGCAGATACGGTATATCCGCCCGGCCACCTACGACCAGTTGCTCCGGATCCAAACTACGATCAGAGAAATTCCGGAAGAGAGTATAACTTTTTTCTCTGAAATCCATAATGAACAGCAGGAACTGGTGTGCGCGGCAACGATTAAATTATGTTTCTTAAATTCAACGAATAAATCAAGGGTCAGTTGTCCGGAATTCCTGAAACACAAATTGCAACATGTTATCGAAACTTCCGATCGTAAATAAACTAGAAAAATTACTGGGTGCCCATAGACTCAATGCCCTGATTCATTGGGCCAAAAAAACCAGTTTACCCGGATTTGTAAATACCCCGCTCTACGATATCGTAATCTTTTTGTACCATGAATCCAAACGGGAGAAACTCATTCACAAAGTAAATTCCCTGGCATTTTCGTTTTTACTCGCACTTTTTCCTTTTTTCATATTCCTGTTTACACTTATTCCACTTTTGCCTGTTCAGGGTATAAAAGATGTGCTTTATAAAGAACTTAAATCATTTATTCCGGACCCGGTAGAACCTTTTTTATTTAAGACCATTGAGGATGTCATCTCAACACCCCGGAATGGATTATTGTCCGTCTCCTTTATTATGGCTCTTTATTTTTCAACGAATGCCATGCAGGCCATGATGACGGGCTTCGAAAAAACCTATACTCAGACCTTTTTAAAAAGAAATTTTTGGCAAAAAAGACTGGATGCCCTGCGACTGGTTATGCTCGTCGCTATTATGGTGCTGACTTCTGTGGTGGTCATCATTTTTGGAAATGAAATATGGTCAACCCTGGTTAATTATTTTGCCAACCAACAATGGGTGATTGAAAATCCGGTTTCCGGTGAAGGGCAACACTGGGTGATAGAGTTTATTTTTTTGCAGAAATATTCGGGCATCGGATTTTCCATAGTGAAGTGGGTGATTACCATAATGCTTTTCCAGGGTTTGTTTGCCGCTATTTTCCGTTATGGACCATCATTAAAAAACAAAATCAGGTTTTTTTCTCCTGGAACGACCCTGGCCACGATCAGCTCGATCATAATTTCCTTGGTATTTTCTGCCCTGATCAACAATTTTGGATCCTTTCACCTCGTGTACGGCCCTATAGGAGCTTTGATCATCATCCTATTATATATTCAGTTAAACTGTTTTGTAATCGTGGCTTGTTTTGAATTAAATGCCAGCATAGCGATACACCGCGACCTGAAAAAAGTAATCTCAGATTAACTACCCCATCGTTTAGCGTCCAGTTCAAAGCCGGCAAGATCCAATACCCGGTCTATTACTGTCCCCAACAAGGATTCAACACTATCCGGACGGGTGTAAAATGAAGGAATTGCCGGGACCAGGTAAGCCCCGCATTCTGCCAGTAAAGTCATGTTTTTGAGATGAATTAAACTGAATGGAGTCTCGCGTGGCACCAGGATCAATTTCCTTTTTTCCTTGAGCATAACATCGGCAGCCCGGGTCATTAAACTATCCGATAGTCCATGAGCAATGCGACCGAGCGTACCCATTGAACAGGGACAGATAATCATGGTATCAAATCGGGCTGATCCTGATGCAAATGGAGCATTAAAATCATTATTTTCATAAGTCCGGAAAGCTGCCGGAATAACCATGGCCTCACCCATTTCCAGTTTCCAGTTGATATGGGCATTTTTACTGGCAACCAGGCCTATTTCCTGCCACTGATCTTTTAGCCCCATTAATTTTTTTATCAATAAATGTGCGTATACCGAACCACTGGACCCTGAAATACCAATCACCAGTTTTTTCATCCCTGCAAGGTAGGCGAAAGGGTGAAAAAAAAATTATTAATCACATTATGATTTTTTATAATATTTATTATCTTTGATTTACAGTATCCTGCAAAGGTTTAACTGTTTATAAATCAAGAAGAATCAAAATTATAATTAGTATATATGAAAAAAATATTACTCCCCTCCTTGTTTGTGATCGGACTCCAGGGTATGGTCGTATCACAAACCAACCAAGCACTTACTCCGCCTTCTGGTTCGGTAACGAAATCCAAGGCGACGACAAAAGCCCAAAATTTTATCATGATCCACAAGGAAAAAGACAGTCCTTTTGAAATATATCAGGACCTGGTCCAGGATGAATTGGTCATCCGACTAAAAAATCAATTTGACGTGTTGCGATTTGAAATCCGGGATCACACCGGCAAAAATATGCCAGTCAAAGGGATCCAGGAACGCAGTGAGGTCCACGCCCCGCTCAAAGAATTGCCCAATGGCACCTACAGGCTTATTGTCGACCGCAATAAAGAAAAAATATTCACTGAGTTTTTGCTGGACAGAGATTGATTTAGCAGACAGTAAGTCAGTAGATAGTAAATCAGTGAGTCAGTAGGTCAGTAGACAGGTTGGTTGGTGGATGCAATTCACCCACGAACCATTAACCATTAACCATTGACTATTGACTATTGACTATTGACTATTGACCATTGACCCTTGACCCTTGACCCGTGGACCTTTGTCTTCATTACAGTCCCTCATCCTCCTTAAGTGAGCGATAAGTAATATTCAATGCTTCCATCAATGGAGTGAAACTAAAACCGGGCAACTGACTGGTCAATTTTGAATTTTCTAATTGAATTTTCCGGATATCACTTTCTCGTTTATCCTGGTATTCTACGGCCAGGTTTAATCCTGTAATTTCTTTTACCATAGCAATGAGCTGGTTTTGAGACACCGGATAACCAGAAGCTAAATTATAAACCTCATCCGACTGTAACATTTGCAGGGTATCCGGTAATAACAAAGAACAACAGTCCTGAACATAAACATAATCTCTGGTATTTTCCCCGTCACCAAAAACGACAATAGGTTTGTGGTGAATCGCGGCTTCCAATAAAGTATTGATAAAACCCAACCCTTTGGTGGTCATCTGGCCGGGTCCAAACACATTGGAAATCCGGAATATATAGCTGGTTAATCCTGATTTTTGTCTGGCATAATTCAGAAAATATTCCATGGTCAGTTTAATGATTCCATATGGCACATAGGGCGCGGGCACATCCGATTCTTTTCTGTTGGACTCCGAATTTCCGTACACAGTACCACCACTGGAAACAAAAACAAGCTTCACTGTATGGTTGTCAGCCAGTGAATCCAGCAGGTCTAAAAAAGGAATCAGATTTTGCCTGACCTCTGATTTTGGGGAAGACCAGCTGCTGAAAGGCAAGGTTTCGGAAAGCAGGTGATAAACTAAATCCTGATGCTGTAACAGATTTTGCATCAATACCTGGTCTTTATAATCTCCGGTAATATAATTAACCCCTTCTTGCCGGCCACGGATATTCCCCGGACGATTCAAAACGGTGATTTTATAGTTGGAGAATACGGAAAGGCGGGCAACCAAACTGGAACCAATAAATCCGTTACCCAAGATCAATACGTTCATTACACATTGATTGTTGCAGCGATGACGGCATGAGGTCTCTTTTTAGTTTCCAGGAATATGCGGTAAATGTATTCACCGGCTAATCCCACAGAAATTAAGTTGAGGGATCCAAAAAAAATCACCAGCAACACAATGGAGGTAAAGCCCTGGATAGAAATACCGTAAAAAAAATAAAGCGTCAGGATGTAAATCGCATACAACAAACCAATGCTTAGTCCGGCAAATCCCAGGAAAGAGATTACCCGTATCGGAAAACTTGAAAATGCAAATATTCCATCGAAGGCAATCTGAAGCAGCTTTTTAATGGTATACCCTGACTTACCCTGGAATCTTTCATTCCGTTCATATTCCAGGCCCAATTGCCGGAATCCTACCCAGGCCCGTATACCTCTCAGAAAAGGTTTGGATTCATTTAACAGGAGCATATGGTCTACTACTTTTTTAGTCATGACACAGAAGTCTCCGCTGTCTAAAGGGATATGGGTATCGGAGATTCTCGCTAACACTTTATAGAATAAATTGTACAGGGTCACTTTTACCATACCTTCTTTTCGTTTTCTGCGCACACCATAGACCACCTCATAACCCTTTTTTAAGTATTCAAAAAAGCCGGGCAATAACTCTGGCGGATCCTGCATATCATCATCTATAATAGCAACATATTCCTGCGTTACAAAACTAAGTCCAGTCCTGACTGCAACCTGGTGCCCGAAATTTCTTGAAAGTTTTATGCCTTTGATATACGGATATTGCTGTGCAAAAGATTCAATCAATGAATACACATTATCCTGGCTGCCATCGTCGACGAGGATCAATTCCAGATTCCAATTTTGAGCTTTACGGACCAGTTCTATATGTTCAAGCAACAAATGCAGGAAGCCCGAGGAATTAAATACAGGTACGACAATTGATACTTTCATCATTGAAACCGGGTCAAACTTCGTTAAATATTCTGACCCTTTTACGCTTTATCACTTGTTTTTTTCAGAGAATGACAGAACCTGGTTTAGGCTTTACGTTAAAACAGGAGTCTCCGCCTTTATCAATTGCGACTTATAACAATGACCGATGCTCTATCCAATATTTGGTTATGATAAAAAATTACACATGACCATGCACTGGATAGCCAATTTTACATTACCGTTTCAGGTCAGAAGGCTATGAAATGAATCCGGATTGATAACGAAGATGAGCTGCTGCTTTCAAAATAATTTGTTGCTGCAGCTGCATTAATTCTGAAAAGGATACCGTTACTTTAAATAATACAAGAATCAACAAATTTTTCAGTTTTAGGATTTTATTTTAATCTAATTTTACTGAATTCCCATAGTATTGATTGTTCAAATAAATAAACTACTTTAGTACTCTCGCTTAGTACTTCAAAAATGGACCGAGCCTATTTTATCAACTACTATCACCTTGAAAGAGAACATTGGTGGTTTAAAGTTCGGTCAGAAATCATCATTAATCATTGTACACAACTCCTCCAGGGAGTGAAAAACCCTAAAATACTAAATATAGGTGTTGCAACCGGATACCTGTCTGAAAAATTGATGGCACTGGGAGAAGTTGAATCCATTGAATTTGACCAAACCTGTTATGAATTCACTAAAAATTTAAATAAAATCAAAATCGTTCAGGGGTCAATCCTGCAGTTGCCATTTGAGGACAATGTCTTTGACCTTGTATGCGCATTTGATGTTATCGAACATGTGAACGATGATCAAAAAGCTATATTTGAAATGAACAGAGTTTCCCGTACTGCAGGGAAACTTATCGTTACGGTTCCCGCTTTCAGGTCCTTATGGAGCTCACACGATGAAATTAATCATCATTTCAGGAGATATACGCAAAAACAGCTCATTTCCCTGGTAGGTGAAGACAATATTGTTTTTTGCTCCTATTTTAATTCTATCCTGTTTATACCGGTATATCTTTTGAAAAAAATTCAAAATCTTATATCAGTTTTTCACAAGTCAGGGAAACCATTAAATTCCAACTTTGATGTCATCCGGAGTTCTCTGGTCAATCAGGTATTAGAAAAAATATTTAGACTGGAGATTAATCCGCTTAAAAAACAAAGTACCCTTCCCTTCGGTATTTCTTTGATTTGCTCGTCCAGAAAATTAAAACACCTTTAAATCCAGAAAATGAAATACCGGCTTCTCATATCAGCTATATTACCCTGGGTTTCTCATCTGGTATTGTTAGTATATGGCTTTTTAACGCTTTGGATAGGCATTTTTTATTTTGAGCCCTGGCGGGACATTGCTCACGTGTGGGTGGTAGTCCGGGATAGCCCGTTCCTGGATATTTTTGGAAAAATACCTTCCAATTCGCATCCGTTTTTATGGTTTCTCCTGGTAAAACCATTAGTGATTTTAGGGCTCCCCTATCAATCTTCCATCGTGTTGAACATTGTATGCTGCATTTTCGCAGTATATCTTTTGTTGTACAAAGCACCATTGCCTCTTTGGCTTAAAATATGCTTCATTTTCGCTTACCCCATGCTCTATGAATTTACCTTTCCGGGACGCATCTATGCTCTGGGTATTTTACTGACCTTTTTAATTTGCAGTTTTTTAACCAAAATAAAAGAAAAACCCATCCTGTTTGCAACACTGCTGGCCTTGTCTTTTCATACCCATTTTCTATTCCTGGCATTTTCCTGCCCTATTGCGGTTTATTTTATTTATAAAAATTATTCGAAGGAAAATATTTTGAAATCAAAATACCTGATTTCATTTTCCATCCTCATTGTAAGCGCCATCTATTTTTTTTGGTATATCTACGCCTTGCGCAAAAATTATAATGCGATATTTATATCAGATAACAAGAACAATATTATTGAAATCGCTAATAAGGGCTTAACCTTAGGACAGCCTGAATTCATTATGCTGTCCTTTTTTACCTTATTATTGTTTATCATAGCACAACTTAAAAAGTTCAGTGCTTTACTTATCTCCGTATTTGCTTTGAGTTTTATGTTTTACGCACTGATGAATGTACTGCCCCAATTTAATCGTTATTATCAGATTTTTCCCGTTGTCCTGATGGCATTAATCTGGTTTTCTGCAACAATAACTCCGCCTGGTTCACAAAAAAATACTGTACCCAAACAGACATTAAAGCAGGTTAAAAAAATACCAGAAGTTCCTGCTTTAAAACCTAAGCTTGGGTTTTTGTCGATCAGCCAATTTGGATTCTATTTACTCTTCGCGGGCTGTTTACTCATATCATCCTTTAAAGGTATAAATGCAGTGACCACAGAATATAAACTCCCTCATTCAGACTCCAAAACTGCCGCTGCATTTATCAATAAGAATTTATTGGATTATGTTTTGGTTGGACACCGCTCCTATATCACTTCTGCTTTGGTACCCTACCTTCCAAAAGGCAAATCAGTTTGGTATGCCGATAGAAAAGAATTCGGCACCTTCCTGAAGTTTGATTCGGTTTATCATAAAACAAATATTTCCGTATTGTTCCCTGCCGCAATAGAAGCCGCATTAAAACAATTTCCAAAAGAACAAAAACTGGCTTTGATACTTTCAATTCCACTTCAACAACAAGTCACTAAACAATGGAAACTGGTATATGCTACAAGAGGTGAACCTATACAACAAGATGAATCCTATTTTATTTACGTACGCCAATAGGTCTAAATCACTTCAGCTACCACAAATATACTGCCCGTGATCAGCACAAAATCATTCGGTTTCATCGCCTTCTTTGCTGCACTTAATCCCCGGGTCACCGTACCATACGCTTTGCCTTTTAAATTGAACTGTGTCGCTTTTTCATACAAACTATCC
>Ga0138256_10008522_pt1 | contig 10760 bp, 6 predicted proteins | sample KNB2016incub_MG_FD_105486 | JGI IMG/M metagenome (GOLD analysis project Ga0138256, IMG submission 105486) | Active sludge microbial communities from wastewater in Klosterneuburg, Austria - KNB2014incub_MG | ecosystem: Engineered > WWTP > Activated sludge > Unclassified | place: Austria... | reverse complement strand
TTTTCAAAAACTACTTTTCTTGTAGTAGTGTCAAGTGTTGCGAATAATTTATTCTCTGCAAATACTTCACTTTTGCTTAATAAAGTCATAAGGGTTGATTTGCCTACGTTGGTATATCCAACCAGTGCTACCCTTATAAATTCTCCCCGGTCCTTACGCTGTATCGAAGCCTGTTTGTCAATTACAGATAGACGTTTGCGTAATAAAGAGATTTTATCTTTTACGATACGACGGTCGGTTTCAATTTCTGTTTCACCAGGTCCTCTTGTACCAATACCACCTCCTAACCTTTCCAGGTGACCCCACATCCCTTTCAATCTTGGTAAAAGATATTGGTACTGCGCCAGCTCTACCTGTGTTCTTGCCTGAGCTGTTTTTGCCCTGTTTGCGAAAATATCGAGGATGAGATCGCTTCTGTCGATTGTTTTTGCATCAATGGCTTTCTCGATATTCTGTATCTGTGCACCACTTAGTTCATCATCAAATATCACCACATGTATATTGCGACCCTCAATATATTTCTTGATCTCTTCCAGTTTTCCTTTGCCTACAAATGTGCGGCTATCGGGATGTGGTAATCGTTGGGTGAATCGCTTAACAGCAGTGGCGCCAGCGGTTTCGGCAAGAAATGCCAATTCCTCCAGGTATTCTTTTACCTGTTCTTCTGTCTGTTCTTTATGGATCAGTCCAACAAGTACAGCCCTTTCCTCTTTTTGTATCTTATTCTTTTTATCTATCAAAACACCTTATTTATACTGCAAAAATAATTTAATTGAAATTGGTAGCGGTTTTAAAATGAAAAAGCGAACACCTTTCGGTATTCGCTCTCCAATATCTTAACCTGTAATTACAGTCCGCTGATAGTAATACCAACTTGTAAAGGGCGAATATCTGGTCCAAATCCGTCTTTTACAAAGGCGTTTAACTGGTAACTGGCGTAAATACTGAAAATTCCGTATCCGATTCGGCCCATGGCACTTATTCGGCTGGAATTAAAGTAACGCTTGGCTTTTTCTTTACTTGTGTAAGCGTTTAATGTTGTACCTGTTGAGTTCTGGAATGTTTTACCTTTTGTTCCTGCGCTTAACAAGGTTCCAACTTTTACACCAAGGGCAGCTTTAAAACTCTTATTTGGAGTTTCCGGGTTTTTTGTAAAACGTAGTTCTAATGGAGCTTCAAGATAAGCAGTGGTGAGCTTGTATTTCTTGAAATGGCTGGTATCTGATTTATCCTGGAAGGTCAGTTCATCTTTATCCTTACCGCTAATATCAATATATGTTTTGCTGAAATACACATTATCACTGGCAATACCGGCACCAAGTGCTACACTGATTCGTGGATCCGTTTTAAAAGGGAAATCGAGAAGGAAGTAGAAATTAAATGTACGCGGAATGCCTTTCGTATTGATGGAATCAGGAACCTGCGTCCAATGATTATAACCTAACTGAATCAGGAAATGGTCTTTGGGCCTGTTGGCGATATTTATCTTACTCCAGTCCTTTTTGGGTTTCGGTGCATTAAAGCTGCTATCCTGGGCATTTGCCGTAAACATTGCGAGCGCCAGTACTAAGAAAACTACGTTCTTCATAATTTCGTAATGAGTGTCAAAAGTATCTTCTAACCGGGTTAATGAAAGGTTAAGTTTGGTTTTTGGGGTATAACCGGGATGGAAAGAAGCAACCCTCTATTACTTGTCAATTTCCATTCGCAATTATGCTTTTCCAGAAACAAATCAGGCACAAAGGTCAAAGATTCACATAGTACTGATGCCATTTTGGTTTCGGCTATGTGACCCGTTTCCCTTGTGCCTTCGAAAAAAAACTTCAACCGTCATTCCAAAACCAAATCTTCCTGTCTTCCCGGTTATTAAAAGTGGACCCTGTTGGGATCGAACCAACGACCCTCTGATTATGAGTCAGATGCTCTAACCGTCTGAGCTAAGGGTCCTTCGGAGAGACCGTTAGCTTTTGGCTGCCGGCCTCCGAGGCCTGCAAAAGTAGAAAAAAACAGCAAGCGACACCAATAAATTCTTAATTACAAAATACATTAATTTGTGGGCAGCTAAGATTGGGTAATTTGGGTCTTATCTTCGATTGCTATTATTATGTTATCTCCTTCAGAAATAAGGGAACTTCAACGCAGGCTGGCCGTTTATGACGACGAATCAGCCTATAAGGAATTATTTCTGGTCTACTATAAACCACTTCAACAATTCGCGTTCTCCTTTATTAAGTCTCAGGAACTGGCCGAAGAGATCGTTTCAGATGTTTTCCTGAAAATTTGGGAAAAAAGGGCTGAATTGGAGGCTATCGGGAACCTGAAAGTGTATTTATATGTAAGTATTAAGAATACCGCCCTCAAATATCTCCTAAAACAAAAAAGACAGGTAGCTATAAGCCTGGATGAACTGGATATAGAGCTGGAAAGTTTCCATTGGACACCAGAAGAACTTATCCTGACGGCGGAAATGATGAAAAAGATAGAAGAAGCTATCAATGACCTGCCCCCCCGCTGCAAAATAATTTTCAAACTTATAAAGGAAGACCAGCTTCGTTATAAGGAAGTAGCAGAAATTCTCAATGTTTCTGTAAAAACCATTGATAGTCAATTAGCTATAGCGCTTAAAAAGATCAGCAAAGCTATTCAGCTCGACCTGGAAAGGGTCATCCGCAATAATTAGTTACACTTATTTAAAAAAAAGTTAAAAAGGACTTAGTAGATTTTTAGGGGAATCGGGTCCTTAAGGTTCTAGACTGCCTGTTTGTTTATGCAAAACGATCGCTTTTGGGAATTACTTGCCCGTAAAATTGCCGGAGAAGCCTCTGAACGAGAGCTTCTTGAGCTGGAGCAGGCGTTAAAGTCAGATCCACACCTTCATTTTCCTCTTAATACATTTACTGATCTTTGGCAGCCAAACAAGGCTAAAACTTCTGAAAATGAAGAAGTTGCATCGGCATGGTTAAGGCATTCTGCCAAAATGAAAGAAGCTGGGCATATAGTAAGTCATAAGGAGCTTCCCCCAAGTTTTGAAACAGTATTGATAGAAGGCAGCCGTAAATCGCCCCGTCGCTTTTATTTCTGGGCTGCTGCTGCTACCCTTGTTATTGCCTTATTGGGTTGGTGGGTTTGGGGTCCTTCCCAATCTGTTGCTGAAAAGATGGCAATGACCACAAAAAAAGAACCGAATAGCGAAGTATCTACAAAATATGGTTCTAAAACCAGGATCCAATTACCAGATGGAACACAAGTTTGGCTGAATGCAGGCAGCAAATTGAACTATACCAACGATTATGGAAAGAGTGTGAGGGAAGTTCAACTTATTGGTGAAGGTTTTTTTGATGTGGTGAAAAATCCACAGATGCCTTTCATTATTCATACCACTTCAATTGATGTTAAAGTACTGGGAACAGAATTCAATGTTAGAAGCTATCCTGGAGATAAGACTACAGAAACAAGTTTAGTAAGAGGTAGTGTTGAAGTAATAGTGCGTAAACGCCCTAATGAAAAGTATATCCTCAAACCCAATGAGAAATTAGTGGTGCTGAATGAAGAAGCCAGCCCTATCCATGCTACGCTGCCACGACCTAAACCAGTGGTAGAACCAATCATTGCCATAAGAAAGCTGACTTATAAGGAAGGTGATTCCATTTCCGTTGAAACAGCCTGGGCATTTAACAAACTGTCATTTATTGATGAGCCCTTTGTAGAAGTTGCTAAGAAAATGGAACGCTGGTATGATGTGTCCTTCGAATTCAGAAATTCAAGTCTTGAAGATCTGCGTTTACAAGGATCATTTATCAACGAAACCTTACCTATTGCCATGGAAGCCTTGAAATACTCATTCCGGTTCAAGTATGAGATTAAGGGCAAGAAGGTTATTGTCTATTAGAACTCTTAAATACAAAACGATTGTTTATGACTAACACCCTCAACAGTTCATAGCATATCATTAAAAAACGGGAAATGTTGGCGCATTCCCCGTTTGGTAGGTTATTCAATAGAGACCATCCTTCGACAGAGGTTTCTGTATTCAAACCCTTAATGATAAAAATATGAAAAAAAGTGTATCGATTGCTAGGGCCCGGCAAGCCCTGAAAAAGCCGCTCTTGATTATGAAATTAACGTTGCTACTGACTGTTTGCTGTGTCTTTCAGTCCCTGGCCAATGTAAACGGACAAACAGTAACGCTTGCTGTTCAGGATGTAGAGATTAGTAAAGTATTGACAACCATCGAAAAGCAAGGAAATTTCCGGTTTCTTTATAATAGCCGGTTAAAAGACCTGCAAACGAAGGTTAATATCAATTTCAGCCAAGCTGAAATAACTGAGGTTCTCGCCTCATTGTTTTCCGGAACTACTCTTTCTTTTATAAGACTGGAAAATAACCTGATTGCCATCCGTTCAGAAAATGCGGAAGTTCCTCAGGATAACAAAATTACCGGCCGTATTACCAGTGATGCAGGAGAGGCTCTTAACGGGGTTTCTGTAACTATCAAAGGCACCTCAAGAGGTACAGTAACCGATAATAACGGTAACTTCTCATTAGTGGTTCCTGATAATGCTACACTGGTTATCAGTGCTGTTGGTTATGAAACACAGGAACTGGCCGTAAACAAACAAACCGTATTTGCCATTAAACTGGTTCAGTCTCAGAAAAAGCTTGACGAAGTTGTGGTTATCGGTTATGGTACTGCCAGCAAAAGGGACTTGACAGGGTCTATTACCAAGATCCTTGGTAAAGAAGTTGCAGACCGTCCTAATACCAATCCAGTTGCTTCTTTGCAAGGTAAGGTAGCCGGTCTTTCTGTAGTTAACTCAGGTACTCCTGGTGCAGAACCAGATATTCGTATTCGTGGTACTGTTAGTATCGGTGGCGTTAAGCCATTGTATGTTGTTGATGGAATATTCAATGATAATATCGATTACCTGAACCCTAACGACATCGAATCTATCGAAGTGCTGAAAGATCCTTCTTCCTTGGCCATCTTCGGTATCCGTGGTGCCTCTGGTGTAATTGCCATTACTACCAAGAAAGCGAAGGCCGGACAGATTGTTGTGAACTTCAATTCATCTTTCGGTGCTAAGAAACTGGTTGATAAAATCAAGATGGTTGATGCAACAGGATTCAAAACCCTTTTTGATGAAGAGCAGGCAAACATCGGGGTTCCAGCTAACCAATTGTTTGATTATACTAAATGGACTGGAAATACTGATTGGGTAAGTGCTATGACACGTACTGGTCATTTCAATTCAAACAATATAAGTGTAGCCGGAAGCACAGAACGTAACAAGTTCTATATGGGCGTTGGTTACACTACAGACGAAGGTGTTGTTAAGCATGAGAAACTGGAGAAAATCCTTATTGCTATCAACGACGAGTTGAAAGTAAGTAAGGCCATCAAGTTAGGTTTCAATTTCAATGGTATCCGTCAGAAACTTCCATTCAGCCAGGCCGATGGTTTGTTATATGATGCCCGCAGGGTATTACCAATCACAGAACCATTCAATGCTGCCAATGGTGTTTATACGGAATTAGCTCTCCAGTCGGCACAAATCGGTAATCCATTGATGAATCTGGAAAACAAATGGGATAAGGAAATCAGGATTGAAAACAGGATGGTAGGTAGTGTATATGCTGATATCAACTTCCTCCGTTTCTTCAATCTCCGTACTACTTTCTATGGTGATATGTCGAACCTCGATAACAACAGGTACAGTCCTATCATTTATACTTATAACCCAACAGTTGGTCCAAACGGTTCAGTATATAAGGATGCCAACAACAGGTTAACTGCCGTTGATCAGTCAAATCAAAAATGGAATAAGTTCCAGCAAGATTATATCCTCACCTTCAAGAAAACTTTTGGTGATCATGGTTTGACAGCTATTGCAGGTTTCACTACTTACTATAATAATTTCAGAGGAATTTATGGTAATGTAAGCCAGAAGTCAACAGGTGATTCAATTCCAAATGATAAGAGATTCTGGTATATCAGTAATGGATTTGGTGATCCATCTTCACAAAGATCCAGTTCTAATCAGTGGGAAAAAGCAACTGCTTCAGGTCTTTTCCGCGTATTATATAACTACAAGAACAAATATTTGCTGAACGGTTCATTCCGTCGCGATGGTTCTTCTCAAATTTCTCCAGCTAACCGTTATAAGAATTATTATTCTATTGGTGCTGGTTGGGAAGTTACACGTGAAGATTTCATGGCTAGTCAGAAGTTCATTGATTTCCTTAAGATCAAAGCATCATGGGGATTGCTTGGGGTACAGAACACATATGGTTATGATTATCCTTTCTACCCTGCTTTGCTTACAGGTAATACAGCTGTATTCGGTTCTAATATCGTTCCTGCTTATTCATTGGCTTACGAACCAAACCGTAACCTGACATGGGAAGTGGTGGACAGTAAAGAAGTTGGATTTGAATTGTATGCTTTCAATAACCGTTTACATGTTGAAGCTGCTTACTATTCCAAGCTTACTAAAGATGTAATGACCATTGTAAACTTCGGTACAGGTCAGCGTCGTTTGGATAACGTAGGTAGTGTGAAGAATAACGGTATTGAACTAGCGGCAGGATGGGTTCAGAAACTGACTCCAGACCTCACGCTTACAGTTAATGCAAACTTTACTACATTCAAGAATAAGGTTATTTCTCTTGGAGGTGATAAGTTGTATGCAAGTGAAGAAAGGCCAAACCAAACAGAAGCTGGTTTCCCAATCGGTTACTTTTATGGTTATATAGTTGATGGAATTTATCAGAGCTATGCCGACAAACTCGGTTCACCAAAAGTGAGCGGTTATGAGTATGGTCCTGGTGATTTGAAATACAGGGATATTGACAAGAATGACACTATCGATACAAGAGATAGGACAATCATCGGTAACCCGACTCCTGATTTCAGTTATGGTGGTTCAATCAACCTTACTTACAAAGGATTTGAGTTGGGTATTGATGTAGGTGGTGTTTATGGTAATGAAGTGTATCGTTTCTGGGGAAGTTCTGAATTGCCCTTCACTAAGTTCAACTATGCTGAATTCAAATTGAATCGCTGGCATGGTGAAGGAACATCAAACTGGGATCCGATTCTTGGTGACAACCACGTAATCAATCGTCTTCCTTCTACTTATGGTATTGAAGACGGAAGCTATTTCAGGATTCGTAACCTTCAGATCGGCTACAATTTCGATCAGGCAGTATTAAGAAGAACACATATTAAAGGACTTAGAATATTTGCCAATGCTCAAAACCTTAAGACGTTCAAGCAAAACTCTGGTTATACTCCTGAGTTTGGTGGTACAGCAACTTCTTTCGGTATTGACAATGGTAACGGACCTCTGCCAATGGTGCTTACCGGCGGTATTAACGTAACCTTTTAACACACAAAAATTGCGCATATGAATAACAGAAAAAGAATTCTTTGGAGTATGCTTCTCCTCCTGCCTTTACTGGCTGTGGTTGCAGGTTGTTCGAAATTTCTCGAACGTAAACCTTTGACTGCTACATTAGACGATCTTAACCAAGGTGGTCTGGAAGGTCAGATATATGGCTTGTATGGAGCGATCCGTAATGGTGATGTTGCCGGACAAGGTTTCGGTGGTATTCCCTGGCTGGCGATGAATAACTTCCGTTCAGATGATTCTGAAAAAGGAAGCTCTCCTTCAGATGGTGCCGACTGGGGCGTTATCTATGACGAATTTACGTATGTAAAAGACCATTGGTCCAGCAATACTTATTGGGATCAGCACTATGTGTTGATTGGATTGGCAAATACTGCCATTCAATTTGCTGACTCACTTCAGTTGAATGATGCTCCTTCAAAAATCAACGTTGCAGAAGCAAAATTCTTCCGTGCATTTGCTTATTTCGATATGGTACGTGCCTTTGGCGAAGTACCAAAAATCGATTTCCGTATTTATAATCCTTCTGATGGTAAAAAAGCAAAAGCAACCATACCTGAACTTTATGCATTGATTGATGCTGATCTTCAGGAAGCTGAAGCTAATTTACCAGCAACATGGGCAGCAAAAAATATCGGTCGTTTAACAAGTGGAGCTGCAAAAGCTCTTCATGCAAAAACTCAGTTATATCGTAAGAACTGGGCTACAGCTTTAACATTAAACGAGCAGGTGATTTCTTCTAACCTTTATTCATTGACACCTGACTTCACTAAAATCTTTACTGATGCAGGTGAAAATAACAGCGAGTCAATTTTCGAAATTCAGGCTTATGTTGGTCCTAATGGCGCCGATAACTACTATTCCTGGTACGCAATTGCACAAGGTGTGCGTGGATCTGGAGAATGGGATCTTGGATGGGGCTGGAACGCACCTACACAAGATTTAGTAGATGCATTTCCTGCTGGTGACGTTCGTAAGAATGCTACCATCTTATATTCTGGACAAGCCGATGGTGTATATGGTAAAGTGTTACCTGATTTTCCTGGTATTCCACGTAAATTCTGGAACAAGAAAGTATATCCAGATCCAGCAGCTGGTGTAACAGCCGGTACTCGTCAGGGTGGATGGATTAACCAAAGGGTGATTCGTTATGCCGACGTATTGCTCATGGCTGCAGAAGCCGCAAATGAAAGTGGCAATTCTGCGAAAGCAGCTACCTATATGAACCAGGTTCGCACTCGCGCTGGATTAGCTCCGGTTGCTTTTGTTGATCAGGCACAATTCAGGACTGCTATCAAGAACGAAAGAAGATATGAATTGGCAATGGAAGGCGAAAGGTTCTATGACTTGGTAAGATGGAATGATGCCTTGAGTGTATTAGGAGCACAAGGATACCAAAACAAGCATCGTTTTTATCCAATTCCTCAGCCAGCTATTGATTTCTCTGGTGGTTTGTTGATTCAAAACCCAGAATGGCAATAAGGGAAACAGGTAATTGAAATATTAGCTGTAAAGGCTGATTCACCAAACAAAAAATTAAACAATGAGCTTAACCAATAAGATTAAAATCACTGCCACTGCAGCACTCTTCGGAGTAGCTGCTTTGGTGGGTTGTCAAAAAATGGAGCGCCCTGCCTTGGGAAACTATGTAAAGGATGCAAACCCTCCCGGAGGTCCTTTGAAGTTCTATACTGCCTTCGATGGTTCTGATGTTGATAGCATCCGTGCTAACTTTGCCTTGAGCAATCCACTTAAGTTTATCACTGGTGGAGTATCTGGTAAAGCGGTTCAGGGAGAAAGAGGTAAGGCAATTAAATATGGTTCCGCAAACGATTTTAAAAGAGCAACCAGTTTCACTATAGCATGGTGGATGAAGCATACGCCACATGCAGATGGACCTGAATTCCTTTTTGGAATGGCGGACAAGGATTATTGGGCCAACAGCTCACTTTTCCTTTTAATTGAAGACAAGGGACAAAGTACTACCAGTCTGGCAACAACGAAGTTGTACCTGATGGATCAGTGGTTTGAGTTCACAGGAGCTAATCGTATGACAGGAAATATCCTGAATGGCAACTGGCACCACGTGGCTATTGCTTATGATCAAACAACTTCTAAACTTACTTGGTATGTTGATGGTGCAGCTTTAACAGGATTGGCTTCAAGCCTCACCGATGTTAAAAATGGAGCAAATCCTCGTGGTGCCCTTAACCTGGCTAACGGAGGCAACTTCATTGTAGGTGGATGGAATAAGCACGTTGGATTAGATGGTCCTACCGATTCATGGATCAATACCTATTCAGGTGCTATGGATCAGTTCCGTTTATACGCAAAAGCATTGACCGCTTCAGAGATTACTGCCTTATATAACAGTAAGCTCTAATATCTCTTTGAGGGTCCACAGTTCATATAGAAGGGTTGCGATTTATTTCTGCAACCCTTCTCATCTTTTCGCCAGTTCATACTTTCTTGTTGCATCTTTAGGGGAGTACCTTTCTTTACACCTTAAGAATTTCACACATGCGATTCAAGCCATTGCAAGCGATAGTAGTCTTTACTCTCCTTAGTATTATTTCTTGCCGTTCCAGAAATACATTATTCACTCCCCTTACTTCCTCGGAAACTAATATCCAGTTTACCAATATACCGGAGCGTCATAAAGGCTTTAATATTCTCTACTATCTATATTACTACAATGGCGGTGGCGTTGCTACTGGTGATATCAATAACGACGGATTACCAGATATCTATTTCACGGCAAATAATAAAGGAGGGAATAAATTATTCCTCAACAAAGGAAACCTGAAATTTGAAGACATAACTGCCAGTGCTGGTGTTGCTGGAACTTCCGACTGGTGCAGCGGTGTTACTATGGCAGATGTAAATGGGGATGGATTTCTGGACATTTATGTTGCCGCCATCAGCAAAACCTACAATCTGAACGGACATAATGAACTATTCATAAATGATGGCAAAGGGCACTTTACTGAAAGCGCAGCAAAATACGGCCTTGATTTTTCTGGCATGACCTGCCAAACAGCTTTTTTTGACTATGACCATGATGGAGATCTTGATTGTTATATCCTGAACGAATCAAAACAGCCTCATGCAAATATTGTAGATACTTCCAACAGGCATAAAATTGATTCCATATCAGGTGACAGGCTTTATAGGAATGATATGAACCAGCCAGCTGCAAAGTTTACAGACGTTTCAGTGGCATCGGGAATTTATCAAAGCAACCTTGGTTATGGATTGGGAATTTCTGTAGCCGATATCAATAATGACGGTTGGGAAGATATTTATATAGGAAACGATTTTCACGAAAACGATTATTACTACATCAATAAC
>Ga0138256_10008521_pt1 | contig 10761 bp, 8 predicted proteins | sample KNB2016incub_MG_FD_105486 | JGI IMG/M metagenome (GOLD analysis project Ga0138256, IMG submission 105486) | Active sludge microbial communities from wastewater in Klosterneuburg, Austria - KNB2014incub_MG | ecosystem: Engineered > WWTP > Activated sludge > Unclassified | place: Austria... | reverse complement strand
GGCAGTCTCATGTCTGATCTTGAGCAAAATCTGATAAGTCTGAACAAATGGTATGAAAAAAATCAAAAACCCGCAATTACTCAGGACGACTTGCTAATCAGACTCTTTGATGAAGTGGAATATGTATGGCCACGGCTCGGATATCCACCGCTGGTCACTCCTTTCAGCCAGTATGTAAAAAACGTAGCACTGATGAATGTCATTCAGATGGAAAAGGGAAAACAAAGGTGGTCAATGCTGGATGAAAATACCTGGAATATGATCCTTGGACAACAAGGGAAATTGTTAGGAAAGATAGATGATGAAATAGTAGAAATGGCAAAACAGCAGGGAAGAGCCTTTTTCACTGGAGACCCTCAGGAATTGTACCCCGACCAGCTTGATCTGTATAGAAATAAAATGATTGAAAAAGGCTGGGATTTGGGTCAGGATGATGAAGAATTGTTGGAATATGCCATGCATCCGACACAATATGAAGCTTACAAAACCGGCTCCGCCAAAATTAAATTTGAGGAAGATTTGGCAGCTAAAAAGACATCAATCCAAGATCCAAAGGAATCTTCAAAGATGACTACCCTGCCTACTATAATTGATGTCGAAATAGGAAATGAAAAGTATTCTGTAAAAATAGGCTACCCGGAACAACCAGCCAACGCAACAACATCTATTAATGTAAAACCTGATGAAATCATTGCAGCACAAAACGGAGTTGGACATTATATACTATCACCCCTTGAAGGTAAATTTTTCCTGACCAAAGATTCAGGTGAAAAAGGTATTAAAGTAGGGGACATAGTAAAAAAAGGTGACACCATAGCTTATGTTGAAGCCATGAAAGTAATCAATGCCATCACAGCGGACGTCTCCGGAACGGTAACTGAAATTCTTGTCGCCAAAGGTTCGGATGTTGAAGAAGATGAAAAATTGATAAAACTTATTTAGCATGGATGTTCTAAAAGGCATATATGACATGACAGCATTTGGGTCTATCGCAGATGATCCGTGGTCTTTGCTGATGATTGCCTTAAGTTTAGGTTTGTTATATCTTGGAATCGGTAAAAAGTTTGAACCATTATTATTGGTACCTATAGCTTTTGGGGTGTTGCTTGCCAATTTCCCCGGTGGAAATATGGGCGTCATACCATCTGATGAGACTAATGGTATCATGCAGCTGACCATTATTGAGATTGCTAAGGATTATGGTATTATGAATATGCTGTACTATCTCCTGATTAAAACAGGATTACTACCACCACTGATTTTTATGGGTGTTGGTGCATTGACTGACTTTGGTCCCATGCTCCGGAATCTTCGTCTTGCATATTTTGGAGCTGCTGCCCAGATTGGAATATTTACTGTCCTGATCGCTGCTGTTGGCTTGGGTTTTACATTAAAGGAAGCATCTGCATTAGGAATCATTGGTGGAGCAGATGGTCCTACAGCTATTTATACAGCAATCATACTGGCACCTCATTTACTTGGGCCTATAGCTATCGCAGCTTACTCATATATGGCTTTGGTTCCGGTGATCATTCCATTGGTAGCAAAACTGACCATGACAGACAAAGAATTCAGGATAAATATGAAAGAACAGGATAAATTATTTCCTCCTTCAGTACAAATTAAAAACCTCAAATTACTTAAGATTATATTTCCAATTGTACTTTGTATTATCGTGTCACTATTGGTGCCGTCTTCCGTTCCTTTAGTGGGAATGTTGTTGTTTGGAAATCTTGTTAAAGAAATTGGGACAGATACACATAGACTTTTTTCAGCAGCCTCAGAAACTATACTGAATACAGCTACCATTTTTTTGGGTTTGACAGTGGGCGCAACGATGACTTCAGCCACTTTCCTCCAATCTGAGACACTATTAATTATTGTTGGAGGTTTCATTGCATTTTGTCTTTCTGTGGCTGGTGGTATTTATGCTGTTAAATTATTTAATGTATTTTCACGAAAAAAAATAAATCCTCTGATCGGGGCGACTGGACTAAGCGCTGTTCCCATGTCATCTCGAGTAGCCAATGAACTGGCATTAAAATATGATCCCACAAATCATATTTTACAATACGCCATGTCCAGCAATATTTCGGGTGTGATAGGCAGCGCTGTAGCTGCCGGTGTTCTGATTTCATTTTTAAAGTAGTCTAAGAATCATGCAAAATAATATTATTTCATCGCTTGCTGTATTTTGTGGTTCATCCACAGGCAATGATGATTCCTTTTATAATGATGCTTTTTCTTTGGGCGTTTTCCTCGCACATAAGAATATACAGGTAGTCTATGGCGGTGCCAAAATTGGTTTGATGGGTGCTGTTGCTGATGGTGCGTTGAGCCAAAAAGGGGTGGTAACCGGTGTAATTCCTGATTTTCTGGTGGATAAAGAGATTGCGCACGAAGGAATCACACACCTCAGAATAGTAAAATCAATGCAGGAGCGAAAAACACTGATGCATGAATTGTCTGATGGCGCCATCATTTTGCCGGGAGGCTTTGGCACTATGGATGAAATGTTTGAACTTCTCACTTGGGGACAGCTTGGTCTTCATAAAAAACCAATCGGGATCTTAAATTCTGCCGGTTATTACGATGATTTGATTTCTTTCATTAATAAGATGGTAAATATGAACTTATTAAGACAATCAAATCGTGAAATGTTACTGATCAGTACAAATATTGAATCACTATTTAAACAGATGTTAACCTATAAGCCACCGCTAAAGGCAAAGTGGATAGCGAAAGACCAGATATAATGCATCAATTCCTTTCTATTTCCTGTCTTTACACCTGATAAATCTTTCCAAAATTAAATAAGATATTGAAAAAACAAGCCTACATTTTAAAGGTCAATTCTCTGAAACCAAAGGAAACGGTAGTTTCATTTTCCAATTGTAACAATAGCTTACCTTGTGCATCAATTCCGGTAATTCTGGCTATAAAATCACCAGTTGTGTCAGTACAAAAAGTTGTCCATTCATTTAATCTGTACAAATGATTAAGATAATCCATTTTCATAATGTCGAATGAATGTTTTTTTAAAAGGAAATATTGGTGTTCCAGCCCGGCTGACAGCCATAGAATAATTTTTTCAAGATCAGCAAATTTTCCTGTCTCAATGGCTACAGATGTAGGATTGGGTATATCAACAGGAAATAAAATTTGATTTACATTAATTCCTATCCCAATGACGGTTGTTTTTATTTGGGTTCCTCTTAAAACATTCTGAACGAGTATTCCGGCTATTTTTTTATTACCTGCATATATATCATTGGGCCATTTGATTTTAACTTCTGGAATCCAATGGGATAATGTATTTCTTACTGCCAGTCCGCTCATGATATTAAGGTAAAACTGATCTGTAGCCTTGATGCAGTGAGGATAGAAAATATAAGAGATCAATACATTTTTACCAGTCTCACTTTGCCAATACCTGCCAATTTGTCCTTTACCAGCTGTCTGATAGTCAGTTCTTACACATGTTCCCTCAGGTGGATTGGTTTTTGATATCATATCCATTGCATAGGTATTGGTAGAATCGATCTGTTGAAAATATATATTGTTTTTGCCCGTAAAAAGAGCTTCAGGTATATTCATGCGTATTGTTTTTTATATCTTTGCGGTGTAATATTAATTTAAAATATAAATATTGAAAAAAAAATCAGTAGTCAAATCCATTGAAAAAAAGGATGACAGCATGAATCATCTCATCATAGACGCTATTCAGGATATAAAAGGAAAAAATATAGTTAAGTTGGATTTAAGATCATTGGATGATGCCCCAGCAGATTTTTTTATTATATGTGAAGGTGATTCATCTACTCAGATAAAAGCTATATCAGAGAATATTGGCAGAAAAATAAAGGAAAAAACTGGTTTAAACCCTAATCATACGGAAGGCTTAGACGGAGCAAAGTGGGTTTTGGTAGATTACTTTGACACTGTAGTCCATGTCTTCTACCCTGAAACAAGGGCTTTTTATGAGATAGAAGAACTCTGGGGAGATGCCAATATCACTCAATATGAAAATGTATAAGGTCTGCAACTACTTTCAACTTAAAATGTTATTAACAAAATCGTAAAAGTACTAAATGGATAATAATCAGGATTCAAATCAACCGGAAAATAAAAATAACCCGAACAAATTTAATATTAACTCGTATTGGATATACGGAATAATTATTTTGGGAATTCTTGCTGTAAATTTTTATGTATCATTCAATTCCCAGGTCGAGCAAATTGACTTATATGCTTTTGAGGATAAAGTAAAGGCTGGTGAGGTCGATAAAATAGAAATAATCAATGAAAAAGTAATCTACGTATATCTGCGTAAAGAAGTCATTGATGCTAAATATCCAAAGTTGAAAGACAGTAAGATGTACGGTTTTAACCCTCATTTTAAATTTACCATCGGGGATATAGGAAATTTCGAAAATAAACTGCAAGTTCTGAAAACTGATGGTTTTACGGTGAAATATACTATGAAACAGGAAACCAATTATTTCGGACAGATTGTAAGTTGGATACTGCCTTTTGTTTTACTGATTGGTTTGTGGCTTTTTATTATGAAAAGAGTCAGTGGTGGTGCTGGAGGGCCGGGTGGTCAAATATTTAATATTGGCAAGTCAAAAGCTACCCTTTTTGACCAGAATGCCAAAGTAAATGTCACGTTTGCAGATGTAGCTGGTCTGAATGAAGCTAAGGTAGAGGTGATGGAAGTGGTTGATTTTCTGAAAAATCCAAAAAAATATACCTCCTTAGGTGGTAAAATACCCAAAGGAGTGCTTTTGGTTGGCCCTCCCGGAACCGGGAAAACATTACTCGCCAAAGCTGTAGCAGGAGAAGCCGGAGTTCCTTTTTTCTCTATCTCAGGTTCCGATTTTGTGGAGATGTTTGTAGGTGTTGGCGCATCAAGAGTCAGAGACTTATTTAAGCAGGCCAGAGAAAAAGCCCCATGTATTGTTTTTATTGATGAAATTGATGCCATAGGCCGGGCACGTGGCAGAAATGCTATTCAGGGCGGAAATGATGAAAGAGAAAATACACTTAACCAGCTTCTGGTAGAAATGGATGGCTTCAGCACCGACAAAGGAGTGATCATGATGGCAGCTACCAATAGACCCGACATACTGGATACAGCATTACTAAGACCTGGAAGATTTGACAGACAGATAGGTATCGATCCTCCTGATTTACTGGGAAGAGAAGAAATATTCAAAGTTCACTTGAGAGCTATAAAAGTCGGACCGGATGTTTTGCCCAACGTACTTTCAGAGATGACACCAGGATTTGCAGGTGCCGATATAGCAAATATCTGCAATGAAGCAGCATTGATAGCAGCGAGAAGAAATAAAACCGAAGTTGATCTGGATGATTTTAATTATGCATTGGATCGAGTGATAGGTGGCCTTGAAAAGAAAAACAAACTGATCTCTCCTAAAGAAAAAGAAATCATTGCATATCATGAAGCCGGACATGCTATATGCGGTTGGTATCTGGAACATGCCAGTCCTTTGGTCAAGGTGACCATTGTGCCCAGGGGCATGGGTACGCTCGGATATGCACAATATTTACCAAAAGAAGAATATATCATCAGAACAGAACAATTGCTCGACAGAATGTGTATGACACTTGGTGGCAGAGCTGCTGAAAAAATTGTTTTTGACAAAATATCCACCGGAGCTCAGAATGATCTTGATCAGGTGACCAAAATGGGATATGGTATGGTTACTGTTTATGGTATGAATAAAAATGTAGGAAATGTATCCTTTTATGCCATGTCACAGGATCAGTTTAATAAGCCTTATTCTAATGAAACTGCAAGACTGATAGATGACGAAGTCAGAATTCTGATAGAAGCACAATATCAACGGGCACAGGATCTCCTAACTGAAAAACGGCATGAATTGAATGAGCTTGCATCTATGCTTCTTGAAAAAGAAGTACTTCTCAAATCGGATGTCGAAAGACTTATAGGTAAACGACCGGTGCCTGATGATGAATTGGCAATTACAAACCGGGAAGTAAGAATGTAGGACTCAAGCTGATTAACATTAAATCATATAGAAAAAGGGAACAAAATAAACCATTTGTTCCCTTTTTTAATTTTGTTATGTTAACTGAAACCAGCTAAAGAAAACTACATCCACATTCTTTTGTCAGATTCTACCTTATAAATGAAGGTATCCGATAGAGTTCTTCCAGTGCTTAGTTTGATATATGGTATTTTTATCCTGCCGGATGCTGTAAATAAAGATAGACTACATAATTGGTGCTTGCTCTGATAAGGTGACTGATGTATCTCAACTGCCTGTATCTTATACATAGGAAGTACCTCGGCTTTTTCACCAAAAATTCCCCCGCAAATAAATACTAATTCGTTATTATGTCCGAATGATTTCTTTCGGTATGAAATATATCTGGTCAATATAAAGTAAATACCAACAATTAATACTGGAAGCATTTTGTCGATCTGGTCTATAAAATAGGTTAATAATCCAGCTATAAATAAAATCATAGATATGATCAAAGCAAAACGTTCAAAATATTTCCTGTCTATACCTTGCAACACAAAACTTTCAAAATCTGTAGTTCCGAAAAGTGTATCTACAACACTTTGAATATGATGAACACTACATCCAGGAATATGTATATTTTGTTTTGTGTTAAGTTCGGTGCCGGATGCCTGATTTAATGAAAGGTCTTTAAATCCAATCAGTCGTTTCAAAAGGTTATCTGACCAGGATATATGTTGTATTTTATGATCTAGCGCTGATATTTCTCTTTTGGTAAAAAGACCGCTGACGATTTTAAAACCTCTAGCTGTTCGTAAAAACTGAAGGTCATAGTTTTTGATAAGAGTTCTGAAAAGGGAAATAACAATGGAAATGATAAGCAGAAGGGATATAATAATAAGAACAGAATATATGCCCCATTCCCAATCAGGCACTTCCTGAGAGTATTCATCCACATCAACTCCAACTTCCTGCAAATTCTGATAGATCCAGAAAAAAAACAGAAAGATCAAACCACCCGATTTGAAATGATTTTCAGTCAGTCCTACTTTCAACAGATCAGAAGGATTAAGTGACATGATTTTTGTGTAAGAAGGAGCAATAATCGTTTCTTCATTTAAAGTAGCATCGGCTGATGGTTCAACCTCTTTTTTAACAGAAAGAACAAGGTCTCTGAGTGCATGTGCTTTGACTGTTTCCAAAGCATGAAATTCAAATTCATTTTTTTCTGAACCGGCAGTATCAACTTTTATCCTTGAGACTGAAAAAAACTGATGGACAATATTTTGTTCAAAATTGATTGTCTGGATTCTGGAAAAAGGTATCGATATTTTTTTTTGGCTGAAAATACCTGTATGAAGGATGAGTTCATCGTTTTCAACAATAAAATATGTCCTGAAAAAATTTATAGTGGAATATATCATAGTTAGAGCAGATACAGCAATAACAAACCATAAAATATAATCACCTTTTTGTTTCGACCCACCCACCAGAATTACTACAAGTACAGGAAACAACTGTCTGGCTACGACATTAATTGTCTTAAACAGAATCATGATTATGGCTACATAGGATTGCCTGTTGGGAACGCTGAAATCGTAATTACTCTTCTCCATCTTCAGCAACCCGGTTGGTGATATAGTTTTTTAGTGAAGCTGCCTTGTCCTGAGTCAAGCCGGGAATACTAAGGTCACTGGAACTGCCACCGGCCGTGAACAATGACAACTCAGCCAACCCGAACAACCGGTCTATTGGTCCATTTTCTATTTCACAATGTTGCACCCGATTGAAGGGTATGATAAGCACTGATCTGAAAAATATACCTGATTTATACAGGATATCTTTGTCTCTGACAGCAAAGCCTTCAAAATCGTAACTCTTTATTGCAACAATTATAAATAAAGCTGCAACTATGGCCCATCCAGTCAGGACTATTAAAATCAGTGGAAATTGAAACAATTTTTCAATAAATATGCCAATAACAAGGTAAACCAATAATGCTGTTACAAAAAAAATAGCTGTGATATATATACTTACCTTCCTATATGCCGGGTCAAGTTTTTCGAAGACAACATCTTCTGCTTTTGGAAAGGCAATAGTATCCATCTGATTGTTATTAAATTCCATTTTAGTGAACCTGCATTTTTTTGAACATGGCACAAGGTAAATAATTATTCCATCCAAAAAGTTCAATAGATTCAAAAATGCAAGATAAATCCGAAGAAAAACCTGTCCATACCAACATTACAGAGATTAGTAAAAAAATTCAGTAATAAGAATAAATTACATATTAATAAGATAATGAAAAGCGTTTTATTTTTATATTTGACTCAATATCAGATAAATATAACATCTTTTGTTCCTCTATTTGATTTTCACAAACTAATAAAAATGTCTGGTTAGATTTAATATTAGAAGTTATTTCAGCATTTGATCCTTTTGGAAAGTTTAGTTATAGTCATTCAGTATTGTTCTTCTTCCTGATTAAAACAATATTAAAAGTTATTTTAATAAAATAGGGTAATCAAAAATATTTGTGTCTTTATACATATTTTGGTTTGAAACATTTACTTTTTTTAAAAACAAATTTTTCGGGCCATAATATGTTTATTATCAAATAATTGTCTAACAAATTTTAGCTGATTATTTTATTACCACATTTATAACCATCAAACCAATGAAATTATTTAAATACCTGTTATGTATATTTTTAGGACTGCTATTTATTATTTCCATAAAGGCTCAGCCGCAAGTAGAGCTCACAACATTAAATAAAAGTTCATCATACTTTAGGGTCGAAAAATCAGAAAACAAACATATAGAGCCTGAACATGATCAAATTCAGGATGAATTAATAAAAAAAAATGCTGAAGTTCTTTTTGTAGATGAAGAAAATCATTGTAAAATATTCCGTTCATTTTTTACTGAGTATGGGGATGATGTACTGAAAGTAAAAAACAATATAAAATCGGGTACTTTTTATGAGGTGGATGATTTAAATAATACTTTTGTTACCAACGAAAATTTCAAATCAGGTGATTTGGATTTCACTGAAATTGTAACATATAAAGCAGGTAATAAACACATAAAATTAATCAGCCTTGTAGTCCCGAAAAATAAACTGGAAGAATATAAACCGATGTACATAAATATGATTAGCAGATTTCTGAATTAATGTTTTAAGCTACTTTTTTATCTTCCACCTTATCTAAAATATCCTGCAGTAAGGACCTGGCTTCTTTAAGTGATTTTACGTTTTCTTTCGTCATGATAAGAAAGCTGTTGGTTTGTTTCATTGAGATACCGAAAAACTTTCCTTCACCTGCAACATATTGCATAATGTTCTGAAATATTTTGGTTTCAAAATAAATGGATTGCGCATTACCAATAAAGTAACAATTCATTTTTCGGTTCTTTAAAATAATACGTTCAAAGCCAAGTTTTTTAGCCAAAGACCTGATCCTAAGTCCGTCAAACAACTCATATACCTGACTCGGCACTTTTCCAAACCTGTCTTTGAGCATTTCATCAAATTTGATAATGTCTTCTTCTGTCTCTATTTTATCCAGCTCAGTATATAAAATCAGCCTTTCCTGAATATTGGAAACATAATTGTCTGGGATGAGCATTTCTATATCTGTATCCACATCCACATCTCTTATAAAACTTTGTTTTTTCTCGTTTTCTTCTTTAAAAAGTTCCTTATAATCTGTTTCCTTCAGTTCGATAACAGCTTCTTCCAATATCTTCTGATACGTCTCATACCCTATGTCAGCAATAAACCCGCTCTGCTCTGCTCCTAAAAGATTTCCGGCACCTCTTATATCCATATCCTTCATAGCTATCTGAAAACCTGAGCCCAGATCCGAAAATTCCTCAAGCGTTTTAAGTCTTTTTCTTGATTCAGCAGTAAGTACAGACAATGGTGGGGCAAAAAGATAACAAAATGCCCTCTTATTGGACCGACCTACCCTACCCCTCAATTGATGCAGGTCACTCATGCCAAACTGATGTGCATTGTTAATGATCATAGTATTGGCATTGGGTATATCCAGACCTGTTTCAATAATATTGGTACATACCAGTACATCAAATTTGCCATCTATAAAATTAAGCAACGTGTTTTCAAGATCGTGGGCTTCCATTTGTCCGTGAGCTACAGCCACATCTACATCCGGACATAGCTTTTTGATCAGATCTGCCACTTCATTCAGACTCTTTACTCTATTGTGTACAAAAAATACCTGGCCACCTCTCTGCACTTCATAGTAAATTGCTTCTTTAATCAGATCGTCACTAAATACACGTCGTTCAGTATAAATAGGCTGTCGGTTGGGAGGAGGGGTCCTTATGATGGACAAGTCCCGTGCTGCCATCAAAGAAAACTGCAGTGTTCGTGGTATAGGTGTTGCGGTAAGTGTGAGTGTGTCGACATTGACCTGAATACTTCTGAGCTTCTCTTTTGCAGCTACACCAAATTTTTGTTCCTCATCTATGATCAGCAAGCCAAGATCTTTAAACTTAAGTCCTTTGTTTAATAAGGCGTGAGTTCCAATAAGAATTTCTACTTTACCATCTTCTACCCCTTTGAATACTTCATTTTTCTCTTTTGTACTCCTAAACCGGTTGATGTATTCTACTGTAGCACCAAATTCCTTTAGCCTGTCAGAAAAGGTTTTAAAATGCTGAAGCGCAAGAATTGTAGTAGGTACTAAAATAGCGACTTGTTTGCCTGCAACCACAGACT
>Ga0138256_10008519_pt1 | contig 10763 bp, 9 predicted proteins | sample KNB2016incub_MG_FD_105486 | JGI IMG/M metagenome (GOLD analysis project Ga0138256, IMG submission 105486) | Active sludge microbial communities from wastewater in Klosterneuburg, Austria - KNB2014incub_MG | ecosystem: Engineered > WWTP > Activated sludge > Unclassified | place: Austria... | reverse complement strand
TCGCGCCCTTGCAGATCCCGCGGATGCTCGATGCCGAGCAATCGCAGATCACCGGCAGTGGCCTCACCGACGTTGGGGAGGTCAGTGAGTGTGACCACCTTGCTCCGGACGACTTTTGCTGGATTCATGCTTGTCACCTAAGGGTCCAAAGGAAGTCGTGACGCCCAGGGCTCCGAGACGGAGTCGGTATACCGCCGTGCCTCTCTCGAGCTTGCCCCGCCCCCTGAGGGCGGTGGGGCGTGGGCCGAGGCGTCAGCCCCCAGACGGCAGCACACGCTGGTTATGCACCGTGAGTGCGACCGGCCTCAGCTGCCGGGGACGGCCTTCTGTGCCCAGAGGCAGACGCCTTCGAAGAACGCCCGCTCCGGTCCTTCGCTTGGGAATCCGGTGGACTTCATCTCGCCATCCGTAAAGTGGACCAGGAGCGCCTCTTTGCCCTCCTGGGCCGGTACGATTGTCATGGCGCGGTAGGTGGTCTGTCGTGCGGGGCAGTTGAGGTGGTGGTGCTCGATGCGGTCGACGCGTGGGGCCGACAGCGAATCGGCTGCCGCCCTCCACCTGAGGAACACCGCGTACTTGCCCTCCGCCTCGCGGACGACTCGCTGTGTGTCCACGGCCATCGACCACTGGACGGCACGCTCCGGCTTGCTACCCACGATCATCGGCTTCCACGCCTGCTGCGCGACGAGCGCGCGGGGAGCGCTGACGACACAGAGCATTGCGACGGTGAATGCTACTGCTGGCTGACGCATCGTACCCCCAAGGGAAAGCGTGGCGCGGCTCTCAGGCGTGTGCATAACGATTTGCAAATCAGCGGCGAGCACGTGGGCGGCGCAGCCGCATCCACGGCGCGCTCGTCCGCTGCATTTGCCGGTTAGGCCGCGGCCACACAATCGGTCGAGCCAGCGAGAAGCTGCCTGTGGCTCTCCAACCGCGCACGCCCAGACAGCTAATCCGCGGGGCCTCGCACTCCAGTTAGGAACAAGTCTGATTGCGGCCGAAACGGCCCAAGGTCAATGTGCTCCCCAGCAAGAATTCGTGCGTGCAATTGGCTCGCAACGACAGGGTCAGGCTTGTCACCGAGAAATCGGAACACCGAGCCCGCGGCATACTCACGGTCCAATTCGAAGCTGAGCCATCGGCGGCCCTCTGCCTCTGCGACCATCCCCGTCGTATTCGAGCCTGCAAAGAAGTCGAGGACAAGGTCCCCTGGGGCCGTCAGCATACGAATGAAGAATTCGGGGAGCTTCCCAGGGAACCGGGCCGGATGGCCTACCAGCCCCAACGCTTTGCACGTTCCGAGATACGCACCATTTGATTCTGAATTCGGAATGCTCAGCATGTTGGATGGAATGGCACCCCCGTTGTTCTGGGCAAAACCGGAACCGATGTCGTGCCCAGACGGTCGCAGTTTCGGTGCGTAGAAACCTGCTGGATCTTGTAGAAGCTTCTTCATTCGGGGACTGTACTCGGTCAGCACCTTCGAGACGTCGGCCTTCGGCCATGGCGTCTTACTCAACCACCAGACGGTATTGACAGAGTCCTTCGCGCGGAGCTTCCGCTTGTTGACCCACTCGATCGGGCTGGGGAGCTTTGAGGGATTGAACCAGTAGAAATCCTCGGCGAGATAGTATCCAAGCTCATCGCAAAACTTTATCAGTGCCTTGAACGGGTAGAGGCTCCGAGATGGAACACCCTTCTGGTACGCGCCACCGATATCGATTACAAAGCTCCCCGTCTCCTTGAGCTTTGGAAGTAGCACGTCTGCAAACGATGCAAGCCAATCAACGTAGTCGTTTTGATTCGGGTTGCCGTACTCCTTCTTCCGCTGCAGCGCGAATGGTGGGCTAGTGAAAGCCAAGTCCACTGATTCATCAGCGAGGCCAGGAATGAGATCAAGGGAGTCACCACAGAGGCAGCTTCCAAGCGACGTCGAGTAAACAGGTTCAGGGATCTGCATGGCCGCTCCGGCGACAAATGCTACTTAAAAGCTGTAGACGTATAGTAATCATTGGTCCAAGTTTACACCATGACCAGAAAAACGCCGACTGCTCGGAGCCTTCTGGCTCACAACCTTCGATCTACGAGACTTTCGACGGGCATATCGCAGGAGGAGCTAGCTGCCAGAGCCGGCCTCCACAGGACCTACGTGGGTTCGGTCGAAAGAGGCGAACGGAACATTTCCCTTGACAACATCGAGCGGCTCGCCGGCGCTCTGGGGATCTCTCTCACAGAGCTGCTCGGAGGACGAGCATCTTGAGGCCGCACAAAGATCTGCCAGAGCTATGGAAGCTGCTTCCTGCAGTCCGCCTGTACCAGGATCTCGCCGGACGGCACGGTATCGGTGACATCTTCCAAGATAATGGCGGTAAGCTGCTTCAGGTCCTTCTGATCACGGGGCTTGTGATCATTCCGGGACGAGAGGGCAATGACGCGGTTGATGCTGCTGGCAATGAATACGAGCTCAAGAGTGTAAATCGCCTGTTGACCAAGAGCTTCTCGACGCACCACCATCTAAATCCGGGAATTATCGACAAGTACCGAAGGGTGGAATGGATCTTTGCCGTGTACGCCGGGATTGAGATTGAGGCGATCTATCGCGTGACCCCCGGCATGCTCGAACCATACTTCTCAAAGTGGGAGGCGAAATGGCAGCTCAGCGGTGACATCAACAATCCCAAGATTCCCGTAAAATTCGTGACCGAGCATGGGATGCGGATTTACCCTTAGAATCGCCAGCGGCAACATCGCAGAATATCGCGCGCCTGGTTCAGTCGCGTTGCCCTGATGACGCGTGAGTGCGGCAGGAGCCGGTGGGGGTCGCTCAACGCTCTGGACACTGTGCCGCGACACGCGCGCTACAGTCGCCGGAATAGGATCCAGAGAATTACCACCATGCCGAGGTAGACCGGCCAGACCGAGAAGGAGCCCAGGGCATCCCTAGCCTCAAGAAAGGCACCACGGATCCTGAGGCGGGGGGCAATCACAAATGCATCATCGATAGTGGCCTCGCCGGCTTGGAGTTTCGTCACGAAGCGTTCGTAGCAGCCGCGAAAGCGCCGTTCGAGTCCGAGGTAGTAAGCATCAAGTGCACCGAAGATAAAAATGGGAAGGGCAGCCACGAAGAGCAGATCAGGACGGTCGGCCTGGGCCGCTACGACTGCCAGTGCAGATGTGAGGCTTGTGCACCAGGTCTTGCAGGAGGCTGAATTGGAGGCGAGTCGCCCGATGACGCCCTGTAGCATCATGAGATGGCTCTGCACGGAAGGAGCTTCAGCGGACAGCATCGTCGTTGGGACTACGACAACAGATTCTTGAGGTTTTGCCAATTCCATCGGAGGAGCCTCCCAGCATTTGGGACAGCGGTGTAGTCACCGTCTCGATACCCAATGATCTGGACGATCGGCACTGAGGCTGCACGCGCCATCTCCACCTCCTTGAGCACACCCGGTGCGCGGTATGTCTGCGGCCCAACCATGACAACGACGACATCGGATCGCCTGATCGCAGCGCGGGCCTTTTCCTCCCACGTTTTGAGGGGCGCAGCTTCCTTCAGCGATGTATCAATGACCTCAAAGGGTGAATCTGGAAGCCGTGATTGGCCGACAATGAAATCCTTCAACACTCTGTCATTGTCAAAATCAAAGCTGACAAACACGCGCTTCTTCGCCATGGATCTCATCCCTCATGAAATACCATTGAAATGGTTGCCTTGGGTACACCTCGACTGCACGCGCTCCGACGCGGTTTGATGATCGGGCCTCGCAAGTCCCTCCAAAAAGGGGCGGCTGGTCTCCCACTACTGCTACCGCCCTTTCAATCGTCGGTCCCAAGCGTCATTGGATCGCGAGCTCAGGGATTCTCACCGTCAAAGGCGAATGCTTGCCAGAATAGACAATCGCTTGCGCTCCTCCTCGAGCATCCGAATCGCTTCGCGCTCCTGGGCATCCAGCGCCTGCCTCCTCTCGCGAGCAACTACCTCGGAGTATTCCCGCGTGGCGATGCCGAGAAAGCGCTTGAAGTCGTCAACAATGCGCTGCACATTTTCTGGAGTCGGCCGGCTATACGAGAAGCCAATGGTCGCGACTCGATCTGAAAAACGAAAGTCCCGTGGGCCGGCGCCCATCAGTGCGGAGCCATAGTTGCAGTTCTGAAAGACGGAGATCCACTTCGTCGGCACTGGCACGTCGAGGCGCAAATGTAGAACGTTGTCACGGAAGTCGGCATCGATTAGAGTCGGCGGCGACATCACGAGGGGGTCGTCCGGTGAGTCCGCCGTTACAACCTTCTTCTGCATTTGGGATATTCGAAGCCTTGCGCCCGCTTCCTTCTGCAGGGCGCTAAGACGAAGCCGCACTGAATCAACCGAATCGGGGCGCGAAGCGGGTGAGTGCTGAATCAGCCACGTTACAATATCGTCGAAGTAACCGAACGCCGGCGCTACAGAGGCGATCGTGGAGTAGCCCGTGCCATGTGGAACCACCCTGGTGAACAGTTCATGCAGGACAAGCCCCACAGCGTAAAGATCTGCTCGGTGATCGACTGCCGCTCCTCGGCGGCGCTGTTCTGGAGCCGCGTACTCAAAATTGGCCAGCCGACTCCCAGGCGCTGTCTCCACGGAGGTCAGAAGATCATCCTCGTGGAAGTGTGCTGCGCCGAAATCCGTGAGCACAAGTTCCCGGTCGCTTCCGTCCCATAGAAGGTTCTCAGGTTTGAGGTCCCTGTGGACAACCTTCAGGAGGTGCGCCGTTTCAACTGCGTCGAGGACTGCAAGCCCCAGTGCCTGGGCTTGCTCAGGCGTGACACCAGCCTCAATGCGCTGGCGGAGGGTGCCTTTGAACCGCGGCATGACATAGAACGGAGCCAAGCCTTCGCTCGTCTCAACGACTCCAGATTCGAGGACTGTGATGAGCCGCTGGTGAGTGTTGCGTTGGCAGAATGCCAGCTCGTTTCTGAATCGCTTGAGCTTCTCCGAGCTGTGTGTCGCTTTTAACACCTTGACGGCAACCTCGAGACCGTCGTCGCGGACCGCGGCAAACACGGTGCCTCCGCCCCCGGCACCTATTTGGGAGCCGACCGCGTACTCGCTGAGCGCACAACGCAATGTCTTTGCTTTAAGCTTCACGGAATTCTCTTAGGTCTGCCTAACGATTTGCAAATCAGCGGCGAGCGCGTGGGCGGCGCAGCCGCATCACAAGCGCGCTCGTCCGCTGCATTTGCCGGTTAGCGTGCCCTCACCTCGCGCGCCCGAGCGGCTGCAAGTGCGCGATATCGGCAGAATCCGCAGAGCGGAGCGCATGCCACAAATCCCAGTCCTGCTGCAAGCCCAACCAGAAGTCCGCACTCATGCCCAACACCCGCGCGAGACGGAGGGCGGTATCCGCGGTCACGGTCCGCTTGGCGTTGATGACCTCGTTCAGCCGGGGGAAGGAGACCCCGAGCCGTGCGGCAAATGCAATCCGTCCTGGCGTTCATCGGCAGCAGGCAATGCTATCGCGCGGCGGGCCCGAGATTCGCAAGAGCGGCTCGCAGTGCCGCGAGGAGATCGGCCTGCCTCCCGACGCCCCAGTAGTGCAGGAAATAGATGGTCGGCTCTTCATGCGTCATATGGTTGTGGAGTGCGACCACTTCGATTCCGCGCGTGACGAGCGCCTCGACGACCGGCGCAACCTCGTGTGCGAGCATCGCGAAATCCCCGGCGACCGCGGCGCGGTCCTCGGTGCCCTGCCACGCAGCCCAAGTATTGAAGCCGAGGAACGAGGAGACACTCGCACCGTGCGCGGTGAGCGCCACGTCGGGTCGGCCGAGCGTGATGCGATAGACGCCGCGCGCAGACTGGCCGTGTGCGCCGAGTCCTCTGGCAATGGCGGCAGTGTCGAGTGCGCTGTTCACGCTGCGTGCGGGGGCCGCGGCCGGGTCGCCGCCCCGGAGGGCACGGATGCGATCGAGGACGGCACGGACGCGGTGCGCGAGCGAGTCTGCTGGCCCCTCGCCTCCGATGTGCATGAAGAGAATGCTCGGGGTCTCGCGCGCGAAATGGTTGTGCAGGCCCGTCACCCTGAGTCCGTGCTGGACGAGCGTCGCTTGCACCGCCGCGAGTTCGGTCTCCTGCACCACGAGATCGCCCATCAACACCGCACCTCGGGGGCCAGGCGTGAAGGCGGCCCACGAACCCAAACCCATCGGCGGCACGATGGCGAAGCCGTCGACGCGGATGTCGAGGTCATTCTGCGGAATGGTCACCTTGAACTCGCCCGCCTGCACGGTCCCCGGCATTCCGAGGACGCGCTCGAGCATGGCCGTCTCGAGCGGGCCGTGCTTCGGGGCAGGCGCTGGGGTGGGCGCGGCGCACGCACTTGCGATGACCGCGATGGCGACGACGAGCAGGTGGCGAGTAAAAGTTGGGATCATCGAGACTCTCTGCGTGGGGAGAACGCGTACTGCTTCTGCAGCCACTGCCCATCATCCGTCGCCGCGGCGGTCAGGCAGGACGCGGCGCCATCTGGCGAACGCGTGAATGACGTATGGGGCCGATCCACGAGGACCAGCCGTGACTCAGCGCCCCATCGCTTCACGCACCGCCGGGTGCGCCAGCAGTGCCGTGCGCCTCAAAAGCGCAAATCCCCTCAGCGTGCGCGCATCGGGCGGGCCATCTACCGCTCCATAAATACCGGCGCGGAACGCCTCCGCAGGCGACAGTTTGCGGGTGTCGCGCAGCACGTCCGGCTCAATGAGTGCGACATAGTGGTCCACAAGGGGACCCAGACGTTCCCAATCCAACCAGGTCTCGGCAATTTCACCCACATAGCGCAGGTAGCGCGTGCGCAGCGCGGGGACGGCCAGCAGGCGACGTCGGAGCGCCTTGTTGGTATCGTCGAGTGCCACCAGCGGATCTGGTGCTCCCGCATCCCCGCGACCACGGAACGCCTCGTTCACGTCGTGCGGCAGGGCGCGGAATCGGCCATCCGCCCCGAGCAACACGCTGAAATCGCTGCCGTCGTTCCAGTACCCATCACCGTTCACGAGCGCGATATCAAGTGCGAGGAAGCGCAGCACCTCGTCCACATCCATGTGCGGCGCCAGCGCGGCTTCGAGCCGGTCCGGCGGTGTCTGGTCGAGCAGGCGCGTGACCTCGACGAGCGCCCGCCAGGCGGTCGTGTCGTCCTTCCCCTTCTGCTCGTACCAGCGGCGGTACGGGGCGATGGAATCTCCCAAGAACGCGAAGCCGCCACCTGGCGAATTGTTCGGTGATTTCCACCGCGTGCCGGCATCGCTGCCGAGTTGCTCTCGAAGCAGTGGCTTGCCGAAGGTCTGCTGATTCACGTAGAGCCCCCACGACTCGCCGTTGACCACCACACGCACGAAGTTCGCTCGCGGTGCCGGGATGTACCGCCGCGCGATGTCGAGGAACAGCACGGAGCGGAGGAAGGTCGCGTCCTGGTTGCTGTTAAGGAGGTTGAGGGATCGGTGGCCCAGCAATGCCTGCTCGTCATTCCAGCTATCGAACGAGATCGACAAGGAGCGCTTGAGGCCATCGGGAATCATGTGGAACGAATTGTTCCCGCGGAAACCCACGCCGACGTCCCGGTAACGGACGCCGTCCACCATCAGCCCGGCTGGGACTTCGACGTCGGTGTGCCAGAAGTCGGCGAGCTCGCGCTCCCACTCCGGCGACTCGAGTTCGAGGAACAGCGTGCGCACGACACTGCTGTCATAGAGGCCGATGCTCGCCGGCACACGTGCAATGTCCGCTGGGGTGACCCGTGGACCCGGCGTGCCAGTGGCCGGCAGCTGTCGGCCGCGCATCGGCGGTCGAGCTCCGGGATTCTCGCGCAGCCACGCGCGCGCGGCGTCGCGCTCCGCGCGCTCGAGGCGCCCGCTGGCGTCCCGGTCGAAGCGCACCAGCAGCGGTAGGTCGGGTTCTGCACCCTGCACCGGTGGGCCGCCGCGCGGGGCCGCCGGGGCGGCAGGAGAGTCCGACGGACGACCCACCTGGGCTACGAGCGCCGGTGGGGAGATGCAGACCAGCGTCAGGGTGAGCGCCGCGGGCAACGCGACGCGCGACGAATGGCGCGCCCCCGCGCGCGCTGGCCTCCATTGTTGGGAACGCATAGATTGAGAAGGTGTCTGGGATGCACGCCCAGTGCAACCCCTCCGCCTCCAGTCGCCTCTCCTGCCCAGGTCCCTCGTGCCCTATCGCGCCCGCGCGTCTCTGCGCTGCAGTCTTCTGCTCGGCATAGGTGGCACGATGGGGACGCTCGCCGGTCCGACGCGACTGACTGCGCAGTCCGCCGCCCCGGAAGTGCGGGCCGGTTCGCTGCTGGCCGGGTACCGGCTCGACGGACGCCTCGATGAGGCGATGTGGTCGGCCGCCGACTCCATCGACGGATTGACGGAAGTGGAGCCCGTGGTCGGCCGACCCAGCGCCGCGCGCACCGTCGTCCGCGTGCTCGCGGACCAACATCGGCTCCTGATCGGGATACGCGCCGACGATCCGGACCCTGCGGGCATCGTGAGCTTCGCGCGCGAGCGGGACGCGGCCCTCACCAACGAAGATCACGTCAAGATCGTCATCGACACGTACCGAGATGGGCGCAGCGGCTACGTGTTCGCCGTGAACCCGAACGGTGCGCGCTACGATGCGCTCATCTCCGGCCAGGGTAATGCCGAGAACGCGAACTGGGATGGCGTGTGGAACGCCGTGGCGGTGCGGACGACGACCGGTTGGTCCGCCGAGATCGAGATTCCCGTGCGGAGCCTCCAATTCGCCAGCGCCCTCGAGACGTGGGGATTCAACGTGCAGCGACGCATCCAGCGCCTGCTCGAGACGGATCGCTGGGCCTCTCCCGCGCGCGACTTCCGCGTCACGCAGATGTCGCGCGCAGGGCGGCTTTCCGGACTGCCGACGTTCGCGCTCGGCATCGGCTTGCAGGTGCGGCCCTCGCTGGTGGGCGGCTCCGGCGTGCCGGCGGCGGGCGCGCCGCGTGAGGACACCGGCGAGCTGAGCCTCGACGTCACGCAGGCCCTCGGCGCCAACACCTTGGCCGCACTCACGGTGAACACGGACTTCGCCGAGACCGAGGTGGACTCACGGCGCACCAACCTCACGCGGTTCCCGATTGTGTTCCCGGAGAAACGCACGTTCTTCCTGCAGGGCTCCGACATCTTCGAATTTGGCCTCGGCCTCGGCGACGACATTCGGCCCTTCTTCAGCCGCCGTATCGGCTTGCTCGACGGGACCGAAGTGCCCGTGCTGGCTGGCCTCAAGGTCACGGGCCGCGGCAGCGGCACGAACATCGGCGCACTCGCGCTGCGAACCAGCGACGTCTTCGACGCCGACCATGGCAGCACCCGTTCGACGGGCACCACCCTCGGCACCGTGCGCTTCAGCCGGAACCTGTTCAGGGAATCGAGCGTGGGGGTGCTCGCCTCGACCGGCGACCCGATCGGGCGCGGCAATAGCTGGACCGCCGGCCTCGACCTTTCGTTCCGCACGTCGCGGCTCGGGGGGAACAAGAACCTCGCCGCCGCCGTGTGGGCCCTGCGGACGAACCGCGATGGACTCGCCGGAGAGCGGTCGGCACTGGGGGCGCGCATTGAATACCCCAATGACCTCTGGAACGTGTCGGCCACGTACAAGCGTATCGGTGACGGCTTCGACCCGTCGCTGGGCTTCGTGCCGCGCCGCGCCGCGCAGATCTTCGAGGTCTCGACGGACTTCATCCCGCGCCCGAAGCGTCCGGTGCTCGGGCTTCGCGTCCGCCAGCTCGTGCACGAGTTTCGCCCGCGGGTGGTGACCGACCTCGATGGCCGCTGGGAGAGCTACCGCATCTTCTTCGCCCCCATCAACTGGCGGCTTGAGAGCGGCGATCGCTTCGAGGTCAACTACAATCCCACCGGCGAGCGCCTCGTCGAACCATTCACGATCGCGCCAGGAGTGACGATCCCTGCTGGCACGTATCGTTGGCATCGCATGCGGCTCGAGGGCGGGCTCGCCCCGAAGCGGCGGTTCAGCGGGCAAGTGACCTACTGGTTCGGGCCGTTCTACACCGGCGTCCTCGACGAGTTGATCGCGACGTTCGCGTGGAAGCCGTCGTCACTGTTCAACGTGGAAGTGAATGCCACGCGCAATGCAGGGCGTCTCCGCGAGGGTGACTTCACGCAGGAAGTGGTGGGCACCCGCGTGCGCGTCAACGTGTCACCGAACCTCCAGTTCAACACGTATGCGCAGTACGACAACGGAACGAGAAGCTTCGGCACCAACACACGCGTGCGCTGGACGTTCTCGCCGCTGGGTGACCTCTTCGTGGTGTACAACCACAATTTGCGCGGCGACCTCGATCCGGTCACCGGGTTGCCAACGGGATCTGCCAGCCCGCGCGATCCGACGGCCGAGCGACGCTGGGGCTTTGCGTCGAACCAGCTTGTCGTGAAACTGCAGTACGCGTTCCGGTACTGACACGCTGGTCTGAGTTGCCGCGCATCGCGCCTGCCGTCCGTCTGGACCTGCACGCTGTCCGGCGCACACCAGTTTGATCAGCTAGCGGATCATCACGACTTCGTGCGCAGGTGAAACCTCTAAGCGGCCCACACTCGTGGGACGGGGAAGCCACGCTAACAACAATTCAACCCCCCCCTCAACCACCTAAACCGCCCACCCTTCCGAGGGCCCCCCCCCCCGTATAGTACCCACATTCAGTCGTCCGCAAGGCCGGAATTCCCCACCCCCCACCCCCTCCCCCCGCCCCCTCGATTTGACGATT
>Ga0138256_10008518_pt1 | contig 10764 bp, 7 predicted proteins | sample KNB2016incub_MG_FD_105486 | JGI IMG/M metagenome (GOLD analysis project Ga0138256, IMG submission 105486) | Active sludge microbial communities from wastewater in Klosterneuburg, Austria - KNB2014incub_MG | ecosystem: Engineered > WWTP > Activated sludge > Unclassified | place: Austria... | reverse complement strand
TTATCTTCGGCTTTTTGTAATTCTATTGTGCTTCATATCCAGCTTGACGTAATTCTATTTAGCTTTTTGTTGTTATCTTCATCATCAGTTTTTCAATCATCATCGGTTCCAGGCTGACGGAATACTAATTCCCGTACTTCGGCAAGCCCTGTCCGTTAGCGGTAATGTTGCGGTAGTGCAACCAACAAGAAACAACAACTTATGACACAGGAAAATTTAGGACAAAATAAACATCATTATTATTGGTTAGACTTATTACGATTTGTTTCAGCTTTATTGGTAGTTGTATGTCATTATCGTGGTAACTTTTTTGTTGAATATGGTTTATTGTCCAATGACGATAAAAATATTTTCACACAAATATTTTTCTTTATAGCAAGATTGGGAAATGAACCTGTTTTAGTCTTTTTTGTTCTAAGCGGTTTTCTTGTTGGCGGTAGAGCAATGCAACGAATTTTAAACAATGACATTGTTATAAAATCGTATTTCATTGACCGCTTTACAAGAATAATGTTGCCTTTGTTGGCTGCGTTGTTATTTATGGTCTTAATTGACCTTATTACGGGAGAAGCTATTCCGTTTAAAGACATATTAGGAAGTCTATTTTCACTTCAAGGTGTTTTGACAGGTAGCGGAGGAAATGCCCCTTTATGGTCGTTAGCATACGAAGTTTGGTTTTACGTTTTGATTGGTTGTTTGATGATTATTTGTAGAAGTAAAAACAGCAAAAATGTAATGTTTGCCTTTTTTGTATTTTCAATTTGCGTTTATGTTTTCTCAAAACTGGACACGATGTATTTATTAATTTTACTTGTAGGAACATTTGCGTTTTTACTACCACGAGACAATATAAAGCATATAAAAAGCAAGATTTATATTTTACTCATCTTGCTTGGATGTGGTTTTGTTTTAGCTCAGTTAACTTCCGAAACACGTTCATTAAATCTTGCAGCTTTCAGTTTTTTAAACAGAAAAGCGACAAGTGTTTTTTTGGCTTTTATAGCAGCCTTATTAGTTCATCATTTAATTGTTTCTAAACCACAAAAAAAAACTTGGATGAAAGTGGAAAGTATTAGTACCAAGTTTTCAGATTTTTCATACACGCTCTATTTGACACATTATCCATTAATGCATTTACTTTCTTATTTTGGATTTCCTAAAAGCGAACGCATCAACGTGATATCAATTTCATATTACTTGGTTGAAATTTTAATTAGTATAGTTGTTGCATATTTAATTTATTTGGTTTCTGAAAAGCAAACATCAACTGTAAAAAAATATATCAAAAGAAAATTGACAAACCAGTAATGAAACGGATGAAGAAAAAACACTACCGCTAACATTGGTATTGCCAATAGTGGGGCTGGACATTGGAGCAATCAGCAGCAGTTCGCTTGTCAGCTTTGGTTCGGGCTGGACGTTTGCTATTTGGCTTTTTGTTTTTATATTGGATATTTGTTTTTCAATTGAACTTCTGTTGCCGGGCGGAGGTTTTTCAAATCTCCCACCATCGGCAATACTTGTTCGTTAGCGGTTATTAAAAATTAAAAACTATATGAAATATTTTGAAAAAATAGACGGTTTAAGATTTATTGCAATAATTTTAGTATTAGTTGAACATTTTGCTTGGAATATTGGACCTAAATTTTCGGCAGGTTATTATGGAGTTGACTTATTTTTTGTGATAAGTGGTTTTTTGATAACTTCTATCTTGTTTAAAACAAAGGGTAATTCTTTTGGGAAATCTTATTACAATTTCATAGGCAGAAGAGCATTAAGAATATTCCCTATATATTATTTAACGATTTTGATACTTTGGATAATTAATTTAGATGTAGTAAGAGATAAACTCTTTTGGTTAGTTTCATATACATACAATTATGCTTGGGTTTTATTCAAAATTCCTGATACACCAATAAACCATTTTTGGTCGTTATGTGTTGAAGAACAATATTATTTTTTTTGGCCATTTATAGTCCTTTCATTAAGACAAAAACCTAAAATATTATTGTTTGTAATTATATTGATTATCGTAATCGGATTTTTACAAACGATATTAAATATATTTCCATTTATGAGTGAATATAATTATTCGAATTTATTAACGAGAATGTCGTCATTGGGTCTTGGTTCTTTGGGCGCAATTTATTCAATCTCATTTAAACTTCCTGAAAAAATATTTAAAAGCAAATTGATAGAAATTTTAATGTTATTAGCTCTTTTTTGTTCTTTGATTTTCTCATTTATGTTAAAGCCATTGTTTCTTGCTGTAATTTCACTTTATTTAGTTTTGAAAGCAGCAAAATTTAATTTTTCAATAAATTTAATAAATTTATTTTTAAACAACAAATATATTGTTTATGTGGGAACGATTTCATATGGTATTTATATTTTTCATTTACCATTAGCACATTATTTTTCAAAATATATTTTTGACCCTATTTGGTTAAGTATTGACTTTACAAAGCTTGGATTTTTTGAGAAAATTAAATATAATAGAACATTAATTCAGTTGCCTTTATATACTATTTTAAGCATTTTTGTTGCATCAATTTCTTTTAAATTTGTTGAAAAACCAATTTTAAAATTAAAAGATAAATATTTTAATAACAATGATAATCAAAACCGCTAACATACAATATGCGATAATTGCGGGCATTTGTGGTAGGTTGAAACATTGTGCAAGAAAGAAACATTTGTGCAAACTTGAAACGATAGTGCCTTGAAATCCCGCAACATACGCATATTGTTTTTCGTTGGCTGTCATACCGTGAGACCTAAAATTTAAAATTCATCACAAAAAATAAAACCAAAACAAATGCTTAGACATCTATTCGTAGCGACAATGACAATCTCAATTTTAGCAGGTTGCTCATCAGGAAAGAAAATTATTAAGTTTGCGACTGTACCTAATGAGGAATACGCAAATCCTACATTGAAAGCTTTCTTTAAAAATAACCGAAATCCAAACATCGTTTTGAGAGTTCCAAATAATAACGACAAGGCAACCAGTAATACAAGCACAAACAAAAACAATGACGTTTTATATAACACAATTGAGAAAGAGCTATTAAAAGAAAATTTTAGTGTAAGGGACAGAGGACTTTTCAACGAATTATTGAGCAAGTCTTCAACTTCTGACTACTCAAAAATTAAAGAGCTAACAAACACAGATATTATTTTAGAAGTTGTGAATATTGACCCTTCCGTTCTTTATACTACAAACAAAGTGACAACAGTAACAGCAAAAAAAGAAACAGAAAATATCGGTAGTGTTGACTACAAAGAAAAAGGTGCATCAGTCGAGTATAAAGTGATACTTGTGAAAAATAATGAAATTGCAGGAACATACAAATTCAATTACAAGCCTTGTCCAGACGGTTGCGAATTGATAACGTTTAAGTTTACAGGAAAGAGAAGTTCTTTAAAACCTGTTTTAAGAGAGACCGTTGAAATAAATACGATGGAAGAATTTTTGAAAATTACAACAAGGCAACTTATTGCTTCATTTAGGCAGTAGAAATGGTACGAACAGCCAACATGGGGTTTTGTGCAAGCAGGGCTTGACGTTCAAACTTCGCCTGTTTGCATCGCTGTACTTTGGTTCGGGCTGGACGGAATTCTGTTGGGCTTTTAGTTGTTATCTTGTACTTTTATTTCTTTATTGGGCTTCAGTTCCGGGCAGGACAAGCAACAATGCCCTGCCTGCACAAAGCCCTGTTCGTTGTGTGTAATGCAAGCGAGCGACCCCATTTAAAGTTAGAGCTTATTCATACTCCAAATCAAAAATTGACAATGAACCTCAACAGGAAAAGATTTTACAGAATAGCATACAGTATTGCTATCCTATCAATGGTATCATGTGGTTCTAACAACACCAGTAGTTCTAACGACACCGGTAGTTCTAACGACACCAGTAGTGTTAGCAACATCAATACTGAAGAAAACATTGTTCAAGAAGCTGTTGAAACTGCACAAGTCAGTGATTTTGAAATTATAGAGATTACAGGACAATTTGAGCCGTCAAAGAAACTTGAAGGAGCGATTTTAAATGTGTTTGTAAAACTAAAAAACAACACATCGCATACGATAAACAACATTGAAATTATATCTGCGATTAAAGCTCAGTATAAAAATGAAAACAATCCAACGTATTATCCCGACCCAAACTACGACTACGAATCAGATTTGAAATATTTAAACGGACCTACCGCATCGCAGTACGGAGGTATGAATAATTATAAGGCCAAAGAAAAGTGGACGTCTGGTCAAACAAAGACGTTCAATCTAAAAGTTTTCTACTATTATGGCCTTAGCTGGGCCGAAATAGGATTTATTAATTCTATCTTTGAAAGGACACCCAACAAGGTTGAGTTTATTGCAGCCTATAAATTCATTGGTTTGGATGGAGAATATGAAGATGAAATTGCAGTTAATATGTTGGACTTGTGGAAAGCATATCAAACACAAATCGGATTAAGGTAATGAAAACAATTTTAGCTATTTGGCATGTTGCTGATAAGGGCAAAACTGCAACTTTAAGAGAATTTGCGAATTTGTTACTTGTGACATATCCGACTTACATTCCGATTGTTCCAACGCCGGCTTTCGTTCCAACAACAAATGATTTTAGACTTGTAGTCGAAATAAATGGAAAAATAATTGGGGTTGAAAGTCAGGGAGACCCAAAAACAAACCTAAAAGGCAGGTTGTTAGATTTAGCAGACATTTTTCATTGCGAAATTATACTATGTTCGACAAGAACAAAGAATGACACAATTGATGCAGTCGACAACTTATGGCAAACAAGAGGATTTCAAACTATTTGGACTTCAACTTATCAAATGGCTACCAATCATAACTTAGTTAACCAGGCGAAAGCAAGGCATTTATTAGATTTACTCCAAACATTGAGGTTGATTTGAATACGAGGAAACAATAAGCACTACACACAACATCAGGTTTTGTGCAATTGGGGCTCGACGTTGAAACAATCATCGGCAGTGCATATCCAGGCTTTGGTTTCGGCGGACGTAATTCTGCCGGGCAGTAGTTCTAAACTTCGGCTTTTAGTTATAAATTTATCTTCAGTTCCGGGCAGACAGTTGGTCAATTCCCCAACTGCACAAAGCCCTGTCCGTTGTACGTCACTTTAAACAAACATTCCGTTAATTTGAAATGATTCTTTTTTCTTCTAACATTTCTCTACTCATTAAAAGCCTTGGGGCAGGGCAATTGCCCAATTGACTTTATTCCAAATTCTAACAAAATACTTTACAACCAAAAAAGTATCGAAGCTATTATTGAACCCTCAAATTATAGTGCCTTCTTTTTAGGAGAAAGTCACACAATTGACTTTGAACCCGAATTCAAGTTCAACTTTATTAAGCATCTAAATTCAAAATACGGAGTAAAAGATGTTTTTCTTGAAATAGGATTTTCCGCTGCATATTTTTTTAATAAATACTTACTATCAGGCGACACAACCATACTCAAAAATAATTCTTTGCCATATTTATGGGGACACTACAAAGATTTTTGGAACGACCTTTACAATTATAATAAACTTCTGCCAGACAGTTTAAAGATTACAATTTACGGTCTAGATTTTGAACGAAGAGAAATTTTTAAGTTATTTGAGAAAGCAATTCAGCCTAGTGTTACAATACCAGTGCACTTAAAAAAATCAATTGCAGACATTCAAGTTCTAAACAAGCAACAAAGTTTATTTTTCGGTGACAAAGAGTTTAAAAATGAGGTATCAACACTAAACTCAATATTTCAGACTTATCAAAATGATTTTAAAACTTTATATGGCGACAATTACAAAGTCATTTGCAATGCTATAACAAATAAAGCTTTACCTGGCTTATCTCTTAACCAGCGAAATAAAATTTGGTTGGAAAATATTAAACAAATTATAACTGAGAAAAAGATAACAAAATTTATTGGCTTTTTCGGCTTAGCACATACAAGGTATAACAATTCAACATCCCTGACGGTTGCTTTGAAGCAATGCGATTTTTTCAACGGAAGAATTTTAAACATTTCAACCATTTACAAAGACTTTATCAGCACCGATAACCCAAATCCAAATGAAATTGCAGAATACGGCCATAAAGAGAAAAGTGTTTTTGATAAATTTTATGACAAAAACTGTAGAGCAGTAATTATTAAATCATCAAATGTTCCTAAGACCAGTTTTAAAACGGAGTCGGATTTTGTAATATTTGCAAAAGAAAAAACCGACAAGTAAAAAAGCGAACGTACAACATTGGGTTTTTTGCAAGTTGGGCTTGACAAACTTAACGTCAGCTAAATGCAAAGCCAGGCTTTTGATCGGGCTGGACAGACATCGCTGAACTTTTGTAATTAACTTCATCATCACATTTTCAATCAGCAGCGGCTCGGGCGGACGGAATACTATTTCCCAACCTGCAAAAAGCCCTGTTCGTTGTACGTCACCCTAAACGACATCCTACAAACATTGAAGCATCCATGACTTTGCCGACACGACCCAACGCACCAAGTCAGGCACATTTGCAAGGCACACAAAGCCGACACACAAAAGCCAACCTTGCAAAAGAGCCTGCCTTGTGCCAACGCACAGCCCACACACCCCGGCGGACGGAATTCTTATCGGCTTCAACAAAATACATTAGCATATAACAATACTCAACACCAAAGCCCACCCACCACCCAACTGGCGGACAGAGCGACACTCTACAAGACAATAAATGCTTAAATTAGCCGATTATAAAAACTGACTGAATAAAATAGATGAGATTAATAACACAATCACCAAAAAAAGCCCTGAAAGCGTTTTTAAAACAAAGACCTTCTGAAAGCGAAAGAGATAAGTTTAAAGCGAACCTCATTACTTTGCTCGACAAGATTAGTGTTATTGAAAAACAACCGACAGATGAAAGCGAAGAACATTTAAAAAATAATCTCCGTGACTTCCTTCGTGACACCTTCTACATTGACACCAACGCTATAAACACCAAAGACAAAAAGGATTTAGTAATTCACATCGGCAAGACAACTGACACAGATGTCGCAGTTATTATTGAGGCAAAAAGACCTTCCAATGTTAAAGAAATGGTTTCGGCTGACAGTGCAAATAAAAAGGCATTACACGAACTCATACTTTATTACCTGAATGAAAGAAACACAAAGGAGAACGTTCAGCTAAAACAATTAGTTGTAACTGATGTGAACCAATGGTTTATTATTGATGCCAACTATTTTGACAAGCACATTTACAGAAACACACAAATCAAGAAACTTTACGAAACAAAAATCAACGACAAGAAAGATAACCCTTGGTTTTATGAAGAGATTGCAAAAATAGTTTCCAAAATTGATGTTGAAATTCCTTGCGTTTACTTTGACATCAGGGATTATGAGAAAATTCTCCGCAATACAAAAACCGAAGACGACAAAGAACTTGTTGCACTTTACAAAATCCTTTCGCCTCAACATCTTTTAAAAATTGCTTCTCCGAACGACAGCAATGCACTCAATGAAAGGTTTTACAAAGAGTTGCTCCATATCATTGGACTTGAAGAAGCAAGGGAAGGAAATAAAAATGTAATACGACGAAAAAAAGAAAACAGAAATGCAGCTTCGCTTATTGAGTTAGCAATTGAAGCACTAAAAACAGAAGATACTTTTCATCGCATCCCAGACATTAAAGTTTACGGCGAAAATAAAGAAGAACAAACTTTCAACATCGCTTTAGAACTCTGCATCACCTGGATAAACAGGATTTTGTTTTTAAAATTATTGGAAGGTCAACTCAAATCCTATCATCAAGGAAATAACAATTACCGCTTTCTTAATTACGAAACCGTCCACGATTATGACGAACTATTTAAGCTGTTTCACAAAGTTTTAGCTGTTAATATTCCCGAAAGAACCGAAGTAATCAAAACCAAATACAGCAGAGTTCCTTACCTAAACAGTTCACTTTTTGAAATCAGTGATTTAGAAGACCAAACCATCAAAATCAATTCGCTTGAAAATGATGGGCAGCTTGAATTAATAAATACAACTATTTTAAAAGATATCAGGAAGAAGACAACAAAGCTGCCTTCACTTGCATACCTTTTTAATTTCCTTGATGCTTACGACTTTGCCAGTGAAGGAACGGAAGATTGGGAGAAAGATAACAAGCAACTGATAAATGCTTCTGTGCTTGGCAAAGTGTTTGAAAAAATAAATGGTTATCGTGACGGCTCAATTTTCACTCCTGCATTTATCACAATGTATATGTGTCGTCAATCTATTCGTTTGGCGGTAGTTGAAAAATTCAATACAGTATTGTCGAGCAAAGACGAAAAATTGTTTGACAAGTTTGAGGACATTAAAAACTACACTTCCCGCCATTTCAAAACAGATGATGTTTTAAAAGCAAATGAAATTGTAAACTCATTGCATATATGCGACCCTGCGGTAGGTTCAGGACACTTTTTAGTTTCGGCACTCAATGAAATTATTGTAATTAAAGCCGAGTTAGGAATTTTAGCAGACGAGAAAGGCAATAACTTAAACGGTTATGAAATTGAAATTGTAAACGATGAATTAATTATTACTGACCAGCAGGGAAACCCTGTTGAATACAAACTACAAAGCGGCAAGCCATTGAGCAAAGAGGTTCAACGGTTACAAAGAACATTGTTCCTCCAAAAGCAAACCATCATTGAAAACTGTTTGTTTGGAGTTGACATTAACCCAAAATCAGTTTTAATTTGCCGACTTCGGTTGTGGATTGAACTTTTAAAAAATGCTTATTACAAGGAAACTGAATACACAGAACTGGAAACGCTTCCAAACATTGACATTAATATAAAGTGTGGCAATAGTTTATTAAGTCGCTTTGAGCTAAATGATGATGTTTTCAAAAGTATTCCGAATTTTAAAAAGAAATTAAGCGATTATAAGTTTTGGGTTAATGAATATAAAAATGCAAAAGACAGAAACTTAAAAAAGCAGTTAACTGAAAACATAAAAGTCTTTGTTGATGAATTTAAAAAACGAGACCCAAAAGTTGTTAAGCTGCAAAAAGATTTAGATAAAAAATCTAATGAATTTTATAATCGGTTTGTTACCCAAAAACTTTTTGCAGAAACAGCCAATCCAAAAGTTATAAAAGAAAAGGAAAAGCTGGAACAAGAGATTGAAAAGATAACTAATGAAATAAAAACACTTAACGCAAATAAGCTTTACAAAAATGCTTTTGAGTGGAGATTTGAATTTCCAGAAGTTCTGAGTAATGATGGAGAATTTAAAGGATTTGATTTAATAATTGGAAATCCACCATACATAAAAGAGTATGAAAATCGCAATGCTTTTGATGGCTTGCGAAGTTTAAAATGTTATCAAGGCAAAATGGACATTTGGTATTTGTTTGGTGATTTAGGTTTAAAAATTCTAAAACCTGAACGCTATCTATGTTTCATAGCAACAAATAATTGGGTTACAAATGCCGGTGCATCAAACTTTAGAAACATTGTAATTGAAAACAGTCAGGTTATAAACCTCACAGATTTTGGAGCATACATGATTTTTGAAAACGCATCTATTCAAACTATGATAATGCTTTTCAAGAATAACAAAACTGCTGACAATTATACATTTGATTACAGAAAATTAGAAGGAAATAAACTTGTTTTAGAAGATGTTTTAAATTTATTGGATGGGAAAGAAACGGCAAATTCGGCATTTCTTTTGCCAACAATCAAAAGGGAAAGTTTGACTGATAAGTCACTTACATTCAATACCGATGAAAATTCTGATTTGTTGAACAGAATAAAAGCAAAGCATAACTTCATCATTGACCCTAAAAAAGAAATTGCCCAGGGAATTGTTCCTAATCCTGATGTTGTGAATAACAACAATATTTTAAAATTGCCAGCCCAAAGAGTTAAAACAGAAAATATAAAAGTTGGCGACGGCGTTTTTATTTTAGACAAAGGATATTTCAATAAGCTATCGGTAAATGAAAGTAAATACATTAAACCTATTTATGAGCCTTACCTTATTGACAAATATTTTATCAACGATTACGACAAAGAAATAATCTATATCACTAAAAAGAATTTTAAGAACGATGCTCCTAAACTTATTTCTCATTTAGAAAAGTTTAAGGAAATTATGGACGACCGAAGAGAAAATCAACAAGGGAAACTTAGCTTTAATCATTTGCATTGGCCAAGAGATGAATATTTTTTTGAGAAAGGAGAAAAAATATTAAGTGTACGGAAGTGTGCAGTCCCAACTTTTGCTTACACACAAGAAGAAGCGTATGTTATGATGTCTTTTAATGTTATCCGTTCAAAAAGAATTAATCTGAAATATTTAACAGGCTTACTCAATTCAAGACTAATTGCTTTTTGGCTTCGGAAAAAAGGTAAAATGCAAGGCAACGCTTATCAGTTAGACAAAGAACCTTTGCTTGAAATTCCTATTTACAAGCCAGCAGACAAAGATGCTATCGAAATTGCAAAACTGGTTGACAAAATACTTTTTCTTAAACAGCAAGGAAAAGACAGCAGCGAACAAGAGAATAAAATAGATGAATTAGTTTATAAACTTTACGACATTAAACCAAATGAACAGACAATAATCGCAGGTCAATAGCCAACGCACCAAGTCAGGCACATTTGCAAGGCACACAAAGCCGACACACAAAAGCCAACCTTGCAAAAGAGCCTGCCTTGTGCCAACGCACAGGCAACACTCTGCGGTTGGACACAGACC
>Ga0138256_10008517_pt1 | contig 10764 bp, 9 predicted proteins | sample KNB2016incub_MG_FD_105486 | JGI IMG/M metagenome (GOLD analysis project Ga0138256, IMG submission 105486) | Active sludge microbial communities from wastewater in Klosterneuburg, Austria - KNB2014incub_MG | ecosystem: Engineered > WWTP > Activated sludge > Unclassified | place: Austria... | reverse complement strand
TAAACAAGGCTTGCAATCTTCTCATCCTGTAAAAATACGAAGAGCTGGTATAACAACCGGCTCTTATTAAGATTCTTTAACTGTTTAACCAAACCATCCGCTGCTTTTCTTACTCCTGCTGCGGCCACCCAAACCCAAAGCGCCCAGCAGTGAACGTACGATTGTATTGCCTGCAGTACGTGCCATACTTTTAACAACGGTATTATTGGCTACTCTTTCCAATGTTGATGGTGGAACTTTTTCCGATTTTTTTGACGTTGTACTTGTCTCAGCTTCTGCAGATTTTTCAGCAGCTTCTTTTAATTTTTCTGTTAATATCTCATAAGCACTTTCACTGTCGATCGTTTTATTGTATTTGGCAACCATTCTCGATTTGCTGTTGATCGCATCAATTTCTTCATCAGTTAAAATATCCATACGGCTGCGTGGAGCACAAAGCATGGTATGTGCCAGCGGTGTTGGAATACCCTTTTCATTTAACATGGTTATCAATGCTTCGCCGATGCCCAATTGAGTGATCAGGTCTTCAGTTTTATAAAATTCTGTTTCCGGATAGTTCTCTGCTGTTTGTTTGATCACTTTCCTGTCGGCTGCAGTAAAGGCACGTAATGCATGCTGCACTTTTAAACCCAACTGCGATAAAACACTGGCCGGTACATCCATGGGGTTTTGTGTACAAAAGAAAATACCAATCCCTTTTGAACGTATCAGTTTCACGATAGTTTCAATCTGCTGCAGTAAAGCTGAACTGGCTTCATTAAAGATCAAGTGTGCCTCATCAATAAACATGACCAGTTTTGGTTTTTCCAGGTCACCTTCTTCGGGGCAACTGGCATATAATTCAGCCAGCATCTGCAACATAAAAGTTGAGAACAGTTTTGGCTTATCCTGCAGATCGGTAACACGCAATACACTGATCATTCCCCTTCCATCATCAGCAATGCGCATCAGGTCGTCCACTTCAAAGCTTTTTTCTCCAAAGAAAATATCAGCGCCTTGTTGCTGAAGTTCTATCACTTTGCGTAAAATGGTTCCGGTAGATGAAGTAGAAATTTTTCCATATATCTTTTCAATTTCAGCCTTGCCTTCATCACCGATATATTGCAGTACTTTAATAAAATCTTTCAGATCAAGCAGGGGGAGTTGTGTATCATCACAATATTTAAAGATCATGGCAACTACACCGCCCTGCGTATCATTCAGTTCTAAAATCTTACTCAATAACACCGGGCCAAACTCACTTACAGTTGCTCTCAGGTGAACACCTTTCTGCCCGGTCAATGTCAACAACTCAGTGGGAAAAACTGAAGGTTTAAATTCCATGTTCAGTTTCTGATAACGTTCATCAATTTTAGCATTGGTAGCTCCTATTGCAGCTATGCCACTCAGGTCGCCCTTAATATCCATTACCATTACCGGCACACTGTTATCACTTAAAAACTCGCTGATCACCTGCAGGGTTTTTGTTTTACCCGTGCCGGTTGCACCTGCGATAAGACCGTGACGGTTCATCGTTTTCAGCGGCAGACTGATGCCTGCCCCGGCAACTACTTCTCCATCCAGCATGGCTGCTCCCAGTTTTACTGATTCGCCTTTAAAAGTGTAGCCCTTGTTGATGGTTTCTATAAATGCTTCTTTGCTTGCCATTGTGATTAATTTTTTGAAAGGTACAACCAGTTATTTAATTGCAAATGAAGATTTTTACAAGATCTGCGTGTAAATTTGAGCTGATGAAAAAAATAATCCTTTCATTTACCGGATCTGTTTTACTGGTTATATTTATCAGCTCGTTTTTTGAATCAGAAAACATAGATATCAAAACAAAAGCCGCCCTTGGTAAAAAATTATTTTCAGAAAAAATACTTTCTAAAGATTCTTCGGTAAGCTGTGCCAGCTGCCATATACCCAAATTTGCTTTTGCCGATACGGTTGCTTTCAGCAAGGGCATTGGCGGAAAACTTACAACACGTAATACCCCTTCTGTACTCAACATGAAAAACCGGCCTTACTATTTCTGGGATGGCAGGGCAGGCTCGCTGGAAGATCAGGCATTAATGCCCATAGCAAATCCCGACGAAATGGGATTACCCATTGAAGAAGCTGTTAAACGTTTAAATGAACACCGTGAATATAAATTGCTGTTTAAAAAAATATTCAACCAGGAACCCAATGCAAAAAACCTGGCTGCTGCATTTGCTGCTTTTGAACAGACATTGGAAACCGTTAACAGCAAGTTTGATGACTGGAGCAATGACCTGAAAAAATTAACTGCACAGGAAGAAAGGGGCCGGCAATTATTTGTTGGCGACAAGGCAAAATGTTTTGACTGCCACCGTATGGAAGATTTTACAACCGATGAATTTAAAAATATCGGTTTGTACAATGGCAAAGAATTAAATGATGCAGGCTTATACAACATCACTAAAAAACAAAGCGACCTGGGCAAATTTAAAACACCAGGTCTTAGAAACGTTGCAGTTACTGCACCATATATGCACAATGGTAAGTTTAAAACGCTTGAACAGGTATTAACCTATTATAATAACCCCGACGCATTTGTGGAAGATCCGATCAACATTGATGATGCATTAAAAAAACCACTTGGCTTATCGCTGCAGGAAAAGAAAGATATTATTGCTTTTTTGAAAACGCTTACTGATAGAAAGTTTCTTAATAAATAGCTCCCGCAGATTTCGCTGAAAACGCAGATTCATACTTATGAATCTGCGGCATTTGCGTTTTCAGCGGGCAATTCTACCTTTAACAAAAAATTAGGCAGTATATTCGCTGTATAATAATTGATTTAATTTTATTTGCTAATAAACATAACAATATGGAACCAGTAAAACCCCAGATACTATTGTGCGAAGATGATACCAATCTTGGCATGGTACTGAAAAACTATTTAGAACTGAACGATTATGATGTAACCCTGGAAAGAGATGGTAAGCTCGGGCTGGCTGCATTTCAACGTGAAAAATTTGACATTTGCCTGCTGGATGTAATGATGCCGAATATGGATGGTTTTACCCTGGCAGAAGAGATACGTGATGTAAATCCCGATGTTCCTTTATTTTTCCTGAGTGCAAAAACCATGAAGGATGATATCATACAGGGCTATAAATTAGGAGCCGATGATTATATCACCAAGCCATTTGACAGTGAAGTACTGTTGCATAAAATAAAGGCGATACTGAAACGTAATGAAGAATTACACCGTGAAGAAGTAAATGCAGAATATGACCTGGGCAGGTACCACTTCAATCCACGTCTCAGAGAATTATCAATCGATGATAAAATGCAGACACTTTCTCCAAAAGAGAATGAATTGCTGAAAATGCTGAGCGAATACAAAAATGATCTGCTGAGCCGTGAAATTGCATTAAAGAAGATATGGGGCAGCGATACTTATTTCAACGGCCGCAGTATGGATGTGTATATAGCCAAGCTGCGCAAATACCTGAAAGAAGATTCAGCCATTGAAATTGTAAATATCCATGGCAATGGATTCAGGCTGGTAGTACAGGAATAATATTGTACTTGTAAAATAATTCCGGAGCCTTGCATTTTTGCAGGGCTTTTTTATTTTACAGCCTGCATCAGTTTTGTCCAGAAAGCATTATCAAAAGATGAAGGGCCCAGCACTGCATCACCGGTATCATCGCCATGCCTGATGACTACCAGGTCTTTTGAAGGAATAACATAGATTTTTTTATCGCCCTTGCCCAATGCAGCGATCATATCTGCAGGTGCAGCGGGGTTCAGCATGCCGGGAAAAACTGCTGTAAGTGTTGGCGCCATAAAAGAAGCCTTTCCATTGAGCCACCACAAATAACCATAGGATTGATTGTAAGATTGTGAAGTATTTGTCATTGCAGAAAAATAATTCTGATCAGTCATTAACTGTGTACCGTTCCAGGTTCCTTTGTTCAGGATCAGCAATCCAAACCTGGCCATATCCCTGCTGTTGAGCCACAATGTATAATTGAACCAGGTAAAATTTTTCATGCCGATCCTGTCGGCAAGTTTTGTTTTTGTGTACGTATTGTAATTGGTACCGGTTGCATTTGCAATTACATCCTGTACTAACCGGTAAGGCGCATTATAATAATACCAGAAAGTTCCTGCATCTGCTTTATAAGTAAGGCAGGCAGGTGTAAGACAGTTATCATCAGGTACATTGTACTCTAACCCGGTTGTCATGTTCAGTTGATGTTTTACCGTAATCAGGTTTTCTTTGGCCAGCGGGGCCGTTGTCCATCCCGTTCCCAGGTAAGTACTGGTTTTATTATTGATATTCAGCTGGCCCTCCTGCTGTGCAATACCTGCTAAAAAAGCGGTTACACTTTTACCGGCCGAGGCAATATAATAGAGTGTATTCTTAGTCCAGTTGTTCCAGTAATTTTCTGTTACAATACGTCCTTTGTATAAGATGATGAGTCCGTAAGTATTTTTTGTACCGGCATAATCAATGGCTTCATTCAATTTAGTAACGTCCCATCCCAGGGTTTGCGCAGAGACTGTTTCCCAGTCATCGCTGCCCATGGGAGGAAAATACATAGCAGCGGGTGACGGTACAGGTGCCGTGTTTGAATTATCCTTTTTACAGGATAACATGGTAAGGCTGAAGAATGCAGCAAAAAATATTTTCATAGAAAAGGTTGAAATCTTCTGACTTTAATTAAAGACAGATGTTTAACGGCCGGATCATTTATTTAGTATCGGAAAACAACAGGTTTTCATTTCCGCCAAAAGAAGATTTTTTTCCCAGATGCTCATAGGCTTTTGCTGTAGCTTCCCTTCCCCTGGCTGTGCGCTGTAAAAAACCTTCCTGTATTAAAAATGGTTCATACACTTCTTCCAGTGTTCCCACTTCTTCACCAACAGCAGTGGCAATGGTTGTAATGCCTACCGGGCCACCTTTAAACTTTTCGATGATGGTGGAAAGAATACGGTTATCCATTTCATCCAAACCGTGCTTATCTACATTCAATGCTTTAAGAGAATGCTCTGTAATGTCCATGTCAATTACCCCATTGCCAATCACCTGTGCAAAATCCCTTACACGGCGCAGCAAGCCATTGGCAATACGTGGCGTACCCCGGCTCCTGCCCGAAATCTCTTCAGCTGCATCACTCGTAATTTTTGTACCCATTATTTTTGAGGACCGGAGAATAATGTTTCTCAAAGTAACTGCATCATAATATTCAAGTCTTGATTTTATCCCAAAACGGGAAAGCAGCGGTGCAGTTAATAATCCACTGCGGGTTGTAGCACCAATTAAAGTAAAAGGATTCAGGTTAAGCTGTACACTTCTTGCATTGGGCCCGCTGTCAATCATGATATCAATGCGGTAATCTTCCATGGCTGCATATAAATATTCTTCCACTACGGTACTCAACCGGTGTATCTCATCAATAAATAAAACATCATTGTTTTCCAGGTTGGTAAGTAAACCTGCCAGGTCTCCAGGTTTTTCAATTACAGGCCCGCTGGTCTCTTTAATATTTACACCCAGTTCGTTAGCCACAATTCTGCTTAAGGTTGTTTTGCCCAATCCGGGGGGACCATGAAAAAGTATATGATCCAAAGCCTCGCCACGTATTTTGGCAGCCTTAATGAAAATGCTGATATTTTCTATGATCTGTACCTGGCCCGAAAATTCGTTAATAACCGCAGGCCTGATGGTATTTTCAAATTCCTTATCTGCAGGGTTTAAATATGCTGCCTCATTATTTAAATTGGGATTAGCCATGTATTACTATTTGAACTCCGATAAGTTTCGGATTTGTAAAACTAATCATTAATCACTAAAACCTGTTGAAGTACCCGTTGCCGCCAACCTCCCACCCCATCATTTCACCATTAATCAAATGGCAGCAATATTTCATTATATTGAGCAGTAATTTTGATTAATGAGCAAAACAAATAAAAGATATTGGTTATGTCAAATAACCGGTTGGGGCGTATGGGGACTGATCATTGTCTATTTTAATTTTGTGGTTTTTGGTGACAGGCTCAGAGAACAGGGAGGCCAAAAAGAAAACCTGGTAAGCCTGGCTATTTTTTTAGCTGTTGGAATATTAACTACCCATATCTTCCGCCTGATTATTAAAAAAACCAACTGGCTTAAATTTTCCTATAACCGAATTGTTATTATGTTCATCATTGCCGTTGGAGCAGTAGGTACCGTGCTGTTTTATGGCGCCAATTTTATTGAATACCGGTCTGGTTTTTCTTATGACAAATATGTGATCAATAAAAGACTGGAAAAAGCGCAAAAGCTGGAGGCTCAATATGGCCTGGACTCAATTGCTTATTACAAAGACCTGTCGATCAGTAATGACAGCAGTATAAAAAAAGGTATTTCCGAAATAAAAAAAACCACCGGCTGGTCACGCAATAAAAATGGGGAATGGGTACACCAGGATAAATCAGATGTGGTAAGCATTTACTACAACATGTTATTGATTGCCATCTGGATGCTCATCTATATTGTTTATCACTATGTTGAAAAAAACAGGAACGACCAGCTTGACCGCCTGAAACTTGAATCTACTGTAAAAGAGCTGGAATTAAAAACCATCAAGTCTCATATCAATCCGCATTTTATTTTCAATTCACTCAACAGCATCCGTGCCCTGGTAGATGAAAACCCCAAGCGTGCCCGCAGAGCAATAACCGAGCTGAGCAATATTTTACGCAGCAGTATGCAGGCAGAAAAATCGGAAACAGTAACTTTGGAAAAAGAGCTGGACATTGTAAAAGATTACCTGGCGCTGGAGCAAATGCGTTTTGAAGAAAGGTTAAAAATTGAATTTGAAATAGATGAAGATACCCTGGGTCAACAGGTACCTCCCATGATGCTGCAAACCCTTACCGAGAATGCTATAAAACATGGTATCAGCAAACAGATAAAAGGAGGTGTGGTAAGGATAGTGGCGGGCTTTAAAAACAACCACATGGAATTACTGGTACAAAATACCGGTCAGCTTGCATCAGTTATAAATGAAGATGGTTTTGGTATTAAAAGTACCGAGGACAGGTTAAACCTGATGTACCAGGGTAAAGCAGTATTCGAGATCAGGAATATGGGAACCTCCATGGTAGAATCAAAAGTATCCATACCGGTAATTGTATAATATAGATTTTCAACCTGCCTGCCTGCCGGCAGGCACTAAATGTATTGATGTATGCAGAAAGCTTTAATAATTGACGATGAAAGACTGGCGAGGAATGAATTAAAAAAATTGCTGTTGGATTTTCCCGAAATTGAAATTGTTGGCGAAGCAGCCAATGCAGCAGAAGGGCTGGAAAAAATTGAATCCCTGTCGCCTGACCTTATTTTCCTGGATATTCAGATGCCCGGCAAAACAGGTTTTGATATGCTGACAGAATTAGACAGCGCCCCGCATGTGATCTTTACAACTGCCTATGATGAATATGCATTGAAAGCATTTGAAGTAAATGCACTTGATTATTTGATGAAGCCCGTAGAGCCAAAGCGCCTGGCAGATGCCATTCATAAATTACAGATTGCCGAAGAAAAAGAACTGGCTGCAACCATGGCCGGCATTAACCGGGGAATTTTAACCGATACTGACCAGATATTTGTGAAAGACGGTGAACGCTGCTGGTTTGTAAAACTTGCTGAGATACGGCTTTTTGAAAGCGTTGGTAATTATGCCAAAGTATTCTTTGGCACTTATAAACCGCTTATTTTAAAATCGTTGAATGCACTGGAAGAAAGACTTGATGAAAAAGTTTTTTTCAGGGCCAACCGCAAGCATATTGTTAACCTGCGCATGATAGATAAGATTGAGCCTTATTTTAACGGCGGGCTTTTACTGGAACTGCATGGCGGCGAAAAAATTGAAGTGAGCCGCAGGCAGGCGGTTAAGTTTAAAGAGATGATGAGCCTTTAATAATTATAACCCGCCTGCCGGCCGGCAGGTTAAAAATTAAAAATGAAGAAATTACTTTTAACAATGATAGCAGGCTTAATTGGCCTGCTTTCTTTTTCGCAGAAAATTGATAAGATCATTAATGCTGCAGAAGCAGACAGGATTGAAAGGATACTTTCGGCCGATGATATGCAGGGCAGAAAAACATTTACTCCCGGCATTGATAAAGCTGCAGATTTTATTGCCGCTGAATTTGCCAAAAGCAAATTGCAGTTCTTCAATAATAGCAGTTCCTATTTCCAGGAAATTGTGATGACGAAAGCAAAACCGGTTGAGATAAGCGGTATGCTGGATACAGAGCCACTCAATACCGGCAATGTTGCAGCCAATACAACAGCCGGTCACCTGCATATCGGTTCATTAAAAGATTACGGGCTGGTGGTTGTAAAAAAAGAAGACGATTTTAATAAAACCGTTTTCCCGCTGTTTGACAATGAAAAGAACCTGGTAATTCTTGTAGACACGGTCCATGCCAGGCGTTTTAAAAGTATGCAGCGCTTTGCAGGTAATGCAAAATTCACGTCGGCGGTTTCGCAAATATTTATATTAACAGCCAATTTAAATCCTGCGGCTATACAACTGCATATAAAAAACGAACTGACCGAACAAAGGCTGAAAAATGTAGTAGGCGTTATACCCGGCAAATCAAAAAAAGATGAGTACGTGGTTTTTGGCGGGCATTATGATCATTTGGGCATTGGTAAACCAGATGCAAACGGCGACAGCATATACAACGGTGCTAATGATGACGCTGCAGGAACCACCGCCGTGATGATGCTGGCAAAATATTTCAGTGCATTAAAAAATAATGAGCGTACCCTCATCTTTGTTGCCTTTACTGCCGAAGAGATTGGCGGCTATGGCAGCCGTTACTTCAGCAAACAATTAAACCCCGATAAAGTGATGGCCATGTTCAATATTGAAATGATTGGTACCGAAAGTAAATGGGGCACCAACAGCGCTTATATTACCGGCTACGAAAAAAGCGATATGGGCAAAATATTACAGGCCAATTTAGCCGGTTCGAAATTTCATTTTGAACCCGACCCTTATCCCAAACAGAATTTATTTTACCGCAGCGATAATGCAACATTGGCTGCATTGGGTGTACCGGCACATACCATCTCCACATCAAAAATGGAACAGCCGCCTAACAACGAACCCAATTATCATAAACAAAGCGATGAAATTGGTACACTTGATATGAACAATATGGCTGAGATCATTAAAGCCATTGCCATCAGCAGTAAAACAATTGTGAGTGGTAAGGATACACCAACAAGGGTGGAGAAGGAGAAATAATCATTACCTGAAATAAATTATCATGAGCAAACTGAAATGTCTTTTACTAATAACTGTCTGTTTTAATTCATGCCTGACCAACGGGCAGGAGATGAGTTTTGAAGAGTACAACCCCAAAGCCACTTTAGTGGTTCCGGGTAAAATAATTACCAAAGCCAAATTTCCCTTCATTGATATTCATGGCCACCAGTACAATATGCCGAATCAAAACCTGGCGCCTGTAGTTGCTGCCATGGATACATTAAATATGCAGATCATGGTAAACCTGAGCGGCAGAACCGGCGATGACCTGGTAAAATCTGTTGCCAACATCAATAAAAATTTCCCCGGCAGGTTTGTTGTGTTTTGTAATATAGATTTTGAAGGAGCAGGCAAACCGGGCTGGGTTGAAGAGAAAGTAAAACAACTTGAACTGGATGTGCAACATGGTGCTGTGGGTTTAAAAGTTTATAAAAGCCTTGGGCTTTCCAACAAAGATGCAGCCGGAAAAAGGTTAGCCATTGATGACCCGAGGCTAGATCCCATCTGGACAAAATGCGGCGAATTAAAAATTCCTGTATTGATACATGCAGCCGATCCCAAACCATTCTGGGATGAATTTAATGCAGATAATGAACGCTGGCTGGAACTGAAAACACATCCGCGACGTAAACGCTCTGCTACTGAGCCAGCTCCCTGGGAGCAGATCATTGAAGAGCAGCACAACATTTTTAAAAAGCATAAGAACACAACCTTTGTAAATGCGCACATGGGCTGGTATCCCAACGACCTTGGTAAATTAGGCAGGCTGCTTGATGAAATGCCTAATATGCAGGTTGAAATTGGTGCCATCATTGCAGAGCTTGGCCGGCAGCCCCTTGCTGCCCGTGCATTTTTTATAAAATACCAGGACCGGGTGCATTTTGGAAAAGACAGCTGGCAGCCCGATGAATTCCCCACTTATTTCCGGGTGCTTGAGAGTGCCGATGAATATTTTCCCTATCACAAAAAATACCATGCTTTCTGGGCCATGTATGGCCTTGATTTGCCCGATGAGGTTTTAAAGAAACTGTATTATAAGAACACACTGCGGATTGTACCGGGTTTGGATAAGAGTAAGTTTCCGGATTAGATGTGTTGCGCAGCAATATTTCAGGATAATATACAGAAATACTGAAAAAATAAAATGCCTGGCTTTAAAAGTTTATTATTAAATTACCTTATACTTATTTTGGTATAATTTCCCCTGTGACTTAGGGATGGCGAAGCCATAAAACAGCAAAACAAGTTTACATATTACAATTTTTAATAAAAAGCATTTATGCTATAAACAATACAAAATGTATAACGCTAGTTTGTTGATAATCAATTCCTGTTAGAATTGATGGGTAGCGTTTTATAGCATAAATACTAGTGTTATATACAATTGCAAAAAATACATTTTCCGCCTTGTAGGATTTAGCAATTCAGCATTAGTACATTTTTCAACATCGGTTTCTGAGCAGCATTGGTTCGGGTC